>Ga0308157_10000302_pt1 | contig 180355 bp, 127 predicted proteins | sample PhyBR1_FD_201035 | JGI IMG/M metagenome (GOLD analysis project Ga0308157, IMG submission 201035) | Phyllosphere microbial communities from UC Gill Tract Community Farm, Albany, California, United States - DLSLB.R1 | ecosystem: Host-associated > Plants > Phyllosphere > Unclassified | place... | reverse complement strand
AGCGATGGAACCGTCGGCAGTGCCAAAGCAGGAAGCATTGGTAGCCACTCCGCTGACAGACACTGCAATTGTTGGTTGTGAAATGGTCACCTGAGCGGTAGCGGTGCAAGACCCATTGGCGTTTCCATTAGGGGCGGTAGCAGTCAGAGTATAAATTCCGGCAGGAAGCCCGGTATTGCCTACCACTTGGTGATCGGCATTGGTAATCACCACCGTAGAACCCGCGCTATTGGTAACAGCGATGGAACCGTCGGCAGTGCCAAAACAGGAAGCATTGGTAGCCACTCCGCTGACAGACACTGCAATTGTTGGTTGTGAAATGGTCACTTGTTCTGTATCTGAACAACCTTTAGAATCTGTTACTGTTACAGTATATGTTCCTGGTGTTAATCCAGTTGCAATGGCAGTGTTTTGCACAGGATTAGTATTCCAACTATAGCTATATGGACCAACTCCTCCAGTTGCAGAAGCAGTTGCTTGACCATTATTCCCTCCAAAGCAAGATACATTAGAGAATGTATTAATCGCAGCTGTTGGAGTTTGTGAAACAGTTATTGTAGCATTACTTGTCGCAATATTATTTCCACTACATAAACCTGGTTTTGTAAAGATTGCTCTAAATTTAGTAGTTTGGTTTAAATTTGTTGCAGTATAAGTTGTATTTGTATTATTAATAGTCGTCCAATCTGTAAATGGATATATTGATGATTGCCATTTAACAATATTAGAACCACTTGTAAGGTTGCTTACAGTTAAAACGGTACTATTTGTTCCTGAGCATACAGTTGCATCTGGACCAACTGAACCTTTTAAAGGAATTCCAAATGTTAAAGGGGTATCAATGCATAAGTTTGACGTTGGAGAGTTACCACTAACAGATGCTAATTTGGTAATGTTTATTACCCCTGGATTGTTCATGCTACAAATGTCAAAACCAATACTTCCAAAGGGTATATTAAATTCTAGAAAAGAATTGCCACTATTATCGCAAGATGTTTTTCCGCTGTAGGCAGCAAGTCCATTATTGACAGTAAGTTCGGTTTTGCCATTTATACTTCCAGAATATAATTTAAACCCACTTGCATTCGAATTAATTTCTAGGATGTATTCAGCACCTGCTACACTTATGCTGCCTCCAAAATCATCTGAAAGTAGCCCTGTTAATGGATCTGCATTTGTATCTAGATACAGCCTAAAAAGTGCAGCACCAGAATTACCAATGTTCATTCCTAATCTCAATACTTGATTTTGGATATCAACTTTGGCGTAAATCGTTCCAATTTGGCATGTTGAGGATGGAGATGGATTTATTACTTGACTGAAGACTGTGCCAGTAGCGTATTCATCACCACCTGTTCCAGGCGCTGGGCAGTATTTTCCATCTGAAGTATCTTGTGCATATAAGCAGTTGAAAGTTGCCAATAAGCATAACGAAATATATACAAGTAATTTTGTTGTATGAGTAAAAATTGTTTTCATTTTAAATTGTTTTAAGGTAAATAACCTAATATAGTATGAGGAAAAATTCTTAGAAATTATTCTATATGGAGTCACATACTAAAGCACGCGAAATGTGTAGTAATTACTTAAAAGTATTACTGTTAATGGTTTAAAATATTGAATGTTAATGTTTTAAAATCAGTATTTTAAAGTCAGTAGGTTGGAGTGGAGAAAGTGTAATTTCAAATAAACTTTTAGCTTTTCTACTTTATTAGTTTGATACTGACTTAAAAAAGATTTGGTAAAAGTTTTTGAAGAATTAAGAATTGATTTAGAAGTATTTGAAATTTCAAATAGGAGCACCCAAACTTTTTTTTCGAAAAAAGCTGGTAAATACAGAATAAATTTTTGAATGAGATTCAAAAAAAAATCATTTAATCGACTTAGAGTAGTTTTTGGGATCATAATTTTCTTTTTATGTAAATGAATAGTGATGTTTAGTTTTAAATTTTTCTTTATCATGAGGTTATAAAACCATTTTGATAAAAATGTTTTGTTTAATGTGAATTAGTTAACTTTTAAATTAATCCTCTGATTAGAGAAATGAATCAAATTAAATTTTGTTTTGTCTAAATAGATTATGATGTTTTCATAATTATTATCAAAAACGGAAATAGGTTTTTTTAATTTGTTTTTAATTCAGATTTGGGTTTTTGAATTAAAAAGATGCTTTTAATTAATTATTTGCAATCAATAAAAACTGATGTAGATTTTCATTCAATCTTGATTTAGATTTGGGAACTAAATCAAAATGATAATTGTATTTGTTAATTTAGACACTACTGAGTAGGTTATTTAAAATCTAGTTTTTATTTGGGAAAAAAACTATTTTTTAACAATACTGTTATATTTACAATTCAAATTTATAAAGATTGTTCTTAATACAATCTGTTTGTCTTTGAAAAACCTAAATACTCGTTGAAGAGGTTTATTTGTAAGAATTTATGTTTAAAATAAAACTAATTTTTCATCACTTTTTTCTTTTCATCAACAATCAATTGTGTTTTGAGTATTGTTAAATATTTTTAAAAGACAGAAAAAAGTTGGATTAAAATATGAATAATTTAAGGATCTATTTTTTTTGCTGTAAATTCATAAACGAGTAACAGTTGTAGGTAAAAATAATAATCCAGACAATTGAGAATTAATTTATTAATAAAGTGTTAATTCTATTTGTTCTTGTTTGCAAAAAATACATTCAAATTATTTTTATCTTATTAATTATCAAATTGTTGTGTTTTTTGTTTTGAGCTTTGTGTTTTGAGAAAGAAATTGCTAATTGTAAAGGATTTAAATGACTTTTTTCAAAGTTTTGAAGTAATAACTAGAGTTTTTTTACTTAAATAAATTGATCTATTAAGAGAGTAAATCAAAAAAAGATAAGTTCTAATAAAAATTTAAGATTATTGTTCTAAACTTTTTGTAAATTGTATTTCGTTAAAGGCTTTTAAAATGGATTTATTTAATCCCATCAAAATAATTTAATTTCAATAATTCATTTATTTAGATGAATTGTGCTCAGTATAAAATAAATAGTTATTGTATATGAAAAATCTAATTTTAATTCGACATGCAAAGTCTAGTTGGGAAGCACCTTTACATGATAAAGAACGACCATTAACTTCGCAGGGTATGCAAAGTGCACATTTGGTTTCTTCAAATATTAGTAACGATTTGCCTAAAGTATTTACCATTTTGAGTAGTACTGCCGAAAGAGCTATTGAAACTGCTTTGATTTTTGCTCAGAATATAAATTACCCAATAGAGAGTATAATATACGATGATGAACTTTATACTTTTGATGAAAGAAAATTAGAAAAAGTTATTAAATCATGTAGTAATGGTTATGATAACATAATTATTTTTGGGCATAATGAGGCTATTACAAATTTTGTAAATAAATTTGGAGATGTTTACATAGAAAATGTACCTACAGCTGGATTTGTTCATATAGAATTCGAAAATGAAAGTTGGGAATCTATTAGTAAAGGCAAAACAAAAAAAAGACTATTCCCAAGAGATTTAAAATAAATAAAAAGTGTTCGAACAAAAATATATTGATAGAGAGAAAAGCTGGTTGGCTTTTAACGCTAGAGTACTACAAGAAGCTGCTGATAATACAGTGCCATTATTAGATAGATTACGATTTTTAGGAATTTTTTCAAATAATTTAGATGAATTTTTCAGAGTACGTTTTGCTGCAATACGACGTATAAGTTTAAGCGGTATTACGGGAGAAAAATATTTTGGAGGGGTTACAGCCCAACAATTACTTAAGGATATAACAAAAATTGTTATTGCCCAACAGTCTGAAAGTTTGCGAATACTTAATAATATCGAGGAGGAATTAAGAGGCGAAAATATTTTTATGACTCATGGAGATGATCTTAATAAGGAACAAGAAATTTTTTTAAAAGAATTTTTTATTCAAAAATTAAGTCCAGAGTTAGTAACGATCATTTTGAATGATTTAGCCGAATTTCCTGTTTTAAAAGATTCATTAGGATATTTGGCCGTAAAGCTTGTGATGAAAAAAAATCAAGAGGTTCGCTACGCTATCATTGAAATTCCTAAAATGATTAATCGTTTTGTAGTACTACCATCAAAGACAGAAAAACAATATGTTATTCTGATTGATGATGTGATCCGAATGCATTTAGGCAGTATTTTTAATATTTTTGATTACGAGAGTGTTTGTGCTCATATGATAAAAATAACTAGAGATGCCCAGTTAGACATCGATAGTGATTTGAGTAAAAGTATGCTGGAAAAAATTTCTTCAAGTGTAAAAGATAGAAGAATAGGAGAACCAGTTCGTTTTATTTATGATCAAGAAATTAGTAAGGATACTTTAAAATTCTTTCTTGATAAAATGAATATTGATGCTACGGACAGTATTATTCCAGGGGGAAGGTATCACAATAGGAGAGATTATATGGATTTCCCAAACCTAGGGAGATTTGATTTATTGTATAAAAAAAATGATCCTTTACCAATACCAGGATTAAGTCTTGAAGGAAGTATTTTGGAAAAAATTTCTAAAAAGGATTATTTGTTAAATGCTCCATATCAGTCATTTGCTTATTTAATTAAGTTTTTACGCGAAGCTGCTCTAGATCCAAAAGTGACCACAATAAAAATCACTTTATATCGATTGGCTAAAAATTCTCAAATAATTAGTTCCTTAATTAATGCTGCTAAAAACGGAAAAAAAGTAACAGTTCAGATCGAATTACAAGCTCGTTTTGATGAGGCTTCAAATATTTCTTATTCGGAGCAAATGCAAACAGAAGGGATTGAGCTTATCTTCGGTGTAAAAGGATTAAAAGTTCATAGTAAAGTTTGTGTTATCGAAAGACATGAAAAAAATAAAATCAAGAGATATGGCTTTATTTCGACAGGTAATTTTAATGAATCTACAGCTAAGATTTATACAGATGTAACTCTTTTTACATGTCATTCTCAAATTTTGAAAGACATTTCTAAAATATTTGAATTTTTTGATATTAATTATAAAGTGCAGCGTTATAAACACCTTATCGTTTCGCCTCAATATACCAGAAGTCGTTTTGTTAAATTGATTGATAGAGAAATAATGCACGCTCTGGCAGGTAGAAAGGCTTACATGAAGCTGAAAATGAATAGTTTGTCTGACTTGGATATGATTGATAAATTATATGAAGCTGGTAATGCAGGAGTGAAAATTCAATTGCAAGTAAGAGGTATTTGTTCTTTGATTCCAGGCATTAAAGGATTGAGTGAAAATATAGAAGCAATCAGTATAGTTGATAATTACTTGGAACATTCAAGAGTTTATATTTTTGGCAACGGTGGTTTTAACGAAGTGTATATTTCTTCGGCAGATATAATGACTAGAAATATTGATGCTAGAGTAGAGGTAACTTGTCCTATATATGAACAAGAAATAAAAAATGAATTGATTGATAACTTCGATATTGCTTGGAAAGGAAATGTAAAAGTTAGATTTCATTCTTATAAATTAGATAATAAATATAGAATGAGAAATGATAATCCTGTTTTCAGGGCTCAATTGGAAACCTATAAATATTATCAGCAAAAAGTTGAATTGATAGAAGAATTAAAAGAAAATTAAATAACGCAATAATAGAATTAAATTCTATAACATAAATCGCATCCTGAAGAAATGATTAAAATTAAAAAATATGCTGCTATTGATATTGGATCGAATGCCATGCGTTTATTGATAGCTAATATTGTAGAAGAAGACGATAAAGAACCGCAATTTAATAAAAGTTCCTTAGTTCGTGTCCCAATTCGTTTGGGGCAAGATGCGTTTACAGTTGGAGAAATTTCTCCTGAAAATATTGACCGAATGGTAGATGCGATGAAAGCTTTCAATTTGTTAATGAAAGTTCATAAAGTAGAGCGATACATGGCATTTGCTACATCGGCTATGCGTGAAGCTTATAATGCCAAAGAAGTCGTTGCATTGATAAAAAAGAAAGCAGATATAAAAATTGAAATTATTGATGGTAAAAAAGAGGCTGCCATTATAGCTTCAACTGATTTACATCATTTATTGAAAACAGATGAAACCTATTTGTTTGTGGATGTAGGAGGTGGTAGTACCGAGTTTACTTTGTTTTCTAATTCAAAAATGATTGCTTCAAGGTCGTTTAAAGCTGGAACTGTCCGATTATTAAACGAAATGGTTCATGATGTGGTTTGGGAAGAAATTGAAAAATGGATTAAGCAAAACACTGCCGATTATGACGAAGTAACCCTAATTGGATCAGGAGGTAATATTAATAAGCTTTTTAAAATGTCTGGGAAATTACAAGAAAAACCTTTGTCATACATTTACATAAATTCTCAATATGCTTATTTGAATTCTCTTACTTATGAGCAAAGAATTTCTCAGTTAGGATTGAATCCTGATAGAGCAGACGTTATCGTGCCAGCAACTCGCATTTATCTTAATGCTATGAAATGGAGTGGAGCGAGACAAATTTATGTTCCAAAAATTGGGCTTTCAGATGGTATTGTGAAGGCAATGTATTATGGTAAAATTTAATAATTGATAACTTTTTAATTTGAAGGACTCAAACTAAAATTTAGTTTGAGTCTTTTTTGTTAAGATAGAATAATATCTAAATCAGTACTTTGGATTTTTTTCAATAAGTATAAAATACTTACTTATATTTGATTTTATTCAAGTATTTTAAAATATGAAAAACCTTCCAATTGCATTAATTTATTCAAGACTTTTTATAGGAATTCTGATCGTAGTTTTGAGTTTTTATGAAATTAAAAATTACAATATTATTGCTGTTTCATTATTTACAATTGGTCTTTTGACTGATATTTTTGATGGAATTATTGCGAGATATTTAAAAATTTCAACGTCAAAATTACGAAGGTTAGATTCGACAATAGATCAATTATTTTTTATGATGATTGCTCTAGCCACATTTATTCAATGTCCCAACTTTTTTTATGAAAATAAAGTTCAACTGATTGTTTTATTGGTTTTTGAAGGATTGACTTATTTGTTTTGCTTCATTAAATTCAAAAAAGAAATTGCTACTCATGCTATTTCATCAAAAATTTGGACACTTATTTTGTTCGCAACGCTGATACAAATTATGGTTACAAGTAATTCAGGTAGTTTATTTCAAATCTGCTTTTATTTAGGTGTAGTGACAAGAATCGAAATTTTAGGAATAATTTTTTGTATTCGAGAGTGGACAAATGATGTTCCTAGTTTATATCATGCTATTTTATTGCGACAAGGCAAATCAATAAAAAGGCATAAACTTTTCAATGGTTGAAAATGTTTTGACAAGTTTAAAAAAAAATGCTCAAACTTAATTTCAGTTTGAGCATTTTTTATGTTACGCAGTAATTGGTCTGACTAATAAAGTTTTGAGCCATAACCCAACTAGTAAAGAGACTATTAGTAAAGCAGCAAATAAATAGAATATTGAAATATCAGCTGTTAAACCCAATAACAATGGACCAACAAATGCTGCTGCAGACCAAGCAGTCAACGTGTAACCAAGTACAGGACCATATTTATCAGCTCCAAAAATTTCTTTTACAAAAGAAGGCATGGTAGCAAATCCTGCACCATAACCCGCAATAATAATATAAGTTATAGCTTGAAATGAAATTGTATTTGTAGAGAAAGTAGGTATTAAAGCAAAACAAATGGCGTTAATTCCAAGGAAAATCATAAAAGTTGCCCAACAACCAATCTTGTCTGAAATCGAAGACCAAAACAAACGTCCAATTCCATTGAACAAACCAATAATTGCTACAAACATTGTGGCTTGAGCGGCATCCATACCAACTACTTCTTCTCCTAGAATAGCTGCTTTTGAAATGATTGCAATACCTCCACATACATTTAGGAATAACATTAACCACAAAGCCATAAAACGTTTGTCAGTAAGAATTTGTTTTGCGGTCAAGTCTTCATGTGCATGATGATGTTCAGTTGTTGTTACTGGATTAGCCAGATACAATGCGCTTAATAGCATACAAATTCCATAGGCAATTGCAAGAGTAAGAAAAGCTCCTGATAGTCCTACTGAAGCATACAACCCACTAATTAAAAAAGAAGCTAATAAAGATCCTAGTGCAAATGACATAATGATGATTCCCGAAGCCAATCCTGGACGATCAGGAAACCATTTAACAACGGTATAAACAGGTACAATATAGCCAAATCCTAAACCGATACCTTGCAAAATACCAAAAGTTAAATAGAATAAATAGATTGAGTTTATCTTGACAGCATAAGCGGCACCTAATAATCCTATTGTTAAAAATATAGTTGCGATTAAGCCCCCTTTTTTTGGACCTATTTTTTGAGCAAATTTACCCATAAATGCTGCGGTTAAACCAAGAAAACAAATGGCCAGACTAAAGCCTGTTTTGGTGTCATGTGCATCCCAGTTCAGTTCTTTAGCTAAGGGTTCTATCCATTTACTATAAGCATAAATAGATCCAATTGATAGTTGCATGATCATACCTGCTAATACTATCAAGTATTTATTTTTTGACATAATTCTAATAATTTATTAAAAAAATATTGTGTTGTTTTTTTATTTAATGGTCACATTCTTGAGGTACAGTCTGAATATTTCTGCTGCTTTGTTTTTTTCTTCTGCTGTCGGTGTTGGAGTGTCTTTTAATTGATACTCTAAGCCCATCATCTCCCATTTGTGTTTTCCTAATTGATGAAAAGGAATGATTTCTACTTTTTCAACTGTTTTATAAGTAGAAAAATGTTTTCCCCATTCGTGGAGATATTCTTCTTGATCACTCCAGCCTGGAACTAATACATAGCGTAGCCACATTGGTTTACCGGTACTTTCTCTGTATTCTGCTAATTCTAAAGTGGTTTTGTTTTTTACGCTAGTTAACTTTTTATGCCATTCTTTGTTGATGTGTTTGACATCTAATAGTAATAAATCCGTTTTTTCTAATAGTTCTTTGGTATTTGAATCTAATACTCTACCATTAGAATCCAAACAAGTATGAATACCATTTTCGTGTAAACGATCAAAAAAATGAATTAATTTGCCACGTTGCAATAAAGGTTCTCCTCCAGAGACAGTAACACCTCCTTTTTTGCCAAAATAACTCTTTTGATGCAATGCTTTTTCTAGTAATTCTTCAATAGGAATAAAAGTTCCGCCATGAATATCTAAAGTATCTGGATTTTGACAATACAAGCATCTAAATTGACATCCCTGAACAAAAACAACCATTCTAATTCCAGGGCCATCATGTGTGCCTAATGTTTCAATTGAATGGATACGTAATAAGTCAGGATTGTGAACATCTACTGCATCGTCTGTATATTTTTGTTTTGGAAAGTACATTTGGAAAGGATTAAAAAAAACCTGTCTAAATTAAACTGGTTAGTTTTTTAGACAGGTTTGTGGGGTTAAATTCAAATTTTATTTGTTATTGAAAATTTACAAAGCATCATGGAAAGTTCTCGTTATTACTTCTAATTGATGTGCCTTAGACAATCTAACAAAGTTTACAGCATATCCAGAAACTCTAATTGTCAATTGAGGGTAATTTTCAGGATGTTCATAAGCATCTAATAAAGTTGCTTTGTCCAAAACATTTACATTTAAGTGGTGTGCATTTCTTCCGAAGTAGCTGTCCAAAATAGTTGTTAAGTTAGAAACCTGATCTTCTCTATCATTTCCTAACGATTTAGGAACCATTGTAAATGTATATGATATACCGTCTTGAGCATCTTCATAATTTAATTTACTTACTGAGTTTAAAGAAGCAATAGCTCCATTAGTGTCTCTACCGTGCATTGGATTTGCTCCAGGAGCAAAAGGCTCTCCTCCTTTACGTCCGTCTGGTGTAGATCCTGTATTAGAACCGTACATTACATTAGAAGTAATTGTCAATAATGATAGGGTAGGAGTTGCATCTTTGTAAGCTCTGTGTTTTCTTAATTCAGCGATAAATATAGCAGTGATTTCTTTAGCAATATCATCCACTCTGTCATCATCATTACCGAATTTAGGGAAATCACCTTCGATGTTGAAATCTACAGTTAATCCGATATCGTTTCTCACTGGAGTTACTTTTGCATATTTTATAGCAGAAAGTGAATCGGCAATGATTGAGATACCAGCAGCACCATAAGCAATATCAATACCAGGATCGCTATCAATCAAAGCCATTTGAGCTCTTTCATAATAGTATTTGTCATGCATATAATGAATGATGTACATTGATTTTGCATATACTCTTGCCACTTCAGCCAAAGTTGTTTTAAACTGACTCATAACAGTATCATAATCTAAGACACCATCAGCTATTTGAGGGATATTGTTAATAACAATTGATCCTCTATCTTCTTCACGACCTCCATTCAGAGCCATCAATAATGCTTTAGGCAAATTGGCGCGTGCTCCAAAATGTTGAATTACCTTTCCAATTTTTTGATAAGAAACACAACAAGCGATTCCGTAATCATCAGATCCTCTGTTGGTACGCATTAAATCATCATTTTCATATTGAAGAGATGAAGTGTCAATGGATACTTGTGCACAAAAATCTTTGAATCCATGAGGTAAGTTTTGAGACCATAAAATAGTCAAGTTCGGTTCTGGAGAAGCTCCTAAATTATATAATGTTTGTAAAAATCTAAAAGATGTTTTAGTCACTTTAGTTCTACCATCGTTCAATTGACCACCGATTGCTTCAGTAACCCAAGTTGGATCTCCACCAAATATTTCATCATAAGCACCTGGGCGTAAATGACGCACCAAACGAAGTTTCATAACGAATTGGTCGATAAACTCTTGAGCTTCTTCTTCAGTTATTAAACCTGATTTTAAATCATTTTCAATATAAATGTCCAAAAATGAAGAAACATTTCCTAAAGACATCGCAGCACCATCCTGCTCTTTTACTGCGCTTAAATAAGCTAAATAAGTAAACTGAACAGCTTCTTTAGCATTGGTAGCAGGAACAGAAATGTCAATACCATAGGAATTGGCCATGATTTTCATGTCTTTCAAAGCGCTGATTTGAGCCGAAATTTCTTCTCTAAGACGTACCTTGTGATCGGTCATTTGGCCTCCAACAGCAGCAAAATCATCTTGTTTACTTTTGATTAATTGATCTACACCATATAATGCGATTCTTCTAAAATCACCAATAATTCTTCCTCTCGCATAATTATCAGGTAAACCAGTTAATAAGTGTTTAGAACGGTAAGCTCTAATTTCTGCATCATAAGCATTAAAAACCGCTTGATTGTGGTCTTTTGCATAGTTAAAGATCTTAACTACTTCATCAGAAACTTTCAATCCTCTTTCAGCTACAGCAGATTCTACCAATTTAATTCCACCAAAAGGTTTCATTGATCTTTTTAAGAGTTGATCAGTTTGTAAACCTACAATGGTTTCATTTTCTTTATCAATATATCCAGGACCGAAAGAAGTGATATTTGAGATTACATTCGTATCTATTGCTAAACAGCCATTTTTCTTTCTTTCCTCCAATAGATTTTCTTTACATATATCCCAAAGTTTTTTTGTTCTCGCCGATGGCCCTGCTAAAAAACTTTGATCTCCTTCATAAGGTGAAATATTTTGAATTACAAAATCATAAACATCAATTGCATTATTCCAATTACCTTTTTTAAAATCTAATGCTTTAGTTGTACTTTCCATTTTTTTAAATTATATAGTTAACATAAGTAGTTTTATAATAACAGATTTATACTAGTAAATTTAAGCATTTTTGGGACTGAATCGATGTTAATTTTATTTTTAAATTATTATTAATGTATTTATAATTAAGTGATTATTTCTTTTGAGTTTTCTTTATTTTAGTGACTATATTTTATAGCTATTACGTTATAGAAATAATTGATAGTAAATTTTTTTAATGACTTTTTACTTGTTAAAAAAATATTTTTCGTCACTTTTTCTCAAAACCTGTTTTATTTTATTCAAAACACAACTTCTAAGTTTGAGAAAAATCGATCAATTTTTTAATAAATAATATATAGAAAATGTAATGTTTTTTGAAAAAAAGTGATTTCAAATCATTGAAATTAAGAGTTAGGCTATTTAATTAATCATAACTCAAAATTAATCTCTTACAGATAATGAATACTATTTTATATATCTAATAAACGTCTATGGTAATTAATTTGACCCAAATGATAAACTAAATGTGTAGTAAGATGAATTAGGAGGTATTCAATGGAAGTTTTATTTTCAAAAACCAAATAGGAATGTTCTTCTTTCAAATCTGAATCCGTTAATTGATTCAAGGGTTTTGTTGATCATCAGGATTGTAGCATCTATTTGATTTAGGAGTATATCTCTGGGAACATTTTTATTAGAAAATTCTAAGTCACGATTTCGAATATAGCCTGTGTTTCCAATTTGAGCTCCTATATAAGTGTTGAGATTTCCATTGATGTGCAAGCAAAGATTTCCAGCGGAGTTTAATATCGATTTTTCAATTACCCAAATTTTACTTTCATCTTTATAGGTTTCAATTTCTAATTTTAGTTTATTGAGATCACGAATAAATAATGCTTTTAAAATTTCAATCGTTGTTGTCATTATGAATTAGTTTGGTTGTACTTCTTTAATGAAAGGTTGGCTTGCTTTTGAATTTTCTTTTGAAAAAATCCTGTCCATCCCAATAGAATTCCTTTAATTCCTAATGCTTGTTTTGACCATTTCCAAATATCAAAATGATCGGTATGTTTTATAATTAAGCCTTCAGAAAACTTAAATTCGGCTGAAATATTATTTACGACACGCCTATTTGTTTTACTAAAATTATAAGTAGCAATCCATTTGGCAGAACCCGAATAATCATTTGCTTTAATGTCAGAAAATTCAATTTTGATATTTCCTTTACTTTTCTCCAATAACATTTTCCACATTTGGCAAACATCATTTCCTTTAAGTTTTCCAAATGCAGGATCTTCAAATTGTATGTTGGGATGATAACACTCGCACATTGTTTCCGCATCATTATTAGCAAAAGCAGTATAAAATTTTTGAATTAATTGTTTGTTATCAGTCATTTATATAAAATTATAAAGTAAAAATACTATTTTTTTTCGGTTGAATCAAAATAGGTTAAAAAATCTTCAATAGTAAGTTGGGATCAGGGCAGTTTTTCAAATAATAAGCAAATTTACTTTTGCTACAAACACCCACATAATCGCCAAAATTATTCTCCATATCCTTAATTATTTGAAAATGCAAATGAGGAGCATAATCACCATTAACAGCTGCATTTCCTAATATTGCCAATTGTTGCCCTTTGACGAAAAAATCTCCAATTTTGATTGAAGCTAAACTTTCTAGAGCTAAATGGCCGTATAAAGTATAGAAGGTATGATTTTCTAATTGATGTTCCAATATGATCGTTGGACCGTAATCTCCTAAGTTATTATTGTATTGAAAACTATGTACTTTTCCATCTAAAGCCGCCAAAACTGGAGTCCCAGCTTTAATCCATAAATCTAAACCAATATGAATGTTTCGTTCTTCAGTATTCAAATCATTAAAAACGGTGCTTCTTTTGTATAAATTTCGAATTTCATTGTAACCGCCATAAGCAACTGAGGCTTTGTTTTTCTTTAGAAATAAATGAATATATTCTTCGAAATCTTTTGAACTAGAAATGTTTAGTTGGCTTAATTCAATATTTGACTCTGATAAATCAATAGGAGTGTATTGTGAGTAAGGAATTGAGGCATCAATTACTTTGATGTTTTTTAAATCTAAAAATAAGGCTTCTAAGGTTGTCATTAAAAAAGGGATTAATGAGTAAAGATAAAAAAAATCCCAACCGAAAGATTGGGATTTTGAAATAAGAATATCGTTTGATACTAATACAGAGAAGGAAATTTAGAAGGATTTACTTCGTGCATCATAGTATAAATTTTTTCATAAATATCTTCAGCAGATGGTTTCGAAAAATAATCACCATCAGTTCCATAAGCTGGTCTGTGCGCTTTTGCTGTAAGAGTTTGTGGCTTACTGTCTAAATAGATGTAAGCATCTTGTTCTTCAATTATTTGTTGCAAAATAAAAGCTGACGCTCCACCAGGAACATCTTCATCAATAACTAATAAGCGATTGGTTTTCTTAATACTTTTTAAAATATCATGATGAATATCAAATGGTAGTAATGATTGTATATCAATAACTTCGCAATCAATACCAACTTCTAATAATTCTTTTGCTGCTTGTTCTACTAATCTCAAAGTTGAACCATAAGAAACAAGTGTGATATCATTTCCTTTTTTTAATGTTTCTATTACACCAATTGGCGTTTTGAATTCACCAAAATTCAAAGGCATTTTTTCTTTCAGTCGGTATCCGTTCAAACATTCAATTACCAAAGCTGGTTCGTCACACTCTAATAACGAATTATAAAAACCTGCAGCTTGTGTCATATTTCTAGGAACTAAAACGTGAATTCCTCTAATGGCATTAATAATCATTCCCATAGGAGAACCAGAATGCCAAATTCCTTCCAGACGATGTCCGCGAGTACGGATAATTAATGGCGCTTTTTGCTTTCCAACAGTTCTGTATTGCAAAGTTGCCAAATCGTCGCTCATAATTTGAATTGCATATAATAGGTAATCCAAGTATTGAATTTCGGCAATAGGGCGTAATCCTCTTAATGCCATTCCGATTCCTTGACCTATTATGGTAGCTTCACGAATTCCAGTATCTGCTACTCGTAATTCTCCATATTTTTCCTGCATTCCCTCAAGCCCTTGATTGACGTCGCCAATATTTCCTGAATCTTCTCCGAAAATTAACGCTTCTGGATATTTTGAAAAAAGAGCATCAAAATTATCTCTCAGAATCATTCTGCCATCAGTATCAGCTACAGCATTGTTTGGGTATTCTGGTAAAACTTCTTTTGCTGAAAACACATTTTTATTTGATTCAGAAAATAAATTACCACTAAACTTTGGTTGTGTTTTTTGGATATAATTCGAAATCCAAGTTGATAATTCGTCTTTGTCAGGTTCGTTAATGATTAAACGAAGAGATTTTCGGGCAATTATCATTATTTCCTTTTTCAAAGGAGATTTGATACTTTTTAAGCTATTGATGTTTCTTAAAATTTCCTCTTTTTTGTTAGAAGAAACGGCTACTCTTTCTAAAATAGCGACTAATTCGTTTTTTTCTTCAATGATAGGGGCAATAAAATCGTTCCAAGCTGCTTTTTTTCCTTCAAAAACTTCTTTTTTGGCTTCTAAGTCAATCGCATCAAGTTCTTCAGGAGAAGCAATATTGATGGCAATCATCCATAATTTCATTTGGCGAATGCAATCAAATTCTTTTTCCCAAGCCAATCGAGTGGCATTTTTATATCTTTCGTGTGAACCAGAACTAGAGTGTCCTTGTGGTTGTGTTAACTGCGTTACATGTATTAAAACAGGAACATGTTGTTCACGAGCTATTTCGGCTGCTTTTTCATAAGTAGCAATCAAATCAACATAATCCCAACCTTTTACTTTAAATATTTCAAACCCTTTTGCATTTTCATCTCTTTGATAGCCTTTTAGGATTTCAGAAATATTTTCTTTGGTCGTTTGGTGTTTCGCATGAACTGAAATACCGTATTCATCATCCCAAATACTCATTACCATTGGCACCTGTAATACACCGGCAGCATTAATAGTTTCAAAAAATAATCCTTCAGAAGTACTTGCATTCCCAATAGTTCCCCAGGCAATTTCATTTCCTTCGACTGAGAATTGGTCAGCATTTGGAATATCAGTGATGTTTCTGTAAATTTTGGAAGCTTGTGCTAAGCCAAGTAATCTTGGCATTTGTCCAGCAGTAGGAGAGATGTCTGCACTAGAATTTTTTTGTTGTGTTAAATTTTTCCAAGAGCCATCTTCATTCAAACTATGAGTTACAAAATGTCCACCCATTTGTCTTCCTGCTGACATTGGTTCTAGCTCCATATCGGTATTACCGTATAATCCAGCAAAAAATTGTTCGATAGTTAATTCGCCTATAGCCATCATAAAAGTCTGATCGCGATAATAACCTGAACGGAAGTCTCCATTTTTGAAGCATTTAGCCATGGCAAGCTGAGGAACTTCTTTTCCATCCCCAAAAATACCAAATTTGGCCTTTCCAGTTAATACTTCTTTACGACCTAATAAGCTACATTCTCTGCTTATTAAGGCTATTTTATAATCATTTAAAACTTCGGTTTTGAAATCCTCAAATGTTAAACTAGTATCGACTTGCTCTTTAATCATAATTCAAAAGTATGCATTGTTGGTGCAAATTTAGATAAAAACAATCTAAGTAACCTTATATATTTGAGCAATCTTTCGATTTTTGGCAAATAATTTTCACAAAAACAGAAGTATTTTTACAGAATAAATAATTTTATTACAAATAAGATAACGATAATTTAATGTTTTAAACTTTTTATTTTGAATTAAAACCATTTTCGGGTAAAAAGATTAATTAATGATTTTGGGTTAAAAATAAAAATGAATCGAATTTTTTCGCCATAATTCTTCTCAGACATTTCAAATCCATTTGAAGAATACACAGGAAAGTATAATTCGAAGTAATCCTGAACTAAATTTAATCGTATGCCACTATCATAAAGAAAGGTGTTTTGAACTCCTTTGTTTTTAATGAAACCAAAATCAGCGTAAGCATCAACCCAATTCCAAAGCAGCGAATAACTCAAATTGGTTGTGACTAGCCATTGATTAGCTTGTGATGGTTCTACAAATGATTTAAAACCTCCTTGCCCCAAAATATATTGTTGGCTTAAAATCCCCGTTGTATCAGATCTCGCATAAACTGCATAATCAAATAAATAATCGTTTACTCTGGAAACTCCAAAGTTATAATTCTGGGTATTATTGTTATTATACAAAAAAGTTCCTGCAAAAACCCGAGCATTAAAATACCGATTATCATTGAATAGTTTACGAAACTCCATTTCAGCAGATACTTTGCCAAAATAAGCCGAAAACTGTACATCTGTCAAAAATTTGGCATGGCTCGTAACTTCGGTTTTTATGTTGAAATATTTAAGATTAAAAATAGAGTAATTATCGGTACTATCAATTACTACATTCGATGGCTCTTTGTAAATGATATTGTATTTCATGGTAATCGCCTGTTTTCGATTATCACGATAGTTTGGTTGTCGAATGAAGAAAGAGGCACTAGGATATAATTTTAAATAGGCAGCATCTGATGCATAATGAAAATAAGAGCCATTTAAGGAATACCGAATATTATACAACCTGCCTTCTCTCAAATATTGATTGTAAGCCAAAGAAGCACTTCCAACTATAGATTTGGTATTAATGGAATACATTGGATTTAAAACAAACATAAATGGTTTGTCAAATAAACTATAATTGTAAAAACTAAAACCAGGTGCAAAACCATCATATTTATTATAAAACAGGGTAGGGACATAAAATAATTGAGAATAATGAGGATCCTCTAAATCTTCAAAAAAAGTCATTTTTAAAGGGCGATTCAAAGATATTGTGTGAAGTGATGCCCAGTTATTTCTCAAATTAAATTCTGGAACTTCATTATTGTAATTAAGTGCCAGTTTATCAATACTCTTCCGTTCGAATGTAAGAACAGTGTCTATTTGATTGGTTTCTAACCATTTTTTAAAAATAACTTGCTTGTCTCTAATTCCAAATATAGGCATTGGTACCAATGGAACTCCTTTGTTTTTTACTGTAAATGTGACGCTGTCTTTGGTTTTAGAAACGTCATTAAATTTATAATCAATTGTTTCCCGGCTGTCAATGACGTAATCAAAAAACCAATCGATATTTTTTGAAGCTTTAGATTTTAAGATGTCTTCAAAATCACTTCTATTGGTTTGTTTTTGCTTGTTAAGACTATAAAACTGCTGAATTCCAGATGAAACTTTTTCATCTCCAAGATAGTCATCCAAATAGCGTAAACTCAATCCGGCTTTGTATTTGCTGGCAATTTGTACATTATATTTAATTAAAGCATTTTTTGGAGCATTTAATGGCTGATCTAAATTTTTTCTTGCCATCAGCATATAATAATAGCTGTATTGCTCATTAAAATCGGTTTGAGCCATTTTGAAACCTCTAAGCAAAAAGTATTTAGATGCCGATCCCATCATTTTGCTATCAGGATGGTATTGGTCTATATAATTGATCATCGTAAAAATTTGAATTCCGTCATAAATCCAATTGTCTTTTCTGGAATCTAATCTGATGCTGTTTTTGAGGTAATTATTTAAGTACGTTTTTAAGAACTTAATTTCAAATAAAAAATCAGTGTGAAAAGGACGCATGAATTTTGGCAATTGATTCAGTCCGTAAAAAGGATTTTTGTCATAATCTGTCTCCGAGATAACTATTTTATCAAATGGATATTCTCCGATTTGTTTATTGGTATATTCTACAATTTGCTTTATGATTTTAGCTTTCATAGTATCATTAAATCTGCCTGATCTAATGTTGTTGATTACTTCCAAATTATTGATTTTAAAACTGGTATAACTGGATTCTTTTTCAATTATCAAGTCAAAATCAGTTCTGTTTTTTCCAGTTAATTTGGCGCTGGTTTCTTTTTCATTTTCTGATAAGTCACTAATGGCTAAATCAGTTGTAACAGAATTTTTGCCATCAATTTTTAAATCAATTTCAAAATCAGAAGCTGCATTTGCAATGTCATCTAGATTTTCATTGCTGTATTTTACAAATTGATGATTCTCATAACGCGCAGGTGTGATAAACCAATTTTTGAGATGCATGCCATACTTTTCAAAATGGCCATATTTGGTGTATTTATCGCTCGGAATTTTTTCAATATAGGTAAGATGTAGTGTTACTTTTTGATTAGGAAGTAAGGTTTTGTTCAGAAGGATTTTAATATAATCTGGATTTTTTTTGGTTCTTTCCCAAGTAAACTTTTTTTGCTCAGTATCTTCAATAATTAAGTTGATGGTTCCTCCAAGATCTGATTCAGAAGCCAAATGAAACTTATTATAAAATTCGTCCGAAAAGCGTTTTCCCAAAGGACTTTCTTTTTCAGAAAAAGCATTATTCCAATCGTTTAATACAATAGAAGTTAGAGTGTCATTGGATTGGTTGAAGAAAGTAATTTCCTGATCAATTGTTAAGATGTTTAGCTTCATATTCGCTACCACAGACATCTTAGATTGATGCTGTGCATATTGTATTTGTGTGGTAAACAAAACAATAATAAGTAGGATTATTCTGTTGTCGGTTTTCAATCTGGGGGATGTATAAGTTTATGAAACATATAAAGCTAATACAATTTACAAATAATTAAGAAAACTACAGTATTAAATAGGTAAAATGCACCAAAATGCGTTAAAATAAAAAGAGCCGTTTTTAAACGGCTCTTGGTATTAAAAATTAGGACTCAAATCGTATTTTTTATAGAATTTATCAAGGACGTCAACCACTTCATCCTCAGAATCAACAATCTTAAATAAATTCAGATCTTCGGGGCTTATCGTATGTTCTTTTTCTAGTAAAACTGTTTTTACCCAGTCAATTAAACCGGCCCAAAATGCTGTTCCAACTAATATAATTGGGAATTTTCCAATTTTTTTGGTTTGAATTAAAGTAATGGCTTCAAAAAGCTCATCTAAAGTTCCAAAACCTCCTGGCATCACCACAAATCCTTGAGAATATTTTACAAACATTACTTTTCTAACAAAGAAATAATCAAAATTCAAGTTTTTGTCTCTATCAATATACGGATTAAAGTGCTGTTCAAAAGGCAACTCAATATTCAATCCCACCGAAGTTCCTCCTCCAAAATGTGCTCCTTTATTACCCGCTTCCATAATTCCGGGACCACCGCCAGTAATCACACCATAACCTGCTTTACTAATTTTGAAAGCAATTTTTTCAGCCAATTGATAATAATGATCTTCGGGTTTTATTCTCGCCGAACCAAAAATAGTCACACAAGGCCCAATGCGTCCCATAGTATCGTAACCATTTACAAATTCCGACATGATTTTAAAAATCCCCCAACTGTCATTGGTTCTAATCTCGTTCCAGGTTTTTTGTTTTAAACTATCTTGAATTACTTTGTCTTCGTCATTGTCAAAATCTTCTAGTCTCATATTTTTAAGTATTAATTTATTATTGTCATCCTGAGCGTAGTCGAAGGAAGAAGCTAATCCTGCTGTCCGCTATATTTTTTGTGCCGAACCCCGGCACAAAAAGATGCCGCTACCATCCTAGCGTCTGGACACAAATTATTTTTTGCCACAAATTCCACAAATTTTCACAAATCTTTATCTTAAAATAATTCGTGTAATTAATTTCACGAATTTAAATTAGTGCCAATTAGTGCTATTCGTGGCTGTTTTTGACTTGTGTCCAGACGGTAGGCTGCCATCAGGGCTAGGGCATCAGTTTTCAAAAGGAATATTCTAAAACTAAGGTAACTCTTTTTTCAAAATTTGATTGAATAACTTTTCGGTTTTTTATCAAAAAAAATCCCAATTAAGGGATTTGAATTATTTTTTATAAATGTCTAATATCCAGTTATAAAAGCTTTCTTTCCACATTCCAACAGAATGTCCTTCGTCGTAGGCCAAGCCAAAACCGTGATCTCCTTTGTTGTAAACATGCAATTCTGATTTGTCAACTTCTTCCACAACAGCCGACAAAAATGGAAGCGCTCGTTTCAAAGGCCATTTTTTGTCATTTCTTGCAATAGCCATAAAAAACGGTGGTAAAGTTGATTTGTCTTTTATACTTTCAAGCAATTTAAGTTTATCTCCTCCATAAATCAAACCTGTAAAGGCTGGTTTCCATGGTTCATTTTCGCTAACACTGTGAAAAGTCAAATACTCGCAGATAAATCCTCCTGCAGAAAAGCCAAGTATCCCTACTTTATCTTTGTCAAATTTTAATTTTCCCGATAATCCAATCATTGCCATAACGCTTGCATTAACATCTTTTTTTAATGCCTCAAAATAGGTATCCATTGAAATTTTAAAATTTCCTTTTTCGTCTTTAGTATTGGTTCGGTATTTGACTACCACACAAGTGATTCCTTGTTTAGCCAGCCAAAGAGCCAAATCTGTTCCTTCTTTATCAACCCAATTAGTGTGAAAACCACCACCAGGAAAAATAATGGTTGCAACGTGTTTGTTATTGGCTTCGTCTGCTGGGAAAATCATATAGGTTGGCTCGGAAACATTTCTAAAAACACGGTCTTTTTGGGATAATGAACCTGGTTTTACAAGAGAATCTGCAAAAGTTTCTTTTTCTTCATGAGTAATTGGATTGTCTTTGATTCCGTTAGGGTAAAGAGGCATTTCGTTAGGAATTTGTTGTCCTATAACCACAAAACTTTGTAGCAGGATCATAAAAAGAATTCCTGATTTAATTTTTTTCATAATGAGGGAATTGTTGGTTGTTAAATACGTTGATTATATTTTTTTCTATTTCTATAGATTAGGTGTTTTAAATCAATTCTTTCTTCAAAAACTTCGCTGTATAACTTTTTTTGCTTTTTGCGACTTCTTCAGGAGTTCCTTTGGCAATAAGTTCCCCGCCACCTTTTCCTCCTTCAGGACCAATATCAATAATATAATCAGCCAGTTTGATGACATCCATATTGTGTTCAATGACTAAAATAGTGTTGCCTTTATCAACCAATTTATTAATGACTTCCATCAACACCCGAATGTCTTCAAAATGCAATCCTGTAGTAGGTTCATCAAGGATGTAAAAAGTGTTTCCAGTATCTTTTTTAGACAATTCTCCCGCTAGTTTGATACGTTGCGCTTCGCCACCAGAAAGCGTTGTACTTTGTTGTCCAAGGGTAATATAGCCCAAACCAACATCTTGAATTGTTTTTACTTTTCTATAGATTTTAGGAATGTTTTCAAAGAATGGGACTGCTTCGTCAACCGTCATATTCAATACATCCGAAATGGATTTTCCTTTGTAACGAATTTCGAGAGTTTCTCTGTTGAAACGTTTTCCTTGACACGTTTCACATTCGACATAAACATCAGGTAAAAAGTTCATTTCGATAGTGCGAACTCCAGAACCTTCGCAGGTTTCGCAACGACCACCTTTCACATTAAAACTAAAACGACCAGCTTTATATCCTCGAATCATACTCTCTGAAGTCATCGTAAACAGATTTCTGATCTCTGAAAATACTTCAGTGTAAGTCGCAGGATTCGAACGTGGTGTTCTTCCAATCGGACTTTGATCAATATCAATTACTTTATCGATATGTTCTAAACCTTCAATTTTCTTGTAAGGTTGTGGTTTCTTTACCCCGTTAAAATAATAGGCGTTGAGAATAGGGTAGAGCGTTTCATTAATCAAAGTCGATTTTCCGCTTCCAGAAACTCCGGTGACACACACTAACTGTCCCAAAGGAATTTCAACGGTAACGTTTTTGAGGTTATTTCCAGTCGCACCAGTAAGTTTCAAAAACTTTCCATTTCCTTTGCGTCTTTCTTTTGGAATTTCCAATTTCATTGTACCATTCAAATATTGAGCAGTAATAGTGTTGGATGCTAAAGTTTCTTTTGGAGTACCAATGCTAATGATTTCGCCACCATATTTTCCAGCTTTTGGACCAATATCAATGACATAATCAGCGGTTTCAATCATGTCTTTGTCGTGTTCTACCACGATAACAGAGTTTCCAATATCACGTAATTGTTCCAAAGAATGAATCAGTTTTTCATTGTCTCTCTGGTGTAAACCAATACTTGGCTCATCCAAAATATATAAAACACCAACCAATTGAGAACCAATCTGTGTCGCTAATCGGATGCGTTGTGCTTCTCCTCCCGAAAGTGATTTTGAACTTCGGCTTAAAGCCAAATAATTCAAGCCAACATTCATCAAAAAGTTCAACCGGTCTTTGATTTCCTTGATAACTTCAGTAGCGATAGTTTTTTGTTTATCAGATAAATACTTGTCTAAATCTAGAAACCAAGTTGTCACGTCTGAAATATCCATTTCGCACAATTCGGCAATATTTTTTTCGTTGATTTTGAAAAATAAAGCTTCTTTTTTCAATCGTGTACCTTCACAAACAGGGCATTTTACTTCGTCCATGAATTCTTTTGCCCAACGTTTTATAGTTGAAGAGCCACTTTCATCATGTTGATTTTTGATAAAATGTGAAATACCTTCAAAATCAATTTTATATTCTTTGGTAACTCCTAAAACTTTGGATTCAATGGCGAATTTTTCTTTGCCACCATTCAAAATCATTTCCATTGCATCTTCGGAAATTGTTTCGACAGGATCGGTCAATTTGAAATCGTATTTTTCTCCAATGATTTCTAATTGTTTGAAAATCCAACTGCTTTTGTATTCCCCTAAAGGTGCAAAACCTCCCGCTTTAATTGATAATTTTGGATTTGGAATAATCTTCTTAACGTTGATTTGGTTGATTGTTCCTAATCCATTGCAATGTTCGCAAGCTCCTTTTGGTGAATTGAAAGAAAATAAATTCGGCTCAGGATTTTGATAGGAAATTCCAGTGCTGGGACACATCAGGTTTCGGCTGAAATAGCGAACTTCATTTGTATCTTGATCGAGTACCATCAAAACATCTTCTCCATGATGCATGGCGGTATTGATACTTTCGGATAAGCGTTTATCATTCTCTGGAGTATCTTCGATAACCATTCGATCAACAACAATCTCGATATCGTGGGTTTTATAACGGTCTAATTTCATTCCCGAAACCAAGTCTAGAATATCTCCATTAACTCGAACTTTTAGAAAACCTTGTTTTGTTATTTGTTGAAATAATTCGGCATAATGCCCCTTTCTGGCACGAATTATAGGTGCTAAAATATTGATTCTCTTTCCAGTAAAATTCTGAATGATTAGTTCTTTGATTTGATCATCCGAATACGAAACCATTTTTTCACCTGTGTTATAACTGTAAGCATCAGCTCCACGAGCGTATAACAAACGTAAGAAATCATAAATCTCAGTTATAGTTCCTACTGTAGAACGAGGGCTTTTGCTGGTCGTCTTTTGTTCAATAGCAATTACAGGGGAAAGGCCATCAATTTTATCGACATCAGGACGTTCTAAACCACCCAAAAATTGTCTGGCATATGCAGAAAAAGTTTCTACATAACGACGTTGTCCTTCGGCATAAATAGTATCAAAAGCCAAAGAGGATTTTCCCGAGCCTGATAAACCAGTTATAACAACTAATTTTTCACGAGGAATGGAAATGTCTATATTTTTTAGATTGTGAACGCGTGCACCCTGAACTTCAATCGTATTGTCTGTGTCTAACATAATTTTATGGAAAAAAGCAAAGTTACCATTTTGATTGATTCTTTTATAGTAACTGTTTAGAAGATTGCATTAAAAAACAAATAAAAAATGCCAATGGGAGTTAGTATTTTCCTTCAGTAAGAATGTTAAATTTTAGAAAGGATAACCAATGGCAATATTTAAAATTAGATTGTCTTTTCGCCAGGAACTATCTCCAAAATCAATATTGTCGATTACCCATCGTTGTCCATCAGGTAAATAGGGGATTCGTAAAGGAATGGCTAAATCGGTTCTTAAAATCAGAAAAGAAAAATCAAAACGCAATCCTGCACCGGCTCCAACTGCGATTTCTTTCATAAAATCTTTGGTAATTTCAGCGCCAGGTTTATTTGGATCAGCGTTTAAAAGCCAAATGTTTCCAGCATCCAAAAATACGGCTCCACGCACAAAGCTAAAGAGTTTTGCTCTGTATTCAGTATTAAATTCTAACTTTAAATCAGCTGATTGATCAGGCAAATAATTGCTCGTGGTTTCCGGAATTATATAACTTCCTGGCCCGAGAGCTCTTGCTTTAAAGGCACGAATACTATTCGTTCCCCCCACAACAAATTGTTTAGAAGTCGGTAATGTACTTGAATTTCCATAGGCAAATCCAGCACCGACAATGACACGGCTTGCCAATTGGCTTTCTTTTCCTAATTTTAAATAATGTCTAAAATCTGCTTTACCTTTAATATATTGACTTAATGGTACGTTGAATATCTTTACTGTATCCTTTTTTTTAATATTAGCACCAGTTAGTAAGCCGACAACATTCCCTGCAAAATCTAATTCACCGTTAAAATAGATAGTGTTCTTTTTCCTTTTTTGCATGGTATTGGTGTACGTAAAAGAATAGGTTGGGCCAAAAATCAATTGTTTTTCAATTACTTTACCCAAACTTGGATCCTCCAAAATATCTTGTTGATATTCTGCTGTTACATTATTTGGACTCACATAAGTAATATCTATTATATTCAATTGATGTTCTGCCCGAATATTTTGTTTCCACAAATAACCAAACGAAGTATTGAAGGAATTCAAAGCATACAATTGTGTTCTGTTTTGATATTCGTATCGAATTGTTGCTTTGGTTCTAGGAACAAATTCGCTGAAAGTTTTAATATTAAAAGGTTCAATAAATCTTGGCCAAGTCAAACTGGTTTCTGTTCCTACTTTAAATATATTATGCCCTTTGTTTTCTCCGGAAAATTGAAAATCAGCTCCACCAAATGCTGATACAGTCAATAATTCTGCTCCACGAAATAAGTTTCTATTGTTCCAATTGACATTGATTTCAGTACCGTTATAACTGGCAGAATTGGTTTTGCCTGAAAGTTCAACGCGTATGAATTTTTTAGGTAAAAGTGTCAAATAATAATAAGAATCTAAAGTGTTTTTTAAACTGTCAGAAGGTTTAAATTCATTTTTTACAAAGTTGAATGTTCCCAAGTTTACAAATCGATTCAAAGTAAGATTATGGTCTTTTCGGTTGTATAAATCCCCTTTTTTAAAATAAATAGTTCTGTCAAAAACTCTCGGATTGAAGGTATTTGCAGTGTCAAGAATTGTAAAATCATTATATTGAACAATATCTTCTTTTTTGTAAGTAACGGAATCTTTTGAAATTGAAAAATTAGGATAAACCATTATTTTATCAATTTTGTAAGCGATTTGAGCTTTTTCGGGAGTTTCTTCTTTTATTTTTAATTTGATATTCACTTGATATTCGCCTTTGCTGCTATCAACTTGAGCCAAAATATAATCAGGATTAAAATAGTAAAACCCTTTTTCTTTCAATCGGGCATCAATACGTTCCCGTTCAGCTTTTATCACATCCAAATCATACGGATTTCCTTCTTTTAATAAAGTTCTTCGGCTTGTTCTGGCAATAGCTTTTCCTAAATCGGAAGAATCAACAGGGAATTTAACCTCTTTTATTTTATACTGTTTTTTTAATTGAACGGTATATTCTGCCGTGACTCTTTTGTTATGAACAGTCGAATCGGCACTAACCCTAGTTTTGAAATAGCCATGATTTTCTGCAAAATTTCTCAAAATATCAGCATTGTAATCTAAATCTACTTTGCTGAAAAGTACTGGTGCTTCGCCAACTTTATTACGCAGCCAATATCTGGTTCCTTTATCTTTTTTGGGTTCGCCGGCTATATTGTAAATCCATAGTTTTGGACGTAAACCTAATATTGCTTTATTCGGTTTAGGGCGTAATAAACCTTTTAATTGGTCTTCTAATGCTTTTCTTTCCTTCTTTTTTATGACAGAATCTTTGATCGTTACTGAACCACCAATGTATAATAAGTCTCCTTCGGGTAAATATTTTGTATTGCTGCATCCCAAAACAAAAAATAAGGACAGCACTAGAAAATATTTGATATAGCTGTTTTCCATAGTACTATGTTTTTTGTTCAGTTCCTTCTAATTGATTATTGTTTTCTTCTTTTTCCTTTTCTGCTTTCTCTTTGAGTTTTCTTTTTTCTTTGCGCAGTTTTTCTTCTTTAATCAATTCTTTTTCTTCAGCAGTACGATGGAAAAGTTCTCTGAATTTATTATAACTCATGGTGATAATAAAAGCAACTCCCGTTTCTACAACCTGACCTTCCACAGCAACCTGATATTCATTTTTTCGATAGGCACGAACCATATAACGGCCATCTCTTGTTAATTGATAATCTAATGAAACGTCGCCCGCAATGTTATTAGTCTGTTCATTTGCTCGTTCTTGTCCTTCTACAGCAAAACTGCTTCCAACAGTTACTTTTAGTCGATCGTTTAATAGTTTTTTAGAAACTCCAACATTCAGATCGGTTCTATTTTCCATAGTTCCTTTAGTGTAATCTTCGGTCGATTCTAAATCAAATTCTAATTGAACTCCAGCGATTAATTCTCCTGCCAAATTATTCAATTGTTGTGATAAAATTTTGCTCACACTTTGTCTCGCCAATGATTCAGCACTGGTTCCTCCACTTTCACTAGCGAATGGATTCTCGCCAATAAATCGGTTTAATAATAAAAGTGCAAAAACCTGTTTGTTTAATTCAGCGGGTTCTTGTCTCAATTGTTCTAATTTGGCCTGAGTAGCAGATACAATATCTTCGGAAACATCATAATTGCCGTCAGGGAGAATAATGTCAAAAGAGATTTCGGGTTTTAGTAATTCGCCTTTCATTTTTAATAAAGTCTGAAACGGAATTTTTTGCTTATACGTGTTTTTTACAGTCGCACTTACTGTTCCTAATTGATTACCCAATAAATCGATTGGGGCGGTATTCACTTTATAAATTGCAGTAATATTAAGAGTTGCCATTGTAGGCTCGCCATTCCAAATAATATAACTGCCTTTTTGAATGTTGAATTTTCTTCGAATGGCATTAAAATTCATCTCATACGCTCCGTCTGAAACTTCGTATTTACCGGTAAGCGTAGTTTTCCCCGAAGGATCAATTCCTCCATTTAGTTCGGCTTCACCTTTCAAATTCAAATAATCTCCATTTCCTTTGTCAATAATCAACGTCATTTCAGCTTCTTTATTTACAGAAATAGCAACGCTAACATCCATTCCGATTAACTTTGACTGATTGAGTTTTTTCTCCATTGCCACGGTTTGTTTCAGATACAAATTATCTTCATCAACAAATTCTACAACTCCTTCTCTGTCTGCAATGGATGGATCCGATTGAGGTAAAACAACTGTAAATTTGGTTTCTTTATTGATTTTAATATTTCCATCAACGACAGGGTTTTCAATGGTTCCTTTGATATTTAATTTGGTGTCCAAAAATAAATCGCCGTAAAACAAATCGTTATCGGAAGCCTTAGAGTGTATGGCTCTAAAATCGTGAGCTACTACAGTTAGACCAAAATTATAATTTACAAAATCGGTAGATTGAATAGTGCCGTTTACTGCCAATTCGTTGTCATTTTCATCAAAAAGTGTAAAAGTATCAAACGTAATTACATCATTATTGAAAGTGATTTTTTCATTATTAATTTTAAAATAAGAATTGAGTTGAGTAAGTCTGAAACCTGTTTGGTTAAAATTTAATTCGCCAGCTACTTTTGGAGTTGCTGTATTTCCTGTAATTTTGAAATTACCAGTCAAATAACCTGTTCCATCCGAAATATTTCCCATCGAAAAGCCTTGAATACTTTTGATATTTAGCTTATTTATATTCGCATTTAAGTCTAAATTTCCATCACTTATTTGATAATTTCCATCTAATTTTACATCGTTGCCTTCGCCACTCAAAACTACATTGGCTACGAGTGTATTGGCGGTTTTATTATCTACTTTTATATCAATATCTCCAACAGCTTCACCTTTAAAAGCAAAATCATCGATTTTTATATCCGAAGTAAAAATAGGGGAGGCCATTGCGTTTTCAACCACTGCTTTTCCATTGATTAAACCCTGCATCAGGAGTTTATCTTTTTTGACCATATTTAGAATGGTTTCAATTTTGAAATTCACAAAATCTATTTCAATTGGTGCATTATCTTGGTTGTTTTGAGATTGTATTTTGAGTTCATTTCCTGAATTGTCTAAGAAAAATTTATTGACATAAAGTCTTTTATCTCCAAATTCAATAGCATTTTCGGGATTGATATTCCATTTGTCATAATTCAAAACAAAATTATCGGAATCAATTTTTAAGATGTTTTTAGCGTCTTGTCGAAGAAATTCTCCAGCAATAGCGTATTGTTCTTTGTCTTTGGTATCTTTTACTAGTAAAGCATACGAGAGAATATTATTTTCCACTTTTCCAGATAAACTCGTGAATGGAATTCTAATTTCTCCACTTTCAATTGTAGCCACAGAAATTTGATATTCTAACGCATTTTCTTTGGCTTCGATATTAATTTTTCCGTCAGCGATAGTGTTATTGTCATAAACAATTCTCGGAATCGTTCCTTTTATTTCTAATGAATCTGCTACATTATTATATTTTCCAGTGATTTTAAAAGGTTCTAAACCTGTTAAGTTGGGGAGAATTTTAAAAAGCACAGGATCATTATCAACTGTCAATGTAAAAGCCAAACGTTGTTCATCAGATTCTCCTTTCACTGTCGGATTTTGTAAATCCATATATTTCGAAAGTGATTTTTTTAAGGCAGCAGCTAATGTAGTTAGTTTGTATTTGCCGTCCACTTCTGCTTTTAGAAATTGAGAAGAAATCTTAATATTATTTCGGTTGTTATCAGCAAAAGCAATTACACGAATAGAATCCAAAACGATTGGTTCAGTATCTTGCAGAACCTGAATATTAGAAAGAAAAACTTTTCCGTTTAAAAAATCAGGATTAGTGTTAGCAATATCAGCATCCACATTTCCACGGATTTTCATTGGTCCTGCGTGAAGATTCAACTTTTCTAAATCGGCTATATCAAGATTTAATTTTAATTGTATCGATGGATATTTCTCTTTTGTGCTTCCGTTGGCGGTCAAATTGAAATTCAGATTTGGATCTTTCATTCCTGATTTTACTGCAAAAGAACCGTTTTCGATATTTCCTTTTAAAGCCAAATCCCGGTAAGTATATCTATTAAATACTGCTTTTTGAACAATTCCGTCCAATTGTGCCTGAGCCGTTTTTGGGTCTAAACCTTTTCCTTTTGCTTTCGCATTAAGCGTAATTTTTCCAATAGAATCATTTTTAATCAATCGTCCTAAATCAAAATCTGAAAGAGCAATCGTGGCATCGTATTTCTCTTGTTTTTTGATTCGCTGATCAAACAAAGCATCGACTTTTGCATTTCCGAAACTACTGTTTAAAGTCAAATTGGTTTTGAAATTCTGAACAGAACCTTTAAATTTTCCTTGTAAATTAAACTGTGAAGGCAATTGAATACTTTTTGGAATTGTTCCTGTTGGTACAAGAGAATACGCGTCTTTGGAACTGCTTGATAGCTTTTTAATATTCAAATCATAATAGGCTTTTTGAGCATCAGGCAAACCTTTAATTCTTCCAGAAAGAACAACTTTGGTAGTTCCTATTCCGCTCATTTCAAACTGTGGAATATTTAAATCTTTTATTTTTCCATTCATACGAGCATTCAAATACAAAACTGCATTTGGATTGCTATTGAAAGGATTTGTTTTTTGCAAATCGGGGGCAAAAAGAAGAATGTCTTTCAATCCGATTTTGGATTGTTTCAAATTGGCATCCAAAGCAAGATTTTCGATGTTTTTTTGAAGCGAAGCAATCGATGGATAGTCAACTTTAATTTTATTTTGCAAAAGTGTTTGTGGTGTTCTCAAATACAAATCATTCAGAGATGCATTTTTCGGACCATAAAAGAAATTAGTTTTTAAAGACTGAATTTGCAAACCGCTCTTTTCATTTACAGTTAGTTTTTTGATATTTCCTGAAATCGTATCATTTCCGTAATACAATTTTTCTGCTTTAAAATTGAATGTATCCAAATCCAAATGACTGTAATCGATTCCTTTGAGAATTGGTTTGGACTGCATATCATCAAATTGGAAAGCGATATTTTGTAAATTGACATCATCCAATTTTACTTTCCATCCTGTTTGTTTGATGGCTGTCGAATCTAAATCAGGAGTTTTGATTTGTTTGTCTTTTGCACCCAAACGAAGATTTCCTTTTAGGTTTTTTACTTCAAAAGAATCAAAATCTAAGAGTTGTTTATTGAGATCAATTTCATTTACGGCTAATTCTAAATTTCCTAAATGAAGGCCGGAATCCAGTTTAGAATTTTTATTATCGTAAGAAATATCAATTTTTGACAAGCTGATTTTATCTAATTTTAGATTGAAATCGTTTCTTTTCGAAATGGTATCAACCGTTTTTATCGAAACTTCGGCAATTTGCTCAACGACATCTTGATTCAAAACTAATTTTAATCCATGTAAATTAATATTCGGAATATTGAAATCCATTTTGTCCAAATCAAATTTCTTGAATTTAGTATCGAAATGCGTGAGTTTGACCCGAATATTATTTTTAGAAAAATCATCATTAAAATTAAAATTGACGTTGTTCAGATTTACTTTTACAACTGATATTTTAAATGGAGTGCTATTTGGATTTGCAGGTTCTTTTGATTCGAAAGCTTTGATTATATAGTCGAAATTGAAAATTCCTTCTTTATTTCTAGAAATATTGGAAGTAACATTTTGAAGAGAAATAGAATTAATTTCCAATTCATGACTTATTAGTTTAAACAAATCAACATCGATTTCTAAACGTTGACCACTTAACAAAATGTTTTTCTTTTGATCCTCGAAGTAAAATCCCTCCAAAACAACTTCTTTTGGAAAATTAATAGCAATTCTATTCAAAGAAACTGTAGTTTTGATTTTATCATGCAAATAGGTAATTGCTCTGTCTTTTGCATAATTTTGAACAGATGGGATTTGAATTAAAATAGTAAGAAGTAATAATAAACCAACAATAGTAGCCGCACACCAAAGTAGTACACGTAGTGTTTTTTTTAGAAAATGAATTTGTTTTGCATTCATAAGTCAATAAAACACATTTGAAGAGTTGTAAAAAAAAATTATCCTGTACAATTTACAAAAATGTAAAATATATATTGTTAACAATTTATATAATTATGCTAATTCATTATATAATCATTTGATTAAGTGTTGTTTGATTTTAAAGAAATATTATAAGAAAATTTAAATTTTATCTTTGCTTTTGTTTAAACCAAAGAAATTTTGTTTAAAAGAAGCATAAAAAACGCCAACCTAAGTTAGCGTTTTCTTTTTCGAGTTGACATATAGTCTTCGATGGCTTCTTTGGTGGTGTACCAATTTCGCCCTTCTTTATAAGCATCAATTTTTCCTGTTCTAGCCAATAAACTGATGTATTCCTGACCATAAGGAGAGGCTGGCTCGCTAACAATATCTGATATTTTTTGATAATCGTTAGTATTGTCTGGCATCGAGTTCAAATAAATATTTAAGCTACGTTCTAATGCTTGACACATCAGAAGAATTAATTTTTGATAATTACCATTATTAGCTTGATTGAGTGCTTCGTAATATTTCTTTCTATCATTTTTGAGAATAATTGCTGGTGGAAAGCCGCAACGCATCAATAATAAATTCATGCTTAAACGAACTGTTCGTCCATTGCCATCAAAAAATGGGTGAATCCAAACTAATTTATGATGAAAAATAGTTGCCAATTCAATGTCATTCAATTGTAATGGATTTGTATTTACAAAATCAATGAGTTCGTCTAAATAATCTGAAACTTTATTAGCATTTGGAGGAACAAAATTGGCTCCTGAAATACGAACGCCACCGTTTCTAATACGGCCAGCAAAATCATCTTCTATGGATCGCAGTACTAAACCATGCAAGGAAAGGATATCGATACTTCTCAGTACATAATTGTCCTTGACTATTTGATACAAATAATCTATTGCTTTGTCATGATTGTGTGTTTCAAAATGCTCTCTTAATGACTTTCCTTTGATTGTAATTCCTTCTTGAATTACCATTTGTGTTTCTCTAAGACTTAGCGTGTTTCCTTCGATACTGTTAGAATTATAAGTCCATTCTATAGATAAACTCTCTCTAATTTTATTCAAAGCGATATTTGGCAAAGGTCTGCTATTTTGCAAATCTTGCTTTTTTTGATATAATCTTTCAAAAGTTGATTGAAATTCGTCTCGATATGTTATGTCTATATCCCACATAACCACAAAGATATTTATTAATATCGGATAATTAAAATTTATTTTCTATCCGATATTAATTACTCGAAAGTCATTGCTTTCAATTTGGATCTGTAAGCTTCAAGGGCTACTGATTTGGATATAAAACCATAATATTTATCATCTCTAACGACAGGTAGAAAGGCTTTTTTGGATTTTTCAAACTTATTCATGACAATTTCCATGCTGTTAAATGGGTAAATAACATCAACAGGTTGCACCATAATTTCTTTAATCAAAGTATATTTTACTCGATAAGAATTGAAAATGATTTCTCTAATATCATTGAAGTGAACAATTCCTACCAGTTTATTTTCTTTAGAAACAACGGCAAAAATAACTTGGTTCGAATGTGAAATTAAATCAACTAATTTTTCAAGAGTTTCATCTGGAGAAACAGTTAAGTAATCGGTCTGAATGATAGAATTTGTATCTAAAGTTGACAAAACATTCGTGTCTTTATTACTTGTAAAAGCGTGACCTTTTTTAGCTAAATGTTTAACATCTAATGAATGTATTTCAAATCTTTTGGAAATAACAAAACTTAGCGAAGAAACAATCATCAGCGGAATCATTAATCCGTAACCGCCAGTTATTTCGGCAATTAAGAATATTCCTGTCAGTGGAGCATGAAATAAACCACTCAAGATTCCAGACATTCCAACCATCGTAAAATTGCTAACAGGCAAATCGGTTAGTCCTGTCATATTCAATAGTTTTGAAAAGAAAAAACCAACATAAGAACCTAAAAATAGAGCAGGAGCAAAGTTACCTCCATTTCCGCCACTTCCTAATGTGATTCCTGTGGCAAAGGCTTTCAATAAAAATGAACAACCAATAAAAGCTAATAAAGCCCAATCATTATTTCGGAAATCCCTAAAAAGAGTATTTTGCATTAATTCATTAGGATCTTTATCTGCTAACGTTCGAATAGTTTCGTAACCTTCACCAAAAAGTGTTGGAAAAATAAATATTAGCAAAGCTAAAATCGATGCACCAAAAAAAGCTTTTTTATAAGGTGAAAGGCGTAAATGTGCAAAATAATGCTCCACTCTTTGGAAATTCCTAGCATAATAAACACCTACAAAACCAGTAGATATCCCTAAAAGTACATAATAAGGGATGTTATGGAAATTAAAAGTTTCTCTGGTTGGGAAATTTAATAATATACTTTCGTCCAATGCAATCGCAGAAACTAAAGCACCAGTCGCTGCTGCAATCATGATAGGCGTAAATGCCGAAATGCTGACATCCACAAGTAAAACTTCTACAGCAAACAAAACACCGGCAATCGGAGCATTAAATGCTGCGGCAATTCCCGCTGCAACACCACATCCAATCAATAAAGTCCTGTCTCGATAATGTAGTTTGTACCGTTGGGCATAATTAGATCCAAACGCAGCACCAGTAACAACGATTGGACTTTCTAAACCGGCAGAACCTCCTAAACCAACGGTAAGCGAACTCGTTACAATTTGGGCATACATTTGTTTTTTAGGGATGATACTAGCTTTTTTAGCTACAGTATATAAAATTTGTGATGTTCCTTTTTCAATAGAACCTCCTAAAAAGCGATTAATCACAAAAACAGTAAGTACTATACCAATAACTGGAAGCATTATTTTAATAAACCCAACGTTAAGAAAATTGACATGCACGGTTACATAGGTTGCAAATCTAAAAACCCAGTGCGCAAATGTTTTTAATATAATTACGGCAAATGCAGAAGAAATACCAACTAAAACACTCGACACAAGGATGAATTGTTTTTCTCCTAAGATTGATTGTGATAAAGCGATTAATTGTTCTACTCTTAATAATAATTTTTTTAACATTGTGTCTTACTTCATGGTTTCTTGCAAAAATAAGATTTTAAAATCGAAAAGTAGTCGAATTATCACCATTTAAAATTGAATTTGCACTAGATTTTAAACGAAAACGTTCTAGTTTTTATTAAAATCCAAAAGCTTTGTCGTCACCTCTAAAATCTGCACCGCCCTCCAATTTTCCATCGGGAAGGACCAATATGGCATCGACTTTTCCGATTACTGGAGTTGTTTTTTCGTTGATGATATATCTTTTAGTTTTTAATTTTTCAAGAGTGTTCCCGTTAAACGTATTTGGTTCAAATGTAATTACATCGGGCAACCATTGATGATGGAATCTTGGTGCATTCACGGCTTCCTGCATTCCAAAATTATATTCACGAACATTCAATATTGTTTGCAATACCGAAGTAATAATTGTGGAACCACCAGGAGATCCAACAACCATAAAAAGTTTTCCGTTTTTTTCTACAATAGTAGGCGTCATGGAACTTAACATTCTTTTTTGCGGAGCAATACTGTTGGCTTCATTTCCAACCAAACCAAACATATTTGGTTCACCTGGTTTAACACTGAAATCGTCCATTTCGTTATTCAGAAAAAAACCTAATTCATCACAATAATACTTTGAACCATAACCATCATTTATAGTTGTTGTGGCGGAAATTGCATTACCAAATTGATCAACTATCGAATAATGAGTAGTTTCCAAACTTTCGTTATAACTTACTTTACCTTCTTTAATTTCAGAAGATAATGTAGCTTTTTTTAAATTAAAACTAGCCATTCTTTGCTTTAAATAATCATCTGATAAAAGTCCTTTTAAAGGGATTTTTATAAAATCAGGATCGCCCAAGAAATAACTTCTATCGGCATAAGCTCTTCGTTCTGCTTCAACAATTATTTGAATGGCATCGGCTGAATTGTGTCCCATTTTTGACAAATCATAAGGTTCAATCATTTTTAAAATTTGTGCCAGACAAATTCCGCCGCTGCTGGGAGGCGACATCGAAATAACTTTTAAATCTTTATAATTGAAAGATAGCGGATTTCTCCATTTTGTTTCGTATTTGGCTAAATCTTTTAGTGTAATAATTGCTCCTTTTTCCTGAAGATATTTTACTAATTTTTTTGCGGTTTGCCCTTTGTAAAATTCATCTCTTCCATTTTTGGCAATTCTCTTAAAAGTCTCAGCTAAAGCAGGATATTTCACAGTATCATTTTCTTTGCTAAAAGTAGAAAATGTAGATTTTTCTCCATTGGCTTTGATAATGGCTTCTCTATATTTGATTAGCGTTGCCTCTTGTTTTTTAGTTACAATAACTCCTTTTTCTGCTAATGCAATGACGGGTTTCAAAATTTCTGACATTGGCATCGAACCATATTTTTTATTCACGGCAAACATTCCGGCGATTGTTCCGGGAACACCTATTGCCAGAGGAGTTTCGGTACTTTTTCCTTTGATTACTTTTCCGTCTTTGTCCAGATACATATTTTTGGTCGCTGCCAAGGGTGCTTTTTCTCTATAATCGAGCGATCCAATTTCTCCATTTGCTTTGCGAAAAACCATAAAACCACCACCGCCAATATTTCCTGCATAAGGATAAGCAACTGCCAAAGCTAATTCGGTGGCTACCATGGCGTCAAAAGCATTTCCGCCTTTTTTCATGATTTCGACTCCGATTTTTGAAGCTTCTTCTCTTGCTGAAACTACCATCGCCTTATCAGCTATTAGGCCGGTTGTATGCTTGATTTCATTTTGAGCAAAACATTCTAGACTTATAAATATGAATAAGAGAATTAGTTTTTTCATTTGAAATTATAGGTTTAAATTGTTTTGATTACTTAAATAAAGCAATAATGCCAATAATACTAGCTGCTAAAATACCAAAAACAGCAATTTTTTGTTCTTTATTAAAACTTAACCATAGATCATGTAAATAAGTATAAATAAAATATTTTTTACGGTGTAAAATCCATCCTTCTTTTTTCATTTTCTCAAACTCAGTTTTCTTTACAGTTTTGTATTCAAAATTCAACATTACAAAACCATCTACTTTTGGTATTCTTTTAAATTCATATGTAATCATAATTTTATAATTGTTTTTTTATCATTAAATGATCTACATCGAAATCAGTTTTTGATGGGATTCAATTCTTAGATCTTTAAAGAATGTGGTGAACTCGATTTCAAATTCTGTATAAAAAGTTATAAGTTCATTTGATGCAAACCGCATATTGGATTCATTTTTGGTTCGGCTATCCATCTGTGTTAAAATTCGATGAATTCCTTCTACAGTTTGATAGCTCACTAACCAATTTCGCTCGATCATATAAGGCATGAAACCTTGAATTCTTTCAGAAAGTAAGTCGTAATTGTCGTGTAATGATTGGTAGAAACGAGCAACAAAATCTTCTAATTTTTCATCAGAATATTGTTTCCAATTTTTTGCCAAAAAATGATCATAAAAAACATCTACAATAACTCCTGCATAATGATGATATTTTTCATGCAAACGCTTGGTGCTTTGTTTAAAAACGGAATGTGAATCAGTATAAGTATCGATGAATCGATGTAGCAAAATTCCCTTTTGAATATCGGAATGATAATTTTCAAATTGTTTTCCGCGAATGCCATCGGCCATAAAATTTCCAATTTTAATCAACTCGTCGTCTCCGGATAAATAAATGTGAGCTAGAAAATTCATTTGTTTTGAGTTACTAAGTTTCTAAAATTCTGAGTTTATAAGGCCTTATTTTTAGTAAAAATAGGAAACTTTTTCCAATAAGTTAGCTGCTTAGTAACTCAGAAGCTTAGTGACTTTTTTCAAAAAAAACTTAGCTACTTAGTCACTTAGTAACTCAGCAACTTTTATATTTGCAACAAATAACAATCTAATAACTAAAACATGACTTTAATAAAATCAATATCGGGAATCCGAGGAACTATAGGTGGTAAAGTAGGAGATAATTTGACTCCGGTTGATGCTGTAAAATTTGCTTCGGCTTATGGAACCTGGCTGAAAAATTACTCTAAAAAAGAAAAGTTAACCGTTGTAGTTGGTCGTGATGCCCGTATTTCGGGACCTATGATTCACAATTTGGTTATCAATACACTTATTGGTCTTGGAATTGATGTGATTGATTTGGGTTTGTCAACAACTCCAACTGTTGAAGTTGCTGTTCCTCTGGAAAAAGCGGATGGTGGAATTATTCTAACCGCTTCTCACAATCCAAAACAATGGAATGCCTTGAAATTATTGAATGAAAGAGGAGAATTTTTGAATGGAGTTGAAGGAGAAAAAATTCTTCAGATTGCCGAGGACGAAGCTTTTGATTTTTCAGATGTGGATAATTTGGGTACAATTACTCAAAACGATGCTTATATGGATATCCATATTGATGAAGTTTTGAATTTGCCACTAGTAGATATTGAAGCGGTAAAAGCGGCTAAATTCAAAGTTGTTGTTGATGGTGTGAACTCTTCAGGAGGAATTATTGTTCCAAAATTATTAGAATTAATGGGGGTTGAAGTCGTGAAATTATATTGCGAACCAAACGGTCATTTTCCTCATAATCCAGAACCTTTGAAAGAGCATTTAACTGATATTTCAGAGTTGGTTGTGTCTGAAAAAGCGCATTTAGGAATTGTCGTTGATCCAGATGTTGATCGTTTGGCTTTTATCAGCGAAGACGGAGAAATGTTCGGAGAAGAATATACTTTGGTTGCTTGTGCGGATTATGTTTTGAGTAAAACTCCAGGAAATACAGTGTCAAATATGTCGTCTTCCCGTGCTTTGCGTGATGTTACTAATAATCACAATGGAAGCTATGAAGCGAGCGCTGTAGGTGAAGTAAACGTTGTGGAATTAATGAAAAAGAACAACGCTATCATCGGAGGTGAAGGAAATGGTGGAATTATTTATCCAGAATCACATTACGGCCGCGATAGTATGGTAGGAATTGCACTGTTTTTGACGCATTTGGCAAATAAAAAAATGTCGGTTTCAGCTTTGCGTGCTTCGTATCCTGAATATTATATGAGCAAAAACAAAATCGAATTGACACCACAAATTGATGTTGATGCGATTCTGGTTGCGATGACTGATAAATATAAAAACGAAAATATCACTACAATTGACGGTGTAAAAATTGACTTTGCCGAAAATTGGGTACACCTAAGAAAATCAAATACAGAACCAATTATTCGTATTTATACTGAGGCTGCTACACAACAATTAGCAGATGATTTGGCACTCCGAATTATTGATGAAATAAGAGCTATTGCTGGAATTTAAAAAAAAAGAAACCGACGAAAGTCGGTTTTTTTATGTCTTGTCGATATGACTGGTTTACAGTATATTTTGAAAAGTATTGTAAATACAGAGATTTACAAGTTGTACCTAGTATTAAGGTTGTCGTTTAGGGCTGACTTCTTTTAAAGCTTATTTTTAACTATTTCAATAGCTTCAAAACAGAAACAGATATAGATAAAATATTTTGTAGGAGTTAAAGTAATTTAATGTTTTTTGATTATTTTTTAATATTTGAGCTTTCTGGAGGTCCAAGATTGCTTGGCCTCAATTCGCTTTTTTTCGTTTCAATAATGATTTTTTGAAGCACCAAACCTTCATCTATCCGATAATAATTTAAAGTATGATTACCTGGTTTCTCGATTTTGAATTCAGTAGTAATAATCTTTATGTTTTCGCTAACATCTTTATCCCAATTCTTTGTCACTTTACCATTATAATCAAAAATAATTGGATCTGAAGCATAGTTTACCTTCGTCGGAGTTTCATTATCAAATGATAATCCATAATACATACCTTCTCTTGTGGAGTAATGGATTGTTGGAGAAAAATACATTCGAACTTTTATTGTTCCAGTATTTTTAAAATGTACATTATAAGATAGTTTTGGAGCATTTTCATTCAGTTCAATTCTGCCTTTTTTTATAGGTGTTGAAATTACTGCACCATCGGTTTTTCCTAAATTATGGACAACTTTCCATTTGAAAGATTCGGGTTCATGTTTGGCTGAAAAATTTACCGCTTTTATGGCTATATATCCATTGTTTTCAATAAAACCTTTTGCATTGGTTATTTTGTCATTGTTTATTTTGATGTTGATTGGAATGTTTTTTCCAGTTCCTGATACGATTACAGAAGCAGTTTGAATGCCTTGAGGAGCTTTTTTCCAATCTATTTCTATTAAAACTCTTTCCTGTTTATCTATAGTTCCTTTTGCCCTAGAGAATTTAATCCAATTTGCTTTAGATGTAATTTCGAAATTAAAAGCCATAGTTCCTCTATTAAAAATATCAATATAGGAAGTTTTGTTTTCTGAAGAGTTAAAAGTTGGCAATGTAGCTTCTTCTATAGCGTTTGGCCACCATTTTGTTGTTCCTTCAATTGCTATACCTAAATCAGCTTTGACAGGGATTTCAATAGTTTCTGTTTTGGGAATAATATTTGTTTTTGGATCTTGCCAATTAGTATATCCTATATGTGTTTGCGACATTATATGATTCCATTTTCCATTCGCCATTTTGCTATGATAATAATCAGTAAGTTCAGCATCTTTATCAAATAGCACTTTTACTTTTTTAGCATATTCATTAGTTGCGGCTCTTCCTTGGCTAGCATATGAGTTGTTTTTAGCAGTAGTAACATATAATTCATTCAAATTTGCACTGGCTAAAATAGGATATATAATCAATTGATAAAAGGCATCTTTATATTCTGGTTTAAGTTGTGCATTAATTTCTTGGGCTTTTTGAACCAATTTATTATAGTCTGAGATTACATTTTCAGCTTCGTTATAATTGATTAAACTATAGGTGGCAGGATTTAATAATTCCGGTTTTTTATTAGCATTATATTTAGAATACATTTTTAATAAATTTGCAATTTCTTCAGTATTTTGCCCCCCGAAATTATCCTTTGCCCATTGATAGTAGTAATCATTTAGATTACTCTCATTCCAATATTCTGGATCCCACGCATAATCTAGAAAGAATTCGATAGGGAACTCCATTGGTTTAATATCGCCAACATTAACAATCCATACTTTATTCACATTATGTTCATAGGCCAAGTGCATTTGTTCCCAAGTACGCTCAATTTGGTTAGTATTTATCCATTTGTAACTTCTCGGGCCTCCTACATAATCAAAATGATAATAAATACCATAACCTCCTTTTCTAGGTTTTGCATTCAGTTCTGGTAATTTTCTTAGGTTTCCCCAGTTATCGTCGCACAGTAGTAATGTCACATCATCAGGAACTTTCATTCCTTTGTCATAATATTCTTGAACTTCTTTGTATAATGCCCAAATTTGAGGGGTTTGTTCAGCAGGTTTTTTAGTGACTGTTGTTATAATTTCACGTTGTGTTTTAACAATATTTTCTAAAAGATTAATAGCGGTTCCTTCAGTCATGGGTTCGTCACCATCACCTCGCATACCAATAGTTACCAGTGTTTCTTTAGTTCCCATTCGTTCGATTCCGGCTGTCCAGAATTTCTTTAAGCCTTCAGGGTTTTTATTAAAATCCCATTCTCCATTAGTGGATTTATTCCATTCTCCATGCGCTTTTGCCAGGGGTTCATGATGGGAAGTTCCCATAACAATGCCGTATTCGTCGGCTAAAATTCCGTTTTGAGGGTCATCTGCATAGAACTTTTCATTCCACATAGCAGGCCATAAATAATTTCCTTTCATTCTGAGGATTAATTCAAAAACTTTATCGTAGAATTTAGTATTAAATTTTCCATAATTTTCATGAACCCAACCAGTGAGGGCAGGGGCTTCATCATTTATAAAAATGCCACGGTATTTTACTTTTGGTTCTCCCAAAGTATGAATTCCTGGAATTACATGTAATTCTGATTGTTTTTTTACAGGAACATCAGCCCAAAATTTCCAAGGAGAAATACCAATTTGGTTAGAAAGATCATATATTCCATAGATAGTTCCTCTTTTATCTGAGCCAGCAATAACTAATGCTTTTTGTATTCCAGCAATAGGGTTTTTGACAATTTGGGTAGTGAATTTCTCCCATTTTCCTTGTAGTAGGGCAGGATCAATTTTTCCATCTTTGACTAATTGATCAATAATAGGACTTTTTCCTAAAGTACCAATTATCACAATATTTTGTGATGATTCGGATTTGTCTTTAAATAATTTTGGTGTTAAGCCAGTAACATTGTTTATGTCGTTTTGAAGGTGACCAGCCACTTTGAGAACTCCTGAAAAATCATTAGAACTAACTAATATAGAAGCTACTTTTCCTTTTGAAGTTAAAGCAAAATTTTTAGAAGAAGGTGTATTTGTTACATATTTATTGGGGTTTATAGCATAACAATTCTGTGCTGTTATGATAATTATAAAGCTTGATATAAATGAATAAATGTGTCTTTTTATGTGCATTTGGTTTTAATTTTGAGATTATTTATTTCAATATTATTCCATTCTAGAAGTTGTATTCATCTTTTAATTTGTTGCCCTATGAGAGACAATGTATAACACAATAGTTAGGATCTTTTTAAATTCCATTTATATAATTATTTGGACTTTTTTTGATTTATATGTTATAGTTAGAAAAGTAACATAAAAAAAAACAATCGGTTGTGTAAATGTATGTATATGCTTTTGAAGAAAAAAATTTCAGTTACTTTTTTTCAGAATTTTTTTTTAAAAAGGAAACAGATTATGTTACGTTTTATTCAATTAGTTCATACTTTATATTGTTCCTTGCTATTTATGATTATATAAGTATTACTAACAGCGATTGATGAAATATCAATTTATTAGAGATTATGAAGCAGTATTTCTGTTTGAAATCATATGTAAGTCTTTAAGAATTGATTTTGTAACTATTGAAGATGGAAATGGAAATGCATTTTCACTAGGATTGATAGGGCTAAATAATATAATAAAGCAATAAGTAATAACTATTTGTTTTGCATTGAATTAAAATTTGGTTGTCAAAGAATCATGACAGAATTTACTCATTTCAATGCTAAGGAAGTATTTCTGCGCCTTCATAGAATTCAGATTGGTTATTTAGTATTAAGAATTTTTTTAAAGAAGTTTTAGATCAAAAGAGGTCTTAGGTAAGGTCACTTTTTTGTATTTGTTAATTTTTTTATAAGGTAATTCGTGTAATTATGTAGTCATTTCTAATGACTTGAATTAAAAAAAAATAAATAAATGTTTTTTTTACATTTAACATTTATTTAATGTTTTTGATCAAAACGTATTAATTATTTAATAGTTGATTTGATTAATGATTTTGTTTTTGAATTATATTCAATAAATTATCTGTTTAAATATTTTATATATATTTAAAATGCTATTTTATTTTTAATTATTTAAAAAAATAAATACACAATCGGTTGTATTATTTGATTTTTGTATATATTTGCTACAAGTATTTTTAGAGCACAATCGATTGTAGTTTTGATTTTGCTCTTTTATTTTGTTAATCTGTTATTTTTTTTGATTGTTAAAAAAAAATGAAATTGGCACGTGTTTATGTTAATAAAATAATAAAATTAATTTTTAAAGTAATTCGAATGAAGTGAATTCTGAGTTAAAAAATAACCACCATGTACTAACCTATTAACTAACCAAATAATAAAAACTAAAAGCCTATGAGTTAACTAAACCTTTAAGATGTTTTTTATTTTGAGAATAAATGAGTTCAAGTTTTTTATGGAAAGCACAGATTTTAAAGTTCTTAAATGAATAAATATCTTTTTTTTAAAGAATAAGCTATGTGTCTTGTTTTTAAGTTAATTGAGTCTTTTTGAATTCATCCTTTTAAGGTGTTTAATCAGATAGATTTAAAAATAAATCAATCTTTCAGTGCAATAACTTTATTGGATTAAATAATTTGAAAAGCTATAAATTTTTTACTTATTAAATAAGTACTGTGTTAAATTCTATAATTCTAATTTGTAAATAAATTAAAAAATGTCAAAATATTAATATGAAAATACAATTAATTAAAATTCCACGGAAAATGAAATTAGTGGCATTAGGAGTTTTGTCTATGTTTTCCAGTGTGTTGTTGGCAAAAGAGGGGAAATCGACGTTAGCTTCTTCGCATACTGAAATTAAGCAACAGAATCAGCAAATAGTTGTTACAGGAAAAATTACTTCTTTAGAGGATAAAATGCCTATTCCTGGTGTTGATGTGACAGTTAAAGGGAATCCTAAAATTAGTGCAGTAACTGATTTTGATGGGAATTATAAAATAACTGTCACTTCAGCTGATGATGTACTAGTTTTTACTTTTGTTGGCATGAAAACTATCGAAAAAAAAATCGGTAGTCAGTCTGTAATCAATATTATAATGTCTTCAGATCAAGCAAATTTGCAAGAGGTTATTGTTGTTGGTTTTGGTAAACAAAAGAAAGAAAGTGTTGTTGGTGCCATTACTCAAGTTTCGGGTAAAGTTTTACAACATACCGGAGGGGTAACTAGTTTAGGAGCTGCACTAACGGGGAATTTACCGGGTGTAACCACTTTGCAGACAACTGGAAAGCCAGGTGAAGAAGATCCAGAAATTATTATTCGTGGAGTTAGTTCATGGAATAATAGTAAACCTCTTATTTTGGTTGATGGCATCGAACGTGAAATGAATAGTGTGGATATTACTTCAGTTGAAACAGTTTCGGTACTAAAAGATGCATCTGCTACAGCGGTATATGGAGTTAGAGGTGCTAATGGGGTAATCCTTATTACGACAAGGAGGGGAACTTTAGGAAAGGCTAAAATTGATTTTGGTTTTAATGCAACAATGAAGTCAGCTTCAAAACTTCCTAATAAAATGGATGCTTATGATGCTCTTCAATTTAAAAACAGGGTTATTGAGTATGAGTTAAATCAGCAACCTACTTCTTGGCAATATATACGATCTCAATCATTTATTGATAATTATCGTAATCAGACAACTCTGGAACAAAAGGAGAGATATCCTAATATCGATTGGCAGGACTATCTGTTTAAAGATCATGCGATGTCTTATAGTGCCAATGTGAATGTATCCGGAGGGACAGAAAGAGTAAAATATTATGTGGCAGCTGATTATGCGAACGAAGGCGATCTTGTGAAAGTGCCACCCAGCGGTCAGGGTTTTGAATCGGGTTATAGTTATAATAGAGTAAATACTAGGGCTAATTTAGATTTTCAGTTGACAAACTCAACCACATTTAGAGTGAATCTGGCAGGTTCGTTTGGTGAGAAAAAAGCACCTTGGAGGGTAATTTCTGAAAGTTATATGTGGGCAGGAGCATACAGCACCCCACCAGATATCTATATGCCTATATATTCAGATGGTTCTTGGGGGTATTCTCCTGATAATCAAGTACAAGGTGCCAATTCTGCATTGAATTTAGCCATTGGAGGTGCAGAACATAAAACAACTACACGTATTGCTACAGACTTCAATCTTAGACAGGACTTTGGTAAGTATGTTAAAGGACTTTCGGCCAATGTAACTTTTTCTTTGGATAATACTTTTCTGGAAGAATTTAGAGGAATCAACAATTCTAATTATTCGGTTAAAGAAAAGTGGATAAATCCAGTTACTGGAGCCGTTACCATTAGAAATACGCCGGATGCAACAACAAATTTTGATTTTTACGAACCAACTATCTGGACTGCAAATGGTGGAACCATGAATGATGGTGCTACTTATCGTAATTTGAATTATCAAGGGCAAATAAATTATGCTCGTGATTTTGGGGATCATGCCGTAACAGGGTTGGGTAACTTTCAACGTCAGGAGCAGGCTGTTGGAGCTAATATTCCATCTTACCGTGAAGACTGGGTTTTCCGTGTTACTTATGGATACAAAAAGAAGTATTTTGCCGAATACAATGGAGCATATAACGGTTCTGAAAAATTTGCTGAAGCTAATCGTTTTGGTTTTTTCTCTTCAGGGGCATTAGGTTGGATGATTTCGGAAGAGAAATTTATGAAGAAACTTACTTTTCTGGATGAGTTAAAATTAAGAGCATCTTACGGACAGGTAGGGGATGATTCCTATAGCGGTGGTCGCTGGTTGTATCAGGATGTATATGGTAGTGGTACTTCGAGTTCTTATAACTCTCAAGGTAATCAAGGAGCGGATCCTAGTCCTTATAGTTGGCTAACCCAAACCCAGATAGGTAACCCTAATATAGGTTGGGAAAAAGTGACTAAAAAGAATTTGGGGGTAGATTTCTCTTTCTTGAAAAAAATGTTTTCTGGAAGTTTTGATGTTTTTCAAGATGATAGAACGGATATTATCATGAACGGAAGCCAGAGAGCAGTACCTCCTTATTTTGGTTTTACTGCACCCGCTTCAAATTTGGGTGAAGTACAGGTTAAAGGTTATGAGATAGATTTTCGTTACAGTCAAAATCTTTCCAATGGTATCCATTTATGGGCTAATCTTTCTTTAACTCACGCAAAGGATGAAGTAATATTTAAAGATGATCCGGCACTTCTTCCTGACTATCAAAAAAAGGCAGGGTTTCCAAACAGACAATCCTATTCAACGATTGATAAAGGTTTTTATAATACTTGGGATGAGTTGTATGGTAGCACTGCTTTTGAAAGCGCTGATACGAAAATCCCTGGTAATTATAGAATATTAGATTATAACGGCGATGGTGTAATTAATGTTACTGGAGACAATGTTCCGTATGCTTATCCATCGAATCCTCAAAACACATACAATGCAACTCTAGGTTTTGATTGGAAAGGCTTTAGTGCCATGATTCAGTTTTATGGGGTTAGTAATGTTTCCCGTTATATATCGACACAAAGTTTTGGTCTTGCCTATTTTAATAATGCTTATGATGAGGGGACTTACTGGTCTAAAGAAAATCCGGATGCTGATTCACCAATGCCTAAGTTGAATAATACATTAAGTGCTGATGGTCTTGGTACTCGTTATTTGTATGATGGATCGTATATACGTCTGAAGAATGCTGAAGTATCCTATAATTTTACTGCAAATTGGGTTAAAAAAATCGGACTTGATACATTTCGCATGTTTGTAAATGGAAATAATCTTTGGTTATGGACCCGTACACCTGATGATAGAGAAGTAAATGGAAATACAGCTTATCCGTCAGTAAGTCGTGTGAATTTTGGTTTCAGATTAACTTTATAAAATACTATGACATGAAAAATTATAATAAAATAATTCTGTTTTGTGGACTTTTCTTTTTTCTGGCAGGAAGCATTACTTCTTGTTCTGATTATCTTGATATTAAATCGGGAGCTACAGTTGATCCAGATGATTTCTATAAAAACTTTACAAATTTTCAAGGTTTTACAGAGGAATTATACAACTGTATCCCAAGTTTTTGTAATCGTGATGATAACAATTTCTTTAACAATGGAGAAGAGGAAATGTGGCAGCAAAATGCCACTACCCAAGGTGCTTGGGTTTGGCAGGTTGATTTAGGTAACTTTAGGGCTTGGCAAAGAGGCGGTTTTGGTAATGGTGGTTCTTTCTTGGATCAAAATGATACAAATTTTAGCACCAATGATCCAGCCAATCAAAAAAAAGCAAAGTCATTATGGGTAGGTTCTTGGTATGGAATTAGAAAATGCAACATAGGTCTTGCAAATCTAGACAAGATGACAGATGCTACAGAGGAAGAGAAAAAAATGATTGAAGGTCAATTGTATTTCTTTAGAGCTTGGTTTCATTTGCATATTATTACATATTGGGGAGGTATGCCTTATATAGACAAAGTATTACCTTCTGATGAGCCATTGCGACTGCCTCGTTTAACATATCAAGCAACCGCTGATAAGATTGCCTTAGATTTTCAAAAAGCGTATGAATTATTGCCAGGAGATTGGGATACAACTATTGCTGGACAAACTACCAAAGGAAAAAACGAGCTTCGAATCAATAAATGGATGGCTATTGCTTATTTAGGCAAGAACTATTTGTATGCTGGAAGCCCGTTAATGAATAAGTCGTCAGGAGGAGGGGCAACATATAATGCAGATTATTGCAAAAAAGCTGCCGAAGCTTTTGGTATTTTGTTGAGTGCTGTAGAATCTGGAGCTTGTCAATATAAATTAATTCCTTGGGGAACTAATGGTACAAGTTATGAGCAAAATTACCGAACCTATGGTCAGTCTAATAGAATGCCTGGATCTGCAGTTGTTGGAGGTGTAAATTATCTGGAAGCTATTTTTAGAGGGCCCAATTACGGTGGTACAGGTCAATCTATGGACAAAGAATATTTATGTGCTGGAGTTTTATGGGATAGAAGTTGGTCACAATACCCAACTGCCAATTATGTAAATTATTTTGGGATGAATAATGGCATGCCTATAAATAGTGTAAGCAAAGCAGATGTAGATGATCCAGTTTCGGGTTATGATACCCATTTTCCTTTTAAAAATAGAGATCCACGTTTTTATCTAAATTTTGGTTTTGATACAAGAAAGATGGTGAACTCAACAAGTACTGCTCAAGCAAAACAATATACCTATGCCAATTTATATGATGGTGTTACAGTAGGAAATTATAGATCTGACAGGAATAAGGGAAGTAATACAGGTTATTTATTGATGAAATTCGATCCGTTAGGATATAATAAATTTGATAATGCTTTTAACGCTCATCAAGTTCATATTCCTTGGATGCGTTTGTCCGATGTTTACTTAATGTATGCAGAATCAATTGCTATGGGGTATAATAATATTAATGCTACAGCAACAACCTTTGGTCAAAATGCTGTTTATGCCATCAATAAAGTACGCAATCGTGTATTACTGCCTAACGGTACTCCTTTGCCTGGTGTTAGTGGTGTTTATTTGACATCTACCGATTTGTTTATGTCTGAAGTGAGACGTGAGCGTGCAGTAGAACTAGCCTACGAGGGACATAGATTCAACGATTTGCGTCGTTGGTTACTATTGACCAAGTCTCCATATAATCTTAAGACAGGTATTAAATTTGACCGTGATGTTAAAGAAACTGATGATGTAAATCCTACCAATGTTTTCTTGGATAAAGTGAATCCCGAGAACAATAAAATCAATAATCTAAAGGAGTATGTTGTTTTAGAACGTATTTATTCTGATAAGCATTACTGGCTACCATTGAAAAACTCGGATGCAAGTATCTATTTAGAATTTGCTCAAAATCCTGGCTGGTAATTGCTATATATAATCAAAAAAATAAATAATAATGAAATATATCAAAATAGTTTTTTTTATATGCGCAATACATGCTCTTTTCTCATTGAAAATGAGCGCACAAGATAAAAAGGTAAGTATATCTGCCACTGTGCTTGATGGTAAAGGAAATTATGTACCAGGAGTCACAATAACGAGTAATACAATTCAACCTGTTACTACTAATGATTCAGGCGAATTTGATTTAACAGTTGATACTAATAGTCTTTTGACTATTGAGGCAACTGGGTATAAAGCAAAAACTGTAAAGGCTACATCCGACTTGAAAAGCATTGTACTAGAACCTCGTGAAATGGTAGAAGTTGCTTTCAATACAGTGGAGAAAGCGGATATACTCGGTGGAGTTTCAAATGTAAACATAGCTAATATGTTAAAAAGTAATTACACTACCTATAGTTTAGATAATTTATCGAGTTACATTCCTGGTTATAATGGTAATATATGGGGTATGAATGGAAAACTGGTATTGGTAGATGGTATTCCCCGTGATGAATTTAATGTTGTCCCTTCAGAAATCGAGGATATTACAGTATTGAAGAATGTTGCGTCATTAGCCTTATACGGAAGTCGTGCTGCAAAAGGGGTAGTTTCCATTAGAACCAAAAGAGGAACTCAACAAAAGAATCAATTTGATGTGCGTATCAATACAGGTATAGGCACCCCTAAACGCTATGCAGAATATTTAGATTCAGCCGAGTATTTGACTTTGTATAACGAAGCGCTTAGAAATGACAAGATTCCAGCTAGTGATGCTGCTTATACTTCGGACGCAAATTTGGCAAATTACGCATCTGGCACAAATCCTTATCGTTATCCTAATGTAGATTTTTATTCATCGGATAATTTAAAGAAATATGCGAATCGTTTTGAAATAGTAACCGAATATACAGGGGGTAACGATATAGCGCAATTTTATGTTAATGTTGGAAATTACCATACCACAACGTTGCTTGATATCGGAAATGGAAAAAAAGAAGGTGAAAACCGTTTCAACATTAGAGGGAATGTGGATGTTAAACTGAACGACATGATTACCAGCAAAACTAATACTAGTGTTACTTTTTATGATAGTAATTCGGCACAAGGTAATTTTTGGAGCAGTGCAGCTACTTTTAAACCAAACCTGGTCGCTCCTTTAATTCCAGTGAGTTATTTGTCTAAAGCTGATGCTGCCTCTCAAGCTTATATTGCCAATAGTCCATTCATAATCGATAGTAACTTTCTGGGAGGAACTACTGCAATACCAACAAACCCTTTTGCCGACATATATACAAAAGGGATAATTAAAGGAACTATTCGTAAATATCAGTTTGATACTTCGTTGAATTTTGACTTAGCGAAAGTGTTGAAAGGATTGACTTTTGATACCCAGTTTGGCATCGATTACAATACATCTTATAGTCAAAATATTGATAATAATACCTATGCTGTTTACACACCCACATGGACTACCGATGCTGATGGTGATTATATCTCAAAGTTGACTAAAATTGGGACAGATCTCAATAACAACTCACGTTCTCTTGATAATGCCTATCAACGTCAAACGACGTTTTTCTCTGGTGCGTTTAAATACAAGTTTGACTATGACAAAGTTCATAATTTCTCTACCATTTTGTTAGCTCATGGTTATAGGCTGGCTGAATCTGAGGTGTATCATGCGATTGCTAATGCTAACTTGGGTTTTCAGTTCAATTATAATTATAAAAACAAATATTATGCGGATTTTACACAAAACATGGTTCACTCAGCCCGGTTTGCAGATAATCAACGTAATGCGTTCTCGCCAACAGTTTCTGTGGGATGGAGAATGAGTAAGGAAAAATTCTTGTCCGAAGCTACTTTTCTTGACGATTTGAAATTGACTGCCAGTGCAGGTATCTTAAATACAGATTTAGATTATAATGAAAATACGGGTTACAATTTATATAGAACTTCTTACAGCACTGATAATGGTTCGTTTTTTTCATGGCAAGAAGGCCGTCAACTTAGGACTACGGATGTTCTTCGTGGGGATAATTATGATTTGGGATTTGAGCAAAGAAAAGAATTTAGCTTCGGTTTAGAGGCCTCTCTTTTCAAGAATATAATTCAAATAAATGCGTCTTATTTTTATAACATATTGTCTGATATCCCTACCCAAAATGTGAACGCTTATCCTAACTTTTTATCAGTAACTAATCCGTCTACATCTTCCTTTATTCCCTATACCAATTATCTTGCAGATCAAAGGGAAGGATTTGATTTAGGAATCTCTTTCAATAAGCGAATAAGTAAAGTAGATCTAAATATAGGATTTGTAGCGACTTATTATGATACCAAAGCTTATACTAGAAATGATGTTCTTTTTAAAGATGATTATCAAGACCGTGAAGGAAAACCAATTGATGCCCTTTTTGGATTAAAAAATGAAGGTTTTTTTAGTGTAGCAGATATTGCTGCAATGGAAAATAAAGCTCCAGGGGCTCATGCCTCACAAGCATTTGGTTCTATAAAGCCTGGATCCATAAAATATGTCGATGTTAACAATGATGGAGTTGTTGATAATAACGATCAGGTTTATCTTGGTAAAGGAGGTTTTTCAGGTGCACCACTAACGATGGGGCTTAATGTGACGGCTAAATGGAACAATTTTTCTCTGTTTGTGTTGGCTAATAGTACAAGTGGTGCTTATGCTTATAAAAACAGCTCTTACTATTGGGCATCGGGGATAAATGCTAAATATTCTGCCCCTATGCGTGGACGTTGGACAGAGGCAACAGCTGATACAGCTACTTATCCAAGTTTGTCAACGGGTAATAATGGAGATAATAATTTCCGTAATTCAGATTTCTGGTTGTATAAAAATGATAGAATTAGCTTGGCTAGAGTTCAGTTGTCTTATGATTTACCAAAGTCATGGATAGCGAAAACTTTTATGAGTAACCTTGGGTTTTATGCAAATGGAAGTGATTTGCTACTAATTGCAAAAGAAAAAGAGCATATGGAAACTAATATAGGAAGTACTCCTCAGGTTAGATATTATAGTATAGGTTTAACAGCTGCATTTTAATTTTAAAAATTTAGATAATGATAACGTATAAAAACATATTTGTAATATTAATTCTATCCGTCTTATTTGTTGGCTGTTCAGATGTTATTGATCCGGCACAAGAGAATATACGTGATAAGAATAATACTTATGATGATCCTAATTTTGGATTAGGACTTCTTACGCAGGGTTATGCCAGAATTCCAACCAATGGATGGTCTTTTAGCGACGTTGCAACTGATGATGCGGTTACCAACGTTTCCAATAACGGTTATAGAGCATTGGCTACTGGTCAATGGACTGCTTCCAATGATGCAGCGAGCCGTTGGACATCCTGTTATTCAGGTATTCAATACATGAATATCGTTTTAAATGAAGTTGATAAGATGACATTTGCCGAAGATCCTCTTGTTAATAATCTTTTTAAAGGCAGAATTAAGGGTGAGGCTTATGGACTTCGTGCCATGTTTATGTACTACTTGTTGCAATCTCACGCAGGTTGGGCTAATGGTAAGTTACTGGGTGTGCCAATTTATTTAAAAGAATTGGATATAAATTCAAACTATAATGTACCTCGTGAGACTTTTAATGACTGTACAGCGCAAATTTATAGTGACATTACTAATGCCATATCGTATTTGCCAACAGATTATGTTGATGTTGCTAGCACCGCTGCTATTCCACCAAGATATAATACTCCAGATATGACAGCCGCCAACTTCAATCGCGCCATGGGAGTAAAATTTAGAGGACTTGTGAGCGGACGTATAGTCAGAGCCATTCGTTCTCAAGTAGCTTTATTGGCTGCCAGCCCTGCTTTTGCTGGTGGTTCTAATGGAACTTGGGAATCTGCCGCAGCTTATTCAGCTGAAGTAATTGCTCTCAATGGAGGTTTAGCAGCTGGATTGCCAACGACTTTTGCCAGTGGTGTATCTTGGTACAGAAACACTGCTGAGATAGCTGCATTGTCTGCTGGGTCAAATCCACCAGAAACTTTATGGAGAGGTGGAACATCTAATAATAATGATTTAGAGCGTGATAATTTTCCTCCTACCTTATTTGGAAACGGAAATATAAATCCAACTCAAAATCTTGTGGATGCTTTCCCAGCAAGTAATGGTTATCCTATTTCTAACCCTCTTTCTAACTATAGTCCAACAAATCCTTATAATAATAGAGATCCACGCTTGAAAGAGTTTATAGTTTATCACGGAACTACGGCAGGTGTTACAAATGCTCAAATTAACATGACAACTGGTAATGATGCTGTAAACGCTATTTCGACTTCTACGCGTACTGGTTATTACATGAAAAAATTGCTTAGACAGGATGTTAACTATAATCCAAATGGTAGAAATACACAGACACACTACAAGCCACGTATACGCTATACAGAGATTTTTCTTAATTATGCTGAAGCGGCAAATGAGGCTTGGGGTTCAATTGCTGACCCTAAAGGATATGGATATACGGCTTATGACGTAATTAAGGCTATTCGTAAAAGAGCATTAGGAATAAATACAGATCCTTATTTGGAATCCATAAAAGGGGATAAGGCAGCCATGCGTCAGCTAATTCGAAATGAACGTCGTTTAGAGTTATCTTTTGAAGGTTTCCGTTTTTGGGATTTACGCCGCTGGAAAGTGGCACTTCCTGAACTAAGTGCTCCTGCTATGGGCATAACAGTCTCAGGGACATTAGCCGCTCCTGTGTATAGTACTCCAAGTATTGTAGAGAATAGAGTGTTTAATGATTATATGTATTACGGTCCAATTCCTTACAGCGAAAAACAAAAATTTACTAATCTCCTTCAAAATGATGGTTGGAATAATTAGGTATTTAATTAAATAAATGAACGACATGAAAAAACTAATTTTATTTTTATTGATATTGGTAGCTATAGTTGGATGTGAGAATGATCCAATATCTTTCGCAAATTATGATTATTCTTCGGTATATTTCCCTTATCAATATCCGGTAAGAACCATTACCTTGGGAGAAGACATATATGATAACACTTTAGACCTTCAGCACAAATGCAATATTATGGCTGCTTTGTCTGGTGTTTATGAGAACAAAAAAGACGTAACAATTAATTTTGTTGTTGCTGACACAATACCTCAGGGTTATAATTTTGTTGGGACTTCTCCATTACGCCCAATTCGTCCTATGCCACATGATTATTACACATTGGCATCAGACAAGATTGTTATTAAGAATGGGGATATTTCCGGAGGGGTCGAAGTTCAGCTAACAGATAAATTCTTTGCAGATCCTTTAGCTATTGATAATAATTATGTAATTCCGTTACTAATGACTGCAAAAGTTGATGTAGATTCTATTTTGAGCGGAAAACCACTTATTACTGGTAGTAAGCCAAGAAGATTAGCATCTAGATTGTGGGATGTTCCCTCAAAAGATTATGTTTTGTATGCAGTAAAATACATTAATCCTTGGCATGGATATTATCTTAGAAGAGGAAAAGATGTCATGACGGGCAACTTGAACAAAACGATTGTTAGGCATCCAAAAGATATTACGACTTATGATGCCGCAACAACTCCAGTTGCAACATGGCTGGTGCAGCTCACAACCGGTTCGCTGAAAGTATTGAAGTTTCCTGTTGTATTAAAAGATGCTGCCGGAGCAGATTATACTTGCGCTCTGTACCTTACTTTCGATGATAATCAAAATTGTGTAATCACTTCTTCTGATCCATCCAAATTTACAGCCAGCGGAAGTGGCAAGTTTGTCAAAAAAGGCGAAAAAAACAGCTTTGGAAATGTTGACAGAGATGTTCTTTATCTCGATTATTCTATAAATCATATTGCAAAAGGGATTACAACTCAAACTAAAGATACTCTTTTGATGAGAAATAGAGGCGTTGTAAAAGAGACTTTTGGAGTAGTAGCTCAATAAAAATGAAGAAACAGAGAATGTTGTGATATATTCTCAATGGCAGCTTTTATAAATAAAAAGTTCATTTGTCTCTCTATAGTTATTTTTAAATGGTGTACTTAATATTAAACGTTTAAAAAAAACTAGAATTAAATAAAAACAATCTGATTGAAATATTTCAATCAGATTGTTTTTATTCAATTACATAAATTTAAATTTTAAAATATTGGAATATAGTTCAACTTTTAAAAATCAAAATCTTTCTCATATTATTTTAGTTCTATAAAATAATTTAATCATTTATAAATAAAATTTTAACTATTAAAGATTAGTTGGATTCAATGTGTTTTGTTTTCTACGAATCTCTTAAAAGTAGTTTTCGGTAGTTTGTTTCTTAGGTGTTTTTCATAAGTATTTCAAATTTAGGGATTTTGAAAACACTTTCTTGTTTTTTGTCTAAATCAGTCCACTTTTTGCTAACGATTTACAATCTACATTATTTAAACAACCGATTGTTTTTTTGTTTGAATAAACTGCTTTAAGACATAGCGTTCTGGGGGAGTTATCAAATAATAGCAGCATATGCTCACAAATATTTTTTTAAGCTGTGGAATTTATTGCAATAAAACAAACCAGAAATTGAAGAATTCAAGTTAATAAAATTAAATGACAATTTAAAAACAATTATTATGAAAAAATTATACCTATTAAGTTTACTATTACTTGCGGTTTTATTTGGTTCCGTTCAGGTAATTGCACAAAGTGCAAAAGTGCAAATTGATAAAAACAAGACATATCAAAAAATTACTGGTTTTGGAGGTTTTGTTTGCAGTCCGCAATTTGGTTATAATCACATGTCTCCGGATGAGATCAAAAAAATGTGGGGAGCAAACAGTGAAGCTGGTTACAACATAATGCGTCTTTACATACCAGCAGAAAGTAGCTGGCCTACTGTGCTCGCTACTGCACAATTAGCAAAAAATGAATTAGGATTAACGATTTTTGCAAGTCCATGGACAATGCCTGCTGAATGGAAAACCAATAATAGCGAAGTTGCCGTTTTTACCGATGCAAACGGAGTAAAGCAAATTGGCTATCTAAAAGAAGAACATTACGAAGATTATGCATTATATCTTAACCGATTTGTAACTTATCTTCGTGATAATGGCGTAGAACTCGATTATATTTCTATTCAAAACGAGCCGGATGAAATGGCGACTTATCAAGGTTGTATATGGAGCCCTGTCCAAATTGCATCGTTTGTAAAAAACTATGGTCATCTAATCAATTGTAAAGTTATTGCCCCCGAAAGCGTAGGTTATTCAGATACTTTTTCAAATGCTTTCCTGGATACAGATACAATGAAGAATTTTGAAGTATATGGTGTTCATCAATATGGCGGAATTCAGTCCAAATACAAACAATTTCAGAATTACAATAAAGAAATATGGATGACAGAATACCTAATTAACTGGAATTCTGGAACAACAATACGTGATTTTAATTGGCAAATCGATGCTTTTAGTTTTGCAAACAGCGTAAACGACGCCTTATTGGGCAATGTGAATGCGTGGATACATTATGCCACCAAACGATATTATGCTTTGATGGGCGATGGCACCAATGGAATTCCATCTGGTGCCATTACAAAAAGAGGTTACATTCTTTCACAATATTCCAAATTTACAACAGGAGCAACCCGTATAGAAGCTTCCTGGAGTGATGCAACTGCACAACTTAAAGGTTCTTCTTATATAAATGTTGCTGGTGACAAAATAGTTGTTACGATAATTAATCCCTCTCAAAACAATTATGAGTTAACAGTGGATTTGCCTTTTTATACTGTAAAAGGCAGTAAATCAATTACTAGCCAGAATATCGATTTGCAAACCACGGAGCTAAGTTTTACTGAAACATTTCGCCCGGTAGTAAGGGTAGATGCTTCCAGTTTTATTACTTTGACTTTTGAAAAAAATCGTGAAAGGGTGCCTTCGCAAATGACAAGTAAAGAAGTGCACTATGCTAAAATTGAAAATCAGATGGTAACTAATCCGGCATTTGGGACAACATACCAGATAAGCGGGAAAACAGTAACATTTTCAAACGGAAGTCCATTGATAAGTACAAATATGAACGATGCCAATGGGTATATAAAATTAGATAACCGTTACAATAAGTTTGTTATTCATGTCAAAAGTTTTACTACAGCAAATCAAGCTAATACAGATAATACCACACTGTATTATATCAATGACAATGGCGAGGTAAAATCTAAAAATTATGGAAAATTTAATTTTCCTACGGGAACTGAATTTGATTTGACTTTTGATATCTCCAAGTCTGTCCTAACAGATGGTTGTACCGGAATTATTGGTCTTCGAAATTCTAATTACAGCTCGGTACTTACATTAAATTTAGGTGATGTTTATTTTAATATTGCCGATGAAAGAGCGGCGGAATTTGCAGGAATTTATTCAGATGATGACAGCCTTTTGATGGATGCACTGCAAAGTGTCAATTACACATCATTAGATTTTAGAAATACTAGCGGAATTGATTCGTCTCAGGATTGGTATAGCAAAGCTGCTAACAAGAACAGTATTTTTTATGTCAATGCAAATAATTCAAATTCTAATGTAATATCAGGGTCGTCGTGTAACAATCTTAATCTTATTGATCAGGGAGGTAATTTTAATGTTCCTTTCAACTTTTCAGCTTTGTCTGCAACTTTTACCAAGACTATTTCGGGATATGATGTAATGGTTCTTCCATTTGATGCAAATATACCTCAGGGCGTTACGGCTTATAAGATGTTACCTTCTGCTACCAAAATCACTTGCGATAGAATTGAAGATGTGATTCCAGCAAATACACCCGTTTTATTGAGTGGCTCAGGTACTTTTGTTTTTAATGGAAACGGAAATGTTTCTACTCCAAAAGCTCTCACTGTTAATCAAATGAATCCTGTATATATTGGTATGAAAGTTCCAGCAGGAAGTTATACATTCAAAACTGTAGACAATGTAACAGGATTTTATCCGGTAACAGTAGGGAGTGAACCTTTGATTACATCGTTTCATTTTTATTTAAATGAAAAAAGCGGGTACACTGCCAGCCTTCTTCCATTGGAATTTTCCACACTAGGTACTGCTAAAAATGAATGGAACGGAATTGATTTTAAATTATATCCAAATCCTGCCACCGATATAATTTTTGTAAACATACATTCTGATTTTGACTATAAAATTTTTAATAACAAAGGTCAATTGCTAGGTTCAGGAGCCTTAAAAATTGGAAATAATAGTATACAAATAGAATCTTTACCGCGTGGAGTTTATTTTATAAAAGCAACTAACCATAAGTCCAAAATAAATAAGAAGTTTATAAAACAATAAGATAGTGTTTGTAATATCTTAAAAAGAGCGTTTGAATCCTTAACCCTGCGATAATTCAATTATCGCAGGGTTTTATTATAAACGGTAATGTCCTTTTTGAATACATTAATCATTTAATTTGTTTAAAAAAAGCATTAAATTTAAAAAATTATGTGTTTTTTTTCATTTAGTATAAAATAAATTAAAAACAACCGATTGTTATATTGTTGTTATGTGTTATATTTGTGTAAAATATTAAGTGTAATATTAACACTTTTTAATTTAAACATAATAGATCGGTTTTCATTAAACAGCCTAAACAAATATGCAAAAATATCTAGCACCCATTCTGTTTTTAATTGGATTTTCCTCTTTTGGTCAGGAAGATAAAGAGGATTTGAAACTTTGGTATAATAAGCCTTCAGGAAATGTATGGGAAAATGCTTTGCCAATAGGTAATGGATTTCAGGGTACAATGGTGTATGGTAATGTCGAAAAAGAAATTTTTCAATTGAACGAAGCTACGGTTTGGAGCGGAAGTCCCAACAGAAATGACAATCCTAATGCTTTGGGAGCTTTGCCAGAAATTAGGAAACTCATTTTTCAAGGTGAATATAAAGCTGCCGAAAAATTGACTAATGAAAACATAATTTCTAAAAAATCTCACGGTCAAACATTTCAATCTGTTGGGAATTTAGAATTGAGTTTTTCAGGGCAACAGAATTATACAAATTATTACCGCGAATTGAATATTGAAACGGCTGTCGCAAAAACAACTTACAAGGTTGATGGTGTTACCTATACTAGAGAAGCGTTTACTTCTTTTTCAGATAGAGTTTTGGTGATAAAACTTTCTGCTGATAAGCTAGGGAAATTATCTTTTTTGGCTGGATATAATTCTCAACACAAGAAACAAAAAATAACTAGCAACGGAACGAATGAAATATCGCTTTTGGGGACTACCAGTGACCTTGAAGGTGTGGAAGGAAAGGTACAATTTATTGCACTTGCCAAATTCAAAGTGGATGGCGGAAGTGTAAATCCTGTTGATAATTCAATAAAAATTGAAAACGCAAATTCAGTCGTGATTTATGTTTCCATAGCTACGAATTTTGTCAATTATAATGATATAAGCCGTAATGAAAATGAACTAGCAAAGTTTTTCTTGGATAAGGTGTACAGTAAGAATTATGATAAATTAAAAATGGCACATATTGCTAAATATCAAAAATATTTCAAAAGAGTAAAATTGGATTTAGGCAGTACGGAGGCGTCCAAACTTCCTACAGACGAAAGGCTGTCTAATTTTAGAAATGTTTCGGATCCTTCTTTTGTTGCGTTGTATTATCAATACGGCAGATATTTATTGATTTCTTCTTCTCAGCCTGGAGGTCAAGCTGCAAATCTTCAAGGGATTTGGAATAATAGCTTGAAGCCTGCTTGGGATAGTAAATATACAATCAATATCAATACAGAAATGAATTATTGGCCAGCTGAGAAAACCAATTTATCAGAAATGCACACTCCACTTTTAAAAATGATTGAAGAATTAGCAGAAACTGGAAAGGAAACGGCAAAAATAATGTATGGCGCTCGAGGATGGATGGCGCATCATAATACTGATATTTGGAGAATTAATGGTGCAGTTGATGGTGCTACTTGGGGAGTTTGGAATGCAGGTGGTGGTTGGTTAAGCCAACATATTTGGGAACATTATTTATACACGGGAGACAAAGAGTATCTTCAGTCTGTATATGAAGTATTAAAAGGAGCAGCTCTTTTTTATGCTGATTTTTTGGTAAAAGATCCAGGAAATGGATGGTTAGTTGTAGTCCCTGGAAATTCGCCTGAAAATGCTCCGGCAGCACATCAAGGTTCTACAATAACAGCGGGTTCCACTATGGATAATCAAATAGTCTTTGATGTCTTTAGTTCGGCAATAAAAGCATCAGAAATATTGGGTAGAGATAAAGAATTTGCCGATAGTTTAAGAACAATGCGAAAAATGTTGCCACCAATGCAAATTGGAAAATACAATCAGTTACAAGAATGGATAGACGATATTGATAATCCTAAAGACAATCACCGCCACATTTCACATTTATATGGTTTGTATCCTTCCAATCAAATTTCGGCTTATAGAACACCTGAACTTTTTGCTGCAGCAAAAAACACTCTATTGCAGCGTGGCGATGTATCAACAGGATGGAGCATGGGTTGGAAAGTTAATTGGTGGGCCAAAATACAGGATGGAAATCACGCTTATGCTTTAATTCAAAATCAATTAACACCACTAGGTGTAAATAAAGGTGGAGGTGGAACTTACAATAATCTTTTTGATGCTCATCCGCCATTTCAAATAGATGGAAATTTTGGGTGTACTTCAGGAATTACCGAAATGTTAATGCAAAGTTCAGACGGAGCCATTCATTTACTTCCAGCTTTGCCTGATGCTTTGAATGAACATGGCGAAATAACAGGTTTAAAAGCTCGTGGAGGATTTGAAATTAAGGATTTGAAATGGAAACAAGGAAAATTGGTTTCTGTAAGTATTCAGTCCAATCTAGGAGGAAATTTGAGGTTGAGAACACCAAGTGAAATTGTAGAAAAAAACAATAATAATCTGAAAAAAGCAGTAGGCGAAAATTCAAATGTTTTTTATCAAGTGAATGAAACAGCCCGACCGATTGTTTCCAAAGAATCGGATATAAAGCCGTTAACTGTCCAAACCACTTATTTATATGATTTGAATACCAAAAAGGGGGAAACATACACTTTTATAGCTAATTAAATAGCCTTTAAAAATATTTTGAGAATAGGCCTAAAAAATAGTTATGCTCATTAGAGTACATTTTTTTAATAAAATAAACTAAATAAATGATATAATATTACGATGAAAAGATTAAGTATAATTTTAATATGCATGGCTACATCATTGCTTGGTGTACACAATGTCAAAGGACAAAACAAGATGGTTCCAGATAGCAAATCTGACAAAATGTTTGTGCATCAATCGTTAGGAAACCCTTATCTTCCCTTGTGGGAGCATTTACCCGATGGCGAACCTAGAGTTTTTGAAGATCCCGATCATCCGGGAAAATATCGCGCCTATATTATTGGTTCTCATGATTTACGAATGAACAGCTATTGTGGACCAGATATCAGGATTTGGTCAGCTCCGGTAGAAGACCTTTCAAGCTGGAGCGATGAAGGACCTGCTTTTACCTACCAAATAGATGGCCAATGGGATGTTATGTATGCTCCCGATCTAGTAGAAATCAAAAGAAAAGATGGCAAAAAAGAATACTATCTATATCCGCATAGCCGTGGACAAAATAGAGAAGCAATGGTGGCCAAAGGAAGTCGTCCAGACGGACCTTTCACTCCTGTCAATCTAACTCCCGATGGCAAACGTACGGTTCCTGGAAGCATTTTAGGATTTGATCCTGCCGTTTATATTGAATATATAACAGATCCAAAAGATCAGGACTATAAAATCGGGTTTAGAGCTTATGGTTATTGGGGATTTCAGAAATCATCGGCGGCAGAACTAGACCAAAACACGATGTATTCACTTAGACCGGGAACAAAAATAATTGAACGTCTATTGCCAGCTGGCAAACGTTACGGAGAAATTCGAGATCCAGAAGGGACCCAATTTCCTCAAATCTTTCCAGGGCAGGATTTGGGAACATTCAATTTTTTTGAGGCTTCTTCCATTCGCAAGATTGGAAATAAATATGTATCAATTTATAGCGGTTATTCTGGACCAGATTATGGAGTAAGCAGTTCTAATTCCACTTTGCGTTATGCCGTTGGCGATTCTCCTTTGGGACCTTGGAAAATTGGTGGTGTTTTGGTTGATTCCCGTGCTCCGGTGCTGAATCAGGATGGCAGCGCAATGACAACTTCTAATGCTGGTCATAATACACACGGTAGTATCCAGCAAATAAATGGACAGTGGTATGTTTTTTATCACAGGCCTCCAAGAGGTTTTGGATTTGCACGCCAAGCGATGGTAGCTCCAGTAACGGTTACTTGGGACGAAAAATCGGTTGCTGAAGGAGGTACAGTATCAATTGGTATGTTCGACCCTTACTCGGAGAATAAACAACCAACTGTAAAAGACCGTCAGGGAAAAGAATACAAAGGAGCCGAGGTAACTTCGGAAGGTTTTCATATTTATGGACTTAACCCTTACCAATATTACTCGGCTGGTTATGCTTGTTATCTTTCAGACAATAGTATCCAACAAGATTCATGGGATATCTGGGACAATCATATGCCAATTACCAATGTAAAAAATGGCTGCATTATTGGTTATAAATACTTTGGTTTTGGAGGTCTCAAAAATAATAGAAACGGATTGAAGGCTTTTGAAGGAACCAAAAAAGGAAACAATACTGCTTTTAATCTTTTTCTTGCACCAAAAACAACAAAATCCTTTAAAATTAATGTGTGGTTAGATGGACCTTGGGATAATGAAACATGGAAAGGGAAAAAAATAGGGGAGATTATAGTTCCGGAAAATGCCACACAGGATATTACAAAATATACAATAAATGTTTCAAAATTTGTCGATAATTTAGATAAAAAACATGCCATTTTCTTGGTAGCAGAAGGTAATGAAGGGGAATTTCTTTTTGATTTAGCTGGTCTTGGATTCAGTTCTAATAAAAATAAAATTTCACGTCCAGTGGTACCAAAAGTTAGTATTAATGTTGATGGAAAAGCTGTAACGCTATCAGAAATTCCTGTTAGATCTACAGGAACGAATGGTATTGTAGGCTATGATATTTATGAGACAAAATATAAAATTACACCCGGTATAACTACTATTCCTCAAGTATCGGCTATAGCCAATAATACTGCGGTGAAAGTGTCAGTTACTCAGGCAACATCCCTATCAGGAAAAGCTATTGTGAAGTTTGATTATAATGGAGTAGTGAAAACGTATAATGTACAGTTAGTTTCAGAATAACAATAATCGTATGAGACCCCAATTTTTATTATTATTTTTTATTTTAACTTTTGTTTCATTTGCTCAAGAAAACGAATCAAAGCAGGAATTAAAAACGGATGTTACCGGAAAAGTATTTAAATATACGAATCCCATCACGAGAGATTCCATTCTTTCGATGAGGGATTATATGATCAATAAAGTTGGTGATAAATGGTACGCAGTGGGAACATCAAATCCTGTTTGGACTGGACCAAATCCTGGTGTGAAGCTTTTAGTTTCCGATGATTTGATTCATTGGAAATTTCATTCTTATATAATTGACGCGAGTAAATTACCAGAGGATTGTCCGTATAATGGACGGTTTTGGGCACCCGAAATTCATTTTATCCAAAACAAATATTGGCTTACAATCAATAGCGGAAAAGTTACCAAAGAAGATCCTAAGGGAATGAATACGCACAGTATTTGGCTGTTTTCAGCAGATAAAATTACAGGTCCATACAAATTGGTTAACGGGCCATTCACGAATCAATATAACAATGATTCCACTTTATTCGCAGATGATAATGGAGATACGTATTTGTATTGCAGTGGTAACGGTCTTTTTCAGGCTAAAATTGATTTAAAGTCTGGAAAATTAATTACTCCAATTGAGAAATTTTTAGATAAAAAACAACCCGGTTATCCAGAATGGATGATTGGAGGAATCGAAGGACCTTTTGTAATTAAAAAAGAGGGAACTTATTTCATGTTTTTTTCGACTTGGACTCGCGGTTATGAAGTGGGGCTTTTGAAATCCAAATCGCCACTTGGCCCTTGGGAATTAGTTTCCCGCGAACCAATATTTGGTACAAGAAAAAAAGGGTATCGACCAGAACTGGCGGTTAGTGGCGGTTACGACCATTTGCAGTTTACAGATACTCAGGATCCTTATCAGGAAACAGGACATAATGCGCTGTTTATTGGTCCCGACGGAAATTTATGGACATCGTGTCATTATTTTATGTACGATAAAAGGCCTTATCCTTATAGCCAGACTTTTCAATCATGGGAAAAATTTCCTCAACTGGGAATCGAACCTGTTTACTATGCAAATGGCAGATTTTATATCAATCCACCTACGTGGACTGAACAAGTTGTACCTATTAAATAAACCATAATTAACAATTAATTATACCAAATAAAACCAACTACATGAAATTAAAAACCATTTTTCCAACAATTGCAATCTTAGCAGTTACTTGCCTACAAGCGCAAAACCCAATCATAAAAGAAGTTTTTACAGCAGATCCTGCTCCATTGGTATATAAAAACAAAGTGTATTTGTACGTTGGGCACGATACTGCAGCTGTCGGGGTAGATAGTTATGAAATGCCGGACTGGCTGGTTTATTCTTCTTCTGATATGAAAAACTGGAAAAGTCATGGTCCTCTTTTGTTACCAAATGATTTTTCATGGGCAGCTAGAGCCGCCAATGCAGCACAGTGTATTGAAAGAAATAATAAATTCTATTGGTATATCTCTGTTATTCACAAATCAGATGAAAATAGCAAAGGAGGAGTAGGAATAGGGGTAGCGGTTGCGGACAGTCCAACAGGACCTTTTAAAGATGCACTCGGGAAGGCACTTATTACAAATGACATGACTACTGATATGAAGCATTCCTGGGATGATTTAGACCCAACTGTTTTTATAGACGACAATGGTCAGGCTTACATTTTTTGGGGAAATGGCAGTTGTAAATGGGCAAAGCTGAAAGAAAACATGATTGAATTAGATGGTCCGATACATACTTTTAAGCCTCAAAATTTTACCGAGGCTCCATGGATTTATAAACGAAAAGACTTGTATTATTTGGTTTATGCTGCAGGAATGCCTGAACGAGTGGAATATTGCACTTCTAAAAGTCCCGAAGGACCATGGGAATATAGAGGAGTTATTCAAGATCCTTCATTCAATAGTTTTACTACACATCCTGGTATAGTAAATTTCAAGGGTAAGGATTATTATTTCTACCACAATGGCGCTTTACCAACAGGAGGAGGTTATAGACGTTCAGTCTGCTTGGAATATCTTACTTACAATCCAGACGGAAGCATACAAAAAGTAGAACAAACCAAAGAAGGAGTATTATTGACTAAAACAAAATAAATTATGAAATTCAAAAGTATATTTACATCTCTTGCTTTTATCGGAATAACTTATACAATAGAAGCCCAAAATCCCATTATAACTGAAATTTACACGGCTGATCCTGCTCCATTAGTGTACAAGAATACAGTATATCTATATGCAGGTCATGATGGTGCTACCTTGCAAGATACCAATTATAAAATGCCTGATTGGTATGTGTTTTCATCCAAGGATATGGTCAATTGGAAAAACCATGGCTCTCCTTTATCTCCGGCCACTTTTTCATGGGCAACAGGCGATGCCTATGCAGCCCATACCGTAGAACGTAATGGTAAATTCTATTGGTTTGTTTCTACTTTTCATAAAAAAGATGATAATAGTCAAGGCGGTGCAGCCATTGGTGTGGCAGTATCCGATTCTCCTGTAGGTCCTTTTAAAGATGCTATTGGAAAAGCATTGATTGTTAATGAAATGACTACAGATATGAAGCATGGTTGGGATGATATTGATCCCGCCGTATTTATTGATGATGATGGCCAAGCTTATCTTTTTTGGGGTAATGGAAGCTGCAAATGGGTAAAATTAAAAGAAAACATGATTGAACTTGATGGTCCTATTACAACGCTGGAAGTTAAAAATTATATTGAGGGACCATGGATTTATAAAAGAAAAGGATTGTATTATCTCATTTATGCAGGAAAAGGCACCAAGGCAGAAATGATTGAATATGCTACTTCAAAAAGTATTCAAGGGCCTTGGGAATACAGAGGAATTCTTGCAGAAAATGCTTCTAAGAGTTTTACGATACATCCAGGGGTTATTGACTTTAAAGGAAAAACTTATTTCTTCTATCACAATGGGGAATTACCTGAAGGAGGAAGTTACAGAAGGGGAATTTGTCTCGATTATCTTTATTTTAATGAAGATGGGAGTATGCAAAAAGTAATTCAAACTAAAGAAGGTGTTAAAACTGTAAAGAGATAAAATAAAATAACGATGAAAAAAATATATACCATTTTACTATTGAGTTTTATGACTTTTTCTTTGGCAATAGCCCAGGAAAAAAAAGCACACAATCCAATAATTTATGCAGACGTGCCTGATTTATCTATGATTAGAGTAGGGGACACCTATTACATGAGCAGTACTACAATGCACATGAGCCCGGGTGTTCCTATAATGAAATCAAAAGATTTGGTCAACTGGAAATTGATAAGTTATGCTTATAATACTTTGGGAAATATTGATGAATTAAATTTAGATAAAGGTAAAAGCACTTACGGTCGCGGTTCTTGGGCCAGTAATATCCGATTTCAAAATGGCATTTTTTATGTAACCACTTTTGCCCAAACCACAGGTAAGACACATATTTATACTACAAAAGACATAGAAAAAGGACCTTGGAAAGAAACTACATTTAGTCCTGCTTATCATGACCACAGTATTTTGTTTGATGATGATGGCAGGGTTTATATGGTGTATGGAAACGGAAAACTTTTTGTCAAAGAATTAAAATCTGATTTATCGGGCATTAAAGAAGGCGGTCTGGATCAAGTATTGATTGAAAATGCAAGTGCTCCTGCAGGGAATAATATCATGTTAGGTTCTGAAGGCTCACAATTGTATAAGATAAAAGGAAAATATTATTTGTTCAATATCGCCTGGCCAAAAGGAGGAATGCGTACCGTAGTTATACATCGTGCCGACAAAATTACAGGACCTTGGGAAGGCAGAATAGGTTTGCAGGATTTAGGCGTTGCACAAGGCGGACTTATTGATACTCCTGACGGAAAATGGTTTTCCTATTTATTCAGGGATGCTGGTGGAGTAGGGCGTATTCCTTATTTAGTGCCTGTGAAATGGGAAAATGGTTGGCCTGTATTAGGAGAAAATGGGAAAGTCCCTGAAAATCTTGATTTACCGGCAAACAAAAGTCTTATTCCTAATATTGTAAATTCCGATGAGTTTTTACGCAAAAGTGGAGAAAAAGAATTGCCATTGGTGTGGCAGTGGAATCACAATCCAGACAATTCTCTTTGGTCTGTTAAAGAGAGAAAAGGCTATTTAAGATTAAAAACAGGCAGAATAGACAGCGGCTTTCTTCAGGCAAAAAATACTTTGACACAAAGAACTTTTGGGCCTGAAAGTTCAGGAGAAATAGTAATAGAAGTTTCTAAAATGAAAGACGGCGATTTTGCTGGACTTTCATTATTGCAGAAAGATTTTGGACTGGTAGCAGTAAAAGCTGAAAACGGTTCTAAAAAAATCGTAATGATTGATGTTTCTAAAGAAGTTGAAAGCGTCCCTTTAAATCAGGACAAAGTATATTTCAAAGCCGAGTGCAATTTTAAGGATAAAGCCGATACAGGAAGATTTTTCTACAGTCTGGACGGAAAAAAATGGATCAGCATTGGTAACGCAATAAAACTGCCCTACACCATTCCGCATTTTATGGGATATCGCTTTGGGCTTTTCAATTATGCGACAAAAAATACTGGAGGTTTTGTTGATTTTGATTATTTCCATATCAGTGATAAAATTTCAAAAACGAATTAGTTTTTCTTTTGATAAAAAGCTTGACTATTAAATTATAATATAAAAAAAACATGAAAATTAATTGTTTCGTCATCATAAGTTTATTTTCGATATTCAGTATAAATGCCCAAAAATTTCCTTACCAGAATCCCTCTCTCAGTTCAGAGGAAAGAGCAAAGGATTTAATTTCAAGATTGACACTTGAGGAAAAAGCAATATTGATGTGCGACCAGTCTGATGCTGTGCCAAGGCTCGGAATTAAAAAATTCAACTGGTGGAGTGAAGCATTGCATGGATATGCAAATAATGATAACGTAACGGTTTTTCCGGAACCAATTGGGATGGCGGCATCGTTTGATGATCAATTTGTATATAAAGTTTTTGACGCAGTATCGGATGAAGCCAGAGCAAAATACAACCAATGGATTAAAGGAGGTAATGAAAACAAGCGCTTTTTAAGTCTTTCGGTTTGGACACCAAACGTAAATATTTTCAGAGATCCTCGTTGGGGTCGTGGTCAGGAAACATACGGTGAAGATCCATATCTTACTTCGCGAATAGGGGTTTCTGTTGTAAAAGGTTTGCAGGGCCCTGCAGATGCTAAATACCGTAAATTATTGGCTTGTGCGAAACATTTTGCAGTTCATTCAGGGCCAGAATGGAGCCGACATGAATTGAATTTGAATAATGTAGATCCACGTGAATTATATGAAACCTATCTTCCGGCATTTAAATCATTAGTGCAGGATGCCGATGTGCGTCAGGTAATGTGTGCTTATCAGCGTTTAGATGATGAACCTTGTTGCAGCAATACTCGATTGTTGCAACGTATTCTTCGCGATGATTGGGGATTTAAATATTTGGTGGTTTCTGATTGTGGTGCGGTTACTGATTTTTATACTTCACATAAAGTTTCATCAGATGCTGTTCACGCTGCTTCAAAGGCCGTACTTGCAGGAACTGACGTAGAATGCGTTTGGGAAAAATATCCTTTTAAAGAACTGCCTCAAGCGGTAGCAAAGGGATTAATAAAAGAATCTGACATCGATAAAAGTCTGCTTCGCGTTTTGGTAGGTCGTTTTGACTTGGGTGAAATGGATGATGATGCCTTAGTGCCTTGGGCACAAATTCCAGCTTCGGTTCTTAATAACAAAGAACACCAGCAATTGACATTAGAAATGGCAAGAAAGTCCATGACGCTTTTGCAAAATAAAAACAATGTTCTTCCTTTAAATAAAGCAGCAGCGAAAATTGCCATTATTGGGCCAAATGCTGATAATGAGCCAATGATGTGGGGAAATTATAACGGAACTCCGGTTAAAACAATTACCATTAAAGATGGAATAGAATCAAAAATCGACGCTAATAAAATTTTCTATGACAAAGGTTGCGATTTGGTTGAAGACAAAGTGACTCAAACCTATTTTGATCAAATTTCATTTGAAGGCAAAAAAGGAATGAAAGCTACGTATTGGAACAACTCAAATAGAGAAGGAAATAGCGTTACATCGGTACAAATTACAAATCCAATTAAAATGACAACTGCCGGTCAGCACGAGTTTGCTTCTGGCGTGAAGCTTGAAGGATTTTCGGCTAAATATGAAGCGGAGTTTACCGCAAAAACAAATGATAACCTTGTGTTTAAAACTGGAGCTACAGGCGCATTTGAATTATTTGTTAACGGAAAATCTATTGCAAAATATACCAATTGGCGAACGCTCCCAAGTAATTTTCCTTTTGCAGTTGAAGCTGGTAAAAAATATAAAATCGAAATTCTCTACGCCCAATCCAATAACTGGCAGGCTAATCTGGAATTTGATTTTGGAAAAGAATTTAATGTCGATTTTACGTCATTGATTCAAAAATTAAAAGGCATTGATACAGTAGTTTTCGTAGGTGGACTTTCAACCTTGCTTGAAGGGGAGGAAATGCCTGTTTCTTATCCAGGTTTTAAAAACGGAGATAGAACCAATATTGAACTTCCAGCTGTTCAAAGAAAATGTTTAAAAGAGCTTAAAGATGCTGGCAAAAAAGTAATTTTTGTAAACTGTTCTGGTTCGGCTATTGCTCTAACGCCAGAAACAGCAAGTTGTGATGCAATTTTGCAGGCTTGGTATCCTGGAGAAGCAGGGGGTATAGCTGTTGCTGATGTACTATTTGGAGACTACAATCCAGCAGGAAAATTGCCTGTTTCTTTCTATAAAAACTCAGATATATTAGGTGACTTTGAAAATTATTCAATGAAAAACCGCACTTACAGATATACAACCGATGTTTTATTTCCTTTTGGTTTTGGTTTAAGCTATTCTAAATTTAACATTGGCGCAGGGAAATTGAGTAAAACAACTATAAATCCAAATGAAAATACGCAATTAAATTTTTCTATTCAAAACACAAGCAAGCGTGAAGGAACAGAAATTGTTCAGGTTTATGTTCATAAATTGAATGATATTGATGGCCCTTTAAAAACATTGAAAGGTTTTAAAAGAATCAATTTAAAAGCCGGAGAAAAACAAAATGCAACTATCGATTTACCTGCTTCTTCATTTGAATTTTATGATGCTAAAACGATGACGATGAAGGTTACACCAGGCGAATACGAAGTGTTTTATGGTAACAGTTCAGATGCTAAAGATTTAAAAATGATTAAAGTATCAGTAAAATAAAGCTTTTTATGATGAATGTTTCAAAATATTGTAGATTAAAATTTTCCGTCATTTTATTGTTGCTATCAACAATGCCGACTTTTGGTCAACAAGCAACTTTGATATCTCCGAATAAAGCAATTAACGTAGCTTTACATGGAGAACAAAATAATACAGGCTGGTATTTAAAAGTTAATTATAATAAAGGCAAAGCTTCTGAAATAATACCTAAAATTAATTTAGGAATTTCCAGAAGCGATCAAGACTTTTCAACAGAATTAAAATTGATAAAAGTTGGCAAACCAGCATTAATTAATGAAGAATACACAGCGCTTCATGGTAAACGCTCAAAATGTACCAACAGTGCAAATGAGGTAGTTTTATATTTTGAAAATCCATCGAAAGCAAAATTAAATATCATTGTTAGAGCTTATAATGATGGTTTCACTTTTAGATATGAATTCCCTGAAAAAAAGGGTTCGTTTACTATAAAAGATGAACTAACGTCCTATTCAATTCCTGAAAAATCAGAGCGTTGGTTAGAAAAATTTGATCTTTCCAATGAAGGATTGTATAGTGCGATGAGCGATGCAAATAATCAGCAGGATTGGTGTTATCCGGCACTTTTTAAAGGGGATGATACATCCTGGTTTTTAATTCATGAAGCAGATATCGACAGAAATTATGCGGCGACCAAACTCAGCAATAAAAACACCAATTCACAATATAAGGTTATGTTGCCGGGGAAAGAGGAAGGCGTAGGGGAGGAATTTCCAAAAATTACGTTGCCTTGGAAATCGCCTTGGCGTGTTGTAATCATCGGAGGTCTTTCTGATATTGTTGAGTCTACTTTGGTTGATGATGTTTCTCGTCCTTCTGTTTTGACTAATACAGATTGGATTCAACCTGGTGTTGTGTCATGGAATTATTGGTCGAACAACCACGGCACAAAGGATTTTAAAGTGGTTACTGAATTTACTGATTTAGCTGTTGCTATGAATTGGCCCTATACGCTTCTTGATTGGGAATGGGATCAAATGACAAATGGTGGAAACTTAGAAGATGCCATAAAATACATTCATTCCAAAGGAATTAAACCTTTAATGTGGTACAATTCAGGGAAGTTTAAGTGGATTACTTCAACGCCTGTGGACCGAATGTTAACGCATGAAAATCGTGTTGAAGAATTTAAAAAACTAAACAAACTCGGCGTTTACGGAATAAAAGTAGATTTTTTTCTGAGTGAAAAACAGGATATAATAAACTATTATCTGGATATTTTAGAAGATGCTGCCAAGTACAAAATCATGGTATATTTTCATGGCTGTTTAGTTCCTCGTGGCTGGCAGAAAACCTATCCGCATCTGATGACTTACGAAGCTGTCCGCGGTGCCGAATGGTATAACAATGGACCTGAATTTACAACGACAGCAGCAGAACACAATAATACATTAGCCTTTACCAGAAATGTAGTAGGCTCCATGGATTATACACCTGTAACTTTTACCAATTCGCAGTTTGCACATATTACTTCTTATGGGCATGAACTCGCATTAAGCATTGTTTTTGAATCTGCAATACAACATATGGCTGACCGCCCGGAAGGGTATTATGAATTGCCAGATGCTGCAAAAACATTTTTAAGGAATCTTCCAACTATTTGGGATGACACTAAATTGCTGGATGGTTATCCTGGAAAATTCACGATTATTGCCCGTAAAAAGGGGAACAACTGGTTTGTTGGAGGAATTAATTCAGGAAAAAAAGAAAAGACTCAACATTTGAAATTTGACTTTTTACCAGAAGGAAAAACGTATAAATTAATCTTAATTGCTGATGGTGATCATGATAAAGCTTTTTCAACTCAGAGTATAACTATAGACAAAACAAGTGCTATCGATGTAAAGATGCTGCGTTTGGGAGGTTTTGTTGCATCAATTTCACCAAATTAAATATCGAGTTGTTATGATTTTCAAACCCAAATTTTTTGCTCTAATTCTTGCTCTACTGTTATTTAGTTTTAAAGGCAGCAATGGTAGCTATTCTTTACATAAAGATCATCTTTCGATACCGTTAAGTCAAGGCACATTGAATATTTTTCCATTAACAGCAAATTCAATTAGAATTCAGATCAATGACAAAAATATAAAACAGGATGAGGAATTAATTTTGGTAAATAAATTGCCAATTCCTGATTTTAAAGTTACGGAGAACAATGATGAAATTCAGTTGAAAACAGCTTCAATTACAGTTTTATTTAATAAAAAGAATAAATCATTAAACTTTAAAGATAATAAAGGAAATGTATTTTTAAGTGAAAAAGCAGACAGCCGAAAAATGACTCCAAGTACTATAAATGGAAATCCTTGTTATGTAGTGGAGCAAAGTTTTGATTCTGCTGAAAATGAATTTCTTTTTGGTTTAGGGCAATTTCAGGATGGTCATTATAATTTAAAAGACATTAGTCAGAAACTAACTCAGGTCAATACGCAAATAGCAGTTCCTTTTTTATATTCGAATAAAGGATATGGGATTCTTTGGCATCAATATGGGCTTACAGAATTTAATCCAAATGACAATTTAATTGCGTTAACGAAAAACGAAAAATCCTCGGAAAATAATAAAGAAGTCGAAGTAACAACAACTTCAGGAACACAAAAAATAGCTCAAAGACAGGCATTATACACTGGAAAATTTACTGTAGCAAAAGAAGGAAAATATTCCATTATGTTAGATTTAGGAGATATGGACAGCCGACATCTTGTGATTATTGATGATAAAACGGTTATTGATCAATCTAATTTATGGTTACCGCCTGCTGTTAGTGAGTTAGTTAATTTGAAAGCTGGTGAACATTCCGTTCAAATAGTTTGTAATGCAATAAATAAACCAAAGTTGTCTTTTAGAAAAACAGACAATTCAACTACTTTTCGTTCATCCAGCGCCAAATCTTTAGATTATGTGGTTTTTAAAGGAAAATATACAGATGAAGTAATTAAAACGTATAGAAGTGTTTCGGGTCAGGTTCCGATGCTTCCTTTGTGGGCTTATGGTTTTTGGCAATGTCGGGAGCGTTATACTTCTGGCGAACAATTAATTAATACGGTTAAAGAATTTCGCAAACGTAATTTACCTTTAGATGTAATTGTGCAGGATTGGCAGTATTGGGGCAATAATGGCTGGGGCGTACCACAATTTGACGAAAAAAATTACCCAAATCCTTCTGGTTTTATCAATGAATTGCATGATTTAAATTCTCATTTTGTAATTTCAGTTTGGTCAAATCCTGATAAAGATTCTAACATTGGCAAAAAGTACGTTGAAAATGGCATGTATATTCCGGATACTAAATGGCTGGATTATTTTAATCCCGCAACAGGTGAAGCTTATTGGAATACATTAAATGAAAATCTGTTTTCCAATGGAGTTGATGGCTGGTGGATGGATGCAACTGAGCCAGAAAATGATGCACTTGTGGGTACTAAAACCTTTCAAGGGCTAGGAGATTTTTACAGACTTACGTATCCATTATTTGTTAGTAAATCAGTCTATGAAGGACAAAGAAAAACCAATCCACAAAAACGTGTCACCATATTAACCCGTTCGGCATTTGCTGGTCAGCAACGATTTGGAACCATCAATTGGTCAGGCGATATTGGTGGAACCTGGGATGGTTTTAAAAGACAAATTGTTTCCGGAATGAATTTTATATTAACAGGAATGCCATATTGGACAACAGATATTGGAGGATTTTTCCGTCCTGGAAACGGACAATACACGGATGAAAAATTCCATGAGTTGCTAACCAGATGGTTTCAATGGGGAGCTTTTAGTACCATATTTAGAATCCACGGCTACCAAACAGAAACAGAACCTTGGAAATATGGTCAAAAAGTAGAAGACAATATGAGAGAAATGCTCAATCTTCGTTACCAATTAATGCCGTACATTTATTCTGAAACATCTAAAATTAAAAGCGGTTCTACCTTTATGAGGCCACTCGTGATGGATTTTCAAAACGACGAGAAAGCAGTTAGCCAGCCTTACGAATACATGTTTGGAAAATCATTTCTCGTAGCTCCTGTTATCGAATCTGGGGTAACAAACTGGGAAGTCTATTTGCCCAAAGGCTCAAAATGGTACGACTTCTGGACCGAAAATATTTTTGATGGAGGACAAAATGTTAAAGTAGATGCTCCATTAAATAGAATTCCATTGTTTGTAAAAGCAGGTTCGATAATCCCAATTGGACCAACAATACAATCAACCAGTGATAAAAATTCGAACAATCTCGAAATAAGAATTTACGAAGGTGCAGATGGTAATTTTATGCTTTATGAAGACGAAGGTGACAATTACAATTATGAAAAAGGAGCTTATTCGACAATTAAATTTGAATGGAAAAATGCTGAAAAGCAGTTGGTAATAAGTGACCTAAAAGGAAAATTTAAAGGAATGCTGTCTAAAAGAAATTTCAATGTTGTGTTAATCAATAAAGAAGGGAAGTCACAAAAAAGAGAAATTTTTTACATAGGAAAAAAACAAAGTTTAAAATTATGAAATGAGCATAACTCAATTGGTCGTAAACACCAATGAAGATATGCAAATTACATATGACTGAAAAAAAGCAAAAAATATTTACATATGAAACACTCCATCTATTTACTACTCTTAAGCTTAATAAGTTTAAATGGGATTGCTCAATCTTACGAAAAAACAAATTTAGGGGTAAAAGCGTCGGTCAATTCTACTGTGGTTGAAATTCAATTTTACAGTCCAGAAATTGTTAGAATTATAAAATATCCTGCAGGTAAAAATTTCGAGAAGAAGAGTTTATCAGTTGTAAAAACTGCAGAAAATACCATTTTTACAGTTAACAAACAAGAGGCAAATGTTTCTTTGAAGAGTAAAAGTATCGATGTTATCTTAAACTTGAATGATGGTTCTGTGTCATTTAAAAAGTTTGATGGCAAACCGTTATTAAACGAAAAAAAATCGGGAGTACTTTTTACTGATTTTAATGATATAGGAACTAAAACGTACACTGTAACTCAATCCTTTGTTTTGGATAAAAAAGAATCAATTTATGGATTAGGAATCCTTCAAAACGGAAAAATGTCTCAACGAAATCAAAAATTGCACATGGTACAAAATAATACCTGGGACTTTGTGACTTTTTTCCAATCTGACAAAGGATATGGATTGTTTTGGGATAATTATTCGCCAACGGATTTTAATGATAATCCTGAAGAAACTTCTTTTAAATCGGAAGTTGGAGACGGTATAGATTATTATTTCATGAGTGGTTCAAATGCTGATGGCGTAATTGCAAAAATGCGTGATTTAACTGGGCAGGTACCGATGTTTCCTAAATGGACTTTTGGTTTCTGGCAAAGTAAAGAACGTTATAAAAGTCAGAATGAAACGGTTGATGTAGTGAAAAAATACCGTGATTTAGGCGTTCCATTAGACGGAATTATTCAGGATTGGCAATATTGGGGCGATAATTACCATTGGAACGGAATGAGTTTTTTAAATCCTGAATTTCCGAAACCTCAGCAAATGGTTGATGATATCCATAATCTAAATGCACATATGATGATTTCCATTTGGTCTTCTTTTGGTCCAAAAACACCGCAATTTCAGGAAATGAAAGAAAAAAATATGCTAATGGATTTTCAAACCTGGCCACAATCAGGAAAAGAAGCATGGCCGCCAGATATGAATTTTCCTTCTGGAGTACAGGTTTATGATCCTTACAACCCGGAAGCCAGAGACATTTATTGGAAATACCTGAACAAAGGCTTATTCTCCTTAGGAATTGACGGCTGGTGGATGGATTCTACAGAGCCAGATCATTTAGAAATACAACCAAAAGATTTTGACAATAAAACTTTTTTAGGGTCTTTTAGAAAAGTTAGAAATGCTTTTCCATTAATGGCTGTTGGCGGAGTTTATGATCATCAGCGTGAAGTATCATCAGATAAAAGAGTTTTTATTTTGACTCGTTCAGCTTTTGCAGGTCAACAGCGTTATGGCGCAAATACTTGGTCAGGAGATGTTAATTCCTCTTGGGAAATGTTGCGTAATCAGGTCCCTGCGGGATTAAACTTTTCTCTATGCGGAATTCCATATTGGAATAGTGATATTGGAGGTTTCTTTGCCGGAGCCTATAATAGAGGCTCAAATGGTAAATCTGGTTCCAAAAACCCAGCTTATCAGGAATTATATGTACGCTGGTTGCAATTTGGAGCTTTTACACCAATGATGCGTTCTCATGGTACAGATATTCCAAGAGAAATATATCAATTTGGAAAAAAAGGAGAACCAATTTACGATGCGATTGAAAAAAGCATCAATTTGCGTTATGCCTTATTGCCATATATTTATTCGAATGCCTGGAAAATTACGAATGGTCAGTCCAGTTTGATGCGTGCTTTAATGATGGATTTTGATGATGAAAAAGTCAAAGACATGAATAATGAATATTTATTTGGCCAATCGATATTGGTAGCTCCAATTATTAATGCACAATATACACCTGAAACCATAGTGAATACAAATGAAGATACAGGATGGAATAAAGATAATACTGCTGAGAAACCTAAAGCAGTTGCAGTTGATTTTACTCAAAAAAAGTCAAAAAAAGTCTATTTGCCAGCGGGTGCACAATGGTATGATTTCTGGACAAACAAGAATTTTAATGGCGGACAGGAAATCGAACAGCAAACAAAAATTGATGAAATTCCTTTGTATATAAAAGCAGGCAGTATCATCCCTTTTGGTCCAAAAGTACAGTATGCTGACGAAAAAAAATGGGATAACCTGGAAATTCGTATTTACGAAGGCGCAGATGGTGATTTTACATTATACGAAGACGAAGGCGACAATTACAATTATGAAAAAGGGAAGCATGCAACAATTACATTTAAGTGGAATGATGCAAAGAAAACTTTAAGTATTAGTGAGCAAAAAGGATCTTTTTCTGGTATAATAAAAGAACGTAAATTCAAAGTTGTTAAAGTGTATTCAAACCAAAAGCAATCTGATAAAGTGGTTGATTATAAAGGAAGAAAAGTTTCAATTAAATTGTAAGTTTCAATTATTCTAAATAAAATCAGCCAATTAAATTTTGTCATTTTAAAATTTAAAAAAATGAATAAAAAAATAAATATAATTATACCGTTTTGTTTGTTTATAATGACGGTTTCCAATGGAATTGCACAAAACTCTATTAAACAAAAACCTATTATTCAAACAAAGTACACTGCCGATCCGGCTCCGATGGTACATAACGATACCGTATTTTTATATACATCCCATGATGAGGACGATGCCACTGGATTCAAAATGAAAAATTGGTTGCTTTATACTTCAACTGACATGGTCAACTGGACTGAACATGGAATTGTGGCTTCTTTGAAAGATTTCAGTTGGGTAAAGCATGATAATGGCGCATGGGCTGTGCAATGTATCGAGAGAAACGGTAAGTTCTATCTTTATGCTCCGATGCACGGACAAGGAATTGGCGTATTGGTTTCAGATAGTCCTTATGGCCCATTTAAAGATCCACTAGGAAAGCGATTGGTTGAAGACAATCATTTATGGAACGATATTGACCCAAGTCCATTTATTGATGATAATGGACAAGCTTATTTATATTGGGGAAATCCTGATCTATATTACATAAAACTAAAAGAAGACATGATTTCGACTTCAGGTGAAATAGTCAAAGAATCCACGAAACCAAAGAATTATCAAGAAGGGCCTTGGATGTATAAACGTCAGGGACATTATTATATGTCTTATGCATCTACTTGTTGTCCAGAAGGTATAGGATATGCTATGAGCAATTCTCCAATCGGGCCATGGGAATATAAAGGAATGGCGGTAGAAGCTAGTGAAAAAACCAGAGGCAATCATCCTGGAATTATTGATTACAAAGGAAAATCATATGTTTTTGGTCATAGTTATGATCTTATAAAAAGAGAAACTTCCACATTTTATGAAAGACGTTCGGTAGATATGGACGAAATTATTTATAATCCGGACGGTACCATAAAAACATTATCCTATTGGTCTGTAGATGGTCCTCAAGCAGTTGGAACAATCAATCCTTTCAAACGTGTTGAAGCTGAAACCATGGCTTGGAGCGAAGGAGTGAAGTCGGATGCAACTACCGAAAAAGGAGTATTTGTGACCAAAATTGACAACAACGATTACATTGAAGTACAAGCTGTTGATTTTAAAAAAGTACCAAAAAGTTTTAAAGTAAGCGCCACTTCCATAATTGGAGGAAAAATAGAAATCCGTTTAGACAGTAAAGAAGGAGAACTTCTAGGTGTCTGCGATATAAAGAGCACAGGCGATTTAAATACTTGGAAAGAGTTTAAGTCCAAAGTTAAAAAAACAAAAGGGGTACATAATGTGTTTTTTGTTTTTAAAGGAAATGGAGCATCATTGTTTAATCTGGATTGGTGGATTTTTCAATAATTATGTTGGAAAGTCAATAAATGTTGTATAAAAAAATAATAAAAACATGAATTTCAAAAAAATTAGCCTTTTAATGGCATTCGTAATTCCGATGCTTGGAATGGCGCAAAACCCCATCGTTCAAACCAGTTATACTGCAGATCCTGCACCAATGGTATATAATGGTAAACTGTATTTATATACTTCCCACGATGAAGACGAATCTACTTGGTTTACGATGAATGATTGGAAATTATACACCACCGAGGATATGGTAAACTGGACAGATCATGGTTCAGTACTGTCTTATAAAGATTTTGGTTGGGCAAAAATGAATGCTTGGGCAATTCAATGTATAGAGAGAGATGGAAAGTTTTATCTATATGCGCCAATAACAGATAATCAAGGCAAAAATGGTATTGGAGTAGCCGTTGCCAATAGTCCTTATGGTCCTTTTATAGATCCGTTGGGAAAACCATTAATTCAAAATAGCAATGCCGATATAGACCCAACTGTTTTTGTTGATGATGACGGACATGGGTATTTACTCTGGGGAAATCCAGTATGTAATTATGTGAAATTAAACGAAGACATGATTTCTTTTGATGGAAAAATACAAACATTTCCTAACATAATTGTATCCTTTGGAAAGCGCGAAGGCAAAGAAGATGCCCGAAGACCTACAACTTACGAGGAAGGCCCTTGGTTGTATAAGAGAAACAAATTGTATTACTTGTTTTTTGCCGCAGGACCCATTTCGGAACATATCGGATATTCAACCAGTAAAAGTCCTACTGGACCGTGGGAATATAAAGGTGTTGTAATGCCAACCCAAGGCGGAAGTTTTACCAATCATCCCGGAGTTGTCGATTTTAAAGGGAAAACTTATTTTTTCTACCACAATGGTGCTTTACCAGGAGGAGGAGGTTTTACCCGATCCGTATGCGTGGAAGAATTGCAGTTCAATCCAGATGGAACAATCAAGCAAATGAACATGACCGAAGGAATAAAAATAGCCACCACGACTCTCAATCCTTATGTTAAAAATGAAGCGGAAACTATAGCTTGGTCCAAAGACGTTAAATCGATGCAAAATGAAAAAGTAGGTGTTTTCATCACAGCCATGAAAAACGATGCTTTTACAAAAGTAAAAGATATAGATTTTCGTAAAGAGGGAGCTTCAAAATTTACGGCACGTGTGGGCACTACCCACAATGGAAATGTGGCTATGGAAATAAGATTGGATAGTGTGGATGGAGAATTGATAGGAACTGTAAAAATTCCAATGACTGGGGGAAATGATAGGTGGGCATTAGTAACATCAGAGATTAAAAAAGTTACGGGGATTCACGATGTGTATTTTGTATTTAAAGGAAAAGCTTCCAGTAAAATTATGTTTTTTGATTACTGGATGTTTTCTAAATAAAGAATAATTTTAAACTTAAAGAGTTGGTTTTTAATCTAATAATTTAGGTGTTCTGTTTTTATTTTTTTTGTGTATATTTAACACTTATAATTAAACCTTTTTAAAAAGATTAAGTCTAATTTTGTAATATTGCTATTTACATTAAGATAAAATAATTTAAACCAAAAAAAATATGCCAATTTATCGTCAATCTATAATTATGAAATTCGGATACATTTTAATTTTATGTGTTTTCAATTCTTTTGCTTTAAAAGCGCAATCGGTTGTGGAAAGCCCGGGCAAGAAGTTAAAGGTGTCCGTTGTAATAGATAATGGAATGCCCAATTATAGCATTTCTTTTAATGGAAAAACATTTTTAGAAAAATCTCCTCTTGGTCTAAAAACCAATGTAGCGGATTTTGCTTCTGGTTTGGCATTAGACAATAATGTGAAGCAAAACAAGATTGACGAAACCTATGAATTACCTAATATAAAACAAAGTAAAGTCCATTATGTCGCCAACGAAGCCGTTTTTTCTTTTACAAAAGGTGGAAAACAAGCGTTTGATGTGATTTTTAGAATTGGCAATAATAATGTTGCTTTTAAATATAAAGTGTATCCGCAAAAAGAAGATAGATCTTGTGTTGTTCAGCAGGAAGCTTCAGGTTTTGTATTGCCACAAGGGACAACAACTTTCTTGTGCCCTCAGAGTAAATCAATGGTAGGTTTTGCCAGAACTATGCCAAGTTATGAAACTTCATACACGCTTGATGCTCCAATGGGGAAAAATGGTGGAGGCGATGGTTATACTTTTCCTTGTCTGTTTAAAGTAAATAACAACAGCTGGGTATTAATTTCCGAAACAGGTGTTGACAGTAATTATTGTGGCAGCAGACTGATTGGCAATGAAAATGGTCTTTATACAATTGGCTTTCCAATGCCTGGTGAAAATAACGGCAATGGAACAACGACTCCCGGTATTGCTTTGCCAGGAGAAACGCCTTGGAGAACAATCACTGTCGGCGAAACATTGGCACCAATTGTAGAAACTACGATTCCATTTGATTTGGTTAAGCCAAAATATGAAGCTTCTAAAAAATACGAATACACAAAGGGAACATGGAGCTGGATTATGAAAATGGATAATAATACCACTTTTCCAGTGCAAAAGCAGTATATCGATTTTAGCAATGCAATGGGATATCAAACCATTTTAGTAGATGCACTTTGGGATACTCAAATTGGCAGAGATAAAATTGCTGAACTGGCTAAATATGGCGAAAGCAAAGGCGTTGGACTTTATTTATGGTACAATTCAAATGGCTATTGGAATGATGCGCCTCAAGGTCCAAGAGGAATCATGGATAATACAATCATTCGTCGTAAAGAAATGGCTTGGATGAAAAGCATTGGAATAAAAGGAATCAAAGTTGATTTTTTCGGCGGTGATAAACAAGTTACGATGAAGCTATACGAAGACATTTTAGCTGATGCCAATGATTTTGGAATCATGGTTATTTTTCATGGTTGCACTTTGCCTAGAGGTTGGGAGCGTATGTATCCAAATTATGCGGCAAGCGAAGCTGTTCTGGCAAGCGAAAATCTGCATTTTGGTCAGGGAAGCTGTGACAATGAAGCAAAGAATGCGGCTACACATACTTTTATCCGAAACGTCGTAGGAAGCATGGATTTTGGAGGAAGCGCTTTAAATCAATTTTATAATAGTGACAACATTCCGAATAAAGGTTCCAAACGAATGACTTCGGATGTATTTGCTTTGGCGACAGCCGTATTATTTCAAAGTGGGGTGCAACATTTTGCTTTGGCACCAAACAACTTGACAGACGCTCCAGATTGGGCTATAAATTTTATGAAAGAAGTGCCAACTACTTGGGATGAAGTGCGATTCCTAGATGGTTATCCTGGAAAATATGTTTTGCTTGCCCGCCGTAAAGGAACAAAATGGTACATAGCCGGCGTAAATGCACAAAAAGAAACGGTAAAGATTAAAGTAAATCTCCCAATGATCACAGCAGGAACCGAGCTAAAACAATATAGCGATGATGCACAATTAAAAGGAAAAGTGAGCATGCTAAAAATGAATAAAAACCAATTGGCAGAAATAACAATTCCGTGTAATGGAGGAATAGTATTGATTAACTAAGAAATAATTTACCCAGAATCGATAAGAAATTTAAGAATATATAATTATTTAACCACATAGAGACATAGGTTTAACTGTGCTTTTAAAGATTTTATAGGAAGTTAGAACTTCTTCACATAGCTATGTTTTTCTATAAAAATGAAATGTCTTTTTTAGAGACCATAGCGATGGCGACAGACTAATCATCTATGTTTCTATGTGGTTAATCCTTTTTAATTCAGAATTTTAAATAAAACTAAATGATAAATTTTAGACAAATAGTAAAAATAAAAGCAATGCTGATGGTTACGATCAGCAGTATTTCTTTTGCTCAAAATCCATTGATCAGGGATCAGTTTACTGCCGATCCTTCTGCGAGAGTATTTGGAGATCGAGTGTATGTTTTTCCGTCACACGATATTCTGGCAACTGAAGGAAAAGGCCGTAAAGACTGGTTTTGTATGGAAGATTATCACGTATTTTCATCAGCGAACTTAACCGACTGGACAGATCACGGAATGATAGTCGAACAAAATAAAGTGCCATGGGTTAAGCCAAATAGTTATAGTATGTGGGCTCCGGATTGTATCGAAAGAAACGGCAAATTTTATTTCTATTTTCCAAGTATTCCAAAAGATACGATCAATTATAAAAAAGGTTTTACAGTAGGTGTTGCCATCGCCAATAAACCTGAAGGTCCTTATACCATTGAACCCAAACCAATAAAAGGCGTTAGCGGAATCGATCCGAATGTTTTTATCGACAAGGACGGACAAGCGTATTTGTACTGGTCTGGTGGAAATATTTTTGTGGCGAAGCTGAAAGAAAATATGACTGAACTAGACTCAGAGGTAAAAACAATCGAAAATCTTCCTGTGAAAGGACTAAAAGAAGGCCCTTATATGTTTGAGAGAAACGGAATTTATTATTTGACCTATCCTCATGTTGAAAATAAAATTGAACGTTTAGAATATGCAACTGCTAATAATCCGTTGGGACCATTCAAAGTTGCTGGAGTAATTATGGATGAATCTCCAACTGGTTGTTGGACGAATCATCATTCCATTATAGAATTTAAAAAACAATGGTATTTGTTTTATCATCATAATGATTTGTCGCCCCAGTTTGATAAAGCAAGATCAATCAGAGCAGATTATTTGCATTTCAACCCAGATGGAAGTATTCAAAAAGTGATTCCAACTCTAAGAGGTATCGGAATTACAAAAGCTACAGACCAAATTCAGATCGACCGATATTCTGAATTGAGTAAAGGAGTTTCGGTTTCATTTTTAGACAATCAAAATTCTTTTAAAGGCTGGAAAACAACTTTTAATCAATCGGGAGGATTCATACAATATAATGCTGTTGATTTTGGACAAAAAAAATTAAAATCTGTAGTTATAAAAGCCTTGTCAGAAAAAGGAGGAGTGCTTCAAATTCGTATCAAAGGAATCAATCAACCAATTATAGGAGAAGTTATTATACCTAAAAACAGCAATTGGACAGAGATAAAATCACCTTTATTAAAAACACAATCGGGTGTCCAAAATTTGTTTGTCACATCAAAAAATGACAATCAAATTGAGGTCGATTGGATAAAATTTGAATAAATAAAAATTATTAACACACATATACCAAAAAATGAAAACCAGACAATTATTATTTTTATCTACTATTATGGGGCTTTCAATGCTTACAGCTAATGCGCAAGCCCCAAAAAGCACAGCCAAAAATTCACCAATATTCTCCAAAGTTATTTATCAGGGAGACGATCAGATTTATAAAAAGAATCCATTAAAGGCAGGAGAATTTTACAATCCAATTTTGCAAGGTTGTTATCCAGATCCAGCAATTACCAGAAAAGGAGATGATTATTATATGGTTTGTTCTTCGTTTGCTATGTTTCCCGGAGTGCCAATTTTTCATTCCAAAGATTTGGTGAACTGGACAGATTTAGGTGGCGTTTTGAATAATGTTAATGAGTTCAATCCGCACGATACAGGTATCAGCGCTGGGGTTTACGCTCCAGGAATTACGTACAATAAACATAATGATACTTTTTATATGATCGTTACCGCTTTTTCTGGCGGACTTGGAAACATCATTGTAAAAACCAAAGATCCAATGAAAGGCTGGGGAAGTCCAATTAAACTTGATTTTAATGGAATTGATCCTTGTATTTTCTTTGATGATAATGGAAAAGGCTATATCGTTCATAATGATGCGCCAGACAAAGGCAAAGAATTATACAACGGTCACCGCGTGATTAAAGTTTGGGAATATGATGTTGCCACAGATAAAGTAATTCCGGGCACAGATAAAATCATAGTGGATGGAGGAGTAGATTTATCCAAAAAACCTATTTGGATTGAAGCACCACATTTGTATAAAAAAGACGGACGTTATTATTTAATGTGCGCCGAAGGTGGTACTGGCGGTAATCATAGCGAAGTTATTTTTGTGAGTGATAGTCCAAAAGGGCCTTTTAAACCTTCGTCAAACAATCCAATTCTTACGCAACGCTATTTTCCACAAGACAGAGCTAATAAAGTTGATTGGGCAGGCCATGCTGATTTGGTTTTAGGGCCGGACAACAAATATTACGGAGTGTTTTTGGGTGTACGTCCTAATGATAAAGACAAAGTAAATACAGGTCGCGAAACCTTTATGTTACCCGTAGATTGGTCGGGAATTTTCCCTGTTTTCGAAAATGGATTAGTTCCAATGGAGCCAAAATTAAAAATGCCAAACGGTGTTACTGAAAACAAAACGGGTAAAGACGGATTTTTTCCAAATGGGAATTTCACTTTTGAAGAAAATTTCACTTCCAATAAGTTAGATTACAGATGGATTGGCTTAAGAGGTCCGCGTGAAAATTTTATTGCTGTTACCAAAAAAGGCTTGCAAATAAATCCATTTGCAGTAAACATTAAAGAAGTTAAACCAACTTCGACTCTTTTTTACAGACAAATGCATAATGCCTTTTCGTTTGCAACAACAATCGATTATAAGCCGGCATCCGAAAAAGATTTGGCTGGAATTGTATGCCTGCAAAACGAAAGATTCAATTATGTTTTTGGTGTGACCAAAAAAGGAAATGACACATATATTTTGTTGGAAAGAACAGAAAAAGGAACGTCTAAAATTATTGCTAGCGCTAAAATAGACATCAAAAAACCAGTGCGTTTACAAGTAAAAGCTGTAGGTGATAGTTATGATTTTAGTTATTCTACTGATGGTGTTAGTTTCTCAAACTTAGGAGGAGCTGTGTCTGGAGATATTCTTTCAACGAATGTGGCAGGAGGCTTTACAGGAGCATTGGTTGGATTGTATGCTACAACTGCTAATGATGCAAAACCAGAATAAAAATCGATAATTTTTGGCTGTATAAAGCTTAGGAGTTTTTATGCAGCCAATTTGTAATAAAGAAAATATAAAATGATGCAGATAAAAAAGAGTTCAGTTTTATTACTTCTTGTGCTTGTTTTTTTTGGATGTAAGCCGAATCAATCCACAGTAAAAGTTGCTGAAAAAGGGAACACTCAAAATTGGGTAGGAACTTGGGCTACAGCTCAAATGTTGGTAGAACCTCATAATATGCCACCGGCTCCTGGTCTTACGGATAACACAATCCGACAGATTATTAGAGTTTCGATAGGAGGAAAACAATTGCGATTGCGTTTTTCGAATATTTTTAGTGATGAGCCAACAGTTTTAAAATCGGTGAGTATTGCCAATACTCTTGAAGGTGCAATTATTGATGGAAAAACTCAAAAAAAACTCAGTTTCAATGGAAATGCTGGTATAACATTAAATCCAGGGCAAGATATTTTTTCGGACGCTTTTGATTTTCAGTTAAAAGAAGGTCAGCTTCTGGCAATAACAATTCATTACGGAGCGACTTCGCAAAAAACCAGCGGACATCCGGGATCTCGTACAACTTCCTATATTTTGCAGGGAGATCAGGTAAATAATGTAGATTTTGCTGGAGCGACAAAAACAGATCATTGGTACACCATTATGGGGCTTGATGTAATTGCCCCTGTAAATTCGGCAAATATTGTTTGCTTAGGAAATTCAATTACAGACGGACGCGGTTCTGGGACCAACAAACAAAACCGTTGGACAGACATTTTATCTGCCCGTTTATTAGAAAATAAAAACACAGCAAATATTGGCGTATTGAATTTAGGAATTGGAGGGAATTGTGTAGTTAAAGGAGGACTGGGACCAACGGCGCTAGATCGTTTTGACAGAGATGTGCTTTCACAAGCGGGTACAAAATGGTTAGTGATCCTTGAAGGAATCAATGATATAGGTGGAATTAAAACTCCTGAAGATGCACCAATCAAGGCGCAGGAACTTATAGACGCTTATAAAATAATGATAGAAAAAGCACATACCAAAAATATTAAAGTTTATGGCTGTACTATTTTGCCTTTTCAAAAATCATTTTATGATGCGCCATTCAAACAAGATGGAAGAGACATTGTAAATGCTTGGATTCGAAGTAAAAATAGCGGTTTTGATGCTGTCATCGATTTTGATAAAGTAATGGTTTCTGAACCGGGTTCTAAAACTATTTTATCCAAAATGCACGATAATGATTTTTTGCATCCAAATGAATTAGGTTACAAAAGAATGGGAGAAGCGATTGATTTAGGTTTGTTTAAGTAAATCATTTTAAGTCCAATAATTAATAAAAAAATAAAATCATAGCAATGAAAAAAATAACCTACCTAATGATGTTTGCGGTCTTATTATTCACAGCAAACACTATTTATTCTCAAGATCAAAATTTTCAAATCTATCTGAGTTTTGGTCAATCCAATATGGAAGGAAATGCCAAGATTGAACCGCAAGACACCGTTGGAGTAGATGGTCGTTTTCAGGTTTTGGAAGCTGTAAATTGTCCCGAGCTTAAACGTGAAAAAGGCAAATGGTACACCGCCGTTCCGCCATTATGCCGTTGTAAAACAGGTTTGACTTTGACAGATTATTTTGGGCGAACAATGGTTGAAAATCTGCCAAAAAACGTAAAAGTCGGAATCATAAATGTCGCAGTTGGAGGTTGCAAAATAGAGCTTTTTGACAAAGATAAATACGAAAGTTATATGACTACAGCTCCTGACTGGATGAAAGGAATGGTGAAAGAATATGATGGAAATCCGTATGCAAGATTGGTCGAAACGGCAAAAATAGCGCAGAAAAGCGGAGTGATAAAAGGCATTTTGTTGCATCAGGGAGAATCGAATACAGGAGATACACTTTGGACAAAAAAGGTCAAAATTGTTTATGATAATTTAATGAAAGACTTAAATCTTGATCCTAAAAAAGTGCCTTTGCTCGCTGGAGAAACGGTAAATGCTGACCAAGGCGGAATATGTGCCAGCATGAACACCATTATTGCAACTCTTCCCAAAACAATTCCTAATTCATACGTGATTTCATCCAGTAAATGTACCGTTGCTAAAGATAATTTGCATTTTGACGCTAATGGTTACAGAGAATTAGGAAAAAGATATGCCGAAAAGATGCTGACTTTATTAGATGAAAAGAAGAAGAAATAGAATTGAAAAGAAACTAATTACAATTGAATGCTATTAATTAACCAACCAAAACCATATGAATAAAGCAAATAAAAACTGTCTCAATACAAACAAAGAAAGGTTAAGGCTGTTGATAGCATTTAATTTTCTACTGTTTTCTGTTTTTGTTCATTCACAAGAAATTATCCCTTTATATGCTACAAAAATTCCAAACTCCAAACCATCGCCGCTAAAAGAATCTGGCACAGGAATTTATAAAGATGTTACTATTCCAACACTTGAATATTTTAAACCTAATAACAAAAAAGCTTCGGGAACAGCCGTAATTATTATTCCCGGAGGAGGTTATTCGGTTGTGGTTTATGATGGAGAAGGCGTAACTACTGCAAAAGCATTGGCCGAAAAAGGGATCTCGGCATTTGTCCTCAAATACAGATTGCCCAATGATGTCATTATGTTGGATAAAAAAATTGGCCCGTTGCAAGATGCCCAACAAGCCATCAAATTAGTAAGGGACAATGCTGAAAAATGGGGATTGGATAAAAATAAAATTGGTATTATGGGCTTTTCCGCCGGCGGACATTTGGCTTCAACTGAAGCCACTCATTTTGAAAAATCATATATAGAAAATAAAGAAAACACCAGCTTACGACCAGATTTTCAGATTTTAGTGTATCCGGTGATTAGTATGACAAATGAGTTGACTCATCAAGGTTCAAGAGATAATTTATTAGGTCAAAATCCAACAAAGGAAGATATTGATTTATTTTCTAATGAATTACAGGTAAAATCCAATACTCCTCCCGCTTATTTAACCCACACCGCCGATGACAAAACCGTAGATGTTGATAACAGTATTGTCTATTTCGAAAAATTAAGACATCAAAAGATTCCTGTTGAAATGCACATTTATCCAAAAGGAGATCATGGATTTATTTTCAAGCATCCTGGATGGATGGAACCTTTATTTAGTTGGCTGGAAAGCAATTCATGGCTAAAGAAATAATTGTAACTAAACACTTTATAATAAACTAACCAACCACATAAAAATGAAAAACTACAACTATCTGTATAAAATAATCAGTTTTATAATAACCATTATTTGCTCTTCCAATATGGTTTTTGCGCAGGCAAATAAAAAAACAGAAAAACCTTTCGGTCCTATAAAATACCGAAATGTTTTTTTGGAAGCTGGATATAAAAAAGAAGCGATTGATAAAAAACTTGCTAAAGCCTATTATGATGTTTTTGAAGGGCCAAACAAAGTTTATTTTACCGTTGGAGATACGATGGCGTATGTATCTGATGTAAAAAATAAAGACGCCAGAACCGAAGGAATGTCGTACGGAATGATGATCGCTGTTCAACTGAACAAGAAAGAAGTTTTTGATAAAATCTGGAGGTTTTCAAAAGCGTATTTGCAACATCAAAACGGGCCTCGTGAGGGCTATTTCGCTTGGAGTTTAAATCCGGTTACAATGAAGCAAAATTCACCAGGTTCCGCATCAGATGGGGAGTTGTATTATATTACGAGCCTTTTATTTGCATCCAATAGATGGGGAAATAACACAGGAATTAATTATTACAAAGAAGCCCGACGCATACTCGATGCCATGTGGAAAAAAGACGGAACAGGCGGAATTTACAATGTCATTAATACAGAACACAAACAAATAAGTTTCGTACCCGAAGGAAAAGGCTATAATTGGACAGACCCTTCTTATCATGTGCCAGCCTTTTATGAAGTCTGGTCAGAATATGCCAAAGACGGACACGAGGATTTTTACAAAGCATGTGCAGATACTTCCAGAGTCTTTTTTCATAGAGCCACTCATCCTGTAACTGCTCTTAATTCTGATTATACCGAATTTACTGGAGAACCATACCCAACGCCGTGGATGCCAGCGGGCTTTCGTTATGATTCCTGGCGTGTTCCTATGAATATCGCGATGGATTACGCTTGGTTTGGTAAGGACAAAAAATGGCAAAAAGAGTATGCTGTAAAATTTCAAAAATTTCTAAGATCTAAAGGAATGGATACGTACGAAGACCAATTTAATCTTGATGGATCGAGACCTGAGTTTATTTTGCAAGCTGGGCCGGTTAAAAAACTTAGACATTCTATTGGTTTAGTTGCTACATCGGCAACAACAGCATTAATTAATGATGAAAAAGGAAGTTTAGATTTTGTCCACGCCATTTGGAATGCTAAGCTTGAACCGTATGAGGATGGTTATTTCGATCCTTATTATGATGGGCTGATGTATCTTTTTAGTTTAATGCATTTGAGTGGGAATTATCAGATTATCACTCCGCAAGCCAATTAAGTTTTTTTTATTTAAATAAAATTACCTAATCACCTAAGTTGTCAGGAGAGCAGGATTCGAGCCTAGCGTTGCGAAGTCCTGCTTATAGAGCGTTTTTATTTTTTTAGGCGTGTGTGTCATGATTCTGTCACAAAATAAAATTGCCAATTTTTAAAGTTAACAGTTGCTGTTTAATTTGATTTGTATTTTTGATTGTGCTGTTTTCAACACTGTAGATAGAAAGTATTATTTTTGCACATGAAGTAACGAATATCTTAATATTATAGCATGAGCAATACATTTTCTAAGAGCAATCAAATCGGAGTAGTATCCTCTTTTTCTGAGCTTGTATATACCGATTTCAAAGGAGAAATGAATGCATTATGCTGGTACAGAAATTCGGATGGTGATTTTACCGATATTGTAGAGAAGTTATGTATAAAAGAAAATATAACTGAAGTTTTTCCTGAAGATCTAATGGCTCTCCAATTATCAGAAAAGGGAAATATAGCGAGGGAAATGATCTTAAATGATTTACAATTATTAGCTGATTTTGGAGCTTCACCCTCTCTTAATTTACTGAAGTGTTATGAACGTGATGGAGAATTTGATTTTATATCAACTGATGTGTATTCGTTTCATGTTGATCGTTCACCAATTGCAACAGATACTTTTTTATGTACCTATCACGGAGCAGCAAGTGATATTATTTCTAATTCACAAGCAGAGCAAAAAATTCTAATTCCAGAAATTCGAACAAAGCTAAAAGAGCTTTATAATGGACCATCGGAAAAATTCGAAAATTTTCTGGAAGAAAATTATTTTGATTTGCATTATCAGGTACATGCTGATATAGAGCCTATCAATTTAGGTGTAGTGCATCTTTGGCGGCTGGCTGTAGATCATCCAAAACAGCAAGTGTTACCTTGTATTCATAGAGCACCAATAGAAAATGAAGGAGAATATCGATTAATGTTGATTTGTTAGTACATTGCTGGAAAAATGCATTTATAAGACACAATATGTAAACTAATGGGGCGCTATCTTTTAAAATATGAGTCGCATTATCAGCTCTTAGAATTTGATAGTATTTATCATTTTTGATTTTCTTTTTAAAGAATTATTTTTTTAAACATTTGTCAGAAATATAATGTTATCTAGTATTAAACTGATGATAATGATTGTTTTGCTTTTAAAATTTTAAAAAATCGCAATTTTTTGAATTTAAATTTAATCAAAAAGAATATATTTGAAATCCAAATCTATTTCTAAATGCTTACTAAAACAATACCAACTCCATTAGAACAATATTTTGAACAATTTCGAAAAAATATAATAGGAATTAATCAAGAGTTCGAATCTCCTTATGGTTTCCAAAAGATCATTTATACGGATTGGACAGCTAGTGGCCGATTGTATCGACCAATAGAAGAAAAACTGATGAATGAGTTTGGGCCATTTGTTGCCAATACGCATACAGAGACTACAGTTTCTGGAACGACGATGACTAAATCCTATCATCAAGCTCGACATATTATTAAACATCATGTAAATGCAAATTCTGATGATGTTTTAATTACTGACGGAACCGGAATGACTGGAGTGGTAAATAAATTTCAACGTATATTAGGTTTGAAAGTGCCTGAAAATTTAACGGACTATTTTCAAATTCCAGTAGAAAAGAAACCGATAGTTTTTATCTCGCACATGGAGCATCATTCTAACCAAACTTCATGGCTGGAAACGATTGCTGATGTTGAGGTAATTCCATCATGCGAGGAGGGACTTTTTAGTTTAGAAAATCTTGTGGCTTTATTAGAAAAATATAAAGATCGAACTTATAAAATTGCATCGATAACTTCTTGCTCTAACGTAACAGGTATTAAAACTCCTTATCATGAAGTTGCCAAATTAATGCATCAGCATAACGGAGTTTGCTTTGTGGATTTTGCTTGCTCTGGTCCTTATGTAAAAATAGATATGCATCCAGAAGATACTGAATCGTATTTGGACGCTATTTTCTTTTCGCCACATAAATTTTTGGGAGGTCCGGGAACATCAGGAGTTTTGGTTTTTAATAAAAAATTATACCATAACATGGTTCCAGATTGTCCAGGTGGAGGAACTGTTTCTTGGACAAATCCATGGGGAGAACACAAATATATTGATAATATCGAAGATAGGGAAGATGGGGGAACTCCAGGTTTTTTACAAGTGATTAGAACAGCATTGGCTATTCAATTAAAAGATCAAATGGGAATAGCTAATATACTTGATCGTGAGCATGAAATAGTAGAATATGTTTTTAATTCTTTGAATGTTATCTCTAATATAAAAATCCTTGCTAGTCAACATCGCAATCGGTTGGGAGTAATTTCTTTTTTTATTGAAGATTTGCACTTTAATTTAGGAGTTAAATTATTGAATGATAAATTTGGAATCCAAACACGCGGCGGATGTAGCTGTGCTGGAACTTATGGACATTTTTTATTACATGTTGATCAAGAAACTTCTAATAAATTAATTGACGAAATCAGTTTAGGAGATTTAATTAGAAAACCGGGTTGGATTAGAATGTCTATTCATCCAACAACTACAACTGCCGAAATTGAATACGTTTGCGAAAGCATAAAATCTTTGGCCGAAAATCATAAAGATTGGTCATTAGATTATAATTATGATAAAGTAACCAATGAGTTTATTCATAAAAATGCTCAATTTTTAGAAGATAAATTGGTTCAAAAATGGTTTTCATTATAACCAAAAACACCTTTCAAGTATAGTTCTTGAAAGGTGTTTTTTTATAAAGTAGTTTTAAGAAATTAATTGACCAACTCACTTTGATTTCTGAAAACCAATTCTCCATCAAAGGAATCCAACAAAATGATACTGTCAGTTTTAATAGTACCCGCCAGAATTTCTTTAGATAACTTATTTAAAACTTCTCTTTGTATCACACGTTTTACGGGTCTCGCACCAAATTGAGTATCATAACCTTTTTCAGATAGATAGTCAATAGCTTCCGGTGTAGCATCCATTGTAATGCCTTGTTCACTCAGCATTTTAGTTACACTCTTCAATTGCAATCCAACGATTTGAGCAATATTTTCACTAGTAAGCGGTGTAAACATTACAATCTCATCAATACGATTGATAAACTCTGGACGTACCGTTTGTTTCAATAATCCGAGTACTTCAATTTTAGCAATTTCTGTAGCAGCTTCGACACTTCCTTTTAAATTTTCGAATTTCTCCTGAATAATCTGGCTTCCCATATTAGAAGTCATGATGATAATCGTGTTTTTGAAATCTGCAAGACGACCTTTATTATCAGTCAAACGACCTTCATCTAATACTTGAAGTAAAATATTGAAAGTGTCTGGGTGTGCTTTTTCTATCTCATCCAATAAAATGACAGAATAAGGTTTTCTACGAACCGCTTCAGTCAATTGTCCTCCCTCATCATAACCTACATATCCCGGAGGCGCACCTACCAATCGGCTTACACTGTGGCGTTCTTGATATTCACTCATATCGATTCGAGTCATCGCGTTTTCATCATCAAAAAGATATTCTGCTAGAGCTTTGGCTAATTCGGTTTTACCAACACCAGTAGTTCCTAGAAAAAGGAAGGTTCCAACTGGTTTTTTCATATCCTGTAAACCAGCACGGCTACGGCGTACAGCATCGCTGACAGCTTCGATGGCTTCTTCTTGACCAACAACACGTTTGCGCAATTCTTCTTCCAAGTGTAATAGTTTTTCGCGTTCTCCTTGAAGCATTTTGCTAACAGGGATTCCAGTCCATTTAGCAACCACTTCTGCAATATCTTCACGAGTAACTTCCTCTTTTATCAAAGATTTACCCGATTGATTTTCTTGTAATTGTTTGGTAAAATCAGCCAATCGTTCTTGAGCTTCTTTGATTTTTCCGTAACGTATTTCGGCTACTTTACCATAATCTCCGTCACGTTCGGCACGTTCAGCTTCGTATTTTAGATTCTCAATTTCGGTTTTTACCATTTGGATGTTATCAACTACATCTTTCTCTGATTTCCATTTGGTATAAATCTCGTTTCGATCTTCTTTCAAATTAGCGAGTTCCAAACCTAATATTTTAAGTTTGGTTTCGTCTTTTTCACGTTTAATGGCTTCAATTTCGATTTCTAATTGCATTATTTTTCTATCCAAAACATCCAGTTCTTCTGGTTTGGAGTTGATTTCCATACGCAATTTAGAAGCAGCTTCATCAATTAAGTCAATAGCCTTGTCTGGTAGAAAGCGATTGGTAATGTAACGTTGTGATAGTGTTACAGCACCAATGATTGCATCGTCCTTGATTTGTACTTTGTGATGCGTTTCGTATTTTTCTTTGATTCCACGAAGAATTGAAATGGCACTTTCGGTATCAGGCTCTTCGATCATAATTTTTTGAAAACGACGCTCAAGCGCTTTGTCTTTTTCAAAGTATTTTTGATATTCATCTAAAGTAGTGGCACCAATAGCTCTCAATTCTCCACGAGCCAAAGCAGGTTTCAGAATATTAGCTGCGTCCATAGCGCCTTCGCCACCACCAGCTCCTACAAGCGTGTGAATTTCGTCAATAAATAATACAATATCTCCTTCGGCAGAAGTTACTTCTTTAACCACTGATTTTAATCGTTCCTCAAACTCTCCTTTGTATTTGGCACCTGCAATTAAGGCTCCCATATCGAGTGAGAAAACGATTTTGTCTTTCAGATTTTCGGGTACGTCTCCTGCTATAATTCGGTGTGCTAATCCTTCGGCAATGGCAGTTTTACCAACTCCAGGTTCCCCAACAAGCATCGGATTGTTTTTGGTTCTTCGGGTTAAAATTTGCAATACACGTCGAATTTCCTCGTCACGACCAATTACAGGATCTAGTTTACCTGATTTAGCCAGTTCGTTGAGATTTTTAGCATATTTATTTAAAGAATTATAAGTATCCTCAGCTGATGCTGAAGTTACTCTTTCTCCTTTTCGTAGTTCTTCAATAGCAGCTTTCAATCCTTTTCCAGTAACCCCTTGATCTTTTAAGATTTGGGCTACTTTGCTTTTAGAATCAAAAATTGCCAGTATCAAATGTTCAATGGAAACATATTCATCGTTCATTTTTTTAGCTATGATTTCGGCTTCATTTAAAGCAGAATTAGCCGCTCTGGAAAGTTGAATATCACCTCCAGTTACTTTTGGAAAACTTTGAATAGTTGCATCTAAAATTTGAAGAAACAATGGTACATTGACGTTGAGTTTTTTCAAAATAAAGGGAGCTACATTTTCATCTACTTCAAAAATGGATTTGAAAATGTGTTCGTTTTCTATTTGTTGTTGACCCAAACTCTGAACCAATTGCTGTGAAAGCTGAATAGCTTCCTGCGATTTAATAGTGAATTTATTAATGTTCATGATTAAAGGTTTTATGTTTTTTAAATGTTTAATAACTAACTTTGCAAAATAAATATCAAATCGTATTCCATTATAAGTTTACGGACAATTTGGCGTTTTTGCTATGGTTTTCATAGTTTTATATAGACAAAAAGACATAAAACAAGACAATATGAGTATATTTTCAAGTATTTTTGGAAGTTCTGATAACGAAAAGACAACCAATGATGGGATTAATTGGATTCCGTTAACTTTCTTAGGACAGCTGGATGAAATAGTTGCTTTTTCGCATCAGAATCCAGTAGTTATTTTCAAACATAGTACCCGTTGCAGCATCAGCCGATTTGCTTTAAAACAGTTTGAAAGAGAGTATGATTTAAAAGATAATGTAGATGCTTATTTCCTAGATTTGTTAGAATATAGAGACATTTCAAATGAAATCGCTAGTCGTTTCAATGTTTTTCATCAATCGCCGCAATTGTTATTGATTAAAGATGGAAAATCAGTTTATGATGTTTCGCATAGTGACATTGATGCAGGAGATTTGAAAGCTAAAATATAAAAAAGTATATACCGCAGATTCGCAGATTATTTTAAATGAAAAAAAATTAAAATCTGCGAATCTGCGGTTAAAAAATTAAAATTCTCCTGAAGAACTACTTCTACTAAATCCTCCGCCACCAAATTCCATTGAAGATTCGACTTTAACTTCTGGTTTCAATCCAAATTGATAAATGTTTTTACTTAATTATGCTGTTGTATTTGTTAAAAACGTACAGTGTTTTTTAATAATATAATCAGATTCTTTTAAATAAAAGCTAATCTTTCAATATAAAATTGTATTAGCTCACACAATACCGTAATATTGTAAAACCATATAATACTCGAAATGAAAGATTTAAAAAGATATTCAAATAAAACCAAAGCTGCATTTATTTTACTAATTGTCATGATTATTATCCTGTTGAATAATTTCAATACTTTACAGGATTCCAAAAAAAGAAATGAAAATATCAATGCAATCTTCAACGACAGATTGGTGGTGGAGCAGTACATTTTTCAATATGCGAACGAACTTCATTTTATAAAAGCAAGCGCTATACAAACTAATCTCAATGATTCTCAAAAAAAGGAGAAAATCACTGCAGCGTTAAATAAAATTCAGAACATTGATAAACTATATTTAAAAACGACTTTAACAGTGCATGAAGGCGAATTTTTCAAATCATTTTTAACTTCTTGTGCCGCAATAAATAAGGAAACTCAAAATAAAAATTGGAATCAAATAGAGAATTCCAGTGATCAGGCTCTCGAAATATTGGGCAATCTGTCTAATATTCAGATCAAAGAAGGAAAATCAAAATTAGATAATTCTAATGATTTACATAATGGGCTCATCAGTTTGGGCGAATTAGAAATCGCCTTGTTGGTTATTCTGAGCGGTATCACGACCTATTTGTTAATGGCCAAGAAAGTCAAAGTCAAAATACCTGAAGCTCCAAGTCTGAATTAATTTTTTAGGAGCAGAAGTATTAGGTTTTTTTAAAAACATCAGTCCTGCTCTACGCTATAATCTTGTGGTCTGAACCCCAGCCCACAAGGATTTTCGCTGCGATCAGGGCTAAAGGAGAGCTGTAGTACTTCTTTCAAATAAAAAAAAGATAGTAAGATTCAATAAATCCTACTATCTTTTTTACATTTTATAAAGACGCTTATTTAATAAGCGCTTTCCATTTTTTCTTTAATTTCTGCCAAACAAAGGTTATTGATACTTCCTTCGTGAGTGTGTTTGGTTTCTTTAGGCGATTGATAATTTCCTGCTTCCAATTGTTCGGCAACAGCTTTATAAGCATCTCTAAAAGGCATTCCTGCAACAACCATTTCGTTTAAAGTATCAACTGTAAACAAATAGTCGTATTTCTTATCGTTCAAAATTCCTTCTTTTACCGTAATATCTTTAATAGAGAAAATCGCAATATCCAAACATGCTTTCAAGTTTTGAATCGCAGGGAACAAACCCTCTTTCAATAATTGAAAATCTCTGTGGTAACCACTTGGTAAGTTGTTGGTGATCAGAGTGATTTCATAAGGCAAAGCTTGAATTTTGTTGCATTTTCCACGAATCAGCTCAAAAACATCTGGATTTTTCTTGTGTGGCATAATGCTGGAACCTGTCGTAAGATGAGAAGGCAAACCAATGAAGCCAAAATTTTGACTCATATACAAGCAAACATCCATAGAGAATTTTGCCAAAGTCGCAGCCACGCTACTCATGGCAAAAGCTACTGTTTTCTCCGATTTTCCACGGCTCATTTGTGCCGCTACCGAATTGTATTTTAAAGTTTCAAAACCTAATTCTTGCGTAGTAAAAGTCCTGTTGATAGGGAAGGAGCTTCCATAACCCGCAGCCGAACCCAATGGATTTTGATCTACAATTTTCAAGGCCGCATTCAACATCGTGATATCGTCAATTAAAGTTTCCGCATACGCAGAAAACCACATTCCGAAAGACGAAGGCATTGCAATTTGTAAATGTGTATAACCTGGCAACAATACATTTTGGTATTTCTCTGCCGATTCCATCATTAAATCAAAAAGCGTTTTTACTTGCTCTTTCAATTCTTTGACAGCATCTTTTAGGTATAAATTGACATCAACTAGAACTTGATCGTTACGGGAACGTGCCGTGTGGATTTTTTTTCCAGCATCGCCTAATTTTATTGTCAATAAATATTCAATTTTGGAATGTACATCTTCAAAAGAATCCTCAATTTCAAAGTTTCCTTTTTCAATTTCAATGATAATATCTTCTAATGCTAAAACCAAAGAAACAGTTTCATCAGCAGTTAAAAGTCCAATTTGAGATAACATTTTAGCATGTGCAATAGATCCTAAAGCATCGTATTTAGCTAAAACTAAATCTAATTCACGATCGTTTCCAACGGTAAAATGTTCAATTTGTTTATCTGTTGGTATTCCTTTTTCCCAAAGTTTCATGTTTTTTTATTTTGTTTCGCAAAGATACTCAGAGATTGCTCAGAGATTCGCAAAGGTTTTATTTTTTTATAAATTGACTTAATTTTCCTAAATCCCTAGCCCCGATAAAAGCCTACCGTTTGCATACAAATAATAGAAATTATTTTTTGCCACAAATTCCACAAATTCCCACAAATCTTTGCCTTAAATAATTCGTGTAATCAATTTCAAGAATTTAAATTAGTGTCAATTAGTGTCATTCGTGGCTGTTTTTGACTTGTGTCCACACTATAAGATAGAAGCGGCATTAGCTCCTAAAAAAATCGGTTAATATTTTGATGTATAATTCGATTCCTTCTTCAATTTCGTTGATATATATAAATTCGTCGGCAGAGTGTGACCGTAGGCTTTCTCCTGGTCCTAATTTTAGCGATTGACAACTCAAAACCGATTGATCCGAAAGGGTAGGCGAGCCGTAAGTGGTTCTTCCCAATGCGATTCCTGCTTGAACTAAACCATGTGAAATTGGAATAGAAGAAGCGTTTAAATGCATAGAACGAGGGGTAACTTCGGCGGCAACATTCGCTCTTACGGTTTCTAAAATTTGTGTGTTGTTGTAACAATCATTTACCCGAATATCGACAACCAAATGGCATTCGGCTGGGACTACATTATGTTGTTTTCCAGCGGTAACTTGTGTTACAGTCATTTTTACAGGACCTAAAACTTCTGATACTTTCTCAAATTGATAGGTCTTGAACCAGTCAATTACTGGCATGGCATTGTAAATTGGGTTGTCAGGATTGTTATGTGCGGCGTGACTTGCGGTTCCTTTTACGATGACGTCCAAAACTAGTAATCCTTTTTCAGCTACAGCCAATTGCATTAAGGTTGGTTCGCCAACGATCGCACATTCTAATTCAGGTAAATGTTTTAAAACGCTGTTTAAACCATTTTTCCCGCTGCTTTCTTCTTCTGCTGAAGCTACTATTACAATGTTGTATGGTAAGTTTTCCTGAGCATAGAAATGAGTAAAGGTTGCGATTAATGAAACCAAGCATCCGCCAGCATCATTACTGCCAAGCCCAAATAATTTTCCGTCTTTTACAATCGCTTCAAATGGATCGTTTGTATAGCCTTGATTAGGTTTTACTGTATCGTGGTGTGAATTGAGTAAAAGTGTCGGTTTGGATTTATCAAAATGTTGATTGAAAGCCCAAATATTATTGTTTTCTCTTTCGAAAGGAATGTTGTTTTGAGTGAACCAATTTTCAATTAAAAGCGCTGTTTGATCTTCTTCACTCGAAAATGAAGGAGTTTGAATCAGCGATTTTAATAACGCTATGGCTTCTTGTATTAGGGTTTCTATGTTTTTCATTTATTGATCAAATTTTGCCACGAAGATGCAATTTTTTTTGAACTTACCATATAAGGAACGCGAGAACATTTATAAGATTGTATATAGAATGCTTATATGAACTTATATCCTTAATATGGTTCAAAAATATTTAACTACAATTGAATTGTTGTACAAACAGAATCTTCTTTTTGTAACATTTTGTGATGTCCTATTCGTATTTTTTGAACTCCTTTAGACAAACTATTGAAACAGTTGTCTAATTTTGGAATCATTCCAGAGTGTATGGCGCCTTCGGATTTTAATTGTGAATACAATTCTTGGTTAATGTTTTTAATTACCGAATTTTCATCCTCAACATCTGTTAAGACACCTGCTTTTTCAAAGCAATAATTCAAAGTAACTTCAAAAACTTCCGAAGCTGCAATAGCTAATTCGCTAGCAATAGTGTCCGCATTGGTATTCAATAATTGTCCGTTTTTATCGTGTGTAATCGCACAAAAGACAGGGACAATTCCGTTTATAATCAAAGTCTCCAATAAAGATGTATTCACTTTTTGTACATCACCAACAAAGCCATAATCAATAGTTGGATGGTTTCTTTTGGTCGATTGAATTAAATTTCCATCAGCACCTGAAAATCCCATTGCATTGGTATTGTTAGCTTGTAATTGAGCCACTACATTTTTGTTGATTTCGCCCGCATAAATCATCACTACTACATCAAGCATTGGCTTGTCAGTAATGCGTCGTCCGTCGATCATTTGAGGAACTAAACCAATGCTTTGTGCCATTTTGGTAGCTGATTTTCCACCGCCATGAACTAAAACTTTGTGTCCTTCAATTTTAGAAAAATCAAATAAAAATTGCGATAATTCGGTTGGATTATCAATGATGTTTCCTCCAATTTTTATGATAGATAATGGTTGTTTCATTTTTTAAAGCTTCTAAGTTTCTAAGTTTCTGAGCTTCTAAGTTTCTAGGTCACAAAAAAAGCTTAGCGACTTAGCAGCTTAGAAACTTAGTAACTATTTTTCAATATTTTTTGTAAAACCAACTGTGCAGAATAGGTTCTATTGTTAGCTTGTTCAATCACTATAGAATTTTCACTGTCGATTACTTCGTCAGCTACGATTACATTACGTCTTACAGGCAAACAGTGCATGAATTTAGCATTGTTAGTCAAAGCCATTTTTTCGGCCGTTACTGTCCAGTTTGGGTCAGAATTTGTAATTTTTCCGTAATCAATATAATTGCTCCAGTTTTTAGCATAAATAAAATCAGCGTTTTCGAAAGCCTTATTCTGATCATATTCAATTTTAGAATCTTTTGTTATTTCAGGATTGAGTTCGTAACCTTCAGGGTGTGTTATTACAAAATCCATATTCTCTTGTTTTTGCATCATTTCTACAAAAGAATTAGGGACAGCCTGAGGTAAAGCTCTAGGATGAGGAGCCCATGTCAAAACGACTTTCGGTCTGTGTTTGGTTTTGTGTTCTGCCATTGTAATAGCATCAGCAAGAGATTGTAAAGGGTGTCCTGTAGCACTTTCCATATTTACGATGGGCACGGTAGCATATTTCAAAAATCCTGAAATTACAGTTTCGGCATTGTCTTTTTCTTTGTCTACCAATCCTGCAAATGCTCTAATAGCAATGATATCTGCATATTGAGAAACTACTTCAGCGGCTTCTTTAATATGTTCAGAAGCACCTTGGTTCATGATGGTTCCATTCTCAAATTCAAGTGTCCAACCTTCGCTTCCAAAGTTCATTACCATAACATTCATTCCTAAATTGATGGCAGCTTTTTGGGTGCTCAAACGAGTTCTCAAACTAGAGTTGAAAAACAACATTACTAAGGTTTTATTTTTTCCTAGTTTTCTGCTTTTCAGTGGATTCTTTTTGATTTTTAAAGCTTGTTTCACCCATTTTTCAAGTGAATCAATATTTTGTATGGATATAAAGTTCATTTTTTATTATTTAATCGGTTATTGTTTAATTGGTTAATCGAAATAATGATTAATCAATTCAACACTTTCTATATAATTTTAGTAAATGGAATTTCTTTTTTTAAAGCTTTCAAAATAAAATTATCTTCGAGTCCATTCACAATCCAAGTTTCGATGTTAGCTTCTTTTGCAATCGCAGCGGAATCAATTTTCGATTGCATTCCACCCGTTCCATGAGATGATTTTGAATCGCCAATTTCTTTTTGCAACAGCGATAAATCGGTTACTAATTCTATTGTTTCAGGAACTTCGTCGTTTATTGATGATTTTGTGTAAATTCCGTTAGTATTGGTTGCAATAATTAGTATGTCAGCTTTTAATAAAACAGCGGTTAATGCTGCCAGTTTATCATTATCTCCAAATTTAATCTCATCCGTCGCAACTGTATCATTTTCATTGATAATTGGAATGTAATTGTTTTTTACCAATACATTAATCGTATTAACGATATTAACCTTGGATTGTTGTTTTTCAAAATCAGAATAGGAGAGCAGACATTGTGAAATATGTAATCCTAAATCACTGAAATTCTCATGATAAATCCGCATTAAATGGGGTTGACCAATTGATGCCAACGCTTGTTTTATAAAAACATCTTTATCATTATTGTCTAACTTAACAAATTGTTTGGCTGCAGCAATCGCACCAGAACTGACGATGATAAACTCATATTCATCGTTTAAAGCAGCAATTTGCATTCCAATATCCTCAATCTTTCCTCTCGAAATATGATTGGTTTCTTTGGTTAAAGTATTACTTCCTATTTTTAATAAAATTCTTTTTTTACCTGATTTGTTCATTTTTTTGTTTTTAAAGCTAACAAAAGCCAGTAATCAAAATTTTGCAATCTTTTAAAATTATGGTTAACCTATATTGCCTCCAATTCTATTATATATGTTTGAGGGATTCCAATCTCTTTGTTTTCCTAATCTCATTCTTTTTGCCTTCTTAAATTCTTTATATCCGTATTTATAAAGAAAATCAACTGCATCAATATTATCTTTTGGAAAACAGGCATAATCATGATTTGTAAACCTCATTTTCATTAGTTCAATTCCAGCTTCTTTAGTTGTAGCCAGAATTAAGCCCTCTCCAAAATCAGGCAGATAAAATCCTTCTATAGAAGTATTATTTTGATAAACAAAACCATTTTGAAGGTATTTTTCTAAATGAAACAACCTATTCTCTCCACTTATTAATTTGTCAATTTCAGTAATTATTACTTTATAATCAGGATGAAACGGTAGAATGTTGTTGGAAATTTCCCAAGATTTCTCTGCTTTTATATCTTTAAAGAAGAGATATTCTGTTTCCGTTTCAAAACCGGATTTTGTGTAAACCGGAGCTCCAAGGTCGGTTGCAATTAGATAAATAGTATCACAGTTTTTTGTTAGAGAATCATTTATCAAAGATTGAGTAATTAATTGTCCAATTCCTTGATTTCTATTTTCTTGATGAACTATAATATGTGCAAGCCAAGCTACATCGCTATGTATTATAGTGGTTCCAATTCCAACTATTTTAGTGTCATTATTAATTCGAATAGAAGAACAAAAATCAGTGTTTGTTGTATAAAACTCATGGGCAGGCAAAATAGTACCCCAGCCCGAAGGCTGTAATTCATTTAGTAAACTAACATCACTATTATTTAAGGTTTCTATTGTCATTATTAACTCTAATATAGTAAAAACATTTTTCGGTACTCTGAAATCAAAAATCGTTAATCAAGAATCTAAAATCTGCAATCTAAAATTATCGAATCTGTCCGTCACCGTATATATACCACTTATTTGTAACCAAATGTTGCAAACCAATTGGTCCCCGTTGGTGTAATTTATCAGTACTAATTGCTAATTCTCCGCCTAAACCAAATTGTCCTCCATCAGTAAAACGGGTAGAAGCATTATGATATACAGATGAAGCATCTACATTTTCCATGAATTCTTGCGCCAAAGCTTCACTTTTTGTAATGATAGAAGCAGAGTGACCACCACAATATTTGTTGATTTTGGCTATAGCTTCTTGGTTAGAATTAATAGTTCCAATCACAATTTTATAATCCAAAAATTCTTCGTACCAAATCAAATCATTTTCAATGGCTGGAACTCCAGTTGTTTTTGCAACAGCATCATCTCCCAATACAGTAACATTAAACAATTGCAATTCAGTCACTAATTGTTTGGCGAATATTTCCCAATTTGGCAAATTCGTATCTATTAATACTTTATCCAAAGCATTACAAACTGAAATATTAGATGTTTTTCCATTAATGATAATTGCCATTGCTTTTTCTAAATCGGCATCGGCATTTACATACACAAAATTATTTCCACGACCGCTTACAATAACTGGACAAGTAGCGTGTTTTTTGGTAAATTCAATTAATTTTTCGCCACCACGAGGTACAATTAAATCTACTTTTTGTGTTGGTTTTTCAAGGAATTCCTGAGTTTGAGCTCTATCGTAATTCAGGTACTCAACCCAATCCATTGAAACTCCATTGCTTTCTAAGGCTTGATGCCAAAGACTCACAATTTTTTGATTGGATAGCAACGATTCTTTTCCGCCTTTCAAAAGAATTTTATTTCCTGATTTAAAAGCGATTCCTCCCGCTTCGACAGTTACATCTGGGCGAGATTCATATATGATTAAAATAGTCCCAAAAGCAGCAGTTTTGTTGCTGATTTTCATCCCATTTTCGTGAGTAAAAGTAAAACGAACCTGACCTACCGGATCTTCTTGACTGGCTAATTGTTGCAACGAAAGAATCATACCGTTTACTTTAGCGTCATCAACTAGCAAACGTTTTTCCATTGCCAAATCTTCACCATTGTAATTGGCTAAATCCTGTTGGTTGATAGTTTTTAATGCTTCTCTTTCTTGCTCTAATAAAGTCGCCATTGTTGTCAAAACAGCGTTTCTTTTTTCGATAGATAATAATGTATTCATTACTTATTAGTTGTTTTTAGTGGCATTAAATCCTTTTTCGAAATATGGTTTTGATAATAATCTTAACCTCGTTTTTGAAAAAGTAACGTTAATTCATTAATATAAAACTCAACCGATATAATCCATAAGCGAGGATGATAATAGTTGAAATTACATTAATATAAATCAGGCTTAGAATAAAATTGGTCGAAAAACTCACCTTCTCGTACAAAGTAAGAGTTAGAATAGATGCTATAGAAATTAATATGAAATAAATACTCAATACCATACTCCAATCTAAATGATGGGCAACAAAATCCAATAACGGACGGCTTTTAGGATAACTATATAAGCAGTAAACCAATAAAGTAACTACCCAGAAAGTTAGAGTGCTGATAAATAAGTTTTTTTTCATAACTGTTTTATTTTAATTCAGCCAACGATTCTTTTAATGCTACGATAAACGTATCAATAGCATCATTAGTTACGGTTAGCGGAGGCAGGATTCTCAATAAGTTTTTATTGTTTGCTCCACCTGTGAAAATGTATTTTTCAATAATTAATTTCTTTCTTATTGCGCTTACATCAAAATCAAATTCTACACCTAACATTAATCCTTTTCCCTTCACTTTGATAATTTCAGGAACTTGTTTAATAGCTTCCATGAAATAGTCTGAAACTTTAATAGTATTTGCTATTAGATTTTCTTTTTCTATCACATCCAAAACTGCAATTCCAGCTGCGCAAGCCAAATGGCTACCACCAAAAGTCGTGCCTAATAAACCGTGACTAGCTTTGAATTTTGGAGCAATTAAAACACCTCCAATAGGGAAACCGTTCCCCATTCCTTTGGCAGTAGTTATAATGTCCGCATTGACTCCATGGTGTTGAAAGGCGAAAAATTTCCCGCTTCTTCCATAACCTGATTGTACTTCGTCTAAAATAAAAACAGCATTGTGCGCTTTACAGGCTTTTTCTAAAGCTTGGAAGAATTCTGTTGTTCCTTCGTCTAAACCGCCAACTCCTTGAATTCCTTCAATGATTACAGCACAAACATCGCCTTTTTGTAATTCAGCTTCTACCAATTCGATTTGATTCAATGGCAAAAAAGTAACTACTTGTTGAGCATTAATCGGAGCAACAATTTTTTTGTTATCTGTTACAGCAACGGCAGCCGAAGTTCTTCCATGAAAAGAATTGTGAAAAGCAATTACTCTTGATTTATTGGTATGAAAAGAAGCTACTTTCAAAGCATTCTCATTGGCTTCAGCACCAGAACTACAAAGAAATAAGTTGTAATCTGTCAAACCAGACAATTTGCCTAATTTTGCGGCCAATTCCACTTGCAACGGGTTTTGAATTGCATTCGAATAGAAATTCAAATTGTCCAATTGTTCTTTTATTTTGGCTACGTAATATGGGTGAGTATGTCCAATTGAAATTACTCCATGACCAGAGTATAAATCTAAATATTCAGTTCCTTTATCATCTGTAATTGTGCAATCTAAAGCTTTTACAGGAGTAATAGGGTATAATGGGTAAACGTCAAATAAGTTCATGATTTTTTTGTTTGTTGTTTATTGTTTATCGTTAGTTGTTTATCGTTTTGTCCAAGAACCACAAACGATAAACTACAAACTTTTTTTAAAATCCACACGGTTTTAAATGCAATCCTGTGGTTTCTTCCAATCCAAACATTAAATTCATATTTTGGATGGCTTGACCAGAGGCGCCTTTGATTAAATTATCGATCACCGAAGTGATCAAAATCCGGTTTCCTTTTTTCATTAAACTAATAATACATTTATTTGTTTGTACCACTTGTTTCATGTTGATGTTAGTAGTGGTAACGGTTACGAAAGGTTGGTCAGCATAAAAAGCTTCATATTTAGCAACTAAATCTTCCAAACTTTCTTCTGATTTTGTATACAAAGTGGCGAAAATTCCTCTTGGAAAATCTCCTCTGTTCGGAATAAAAAGCAATTCGTTTTTGAAATCATTTTGCAATTGGTGTAAGCTTTCGCCTATTTCTCCCAAATGTTGATGGTCAAAAGCTTTATAGTGTGAAAAATTGTTGTTTCTCCAGCTAAAATGAGAAGTTTCTGAAAGGCTAACTCCAGCTCCGGTACTTCCGGTTGTGGCGTTGATATGAACATCATCATTCAATAATTGGTCATTCGCTAATGGCAATAAAGCCAATTGAATTGCTGTAGCAAAACAACCAGGATTAGCAATGAATTGAGCGTTTTTGATAGCTGATTTATTCAATTCAGGTAAGCCGTAAACGAATTTTTTATTATCAAAAATTTCATCTTTGTTCAATCTGAAATCATTTCCTAAATCGATGATTTTGGTATGGCTTGCAAATTTGTTTTCAGACAAAAATGTTTTTGATTTTCCGTGTCCTAAACACAAGAAAACTACATTAACATCTGGATTTACCTTATCAGTGAAATTGAAGTCAATATCTCCCAACAAATCGTGATGTGCCACCGAAAGCGGTTTTCCAGCATTCGTTGTACTGTACACAAAATCCAATTTTGCATTCGGGTGAAACATCAATATTCTGATGAGTTCTCCCGCTGTATATCCTGAACCGCCAATTATTCCAACATTAATCATAACTTTTTGTTTTAATACATTTAGCTCTGGCTTGTAAAAATTTTATAGCCACAGATTAAAATGATTTCCACAGATTAAATCTTTTTAATCTGTGGCTGATTTTTTATTTAAAATTACTCGTAAGTTTCTTTGTTTACAGATGAAAATATGTTTTGGGCGTTCCCTAAAATTTTAATGAATCCTTTAGCATCATCAGAAGTCCAGGCATTATTCATTTCACCGTATTGACCAAAACCAGTATTCATCAAATCATTTGGAGATTCAATTCCGTCTAATGAAAAGTGGTAAGGTTTTAAAGAAACGGTTACCGTTCCGTTTACTGTTTTTTGAGTATCTTCAAGGAAAGTTTCGATGTTTCTCATTACAGGATCAAGAAATTGACCTTCGTGAAATAACATTCCGTACCAGTTTCCTAGTTGTTCTTTCCAATATTGTTGCCATTTTCCAAGAGTGTGTTTCTCTAATAAATGGTGCGCTTTGATGATGATAATTGGAGCAGCAGCTTCAAAACCAACTCTTCCTTTGATTCCGATAATAGTATCACCAACGTGAATATCTCTACCAATAGCATAAGCACTTGCTAATTTTTCTAACACCACAATACTGTTTGATGGTTTGTCAGCAACTCCGTTTACAGCAACTAATTCTCCTTTTTTGAATTCAAGGGTCACTTTCTCTTCTCCTTCTTTTTGCAATTGTGAAGGGTAAGCTTCACTTGGTAAAGGTTTTCCAGAAGTTAAAGTCTCTTTTCCTCCAACACTAGTTCCCCAAAGACCTTTGTTGATAGAATATTGTGCTTTTTCCCAAGAGTAGTGAACTCCGTTTTTAGCTAAATAATCTACTTCTTCTTGTCTTGATAATTTTAAGTCACGAATAGGAGTGATGATTTCAATTTCAGGGGCGATAGTTTGGAAAATTAAATCAAAACGAATTTGGTCGTTTCCAGCACCAGTACTTCCGTGGGCGATAGCAGTAGCACCAACAGATTTAGCGTATTTTATAGCTTCAATTGCTTGAAAAACTCTCTCAGCACTTACAGATAAAGGGTATGTATTGTTTTTTAATACATTTCCGTAAATCAAATATTTAATAGCTTTGTCGTAATATTTATCTAAAATGGTAAGATTAGCATGTTTTGCACTTCCTAATTCATAAGCTCTGTCTTCGATAGCTTTTAATTCAGCATCGTCAAATCCACCAGTGTTGATTAATACAGTGTGAACTTCAAAACCTTTTTCATTTTTCAAATATTTAAGACAATAAGATGTGTCTAAACCTCCGCTATATGCTAATACTACTTTTTTACTTCCCATTTTATATTGTTTTTGTGGAGTTTGTGAATCTCCGATTCATTTTTTAGGCTATTGGCTAGTAGCTATTTTATCTACTATTATTTACTTAAAATTTATTATTTTTTATCTAAGAATGTTTGTTTGATTTCTTTTAAACGATTCCAAATCCTAACATTAAAAGGGTGTTTTGGCGGATCTTTTGGTTTTTCTGCTGGATCGTAAAGCATACCGGTACACAAACACATTTTGTAATCTTTACTTTTTAAGATTTCAAAATTGGTGCAGGTTTGGCATCCTTTCCAAAAACTTGGATCGTTTGTAAGTTCTGAAAACGGAACTGGTTTGTATCCCAATTCAGAATTGATTTTCATTACTGCTAAACCAGTTGTGATTCCAAATACTTTTGCATTTGGATATTTTTTTAATGAATAATCAAATACAAATGATTTTATCTTTTTTGCCAATCCTAAGTTTCTATAATCTGGATGCACAATTAAACCTGAGTGGGCAACAAACTGACCGTGTTGCCAACTTTCGATATAACAAAAACCGGCAAAGATTCCGTTGTTTAATGCAATAACTGCATCACCTTTTTCCATCTTTTTTATGATATATTCAGGTGTTCTTTTAGCAATTCCAGTACCTCTCAACAGGGCAGACGATTCTATTGTGTCACATATTTCTTGTGCATATTTATAGTGTTCTTCCTGAGTTACTACAATAGAAATGTTCATTTCAAGAGTTAGTTTTTAAGTTAAAAAATGTGCTGTAGCCAAGTTTTGAGTGTTTTAATTTTGCATCATCAAATATAAAATAAATGCAATTAAAAAGAGTCCAAATATTTGGTTTACAGTGTGATAAATTTAGTTTGGTGTTTTTTTTAGGATCTATTAATCCAAATAAATATGGAAATAATTTCAAAACGATAAAATTAGAAATGAATGGATATATTACGATTACACAATGGAGGCTATGATTATAGCATCCGTACTTCGGGAGAAGCCGTAGGTGTTATTATCCGAGAGATAATTGTTATATATGTTTCTGTTTTTTTCATCGGTGCAAAAATACAACTATTTTTTAACCAAAGGCTTAATTTTTTTTGTAAAAATAAAATTTTAACAAAACGTAATGTTTTTGTTTATAAAACCAAAAAATATGTTTTATAAGGCTGTTTTATAGCGGTATTTGTTTTTCTGAACAAGCGAAAATTGAAAACAAAATTGAAAATTGATTTAGTCAAAGGAAAGAATAAGATCTTTTTGAATTGTAAGAGTTGCGAAATGATAATTCTTTTTAATACTTCTAAAGGATATTATTTATCTTTGAAAAGAAGATTCACAAGAGAAAAGGTCTTCTTAGGATTGAATTCAATTAACAATAATATCATTGGTAAATGCTGGAAAAAGAAAGAAATAAAAAAATACTTATTCGAAAAGGAATAAAGATTGTTTTTGTTGTGATTTTGGTAGTTTTAGCGCAACAGTTTTTCTTTAAAAACAAAACAATTGGGGATGAAATTACGCCCATGGTAGAGAATTACAACAAAGCTTGCCCTATGATGATTAGCGAGGATATTTGTATGGAAAGTGTTAATGCTTTGCCCGAAAATACGGTTCAATATGATTTTACTTTGGTTCGGGTTCAAAAAGAGAATATTGATGTGAATGCTTTGAAAAAATCTGTTGAGAAAGAAATCTTAAGTAGTTCGAAAACGAATCCAAGTCTTGAAGCTTTTAGAAATAATAGTTCTACAGTAGTCTATATTTATAGAGATAAGAATCAAAAAAGTTTATTTAAAGTTGTTTTAACTCCAGAAATGTATTGACAATTTGAATAAAATTATTTTAAATAAAAACTTTTTGGCTTGAAATAGTCTAAAAGTATAATGTAACATAAAAAAAACGGCCTCATTTGAATGTTTAAGTGGGGCTCTTTGTTTTGTAAGTTAAAAAGATTGATGTTTTGAATCTTTCGGTATATGATAAATGTCAATGTTTTACTGTTTCTATGTTTTTAAATTTGCAGGTAAATTGTTAATAATAAGTTAATCCAAATCTTCTGGTTTGACTTATTTTTTTCGTAAATTAGAAAGATCATGATAAAAAGAGGATTAATTTATTTGTTGTTTATAAGTGTAATATCTGCTTGTAATCAAACTGAAAGCACAAATCTGACACCACTTCAGAAATTAGAAGAAGGGAACAAACGATTTACTGCAGGAAAACCTGTGCACCCCGATGAAACCCTTGAAAGACTTAGGGAGCTCAAAAAAGGGCAACATCCTTTTGCTGTAATAGTAAGTTGTTCGGATTCCAGAGTTCCTGCTGAACTGGTTTTTGATCAAGGTTTAGGTGATATTTTTTCTATTCGAACCGCTGGAAATGTTATTGGTGATTACGAATTAGGAAGTATAGAATATGCTGTTGAACATTTAGATTGTAAATTGGTTGTGGTTATGGGGCATAAAGGATGCGGTGCTGTAAAAGCTTTTCTTGATTCAAAAGGGAATTATGATGAAGATGATCACATCAAAAGTATTGTCAATTATATAGAGAATGAAAATGAGGAGAAAAAATTGGCAAGTGATAATGAGCTAACTTATGATAAGGCAATTGATGCAAATATTGATCATGGTGTCGCTTTTTTAAAATCAGCAGAGCCTATTTTAAAAGAAAGGTTTGATCAGAAAAAAGTTGCTGTTGTTGGCGCTTTGTATGATATAGAAACAGGTAAAGTAATTTTTAAAAATCTAAAATAGTTTAATAAATAGGTTGCTCCCAAGTGATTTATTAGGGAATAACTTAATTAGAAAACTGTAAAAAACTTCATGATGAAAAAGTATTTCGTTTATTTCATATTTGTTTTATTGCCCATTTTGTCTTTTGCTCAAATAAAAACGCTTGAAGAGAATACTGGGCAACAACCATTGATTCCCACGCCAAAGTTGGCTTTGCTAAAAGATGTAGATATAATTTTTAATACTCGTTTAGCATTTGATAATTATTTTGTTGATGGAAATCATGTTAATTCTCTTTTTTCTGTAAATCAATTTCGGTTGGAAGTAAAAGGAAAAATACACGATAAAATTTTCTTTAGATTTAGAAATAGATATACCAAAATTGCCGATCCTAATACTGTTGATAATATTAATCGTTCGGTTGATATGGCTTATTTAGTTTTTGATGTAACTCCGCAAGCAAAATTTAGTTTTGGAAAAATGATAGGGGATTGGGGAGGTTATGAGCTTTTGACAAATCCAATTGAAATTTTATCCTATAATACGATTAATAATTCGGCAGATAATTTTTTGGTTGGTGCAGCTTTTTCTTTTGCATTAGATGATCATAAAAATATTTTTAATGTTCAGGTGTTGAATTCCAGAACCAAAACTTTTCAAGATCAATACGCTACAACTTTACCTCCGGGAATTGAAATGACCGAAATGCCACTTGTAGCAGTGGGAAATTGGAAAGGGCATTTGTTTGATAGTAAATTAGAAACAACTTATAGTTATAGTTTTTTTAATGATGCTAAAAATGCTAAAGGTAATTATGTGTCTTTGGGAAATAAATTTAAAGCTAATAAGTTGGTACTGTATTATGACTTTCAGTATAGCAAAGAGGATTTGGATCGTAAATTTGTAGTTACCAATATTGTTAAAAGTAAATATGCATTTGCAGCAGAAGATGTTAGTTATGTAGAAAATTGGATCAGAGCAGAATATATGATTAAACCAAAAGTAACACTTTTGCTTAGTTTAATGAATAGCAATGCTTATTGGGAAGGCAATCCAGATCCTAATATGAAAAGTAATTTGTTGAAATCTTATGGAATTATTCCAACAGTTGAATATGCTCCTTTTCCGGATTTTAATTTGAGGTTTTACGTTGGGTATATTGCTAAGAAAAATGATTATTCAACCTATGCTCAAAATACTTTCAATGCAGTTGATGGAACAACAGGACAAATTAGTTTTGGTATAATTGCCCCATTGTTGGTTTTGTAATTACTAATTCACAAAAAAAAAGCAACTCGTTTAGAGTTGCTTTTTTTATTAGAAGTGTTTAGTTTTTAAAATGATTTTGGGTAATAACTGAATTGATTTTAGCTTTTAAATCTTCGCCAGTATCAAAGACCATTTGTTCGCTAGTAGGAAATGGGACTATTTTTTTATCGAAATTACCATAATAATTATCATCTGCTGCGCGTCTATCGCCTTTGTAAGTTGCATAAATATTTTCAAATACAAATTCACTTGCGATAGGGAAAGAACCGACACCTTGATTCGTTTTGATATCAATATAATCTACTTTGGCAGTGATTTGACAGGATTTGAATTGTCGAACTTCATAAATTTTTACCGAAGCATTTACAAGATTATCAACCATAACAGGTTTTCCTTGGCGATCGACAATTTCTTTTCCGTTGGTATCAATTTGCTTTTTCTGGCCATCAACTATTTGACGTTCTTTTATGAATTCTCTTTCCTTTATTTGTTCAGGAGAAATAAAAATTGATTTAAAATTGATTAACATGTTGTAATCATAATGAACGTTTTTTTGCTTTGCACTGTGATAAACGGTCCATTTGTCATTTAATTTATATGTTTTGAAATCCAATAAGTCATTTTGTAATTGTGTTGGAATGATCATATTGGTTTCGTTTTGAGTGTAAACCATCACAAAATCAGTTCCTTTGAATTGAGCTTCGTCCATGATTTTGGCAACATCTTTGTAATTTGGATTTATTTTGTCCAAATAGGCTAAATCATCATATACTCTTCGGTAATTTGCTTTGTTATTAGTCAGCATCAATGCTTTGGCATTGCTATATAAATAATTAGACAAAGCATTTTTACTGCTAATGATTCCTTCATTATAATTTTCAAAAGGAAAAATAGCGTTTCTTCCATCAGCTAATAATTTTAACGGAAGTAATGGCTTTATTTTTTCTTGACGATCATTTAAAGCCAAATAAGTATTGTATATTTTTTCAAGATTTGCTGGATTATTTTCTTTGCTTAAAAAATTAATAGTGTTTAGATCTCGCTCTTTTGCTTTTGCAAAAGCTTCTTCAAGTAAATAAACATAATCTTGTTTGCCTTTTTTGTCTTTATTGGAACGCAAATTGGAAACTGCAATATCAATTGCCGCATCATAATTTCCAGAAGATAAATTGTTTTGGGTTTGTTTTACACCACAGGAGGTTAGTAGAATAAAGAATGTAATTATAAGAGTAATTTTTTTCATTTTATGGGGGCTAATGAATTTCACGAATTGTAACCTTTAAAATATTTTTGCAAACTTACTATTCCTGATAGATTTTAGTTTAATATGTTTCAAAAAAAAAACCGACAAGAATAAATTGTCGGTTTGTATATAAAAAGTTTGTTTATTGTCTAACAAAAGGAGGAAGTAATTTACTGGAACATTCGCCAAAACCTATACGAACTTGTCCGTTTTGACTGTATCCTTTGATAGTTACTGTATCACCATCATTAATAAATTTACGCTCAGTGCCATTATTTAATTTGATTGGGTTTTTTCCACCCCAAGTTAATTCTAGCATAGATCCATAACTGCCTGGAGTAGGGCCTGAAATAGTTCCTGAACCCATCATGTCTCCTGAATTAATACGACAGCCATTAGATGTATGGTGTGCCAATTGCTGGCTCATTGTCCAATACATGTATTTAAAGTTAGTTCTTGAAACAACTGTTGGCGTTGTATTTTCAGGCGTAATAGCCACTTCAAGATTAATATCGAATGTGTGTTTTCCTTTTTGTTGTAAATAAGGAAAAGGAGTTGGTTCTTGTTTAGGACCTTTGGTTCTAAAAGGCTCTAAAGCATCCATAGTGATAATCCATGGAGAAATTGATGAAGCAAAGTTTTTAGCTAAAAACGGTCCTAATGGAGCGTATTCCCATTTTTGAATATCACGAGCACTCCAGTCATTTAATAATACCATTCCAAAAATATAATCTTCAGTTTCGCTAATTGGAACTGTTTCTCCCATGATATTGCAATCGGTAGTAATGAAAGCAGTTTCTAATTCAAAATCAACTGATCTTGATGGTCCGAAAACCGGTGTAGTTTCGCCGCTTGGAAGAATTTGTCCCATTGGTCTGTGAACAGGAATTCCCGACGGAATGATTGAAGAACTTCTTCCGTGGTATCCAACTGGAATATGTAGCCAGTTTGATAATAAAGCATTCTCAGAATCATGCAGCATTTTACTTATGTTGGTAGCATGTTCCTTGCTGGAAGAAAAATCAGTAAAATCACCTATTAGTACAGGAAGTTGCATTTCTACATCTTCCATTTTAAAAATCACTATGTTTCTGTGGTTGGGATTATCTCTTAATTCAGGGTTAGTTATATCAAAAATTTCTGAGATTCTATTTCGTACTAATCGCCATGTTTTTTTTCCATCAGAAATAAAATCATTCAAAGTATCTTGCATGAACATGTCATCAGTCAATTCGATTCCTTCAAAATAATTTAACTGTTGTAAAGCCCCCAAGTCGATGGCAAAATCGCCAATTCGACTTCCTACTGTAACGATATTTTCTTTAGTAAGAAAAACACCAAAAGGAATGTTTTGAATTGGGAAGTCACTGTCGGGAAGTACCTCTAACCATGATTTTTTTGTAGTATCGTTAGCTGTTATTGGCATGATAATGTTAATTGTTTGTTGAAAATTACTTGTCAAATATATTATAATCTTACAGTTAAACAAACGTTTTTTTGTATTTTTGCGACAAATTAACGAAAATCTAAGAAATGCAACGCGACGAACAAATTTTTGACCTTATTCTTGAAGAACAAGACAGACAAATACACGGACTAGAGCTTATTGCTTCTGAAAACTTTGTAAGTGATGAAGTAATGGAAGCAGCTGGATCAGTTTTAACTAATAAATATGCTGAGGGGTATCCTGGCAAAAGATACTACGGAGGTTGCGAAGTAGTAGATATTGTTGAACAAATTGCTATTGACAGAGCTAAAGAATTATTTGGTGCTGAATATGCTAACGTACAACCACACTCAGGTTCACAAGCTAATACAGCAGTGTTTTTTGCTTGTTTGAAACCAGGAGATAAGATATTAGGTTTCGATTTATCGCATGGTGGTCACTTAACTCACGGTTCTCCAGTAAACTTTTCTGGACGTTTGTATCAGCCAGTTTTTTATGGTGTAGATCAAGAAACAGGGCGTTTAGATTATGATAAAATTCAAGAAATTGCTACTAAAGAACAACCAAAATTAATCATCGCTGGGGCTTCTGCTTATTCTCGTGATATGGATTTTGAGCGTTTTAGAGCTATCGCTGATAGTGTTGGTGCAATTTTAATGGCTGATATTTCTCATCCTGCTGGACTTATTGCTAAAGGTTTGATGAATGACCCGATTCCTCATTGTCATATTGTAACTACAACTACTCACAAAACATTGCGTGGACCACGTGGAGGTTTGATCATGATGGGTAAAGATTTTGAAAACCCATGGGGATTAACTACTCCAAAAGGTGAAATCAGAATGATGTCTTCATTATTAGATCTTGCTGTTTTTCCTGGAAATCAAGGAGGACCATTGATGCATATTATCGCTGCTAAAGCGGTTGCGTTTGGTGAGGCATTACAAGATGAGTTCTTTACTTACGCAATGCAATTGCAAAAAAATGCTAAAGCAATGGCTGAAGCTTTTGTAAAAAGAGGATACAACATCATTTCTGGAGGAACTGACAACCACATGATGTTAATTGATCTTAGAAATAAAGGAATTTCAGGTAAAGAAGCTGAAAATGCTTTGGTAAAAGCTGAAATCACTGTAAATAAAAACATGGTTCCTTTTGATGATAAATCTCCATTTGTAACTTCAGGTATCCGTGTGGGAACTGCAGCAATCACTACTCGTGGTCTTGTTGAAGAAGATATGGAAACTATCGTAGCTATGATTGATAAAGTGTTAACTAATCACACTAGCGAAGAGGTTATCGAAGAAGTTGCTAATGAAGTAAACGAAATGATGAGCGAAAGAGCTATTTTCGTTTTTTAATTAAATAAATTCAATAAATTTAAAGTCGAAAGTCAAAAAACTTATTTTGACTTTCGACTTTTGCTTTATAATCTTTTCAGGGAAAAATAATTTGAAGTAATCAAAAAGGCGAAAAATAATTATAAACCTGCTTTCGATCAAAATTTAATATATGAATAAAATAAGTACAGACATTCTGAAAACAAAACAACATTTTGAGGTTCTTGATGGATTAAGAGGAATAGCGGCTATTGCAGTCGTAGTTTTCCATTTCATGGAAATGTGGATTTCAGATTACAGTAAAAATTTCATTGCACATGGTTTCTTGGCTGTTGACTTTTTCTTTTGTTTGTCAGGGTTTGTGATTGGATATGCTTACGATGACCGTATAAAAGAAATGGGAGTGAAGGAGTTTTTTAAATCAAGAATGATACGATTGCATCCTTTGGTTATTTTAGGTTCCATATTAGGGTTGTTGACTTTTCTTTTTGATCCTTTTGGAACTTATCAGGAAGCCTATGGAATTGGCAGAGTTCTTTTGATATTTCTTTGTTCCATTTTTCTCATTCCGTTTCCAACGATGACTGAGCGTTCTTTTAATAATTTTAGTTTCAATGCACCGGCTTGGTCGTTATTTTGGGAATACATTGCCAATATTTTTTATGTGTTAATTCTTTGCAGAATTAGCCGTAGGGTTTTATTTGTTTTAACTATTATTTCGGGAGGAATGTTATTTTATGTTTGTAATCGTTCAGGAAATATCAGTGGTGGCTGGGGAGGAGATAACTTTTGGGATGGAAGTATTCGTATTGCATATTCATTTATGGCAGGATTATTTGTTTACCGTTCCAATTGGATTATTAAAAATAAGTTAGGCTTTATAGGAATGTCCGTATTGTTGAGTTTAGCGTTTATTATGCCTTATAATGATAGCTGGAACTGGTTGACAGAATCGATTGTTGTATTGTTTTATTTTCCTTTTCTGATTGCAATGGGAGCAGGTTCAGTTCCTGCTCAAGGTATTAAAAGACTTTGTTCGTTTTCAGGGAAAATATCGTATCCATTGTATATGACCCATTATACGGTTATTTGGGTGTTCTTAAACTATTATAAAAGTAACCATCCGAGTACAACACAAACTACTATTATCATCGCAACTGGAACAACTTTGTTAATTGGTATAGCCTATCTGACAATGGTAGGTTATGATATTCCTATTCGGAAGTACTTGACCTCAAAAAGGGAAAGAATATTTAATCAAGCGGAAAAGTAAATTAAGTATAATCACTGATTTCAAAATTTTAAACTTTTATAATAAAAAAATATGGGCGTATTACGATTACAACTGCCAACTGACCCTAGATGGGTAAATATTGTAGAAAAAAACATAGAAGAGATTCTTACCGATCATGCTTGGTGTGAGCAAAAAGCTGCTACTAATGCCATCACCATTATTACGAATAATTCAGAGCATCAAGATTTGGTTAAAGATTTATTGGCTTTGGCCAAAGAAGAAATCGATCATTTTGAGCAAGTTCATAATATCATCATCAAACGAGGGCTGAAATTAGGCCGCGAGCGCAAAGATGATTATGTGAATGAATTGTATTTGTATATGAAAAAAAGTGGTGACGGAAGTAGAGTTTCCGGTTTAGTTGAACGTTTGTTATTTTCAGCTATGATTGAGGCTAGAAGTTGTGAACGTTTCAAAGTGTTGTCTGAAAATATTAAGGACGAAGAACTGGCTCTTTTTTACAGAGAATTAATGGAAAGTGAAGCAGGACATTACACCACATTTATCACTTATGCCAGAAAATATGGTGTTGGAATTGATGTAGAAAAACGTTGGAGAGAATGGCTGGCTTATGAAGAGTCTATCATTGCTAATTACGGAAAAGGCGAGACAATTCACGGATAGTTTTAATAAGATTGTTGATAAAAGTAGTTTAGTTTCTAAAAGCCTTAACAGAGTTTACTTTTAAAATATAGTATATTTGAAAGTAACCAAAATGTAGTGCCATGAGAATAGAAACTGATTTAAAATTAGGATTTAAAGATGTAATGATTAGACCAAAAAGATCCACTTTGAAAAGTAGATCAGAGGTGTCTTTAGAACGAAATTATAAATTTTTGCACAGCACTAGTAGTTGGACGGGAATTCCAATTATGGCAGCCAATATGGATACTGTTGGTACTTTTGAAATGGCAGCTGTTTTGGCTAAAGAAAAATTATTTACAGCCATTCATAAACATTATACATTGAAGGAATGGACTGATTTTCTGCAAAATGTTCCTTCAGATTTTTACAATTACATTGCAGTAAGTACAGGAACAGGAAAAGAGGATTCTAAAAAAATTGCTGAAATAATTACTGCAAATCCATTACTGAAATTTATTTGCATTGATGTTGCCAATGGATATTCGGAACATTTTGTTCAGTTTTTAAAACAAACCCGTAAACAATATCCCGATAAGATTATCATTGCGGGTAATGTAGTTACTGGTGAAATGGTTGAAGAATTATTGTTGGCCGGAGCTGATATTGTAAAGGTTGGAATTGGTCCGGGTTCTGTTTGTACAACCCGAGTTAAAACGGGTGTTGGCTATCCACAACTTTCTGCAATTATAGAATGTGCTGATGCGGCTCACGGTTTGGGCGGACACATTATCAGTGATGGTGGTTGTGTCATTCCAGGTGATGTTGCCAAAGCTTTTGGTGCAGGCTCTGATTTTGTGATGTTGGGTGGAATGCTTGCCGGACATACTGAAAGTGGAGGAGAACTGATCGAAGTTAACGGAAAAAAATTCAGACAATTTTACGGAATGAGTTCTACAACTGCGATGGACAAACATGTTGGTGGTGTTGCAGAATATAGAGCGAGTGAAGGAAAAACTGTTCAAGTACCTTTTAAAGGTAAAGTTATAAATACTGTTTTAGATATTTTGGGAGGACTAAGAAGCACTTGTACTTATGTTGGAGCTTCAAGATTAAAAGAGCTTTCTAAGCGAACTACTTTTATAAGAGTTAGCGAACAAGAAAATCAGGTTTTTACCGAGTAATTTCAAATGATAAAAAGATTTTAAAATAAATATGATTACAATTTCAGAAGCAACCTTCGATGATATTAAATTAATTCAAGACATAGCTCATCAAACTTGGCCACTTACTTACGGAGAAATTCTATCAAAAGAGCAATTGGATTATATGTTGGATGCTTTTTATAATGAAGAAGTACTCAAAGATAGTATTAATAATGGACACCATTTTATATTAGCCAAAGAAGAGGATGAGGTCTTAGGTTTTGCTTCTTATGAACATCAATACGATCAAAAGCAACAAACCAAAATACATAAAATTTATATTCTGCAACAAACTCAAGGTAAAGGAATTGGTAAAAAACTGATTAATTTTATTGAAATTACTGCTAAAGAAAATGATTCAGTTTCTCTTTTATTAAATGTAAATAGATATAATAAAGCGTTGTTTTTTTATCAAAAAATAGGTTTTGAAATTACTACTAAAGTTAATATCGAAATTGGACACGGTTATTTGATGGAAGATTTTGTAATGGAGAAAAAGTTTTAATTAAAATATTTACAATAAGAAAACCGAAGCAATTATGTTTCGGTTTTTTTATGCTTAATAATTTTTGTTTCTAAAATAATAGTTAAAAATAAAGTGTAATGATTTGTTTTACAAATAAGTATGTAATTTTAAATGTTAGTTTGTTTAAGTTTAATGTTTAAAATTTGTAATTATGGGAACTTCACACATTTATCCGGGGGCATATTCTTTGAATGCCTACATAACAGTTAATGGTTGCAATGATGCAATTGAATTTTATAAAAAAGCATTTGGAGCAACAGAAAGAGGAAAATTAATAATGCCGGGAGGAATCATTGGTCATGCTGAAATATTGATTGAAGGATCTTTATTTATGCTGGCTGAAGAAAATATCGAATGGGGAAATAAAAGTCCTAAAACTATTGGCGGAAGCCCAGTCGCTTTTTCATTGTATGTAAAAGATGTTGATGCTATGTTTCAGAAAGCAATTGATGCTGGAGCAACTGTTTTAATGGCTGTAGAAGACAAGTTTTATGGTGATAGAGTGGGAGAATTAATGGATCCTTTTGGGTATAAATGGATGCTAGCTACTCATAAAGAAGACATGAGTTTTGAAGAAATGCAAAGTCGATTAGAAAAAATATTTTGCCCATAAAATCAAATCTCAAATAGATTTACAAGCAATTTTGTTGAATTAATAATTTTGAAAGTATTTCTGCATGTTTATTGTGTTAAAAGGCTGTTTGTTAGGTTTTTAAAATCGTAACTTTATGCTAATGTATGATATTAGGTAAAGTGGTAGTAACTTAAAAAACAGAAATCATGAAATCACAAATTGCTATTTATGATACCCACGAAAAAGCTGTTAATGCTGTAAAGCGGTTGAGTCATGAAAATTTTTCTATGGATCATGTTTCCCTTTTGGGAAAAGCAGAGGTAGTAGAGGATCACATTCAGATTAAATCACTGGATACGATAAAAAAAACACCTGCTATAGTGGGTATGGGTGCAGGAACATTACTCGGATTACTCAGTGGGATTGGTGTATTTGCTATTCCTGGTTTTGGTTTTTTGTACGGAGCTGGTGCTCTAGTAGGTATTATTGCAGGGCTTGATATAGGCTTGGTTGCAGGAGGAATTGTATCACTTTTATCTTTCACAGGAATAAAAGAAGAGGAAATAATTAAATGTGAGGAACACGTAAAACACGGAAAATTTGTTGTAATCGTTAAAGGTGCAATGGAAGAAGTTGAAAAAGCTAGACGTATTTTACGTAGCGAAGGAAATCAATTAGAATTTATCAGTTAAATGCTTTATTGTACTATAATTTCATGTTTATAAAGTAAACCTTTAAGACCCTCTAAAGAGAAGACAGCTTTCTTCAACTTAGTTGATTTTGGGTCAATAGTATAATTGTGGCTGGTTTTAAAATTAGCTTTATTAGCATTGGCTTTTGCAAATTCAGCACGATACAAATCACAATTTTCAAAAAGTACTTCGGTCAAATCGGTAGCCATAAAATCGACAGCTATCAAACTGCAATTGACAAAAGGAGTTCCTTTTATTTTAATTGTATAAAATTTTGAAAAATCTAGTGCACAATTATAAAAGCGTACTTCGAAAATAAGTTTACTACACATTGCAAAATTTACTTCTTTGATTTGACAATAATTAAATGTTACGGTTCTCAAACCAACATGATTGATTCTGGCTTGATTAAATATGCAGTCATTAAAAACACAATCAATAAAAGTAACATCCATAAAGTTACAGGCAGAAAACGTGCAGTGGTTAAATGTGCATCGTTCAAATTCTTTGAAATTCATTTCATTCACATCATAAGTGTGATTATTGTATTCTAAATCGAAGAAATATTCAGGCATGAATGAGTTTTATTTTGAATCGCACAGAATGTTTGGACAAAGTAACAACTTTCAAATAATTTTGACGCTTTTTAATTCTATTTTTTGTTTGAGTAGATTTGATTGTTAATTTTTTTTCATTGATTTTGTAATTTTTAAGATGAACAAGGAGTTAAATTATAAGTTTTTTATTGTTAAAATTACAAATTAGAATGTTAAATAAATATAAAGTATAGCTAAAAATGAGCCAATGAAAACGTTTTCGCTGTTTTTTTTGATAGTAAATTTTGCAAAAAGATATTTTTATCTCAATCTTTTACTAATTTTGACGACTATATGAAATGGGTATAATTTAAAACTGGTACTAAACAGCAAATAGATATACAAATGACATATCACTAATAAAAACTATGATTATTAAATGAAAAAAGTAATTGGATATATGATGTATTTATTGATTCTGCTATTAGGCAGCAGTCAGTTTGTACATGCCAATACTTCTTCAAAAATCATAAGTGATTCTCCTTCTTGGGATTTTGTAAAAAAACATCAAGTAAAAGTAAAGTGTCTGGATTCAAGTAGTGTTCTAATTGAGGATGCTGATTTGGATTTGGATGAAGAATTTCACAGTGGTGATAATCTTGATAATGGAAATGCAAATAATTATGCTATTAGACAGCAAAGTTTATTTGATTCCTGGTATCTAACATTTTCAAGCCAATTCCTTTTCAGGGATTACTCCAAACAAATTAAAATTTCAACCACGCCTTGTGGTTATTCAAGCCCTATTTACCTTTCAATAGGAGTTTTCAGAATTTGATTCTATTTCACATCAATTACTAAAGGTGTGATTTATAGATGTCCAATGATTGTATATAATCTATGTATATTATTGTTGGTTACTAAGCATTCTACATCTCGGACAATTTAGGTTTCACCTTGGTAACTGATGGTCGTTTCCCGACTTAAGAAATTTCTATATTCCAAAATTTTCAATCGCTTAATTTACCAATCTTATAATAACCATGAAGAGAATTATCGTTTTCGCGGGCTTAATTGCCGTGATGTCACTTGCTAGTTGTAACAGCAAGAAAGAGGAAAAAGAAGAAGTTGAAACCTATGCAGTTACCAATCCTGTAAAAATCGACACTTCGTTTACTAAAGAATATGTATCGCAGATTCGATCTGTTCGGAACATCGAAATTCGGGCTCAGGAAAAGGGTTTTTTGCAAAATATCTATGTTGATGAAGGTCAGGCTGTAAAGGCAGGGCAAGTTTTATTCCGAATAATGCCAAAAGTGTATGAAGCGGAATTATTGGGAGCTCAAGCGGAACAAAAAGCAGCAGAAATTGAATTGAAAAATGCTAAAACGCTTGCTGACAAAAATATAGTTTCCAAGAATGAACAAGCTGTTGCTCAAGCTAAATTAGATCAGGCAAAAGCCGAAGTTGCTCTTGCAAAAGTCCATTTATCATTTACCGAAATAAGAGCGCCATTTGATGGAACTATCGACAGAATCCCAAAGAAACTAGGAAGCCTTATTGACGAAGGCGAGTTGCTAACCAGCCTTTCTGATAACAGTCAGATGTTTGCTTATTTCAACGTTTCGGAGCCGGAATATCTGGATTATGAGACTAATATCAAGGGAAGAGCTGAAAAGAAAGTAGGATTGCTTTTGGCAAATGGTGAAAAATTCAAAGACAAAGGAGTTGTTGAAGTTATCGAAAGTGAATTTGACAATGAAACTGGAAATATTGCTTTTAGAGCGCGATTCCCAAATCCAGGAAAATTGTTGAAGCACGGTGAAACCGGAAAAGTGTTGATGGATCAGCCGCTACACAACGTAATTGTGATTCCACAAAAAGCTACTTATGAAATTCAAGACAAAAAATATGTTTTTGTTGTGGATAAAAATGATGTAGTGACTTCTAAAGAAATTACAATCAAAGGTGAAATTCCAGATCTGTATATGATCGATAGCGGAATAACTGTAGATGACAAAATCTTGTTGGAAGGTGTTCAGAAGGTTAAAGACAATGATAAAATCCACTATAAATACGTAGCACCTAAAGAAGTTATTGCTCATTTGCGATTGAAAGCTGAGTAAATCAAGTAGGCAGTTTGCAATATTTAGTTTTCAAAGTTTTAGTCTAAAAAATGAATATTTAATGCACTGCTACTATCAAATTCAATTTGGTATAATCATAAAAAAATAGAAACAAATGTTTGATAAATTTATACAAAGACCAGTTATGTCGATAGTGATATCGCTTATAATTGTCTTTTTAGGAGTATTGTCGGTGATGAATTTGCCAATCACCCAATTCCCGTCTATATCACCACCAATGGTGAATATTACTGCAGATTATCCGGGTTCGAACGGAGAATTGATGATCAAATCGGTTGTTATTCCGTTAGAAAGAGCTTTGAACGGAGTTCCAGGAATGAAATACATGACTTCAGATGCCGGAAATGACGGTGAAGCAAGTATTCAAGTGGTATTCAACTTAGGAACAGATCCTAATCAAGCGGCTATTAACGTTCAAAACCGTGTAGCTTCGGTTACTAATAAATTGCCGCCATTAGTAGTAAGAGAGGGTGTGAAAATTACCCGTGAGGTTCCGAGTATGTTGATGTATGTGAATCTTTTTAGTACCGATAAAAATACGGATCAAAAGTTTTTATACAATTACGCCGATATCAATGTATTGTCTGAATTAAAAAGGGTAAATGGTATTGGATCTGGTGATATCTTAGGAACTCGTGAATATGCGATGCGTATTTGGCTGAAACCAGATCGTATGTTGGCTTATAAAATTTCTGCAGACGAGGTAATGGAAGCATTGTCAAGCCAGAGTTTGGAAGCTTCGCCAGGTAAAACAGGAGAGGCATCAGGAAAACGTTCTCAGGCTTTTGAATATGTTTTGAAATATTCTGGAAGGTTTACCACCAAAGAGCAGTATGGAAATATTATATTAAAATCCAATCCAAACGGTGAAATTTTACGTTTGAAAGATGTTGCCAATATCGAATTTGGTAGCTCGATGTATGATATTTATTCGAATTTGAACGGAAGACCATCAGCTGCAATCGTATTGAAGCAATCTTTTGGAAGTAATGCCAATCAGGTTATTAAAGACTTGAAAGCTAAATTAGAAACCATTAAGAAAAAATTCCCAAAAGGAATGGATTATGAAATTTCGTATGACGTTTCTAAATTCCTTGATGCTTCTATCGAGAAAGTAATTCATACTTTGATTGAAGCCTTTGTCTTAGTAGGATTGGTAGTATTTCTTTTCTTGGGAGATTGGCGTTCTACAGTTATTCCTGCCATTGCAGTACCAGTTTCATTGATTGGAACTTTTGCTTTCATGCAGTTTTTTGATATTTCGTTAAACTTAATCACGTTGTTTGCATTGGTTTTAGCGATTGGAATCGTTGTCGATGATGCGATTGTAGTCATCGAAGCCGTCCACGCGAAGATGGAAGAAGAACATCTGTCGGCATTGAAGGCTACCAAAAAAGCAATGCACGAGATTTCAGGAGCGATTATAGCTATTACATTTTTGATGGTAGCGGTATTTATTCCTGTAACATTCATGTCAGGTCCGGTTGGAATGTTCTATAGACAATTTTCTATCACAATGGTAACAGCGATTATTCTTTCGGGAGTAGTGGCATTGACATTAACACCAGCGCTTTGTGCGATGATGTTGACCAATAATCATGGAAAACCTAAAAAGAAAACACCTGTAAATAGATTTATAGATGGTTTTAATGATATGTTCAACCTTACACAAACTAAGTATCAACATGTTCTTGGGAAAATAGTAAACAGAAGAGCGGTTACTATCGTAGCACTTTTAGGGTTTTGCGCTGGAACATGGTTGATTAGCAGTACGGTTCCTTCTGGATTTATTCCAAATGAGGATCAGGGGATGTTTTATGCTATTATTCAAACACCTCCAGGATCATCGTTGGAAAGAACGAATGACATTTCAATGAAATTGCAAAAAATTGCCGAAGGAGTAGAAGGTGTAAAATCAGTTTCTTCATTAGCAGGTTATGAAATTTTAACTGAGGGTACAGGTTCTAATGCAGGAACTTGTTTGATTAACCTTAAAGATTGGAGCGACCGTAAGCATTCTGTTCAAGAAGTAATGACAGAATTGGAAGAAAAGTCAAAAGATATTCCAGGTGCAAATATTGAATTTTTCCAACCACCAGCGGTACCGGGATATGGAGCTGCAGGAGGTTTTGAGCTTCGTTTATTGGATAAAACGGGTTCTGGAGATTACAAAAAAATGGAGAAAATTAATGCTGATTTTGTAAAAGAACTAAACAAACGCCCTGAATTAGCAAATGTATTCAGTTTCTATAGCGCCAGTTTCCCTCAGTATATGATGAAAGTGGATAATGATTTGGCTCAACAAAAAGGAGTTTCTATTGAGAATGCGATGAATACATTGTCAACGCTTGTGGGAAGTAACTACGAAATCAGTTTCATTAAATACGGAATTAATTATAAAGTTATCGTTCAGGCAGCTCCAGAATATCGTGCTTTGCCAGAGGATATTTTGAAACTGTATGTTAAAAATGACCGTGATGAAATGGTGCCTTTTTCAGCTTTTATGAAATTAGAAAAAGTGTATGGACTTTCGGAAATTACCAGACATAATATGTACACTTCTACAGAGATTAGTGGTGCCGCAGCTCCAGGATATAGTAGTGGTACCGCGATTAAAGTTATTCAGGAAGTGGCAGCCGAAAAATTGCCTAGAGGATATGATATTGACTGGGCAGGTATTTCTGCGGACGAGGTAGCACAAGGAAATCAGGCGATTTGGGTTTTCCTTATTTGTTTAGGATTTGTTTACTTGGTTTTGGCAGCTCAATACGAAAGTTTCATCTTGCCTTTATCAGTGATTTTATCGTTACCGGCAGGTATTTTTGGAGCTTTCCTTTTACTGAAATGTACAGGTTTAGAAAACAATATTTATGCGCAGGTTGCAATGGTAATGCTTATCGGGTTACTGGGTAAAAATGCCGTTTTGATAGTAGAGTTTGCGATTCAGCGACATGCAGCTGGAAAATCCGTATTTGAAGCGGCAATGGAAGGTGCAAAAGCAAGGTTCCGTCCTATTTTGATGACTTCGTTTGCATTCATTGCAGGTTTACTTCCACTAGCATTTGCTACAGGTCCAGGTAAAATCGGTAACAGAACTATTGGTACCGCTGCGGCAGGAGGAATGTTGATAGGTACAATTGTTGGAGTATTTGTAATTCCAGGATTGTATTATATTTTCGGTAAAATAGCGGAAAGATTTACTTACGTAAAAGATCAAAAAGAGAATCCATTAACTGAAGAATTTGATGATAATCATGCATAAATTTAAGTCATATAAATATATTGTCCCGCTAGGAATTTGCTTGGCGGTGGCAAGTTGTACACCAGCTTTAGCACCATTGGCGGAAACTAAAACTGCTCCAGAATCTTTTGATACAAATAAAGATACAACCAATACAGCAACCACTCAATGGCGTACTTATTTTAAAGATCCCAACCTTATTAATTTAATTGATACTGCCTTAAAAAACAATCAAGAACTTCAAATTACTTTACAGGAAATTGAAATTGCTCAAAATGATATTCGTGTAAAAAAAGGATTGCTATTGCCACAAGTTGGTGTTGGAGCAGGAGCAGGGATTGAAAAAGTTGGTAGATACACTAGCCAAGGAGCTGGAGATGCTTCTACCGAAATTATGCCGGGTAAAGAAATGCCAGATCAACTAGGTGATTTGAAGATTGCTGCTTATGCCCACTGGGAAGTAGATATTTGGAAAAAATTACGCAATTCTAAAAAAGCCGCTGTAAGCCGTTATTTAGCTACTGTTGAAGGGAAGAATTTTGTAATAACCAATTTAATTTCTGAAGTGGCTGATTCGTATTACGAGTTGTTAGCTTTGGATAGCCAATTGGATATTGTAAAACAAAATATTGCTTTGCAGACCAACGCTTTGGAAATTGTAAAAGTTCAAAAAGAAGCAGCAAGAGCTACTGAATTGGCGGTTCAAAAATTCCAGGCAGAGGTAATGGCTTCCAAAAGTATGGAGTTTGATATTCTTCAAAACATTAAAGAAACGGAGAATAAAATTAACTTTTTGCTAGGTCAGTATCCACAGGAAATTAAAAGAGATAAAACCAATTTTGCGAGTTTATTACCAGCGGCTGTTAATTCAGGAATTCCTTCTCAATTGTTAGCCAATCGTCCGGATATCAAACAAGCCGAACTAGAATTGGAAGCTGCAAAACTAGATGTTAAAACTGCTCGTGCCGAGTTTTATCCTTCGCTTGATATTACTGCAGCGATTGGATTTAACGCTTTCAAGCCAGCTTATCTGTTTACACTCCCAGAGTCGTTATTGTATTCATTAGCAGGCGATATTGCTGCACCTTTGATTAACAGAAATGCGTTGAAAGCTGAGTATAGTTCTGCCAATGCAAGACAAATTCAGGCTTTATATAATTATGAGCGAACAATACTGAATGCATACTTAGAAGTTTCGAATCAATTGTCTAAAATCAATAATTTAGGAAAAAGTTATGATTTGAAATCACAACAAGTTGATGCATTAAACCGTTCTATAGATGTAGCAGGAGATTTATTCAAATCGGCAAGAGTAGATTATTTTGAAGTATTGATGACACAACGCGATGCTTTGGAGTCTAAACTTGAATTAATTGATACGAAAAAAGATCAGCTTACAGCCTCTGTTCATGTCTATAGAGACTTAGGAGGAGGCTGGAAATAAGTCCATGTTTTTTTATATTGCGAAAAGCCCTGAACATTGTTAAAATGTTTGGGGCTTTTCATTAACTTTTAGTCTCGGTTTAGTACTTTAAAAAATAGTTTTAAAATTATTTTTGGTTTTTAGCCCAGACGTCCATTGATTTTTCCATTATTTCCAGAGGCATACAACCGTCTTTTAAAAATTCGGCATGAAAAGCTGAGATACTAAATTTATTACCAAGTTCTTTACTGTATTTTTCTCTAAGCTCTCTGATTTTTAATGCTCCTGTTTTATAACTTAAAGCTTGACCTGGATAAACCATATAACGCTCAATTTCTGCTACAGCACCATCTTCGCTGATTGCTTCATTGTCCATCATATATTTTATAGCTTCTTCTCTTGTCATTTTTCCAGTATGCATGGCAACGTCAACAACCAATCTTACAGCACGATGCATCTCATCGCCTAATGCTCCCATGTATTGATAAGGATCTGTGTATAGTCCTAATTCTTTCCCTAAACTTTCACAATAAAGGGCATAACCTTCGCCATAAGCTCCATACCAAATAAATCTTCTGAATTTTGGAAGTTTTTCATTTTCCATCTGTAAAGAGCATTGGTAATGATGACCAGGGATTGCTTCATGTAAAAACAAACTTTCCATTCCGCTAGTTATATTAAACTTGGTCGCATCTACAATTGGTACATAAAAAACTCCAGGTCTTGAACCATCTGGCAATCCCGGATTATATTCGGCGCTGGCACTAGCAGCTCTGAAAGCTTCTGTTTGTCTTATTTCAAATTTTGATTTAGGTACCAGGGTGAACATTTTTTTTAGGTTTGGTTCCATTCTTACCTGAATATTTCTAAAAGCATCCAAAACTTCCTTTGGAGTTTTATAAGGCATGAATTTTTTATCTGTTTTCAAATAATTGAAGAAAGCATTTAGATCTCCTTTGAAGCCAACTGAGGTTTTTATTTCCTCCATAATTGTTCTGATGCGTTTCACTTCAGAAAGTCCTGTATTGTATATTTCTTGTGGTGTTTTATTTGTCGTAGTCCAATATTTTACACAATAATCATAATATTCCTTACCACCTGCTAATGCATTAACACCAGTAGTTGTTCTTGCTTTGGGCAAGTATTCATTTTTTAAAAAATCGCCAAGTTTTTTATATGAAGGAATTAGTTTGTTGTTGATTAAATCAACATATGCAGCTGTCAATCTTTTTTTATCGCTTTCGCTGAATGATGTTGGCATTGATTTTATTGGGCCATAAAATAAACTATTGGTTGCATCTTTGGTTACGATTGACTCCATTTGTGGAATCATTTTTATGACTATAGCTTTTGGTAACATATAGTTTGCAGCTATCCCTTTTTTGAAATAAACAATAGCACTATCACTCCAAGTAGTAAAAGCACTTGCACGCTCTAGCCAGTTGTCATAGTCTTTTACTGTTTTAAAAGGTTGGTAGCCAGTTCCAGCACCCATTTGGCCTAGCAAAAGAGGTACACCGTTAAATTGATCAAAAGGGAAATAAGTGTTACCAATAAGTGATAATCCTTTTATTTCCATAGCCATTTGATATTTGAAAATATCATAGCTTTTTTTATCATTCTCATTTAATTCTTGTTCATTGAATTTTGAAATGGAATCATTGTAACTCGTAAAAAAAGTTTTTAGTTCTTGACGATAACTATCTGTAAAATCAGCTGGCAATAAATTATTGTAAAGCGTATCTCCATTGATTGTTGCTTCTACTGGAAATAAATGCATTCTTTGGTTATAGTAATTTTCGAGTAGCGTTGCCAGTTGCTTGTTATCTTCTAGAGTTCCCGAAGCAGAATTGTTTTTCTTCTGATTACAAGCAATAAACAGTAGAATTGTGGATAAAAAGAGGATTTTCTTCATAACGTAGTTTTTTAGTTACTTACAAATATAGGAAATTATTTAAGCCTAAATTAGCTGTTTTGTAGTCATTGATAATCAATAAGTAAGTGATTTTGTTTTAATTTGGTTGACATTAGTTAGAAATACAGAATTAATTCAGAATTTTGATTGTATTTTGTGTCGTTTTAAAATTGCTAATTATGAAATATCTGATTTTGTCTGTTTTACTATTTGTAAGTTGTTTTTTGATAGCTCAAAATAATGTGACAGATACTCTTGTTATAAAGAAAGATAGTGTTCATAATTTAAAGTTTAACTATAAACAATTAATTATTCCCAGTGCTTTAATTGCTTATGGTTTTATAGGCTTGAATAGTGATCAACTCAAAGGGTATAATTCTGAAATTAAGGAAGAAGTTAATGAACATATCGATGAAAAATTTACAATTGATGATATTGCACAATACGCACCTGCAGCCTCTGTTTATATCTTAAACGCTTGTGGTGATAAGGGGAAAAACAATTTAAAAGATCGTTCTATTATTTTGGCTACTTCTTACTTGATAATGACAGCTACAGTTCTTCCTTTAAAAAGTATCACTAAAGAAGAACGACCTGATGGTTCTTCTAATAATTCCTTTCCTTCAGGACATACAGCAACTGCTTTTGCCGGAGCTGAGTTTCTTTGGCAAGAATATAAAGATAAATCCATTTGGTACGGAATAAGTGGTTATGTTGTGGCTGCAGGAACTGGGATTTTCAGGATTGTTAATGACAGACATTGGCTTACTGATGTGGCAGCGGGAGCAGGTATTGGAATTCTAAGTACCAAAGTAGCTTATTGGATTTATCCTTATTTAAACAATAAACTTTTTTCTTCCAAAAAAGCAAAAGAAAACAAAGTTTCATCTATGGTTTTGCCATTTTATAATGGAAAGCAAATGGGTTGTGGTTTAGTGATGCAGTTTTAAAAATTAATTTTAAAATGATGCAATTGATTATCAAAAGCGTATTCTATATTTCCATTGATTAATTTCTGTTATTCTTTTTATAATAGCTAGACCAAGTTCATTTCTCGCTGATGTAATTTAGGCTTTTTATATGTATAATAATTTAAATAGATACTTAAAATAGAGAGAATAAAATCCTTAAATACTAAATGATTTAAGGATTTTATTTTTTTTAAAGAATAACCGAACATCAAAAATTCTGTGTAGTTTAAAAGTTTAATTTTGATTGTATTCAAAAACGTTATCCCATCTTTCATCAATTTTGCTAAGCGCTTTATCCAAAGGAATTACTTCCCATTTCCCATTAGTTTCAATGCCCAGACCAATATTTTTTAATCTTACTAAAGTATCTTCGACTTTAAAATCAAGGCTTGTATTTAGTGTTTTCATAAACCAAGATTCAATTTGTTTGTCGAGTTCTTCTTCTGTTAATGGGGTTTTACTTTTGTATAAAAAAGAATAAGCTAGAATAGTTTCCTTAATTACTTCTTCTTCGGAAGAGTTTAGTAAAGAATAAAAAGCACCGCTATTGTTTCCAATATTCTTAAAATAAAGGCTATCCGAAAGCATTTTAGAATATTTTATTTTTTTGTTTACAAAGTTACTGTACTGACGAAACAAATAAACTCCTAATATACCAAGCGCTATTAACCCTTGATTTAAAGAGGTTTTGCTATTTAACAAATCGATTGCCTCTCCTGTTCGATAGGCAGCGTACATACCAATCAAAGCAGGAATTACTTTGGTACTTAATAATGAAATTCCACCAACAATTCCAGGTACCCAAAATAAAAGCTTATCTGTTGTGGACATCATCGGAACGGCATTTGGAAATACCGTTTCGATATCGTTTTTAGGAACACGTTTAAAGATTTTTAAAATAATCGTTCCCGGTTCAATAGGTGTTTTTGAAAGGTTTACTTTTTTTTCTTTGAAATAGTTGGCGTCGTTATAATTTAAGAAAATCATAACGCGGTCGTAGTATTCAATTTGTACCTCTTTTTTCCAAAAAAAATAGTGGCTTACCTTTTCTGTTGTTGTATGCTGACCGCGAGTGTAAAATTCATATTCTTTGTAGGCATTAAAATCGATTGCCAGATTCAGGCCAATCAAATCCGAACTATGAAAAGCTTTGTCTAAGGTTTCTTGGTCGATGCGACTATAATTTCCTAGTTCAAGAACTTTGAGAAGTGTTTTTTTAAAAGCATTAAAATCACTTTTTCCCACAAATCCTTCACGTTCTTTCTGGTTTAAATCAGGGTCAAATAAGGAATAATTTTGTTTTAAATTGCGATTAAGATTGAATGTTTCGTAATGAAAATAATGCTCAATTATATGAAACAGTTTTCTAAAATCTTCAACTTTTTTTGGGTCTGCAGCAAAATCTGCTATTTGTTGCTCGAGTAAGAATTCCTTGTCGAAGGGAATGTAATTTTCTCGTGTCATATCGAATTATAGTAGGTTATTTTAAAAGAAAAATTGACTTGCAAGGTACAAAAAAGCATTGTAGAGCGTATTAGTTGCTGTCAAAATTCAAAAAAGTATTATTTTTGCAATTATAAAATTCAAAAGAGTACCCGAATATGTGAAAAATAATTTCTTTCAGACAACTATAGATCGCAAACTATCAATTGGTTTGTGGCATTGTTTAATATCTAAAGAAAGAAATTATGATAACTCTACAACATATTTCATATACCCATCTTAACAAGGATTTATTGTTTAGCGACATTAATCTCACAGTCAATAATCGTGACAAAATAGCTCTAATTGGTAGTAACGGCGTTGGAAAATCGACCTTGCTTAAAATTATTGCAAAAGAACTGCAGCCTTCAGAAGGAAAACTACTAGTTGATGCGTTGCCGTATTATGTACCTCAAGTTTTTGGTCAATTCAATCATTTAACCATTGCACAAGCTTTACAAGTTGAGGACAAACTAAATGCTTTAAAAGAAATTCTGGACGGGAATACAGCCGAAGAAAATTTTACTATTTTAAATGATGATTGGACTATTGAAGATCGTTGCAATGAAGTGCTACTTTATTGGCAACTGAATGATTTAGACCTATCTCAAAAAATGGAAACGCTAAGTGGTGGTCAAAAAACAAAAGTGTTCCTAGCGGGTATCTCCATTCATCAACCAGAATTGATTTTATTAGACGAACCTAGTAATCATTTAGATATTTCGAGCAGGAAGCTTTTGTATGATTTTATTAAAGAAACCAAAAGCACATTGATTATTGTAAGTCACGATCGAAAATTATTGAATCTTTTGAATTCTGTTTGTGAATTAAGCAAGCATGGAATTAAAGTCTATGGCGGTAATTATGAATTTTATGCAGAACAAAAGCAAATAGAGAATAATGCTTTGAGCCAAGATATTCAAAGCAAAGAAAGGGCTTTGCGAAAGGCCAAAGAAAAAGAGCGAGAAACCATAGAGCGGCAACAAAAACTAGACAGTCGAGGAAAAGGGAAACAAGAAAAATCAGGTGTTTCCCGAATTATGATGAATACCTTGCGGAATAACGCCGAAAACAGTACTTCTAAAATGAAAAGTGTTCACGCGGAAAAAATTGGCGGCATTTCGAAGGAATTACAAGAGTTGCGTTCAAATGTGTCTGATTTTGATAAAATGAAATTTGGCGTCGATAATTCGGCTTTACACAAAGGGAAAATAATTTTTACCGCAACAAAAATCAATTTTAGTTACAACACTTTAGAACTTTGGAAAGAAAGCTTGAATTTTCAAATTATAAGCGGCGAACGAATTGCTTTGAAAGGACAAAATGGTTCTGGAAAAACTACTTTAATCAAATTGATTTTAGGGAGTTTGGAGCCACAATCTGGAACGGTTTACCGAGCTCAAAATAAATCCATTTACATTGATCAAGATTATTCTTTACTCGACAATAAGTTGGAAGTTTATGAACAAGCACAGCAATTTAATACTACTGGATTGCAAGAACACGATATTAAAATGCGACTCAATCGCTTTTTGTTCTCTAAAGATGATTGGGCTAAACCTTGCATGGCGCTGAGCGGGGGAGAAAGGATGCGATTGTTGCTTTGTTGTCTGACGATTAGTAACCAATCACCTGATATTATTATTTTGGATGAACCAACCAATAATTTGGATATTGTAAACATAGAGATTTTGACTGCAGCAATTAATGAATATCAAGGAACTCTAATGGTAGTATCGCATGATGAAACTTTTTTGGAACAAATAAATATCGAGCGAATAATTGATTTAAAATAAAAAATAACTGTTGTTTTTGAGAATATTGACCATAAAAAAAAGCTCAATTTGTTAGGATTGAGCTTTTAGGTAGTATCGATAAAATTGTAATTTACTCTAGTGTTTTTTGTAAAACTTTTTATTTTTCAAAATAAAGATAACTTGTAGTACCGCTTTCATTGCGTAATCTTATATGCGAATTGTTGAACTCGAACAAGTCCCAATTATTATTCAACTTTTTGAGTAAGTCCGAATTAAAACTTATTTTTAATTCCCTAACGCCATTATTTACTTTACTTTCCCATAAACCTGTTTCCGAAATAGATCCTTTGGCAGCAATAACAGAATAGTCATTTTTAAACACAAATGAATACCCACTATAGGAAGAGGTTTGGTCTGAATCATGGAAAAAATAAGGGATTGTCCAAGAAGCATTTGTTATTGTACTCATAAAATCAAGCGTGACAATGTTATTTTCTGGACAGTACTTAATCGCATATTCAATAGCATCTTCGAAATCTGAATTGTTTGCAATTGTTTTTGTCTGATTATTATAATCAACTATTGAAATAGGATATTTTAGAGAAATATACTGACTATTGTTTAAGTTTTTTATAAAATAAAAAAAGGATTGGTCACTTACAATCGAAACAGAACTGGCTACTTGATTGACACTATTGTAGATGTTAATTGTTATTGGGTAATTGATGTTTAGTCCATTGATTTTGGATAAAAGATCAGGGTAAAGATTCCAATAATTGATTAAAGTATCAAAATCCGCTTGATTTGGAATAGATTTCTCGACGTAATTATAGTAAATCATGGTGACTGGGAAATCTATTCTTACAATATCACTATCATTGCTATTTGCGTTGATATTATCCTGTACTTTTTGATAATCGGCGGTGGTATTTATAGCAATTTTTGAATCATTAACAGTAACGGTATAAGGGAGTTTTATAGTGCAATAGGTTGATCCATCAATTATATTATCCTGAACTGTTTTTACCATTGCAACTCTTTGCAAATACGAAGTCAGGGGAGAAGTACTCGTAACTGTTTCTGGCGCAGTATAACTTTGTTCTTCCATCTCGCTTTGACAAGAGAATAAGAACAAAATCATTATTATTGATAAATATTTTATTAAAGGGGACATATTTATATTTTTACAAATGTAATAAAATTAAAAGAAATTGTTTTTTTTAATAAATTTGACATCAAGGGTTTAAGGTTTTGTTTTTTTATCTAATTGTAGAATAAAAAAATACCGGATACTCTAATAAAACATTCAGTTGTGTTTTTACCCTACTTTTACTAAAGATACTTATATATTCTACAAATTGAAAAATCTAAATGCCAGATAAAAACCAATCAAACACTTGTGATGAAATAATTTTTTCGTCTTTTTTTAAAAGTCAGATAAAAGCACTTCGGAATTTTCTTTTTTACAAATATGGCAATATTGGTCAAGCCGAAGATTTGGCACAAGAAGCATTTATTAAACTATGGCAAAATTGTGCTTCGGTGCCACTTGAAAAAGCTAAATCATATATTTATACGATTGCAAATAATAGTAGTCTCAATGAAATTGCACACCAAAAAGTTGTTTTGAGGTATGAAAAAAACTTCACCGGTTTAGACAAAACCAACGAAAGTCCAGAATATATTTTGGAAGAAAAGCAATATCAAGCGAAACTTTTGAAAGCTATTGAAAATTTGAACGAAAAACAGCGAGTTGCTTTTTTGATGCATCGAATTGATGGGAAAAAATACAGCGAAATTGCTACGGAATTAGACATTAGCGTAAAGGCAGTAGAAAAGCGCATTCATTTAGCTTTACTGAGTTTGCGTAAAGAAGTAGAGTTATAAAAGTAGGGTACATGGAGTTCCAATTGTTTTAATGATGTAATACGAATACAATGAAAAAGAATCGCTTATTAGCAAAATGGCTCAACAACGATTTATCGGATGCTGAATTAGCTGAATTCAAAGCAAGTCCTGATTTTGAGAAATATCAAAAGATAAAAGAATATACAGCCCATTTAGAAGTAGATGATTTGGATGAAAATGTCATGTTGTCAAATATTCTTAAGCAGGAAAAAGTCACAATAAAAGTAGTTCCTTTATACAAAAAATGGATTTTTCAAGCAGCTGCTATTTTAGTTCTGGCTCTTGGAATTACTTACGCCTTGAAAGTTGTAGTCCCACAAACAGAAACAGCAAAATTTGGAGAAAAAACCACATTTTCATTACCTGATAATTCTGAAGTGGTGCTAAATTCAGGCTCTGAAATACATTATAAAAAATGGAATTGGGATAATAATCGCCGTTTAGAACTTACTGGAGAAGCTTATTTCAAAGTTGCAAAAGGCAGACGTTTCGAAGTACAAACCAGTCTTGGAAAAGTAGCTGTTTTAGGAACGCAATTCAACGTTAAATCCCGAAAAAACAGGTTTGATGTCGTGTGTTATGAAGGACGCGTAAAAGTAAACTATTTAAACTTTCAAATTCTATTGACTCACGGACAAGGCGTTAGTTTTGAAAATGGAAAACAAGTTAAAACCGTGATTAATTCATCGAGACCAGAGTGGATGGACAATCAAATCAGTTTTTCCAGAGAAAATATCAGGACCTTATTAGATGAAGTTGAAAGACAGTACAATATTGAGGTCGAATTAAATGCAAAAGATACCGTATCTTTATTTACTGGGAAATTACCAAGTAAAGATCTGGATGTGGCTTTGCAAATTATCAGTACAACCTATCATTTAGAAGCAAAAAAAGTTTCAAAAAACAAAATAATTTTTGAAGAAAAATAAATGTTGCGTCCCAAACGATTTCGTTTTTTGCTTTTTATATTTTTCTGTGTCCTGCATCTTTCTGCTCAGGACGCGGGAAAACTTGTGCCTTTCAAAAAAGTCATAAACGATATTGAAAAACAACATCAGGTTACTTTTAATTATACCGAAAATATTATTGCCGGACTACAATTAATTCCACCAAAAAAATCACTTTCTCTTGAGCAAAAACTCGAATATCTTACCCAAAATACCAATTTGTCTTTTGAAAATTTAGATAGTAAATTCATTAATATTTATAAAAAAGAGAATTCAGACAAAATAATTTGTGCTTACGTTTTTTCTATTTCTGATAAGAAACCTATTGAAAACGTAAACATTAATTTGAACGATAAATCACAAATTACCACTGATTCAAAAGGGTATTTTGAATTTAAAAAGGAGGATCAAAATATACTCTTGGTTAGTCACGTTGGATTCAAAACCAAAAGAATTGAAGTGAATTCCGAATCTGAGAATTGTCTAGATATTGTATTAGAACCAGAAATAACGGAACTAGACGAAATCAAAACGAATGCAATTTTGGCTTCGGGTATTTCAAAAAAACAAGATGGATCATTTGAAATTAAACCCAAGAAATTTGGAATTCTTCCCGGACTTATCGAGCCAGATGCCTTGCAGACGATGCAACAAATTCCTGGTGTAAATAGTATTGACGAAAGCGTATCGAGTATCAATGTCCGCGGAGGTACTCACGACCAAAATTTGTTTTTATGGAATGGAATACGAATGTACCAAACGGGACATTTTTTTGGTTTAATATCGGTTTTTAATCCTAATTTGGCACATACAATTTCTATTTATAAGAGCGGGAGTTCTGCATTTTACGGAGAAAGTGTTTCGAGTGTAGTAGCTATTTCATCAACTCCCGAAACAATGGAAAAGAACTCTTTTAGCGCAGGAATCAATATGATTAATGCCGATGTTTATGGCAAATATAATTTTTCGAAAAAGAGTTCTATTGAAATTTCAGCGCGAAAATCCATTACCGATTTTGTAGAAACTCCTACCTACAAAGAATATTTCTATAAAGTATATCAAAACACTACGATCAATGATTTTTCTCAAAACCAATATCCAAACATTGACTATCAGAGCGATAAAAAATTTGATTTCTATGATGCTACATTAAAATTTGTTCAAAAAATTGGAATTAAAGACCAGTTAATATTAGATTTAATAACGATAAAAGATAATCTCGAAGTTTTCCAAAGTGCAACTACAAATTATACCTACAAATCGGAAAATAATCTTTTGCGTCAACAAAATTATGGAGGGAATTTGTCTTGGAAAAGAGATTGGAACAACTTCAATACGACTAAAATTAATGTTTATAATTCGTCTTATGAACTTTTGGCCAACCAAAACATTACCCTGGATAATCAAATCGCTGTTCAGGAAAATACGGTAAATAATAATGGACTTAATGTAGAGAATAACCATAATATTAACTCTAAATTTAGTTTTAGCGATGGATATCAATTTGATGAAATAGGAATTACAAATTTTGAGCAAGTTAATAGTCCTGAATTCTATCGTAAAGTTAAAGAGGTGCTAAGAACCCATGCTTTAATTTTGGAAGGGAAATACAACGACACACTTTCAAGAATATATGTTAAAGCAGGAACCCGAATCAATTATATCGAAAAATTCAAAAAATACATTGTAGAACCCCGAGTGCAATTGGTTTATGGCGTTAGCAAAAGTCTGAATTTAGAACTTCTAGGTGAGCTAAAAAGTCAAAATACCCAACAAATTATTGATTTGCAAAAAGATTATTTCGGCATTGAAAAAAGGCGTTGGATTATCTCTAATGACTCGACAATCCCAATCCAAAGGAGCAAACAAATATCTTTAAATTTATTCTATCAAAAGAATGATTGGTTATTAGACATTGAGAATTTTTATAAAAAAGTAACTGGAATTACAACCTCAAGTCAAGGTTTTCAAAACCAATTAGAGTTTATCCGAATGAATGGCGATTATGAAGTTTTTGGAACTGAAATGTTGGTTCAGAAAAAAATAAATCACTTTCTGACTTGGTTTAGTTATACGTACAATAAGAATAATTATGATTTTCCTAATTATGTGCCTCCCACTTTTCCAAACAACTTTGAGTTAACTCACACTTTATCGTGGGCGGGAATTTATGAAAAGAACAATTTCAAAATTGCATTAGGAGCAAAATGGTCTTCTGGAAAACCCACAACTACACCTGATAACTCCCAAATTAATCCTTCAAATCCTGTTTTGGTTTATAACAAACCCAATAATTCCAATGTAAATATTTTTGCCCAGATTAACTTTTCTACCACTTACAAATGGGAAACTGCAAATGGAAATCAATTCAAATTAGGGGTTTCCATATTAAATATCCTAAACAGAAAAAATGCAATCAGCGAATATTATAGAATAAGTTCAATAACAAATTCTATCGAGCAAGTCGAAACTTTCGCTTTGCGAAGAACTCCAAATGTGAGTTTTAGAGCTTCATTTTAAGGCTCTATGTTTTATCATATCACATTCACATCACAAAAATATTCACCACAATCTTGTCATTCTGACAAAGGAAGAATCTCCGCAAGTAGCTCGACAAAGTAATTCATTAATATCAAAATAGTTTTGTAATTCTTCCTTCGTCAGGATGACAAGATTATGCAGTACAGCATCGATTAAACAGAATTACACTGATTGATTTGTGAAATTTTTAAAGACAAATGAATTCGTGCTAATCCGTGCAATTCGTGCCAAAATAAAAATCCTTTTAATTTTTTTTGAAAAAACTACAATTCTTTGGTAGGGTAATCTACTACAAAGCTGTTTTACTATTGAATCCTATCATAAGAAAAAAATGAAAAAATCAATAGTATTTGTAATTGTTGCCTTGTTATTAATGATTTCTACAGGCATTTATCTGTATTACGGTGTTGTTTTTAAGGAAGCCCGCAATATAGCATCAGAAATGCCTGATTCCAAAATAGCTGCATCAATATTACTTAAAGATTATGATTCAAATCCTAAAAAAGCGGATTTAGTCTATCTCAATAAAACTATTGAAATAACAGGGATAGTGACCAAAAAAACAGATTCAGTAATTGTTCTTGAAAATACTGTTTTTTGTCTGTTTACTAAAAAAATAAAAGATATGCCTAAAAATAGTATAGTAACGGTTAAAGGAAAATGTATCGGTTACGATGATTTATTTCAGGAAGTTAAATTGGATCAATGCACTATTAGTAAACCAAACAATTAATCAAGATATGAAGAAATTATTTATAACAGTTTGCCTTTTTTTAGCTACGATAGCCCATTCCCAAGATGATTTACTCAAGAGTATCGATTCTACGCAGGTAGAGGATAGGTACGCAACAGCAACTTTCAAAGCTTTACAGTTGGTCACATTACAATCCACAAAAATGCCGGCCAAAAAAGAGTTCTATTTTGTGATTTCGCATCGGTTCGGTTCGGTTAAGGATGGTTTGGATGGATTTTTTGGACTTGATAATGCAACTACAAAATTGGGTGGTATTTACGGAATTACCGATTGGTTGTCGGTAGGTCTTTCTAGACATACATTAAATAAAATGTACGAAGTCGGTCTGAAATACCGAATGGCGAGACAAGACGACAATTTTCCTCTAGATATTGTTGGGTATAGTGTATGGGATATCAACACTTTTTTGGATACCGATCAATACCCTGGTTTAGAATTTAAGCATCGGAATATAGGCATACAACAGTTGCTGATTTCCAGAAAAGTCAATAAAAAATTATCATTAGAACTAATACCATCTTTTATACATAGAAACCTTTACGATCCGGCTTTAGAAAACGATAATCAGTTTTCGTTTGGTGGGGGAGGACGCTATAAAATCACCAAAAGGCTGTCAGTCAACTTAGAATATATGTACAATTTTGATCAGCCTAGTTTTTATGAAAATCCACTGTCAGTAGGTTTGGATATTGAAACAGGAGGACATGTTTTTCAATTATTATTTACCAATTCCCAATCCATGAGCGAAAGCGGCTATCTGACAAATGCGGCTGGAAATTGGGGTAAAGGAGATTTCTTCTTCGGATTTAACATCTACAGAGTATTTTAAAAACTATAAATATATACACAATGAAAAAAGCAATCACACTTACAATTTTACTCGCCGCACTTACAAGCTGTAGTAATTCGGATACCTATGAAGATATCTCAACGCCACCAGAAACCGTTACGCCACCCGTAACAGATCCGTCGATAATAACTTATACCAAAGATGTAAAATCAATTATTGATGCTAATTGTATAGGCTGTCACAAAATTGGAGGGGCTGCATCTTTCAGACCGTTAACGACTTATACGGAAGTAAAAGCAGCTGTCCAAACCGCACAATTATTAGATAGAATTCAGTTGCAAAATGGCCAGCAAGGACTTATGCCTCAAACAGGAAGAATGTCGCAGGCCAATATTGATTTGATCCTAAAATGGAATACAGATGGATTAAAAAATTAATCGTGATGAAAAAATCGGTCTTAAAAATCTTTTTGATACTATTGATTATTGCTGTAAATACAAATGGATTTGCGCAAAAATTGATCACAAAAACGGGGACTATAAAATTTCAGGCATCTGTGCCTGGGTATGAAGAAGTGGCTGCAGAAAGTAAAAGTGTTTCAGCAGTTTTAGAGTCTTCAACTGGAGATTTTGCTGCTTTGGTACTTGTAAAAGGTTTTCGTTTTAAAATTGGCTTAATGGAAGAACATTTTAATGAAAATTATATGGAATCTGAAAAGTTTCCAAAAGCGACTCTAAAAGGTAAAATTGAAGATTTTGATATTTCTAAAATTACTAATGTTTCTAAAGATTTCACTTTAAAAGGAGACCTTACCATTCATGGAAAAACACAGCCATTAACAGTAATCTTAAAAATTTCAAAAGTTGCAAATGGTGTCAATGTCATAGGTTCATTCGAAGTGAAACCTGAGGATTTTGATATAAAAATCCCAAGTATCGTGAGACAAAAAGTCGCTGATAAAGTGAAAATTAATTACAACTTTTTATTGATTAAATAATTGATTTTTATTGATGTAAAAGTTTAAGTAAATGGTCTTTATAATTTAATTAATAATCAAATATATTTCATTTTTTATAACCTTAAATAAATTTATATGACCAGTAAAAATTATAGTGTTACCGGAGAAGATGTGAATGATTTTATGGTAATGGAAACCAAAGCCTACATTTCATATACATTGCGATTATTATATCATTTTTTGTTTGATAACGGATTTTCAAAAGAGAAACTCAATATCTTGAATTTAGGTTTACAAGAAAAAAATCAAGCATTAATTTGTTATAAAGACCTAATGTTTACCGAGCGCTTTTCCGTTGAGTTGAAACAATGTTATGTAGAAAATAAAATCAGCATTAAAAGTTACTTTTTAAATTCTAAAAAAGAATGTTGTGCAGAAGTAACAATAGAAGTAGAGTGGTTTGATAACACTCGAAAAGAAGTAATAATGCCGCCAAAAAATATTCTGCAACATTTTAATGCTAGAGTCTAAAATAAGAACATTTAAAGTGTTTAAAAAATGAAAACAACTTTATAATAATGTTGAATTTTAAAATATACAATTGGAATTGTTCCAATTAGTGATAGACCTTTTTACTCAATTATTAACTAATAAAAATATGCAACTATGAAACGTTTATTAATTATTCCCGCATTATTTTTTTTGTTTTTGATCACTCCTTCGTGTTCGAATGGTGATGACAATAACGATAGCACAACTCCTCCTTCAGATGCCATGACTGTTTTTAATGCAACTTTAACTCCGGCACCTGGAATAACCTCGTCTGCTTATGGAAGCGCAGTACTCACATTGAATCAGACTAAAAAAACATTTGATATTACAGTAAATTATTCTGGATTAACTCCCATACATGGTCATATTCATGGTGCCGATGGTGGAGTTGTAATTCCTTTTCCAGATGCAACTATCGCAACTTCTCCATTTACAGTTAGTGGTACTATAACTGATGCCCAAATAGCAGAACTTATGGCTAATCATTATTATGTGAATTTACATACCACAACTAATCCTGGTGGGGAAATAAGTGGTACACTTACCAAAGGTGCTTCTACTGGCGGAGGAGGAGGATCAGGTGGTGGTTATTGATTACATATAACTGATGGAATAAAAAAATCCTAAAACTACATTTATAGTGTGTTTTAGGATTTTTTTAGTGACCACTACAGTACCAATTTTAAACTTTTTTTAAGTCTCCTGGACGTCAGTCTTATATTGTATTTTAAAAATATTTATAACTGTTATGTTATGATTTTTTGCAAATAGTAGAATTCTATTTTTTTTAATGCTAATTAATTTTTAATCAATTGGGTTATTGCTGCTAAGAGTTTTTTGAAAAATTATATAAAATTTGCATATAAAAGGGAAAAAATATAAATTTTAGAACATAACATGCTTTTTTTTAAGTAAATCATTTTTTAGAGAGTAAAAAGTCTTTTTTTTGTGGTAAATTTAAAATTTAAGAAATCCATAAACTTAGAGTATGTTTAAAATTGAAATAAAATACCTATTTGATTTATTGTTTTTAGGTAATCTGACTCTTGGAATCGTTGTTTTAATTTACTACATATCTCATGGAACAATAGCAAACAAGAAACAGTTTGAATGGTTTGGTCTTGCAAAGTTTTGTCAGGCAATTGCTTATATTTTATTTTATACTCGGAACATTGCCCCTGATTTTTTATCAATCAATCTGGCAAATATGATTTTTTTTACAGGTTTTTACTTTGAATCAATGGTGATTTTAAGCTTTTTAAATTCCACGGTTAAAAAAGACTATAAAAGACAATTGATAATACTTATAGTGGACTTTATCCTATTCAATATAGTTGCCATTTCTTATCCGCGAATAGAGATAAGTCCGCGTGTCGCAATAGCTACACTTTCTATATTCGTTTTATTCATTGGTCCATGTTTGAAATTTCTTTTTGAAACAAAAGGGAATCTGTTTAAGTTAATGTACTCTTCCAGTTATCTTTTAGTATTAATGATGTCGCTTTATAGGATTGGTTATGCTCTTTATAAGCCAAGTATGCGCGACTCTCTTACTCCTGATAATGTTGACCAGTATTTTTATTTGGCAACATGTTTATTAATGATAGTCAGTAGCCTTGGTTTTTTCTTGTTGGTAAAAGAAAAACAGGATATGCAGATACAGGAATTAATGATTAATAAAGACCGATTTTTCACCATTATTGCCCACGATTTGAGAGGACCATTAGGTGCGGCGGTAGGTTTGAGCGAAATGCTGAAACAGAATTTAAATAATTTTACTTCCGCAGAAATTGAAGATTGTTGTAATATGATTTATGACTCAAGCAAGAATACTTTTAAATTGTTAGAAAATTTGCTCGATTGGTCTCGGCTGCAGACTAATACTATTGAATTCAAACCACAACTTTTAATTTTGGACAACCTAATAACTGAAACAATAGTTATGGCCAAAAGTATGGCAGACAATAAAAATATAGAGTTAACCTTCGTTAATCAAGTCAGTTCTATCGAACTTTTGGCAGATTATAACATGTTGCAGACCATTTTGCGGAATCTTATTAGCAATGCAATCAAGTTTACTCCAAAAAAGGGAATCATAACTATTGAAGCTATCAAAAACGATACACAAGTAGAAGTTTCTGTTAGAGATACTGGAGTAGGGATGGCTCCCGTTTTATTAAATAAACTGTTTAAAATGAGTGAAAAAGTTTCTCATCGTGGTACCGAAGATGAATCGGGAACAGGACTTGGACTATTGCTTTGTAGCGAATTCATTACTAAGCATGGCGGGAGGATTTGGGCAGAGAGTCAACTAGGTAAAGGAAGTACTTTTAAGTTTACACTACCTATTTCTAAAGTGTAAAGATTTTGAAAATTTAGTTATAAATTAAGTTCTATAAACGCTACAATAATACCTGCAATATAAATTTCAAATCATTTTATTAATTGAAACCAGCTGTTTTTTTAAATAATTCAGTTAAGGTTTGTTTGAAAACCATTGAGTTTCTTTCATATTGATACTTGAACGAACAATAATTGAATCCGAAAGTGTTCCTTTTACATCGAGTTTTGGAGAATTATTTGTTTTAAAATGAACTCGGTCGAAAACAATGTTTTTAGAATCTAACAGATGTAAAGTTGAATCTTTTGCTGTAATATTAATATTTTTAAAAGTAGCATTTCTAAGGTCTTGAGCTAGAAATAATTCTTCAGAATTTACTATGGCATTTTCAATAGTTAAATTAGTCACAGGAGATTCAGGAATACCTATAACTTTTATAAATGTAGAACAGTTTTCGACAATAATGTCTTTTGCAACTATATTGCGATATTTTGGAGTCAATTTATTAATCTCTTTAGCAGGTAAACGATTGGCAAGATCTCCAACACTACCAGAAGAACCGAGCATATCCCATTTAAAAGCTGTTTGGTCAAGATTTAATCTAATGCGTTCGTAAATTAGGTTTTCTCCACCACCGCCACGTGATCTTCTGGTTTTAAATCGAATACCAACACCTGAATCTATAAAAACACAATCATGAACATATAAGTTCCGAATCATTCCAGCTGTTTCGCTTCCACAAGTAATTCCACCATGTCCTTTAAACGCTAAACAATAGCGTACAACCACATTTTCGGTCGATTGATTTACTCTGATTCCGTCTTCTCCTCTACCGGCTTTCATTGTAAAACAATCATCACCACAACTTAGATTGCAATATTCAATCAATACATTTTTGCTGGATTCAATATCAATTCCGTCTCCACGAGCCGTTCCTACAGAATTGATAGTTACCCCTCGGATAATCACATTATCACAATATATCGGCACGATATTCCAAAATGCTGAATTCTCTAAAGACACACCTTCTATATATACTTTTTTGCAGTTTATTGGAGAAATAAACATAGGAGGGAAGATCCAGTTTTGTTTCTTTCCGTCAACAATTCGTTCGGCTACTGGAGTATTTGGATCGATAACATTATCAATAACATCCTTAGTTAAAATATTATCTCGAATCGATCCAGCCTGAGGCCCTACAAGTTTCCCTTTTCCAGTAATGGCAATATTTGTAGCACCATTGGCATAAATACAAGCTCCAAGTGACATGACCTCAATGCCTTCAATACGTGTAAAAACCGCGGGGAGGAAATCTTTTATTTCACCACTAAAAACTAACTGTGCCTTATCTTCTAAATGAAAATTTATATTGTCTTTTAACTGAATTCTTCCTGTCATCCATTTTCCATTGGGTACAATAACAGTTCCGCCGCCTTTGGCACTCAATTCGTCAATCCTTTTTTGGATTGTAGCAGTATTTAATTCGTTTGAAGATAAAACAAGGGTAACTTTGGCAGTAGGAAATATGGGCTTTGTGAAATTTATAGTTTTAAAAGGAGCTTTTACTTCTTTAATTTCTTCGGTTAGCATTTTTACGCCTACTTCATCTTTGGTAGGTACATGGCTAGAAATTGGATTATTTAGGTTTTGTTTTGTATTGCAACTTAATAATGTAACTATTATTGAAATGGGTAATATTATTGCTTTAAATTTCATATTGACAAGTCTTAATATAACTATACAGGCAAATAAATATAGTTATTGATATAACGATGCAAATATAATTTATTAATTCTGTATCCTAACTAGGGATTAGGTACTTCGGTTTACTCTTAAAAAAAATTAAGATGTTTTTTGTCTTGAAAATCGATATTGTAAAGGGGATACTTTCATGTTTTTCTTGAATAATCTTGAAAAATAATAAGCATCTTCATAACCTATACTTTTGGAAATATTTATGACCTTAATTTCAGTTGTTAATAATAAGAGGCTTGCATGTTGTAATTTCAAGTGAATGAAGTAGTCTAGAGGAGCCATGCCTGTCTCTTTTCGGAAAAGTAAAGAAAAATGAGATACGGATAATTTATTCATCGATGCTAAATTTTCTAAAGTAAGTTTTTCGGCTAATTTGCTTCGCATATAAATTATAGTATTATTTATTAAATCCCTTTCATCTTGTTTTTTTTCATTGAGATTTTGGTCTGGATATAAAAAAGAAGAAACTAAATGGTACAAACAAAGATTAGTTTTATTGAGGTTTTCTTTACCATATCCCATCTCTAAGTTCTTGTACATAGAACTCCATAATTCCAATCCTTTTTCGTTATACAGGATTTCTTTTGGACCATCAAGCGGATTTATATTGAAACCACGATTAAAAGTATTTATATCAGATCCGCTAAAATGAATCCAATAAATAGTCCATGGGTCTTTTTCATCTGATCCATAAGTGATGTATTCTTTTGTTGCAGGTATGATAAAAAATTGATTGGCTTCAACTTCAAAACGGTTACCCCTAATGTTATACCAACCTCTTCCACGTACACAATAAATTAGAATATTATCAGGACATCCGGATTTCCATTCTCTGTGATGGTATTTGGCTTTAGGGAAATAGCCAATATGAGTTACATATAAATGACTCAATGCAGGATTCTCCTTTATTGCTTTTTTCCAAATGTTGTCAGGTAGTGATATTAATTTTTCACCTTGGAATCCGTCACGTTGTTTAAAATCTGTCATGTTGTTTCTTGTATGTAAAAAGCATTTGATACTAAAGTACAATTTTATTTTAGTTGAGAAAGAAAATTTATGATATGTACATACACAAACTGATCAGTTATCTTTTGCCATAATAGAACCTATTCAAATTTAATATTTTAAAATAATAGTTTTTTCCATAAACTCGTTATCTATAAAATTTTTTAAAATAAATAAAATTAAACTATATTAACTTAATAGAATTAGTGTATGTTTGCAAAACTTATTCAGAAATATATAAGTAAAGGATTATTGGTTGTTTTAAAATGATCTAATAAAAGGATTAATAATTAGAAATTCTCTTAGTATTCTTAATAAGTCATATTGATTTTATAAACTTTTTAATTTTTGAAATGATAATTCTGCTATACTATTAAACCTTTTTAATAGACCCTATTTGGTCTAAACAAATGGCTTAGTCTTAAATATAAAAACAAATTTTTTCACCTAACAAACTTTTTTGAGTTTACTAAAAACTTTTTTAAAAAGAGTTTTGGAATTCTTATGTCTAATTTTTTTTATAAAAACAGTAATGAAGAATATAGTACCAAAATTAATTTTTATCCAATGTATCTTTTTTGAAATAATGAACGAAAAGAAAGACATGATGGATGATACAAGTTAAGTGTAAACTTACATTGATCTTTTGTTAGTCTTTGCTATTAATGCTCTCGTGGATAATAGAATTGCTGTAGTCAATGAAAAGTGGTTTGTAGCTGCACATTGGGCTTGCAATACTTTCATTAAAGGTATCTCAGATAGACTTTATGTTTACATTTAATTAATAAGATTGTCCATTATAATAATGAAATACGCTATTTATTTTAACAAAAACTTAAGATAGATTTGTCATTAAATAAATTGATTGAGTCAATTACTAAAACGTTTTCGTTTTTTATAAGAAAAAGGCTGTGTTTGTGTAATTGAATAAAAATGAGATGATTTTAAGTTTTATAAAATCAATATATTTTAAAAGGATTAAAAAAAAATCAGCATTGCAGTATTTAAGTATGAATTTGACCAATTAATATAAAATCAATTAAAAAATGTAAAAAGGAACTAAAAAGAAAACAACTCAAAAGAAAAAACCACAAGAAAGAATAACAACCAATTGAATTTAATTATGAAAAATAGATACATTGATTATTATTGTATAAATCAGAATCAATCTTTGATTTTTACTGGTTATACAAAGCTGAGCAAAAAAGCGTTTTTGTCGGCAATACTATTTTTGTTTACACTATTGTCTTTTGCCCAAGATAAAATTACTGTATCCGGAAAGGTTTCGGATGCTAAAGGTTTGTCAATCCCGGGTGTTACGGTTCATTTACAAGGAACTAAAGGAGGGACAACAACTGATTTTGACGGTAAATACACATTGAAAGATGTAGATTCAAATGCCACTTTAGAATTTACATATCTAGGGATGGAAACTGCTCTTGTAAAAGTAGATGGAAGAAGAACAATAAATACTGTCATGAAAGAAACTGCATCAGCTCTTAATGAAGTGGTTGTAGTTGGTTTTGGTACTCAAAAGAAATCTAACTTAACAGGAGCAATGTCTCAAGTTAAAATGGATGAAGTGTTAGGGGATCGTCCTGTAACAACTGTTGGTGCTGCACTTCAGGGAGCTATACCAGGTCTTAATATTACTAATGCAGCAACTCCTGGAGTTGCTCCTACCTTTAATGTTCGTGGAGTAGCTACCATTAATACCAATGGTAATAATGCTCTTGTATTGATTGACAATGCTGAGGGGGATATTAATATGTTGAATCCGGAGGATGTTGAATCCGTTTCAGTACTTAAAGATGCGGCTGCATCAGCTATTTATGGAGCTAGAGCTGCATTTGGTGTCATACTTGTTACTACTAAAAAAGCAAAGAAAAATTCAAAACCAGTTTTTAGTTACAATAATAACTTTGCTTTTACAAAACCTATCAACCAAGTAGAGCAGGCGCCAATTGCAGATATTGTGCATACTCTTGGAAATTGGAGTAATACTCCAACGGTAGGAGGACCTACTAAACAAAATTTATTTATATGGGAAAAATACATTAGGGATTATAATGCTGATCCAGTTAATTTCTTAACCAATAATCCTGGCCAATTTCAGGCTGAAGGAAGATTTATGCCAGCAAGTGATCCTACGAATTACTATTATTTGAAAGATACAAACATTCAAAATGGTATATTTGATAATCACGGATTGCAAAAGACGCATAATTTTACAGCTTCCGGTGGATCTGAAGCGATTACGTATCGTATGTCTTTAGGTACTGTTTACAATGACGGACCACTAATTACAGATAAGGACAAATACGAAAGATACAATTTAGGTTCTTATGTAAGTGCTGATTTAGCCAAATGGTTCAACACATCGTTGGATTTTAAATACAACACTTCTAATAGGTCAATTGTTTCTTTGGGACCTATTTACAGACAGTTACCTAATTTTACTCCTGTTGATACAGATGTTCCAAAATCAACTGATTTGAATGGTCCAAGGTATATTTTCTCAGCTCCTCAGAATTATATTAAATACGGGAATCCTGATAATTATGTTAGAAAAGAAACAAGAATTTTCTCCCGTACCGTTTTAACACCTTTCAAAGGATTTGAAGGAATTGTTGAATATACGATGGATGATATTTTTAATGATTTTAAAAAATTTACAAAAAGTACTGACTATATAGAAACGAATATGGTTGTAAGTCCATCTTCTTCATTTACTGATGAGAAAGTGCCGGTATATTACAATAACAAAAGTAATTCTCAATATCGTTCTTTGAATGCGTATGCGTCTTATAGTTTTGCAAGTCCGAGTGGAGACCATAGATTTAAAATCATGCAGGGTTTCTCTCAGGAAAGAAATTATTATGAAGCATTGAATGTTAATCGTAAAGAAGTTATTAACGCTGATTTGCCGTCTATGAGTACAGCAGCAGGCGAGACAATTGCAGATGATGCCTTTACTGATAAAACGATACGAAGTGCTTTTTACAGAGTAAACTACAATTATTTAGATAAATATCTTTTGGAAGCCAATGGCCGTTATGATGGCTCATCAAAATTCCCAAAATTAACAAGATTTGGTTTTTTTCCTTCTTTCTCTGCAGGATGGCAGGTTGCCAAAGAAAATTTCATGGGTTGGAGTAAAGACTGGTTAAATGAATTCAAGCTTCGTGCTTCTTGGGGACAAATTGGAAACCAAAACATAATGTTGTATAATCAAACTACTCAGCAATGGGAAGAAGTTGTTTATGGCTATTCTCCAAAAATGGATTCGAGCAGAGCACCTTGGTTAGTAGGGACAACCCAACCGACAACACTTGGTATGCCTCCTTTGGTACGTCAGGATTATGGTTGGGAAGTGGTAGCAACTACTGATTTTGGTGTTGATTTTTCATTGTTCAACCGACGTTTAAACATGACTGGCGATTATTATATCCGTAAAACGAGCGGGATGTTGGCACCGGGGATGGATTATCCCGCAGTTGTAGGAGCATCTGCTCCGCTTCAAAATACAGCTGACATGGAAAACAAAGGATGGGAAGCAACGGTAAGTTGGAGAGATAAAATTGGTAAAGTGGGGTATTATGTTGGGTTCAATTTGTATGATTCACAATCTGTGATTACAAAATATAATAGTAATAACGCTGGTGTGTTAAATATTAATGGATCCGGTAATAATACAACTTACTATGTTGGTCAAAAAATTGGTGAAATTTGGGGATACAGAAATGATGGATACTATACAGTTGAAGATTTTAAAGATACAACAACTTGGTCACTGAAAGATGGTGTAACTTCTTTAGCTGGAGTATCACCACGTCCTGGAGATGTAAAGTTCAAAAACTTGTCAGATAATGGGTCAGCTCCAAGTGCAAATCAAATAGATGCTCCTAATGGTTCTATTACAACTGCTAAGACAGGTGATAGAGAAGTTATTGGGAACAATGCAGCGCGTTATTCTTACGGTATCAATGGTGGGGTAAATTATGCCGGATTTGATTTTTCTTTTATGATGAATGGTGTTGGAAAAAGAGATGTTTGGGTATCAGATATGTTACATTTTCCTCTTATTGATACTAATTTCCAAACAGTGTATTCACACCAATTGGATTATTGGCAACCAGTAGATGCTGCAAATGGAAATTGGCAACCAGTAAACCCTAATCCAGCATACCCACGTCTTTACAATGCAAATGCAAATGGTTCTAGTAATTATAGAATTCAGGATCGATATTTAATGGATGGTTCTTATTTACGCTTGAAAAATGTGACTTTTGGGTATAATTTGCCTTCTCAAATAGTTGAAAAAATTGGATTTAAATCATTTAAAGTTTTCTGCTCTATCGAAAATCCATATACTTGGTCACACCTTGAAAAAGGAAGAGACCCAGAGAGTTTAAGTTGGGGGTATCCTTTCTACACTACTACATCTTTTGGTTTAAATATGGCATTTTAATAACGAAAAAAAATTATGAAAATGAAAAAATATATATTAGGAGGAATTATTGGATTGCTTGCTTTGTCTAGCTGTAATGATGATTTTTTGGAAAAATATCCTAAAGATGCGCTCTCTGAAAAAACAGCTTTTGTAACTGCAGATAATTTCAAGACTTTTGCTTGGGGGTATTATGGTGTATTTACGGATACAGACAACTTTTATCGTGGTATGAATGCGAACCAAGATACCTATAATGGTGATATGCTTGCGGGTTGGCTTACCTGGAAAAATAAAACGGTTGACGGAAACCAGTTGCGTACCCAATTAAAAGTCGCCGGTGCATCAGGAAATGGCTGGAATTTTGTACAAATTAAGCGTGCTAATCTGATGCTGCAAAATATCGAGGGAAGTAAAATGTCTCAAGCGGATAAAGATCATTACCGTTCAGTTGGTTTATTTTGGAGAGCCTATTCTTATTATGAGTTAATTTCTCGTTTTGGAGATGTCCCTTGGATTGATCAAGTGATTCAGGAAGGTGATGATGATCTTATTTATGGTCCTCGTACTCCTCGCAAGGAAGTAGCAGATCATGTTATGGCTGATTTACAGTGGGCAGAAACGCATATTAGACCGACAGGAGATGGTGCAAATACGATTAATACCGCTTGTGTACAAGCCTTGATGTCCCGTTTCTTCCTTTTTGAAGGAACTTGGAGAAAATACCATGGATTGGGGGATTCAGATGTATATTTAGATGAATGTATTCGTGTATCGAAATCATTAGCGACCAAATTTCCAACAGTTGCTAACAGTTATGATCTTTTGTTGAATTCTCCTGATTTATCAACTTACTCGGGGATTATTTTGTACAAGCAATTTGAGTTGGGATCTTTTACACATTTCAGTAGCCGTTATGAAAAAACTACTGCATTGAGTTATGATATGCCTCATTGTACTGTTGAAAATTATTTATGTAAAGATGGTCGGCCAATTTCGACTTCTCCGCTTTATCAAGGAGATAGAACAATGTTTAAGGAGTTTCGTAACCGTGATTTACGTCTGATAGGAACAGTTGTTCCTCCTTACAGTAGAAAGCTTAGTATTGTTGGAGGGTCACCAAATCCAAGTTATGCCGACGGCACAGTGTACAATTCTGTAGGATATTATGCGGGAGATCCTGATGTTACTGACAATATGGAATTTGTTAATGTAGTAAAAAATGCTTTCCCTGGTACTAGTAAGAATCTTCCTGTACTTTGGTTTGGTGGGGCATCGACTAGTTTCAACTCTCCAAATATTGCCGATGTTGGAGCGCCTCAATTTGGTTCATGGACAGGTTATACTTTATGGAGACATTATCATACTTGGGACGATGATGTTAACGGAAATGTTTCGGATAAGCCTATTTTTTGGATTGAAGAAACATTGTTGAACTTGGCTGAAGCTAGTTTTGAAAGAGGACAATTTACACAATCTATAGCTGATATTACCATCAATAAATTACGTCCAAGAGCAGGTGTTGCTAATATGATAGTTGCTAATATTGATGCTGGATGGGATACAAAACGTGACCAAACTGTTGCTCCTGTATTGTGGGAAATCCGTCGTGAGCGTATGTCTGAGTTAATGGGAATGGGATTTGGTTTTCAGGATGTTCGCCGTTGGAAAAAAGGACCTTGGTATGTTAACCAACCTAACCTAGGGGTATATGTTATCAGAGCAAACTGGAGAAATTTAGATGCCAATGGTAATGTTTTGGCAACTCAAAGTGCCAAATGGAACGCTCCAACCCTTACATTGGTAAACAAAGATTTTACTGCCGCAACTACAGAGGGATATGTGAAACGTTTTGATGATCCTACAAAAATTGGTAAAGGATGGTTAGACAAATATTATTTGGAATGGATTCCTACCAACCAAATTGTTCTTAATCCAAATATTAAACAAAACCCTGGTTGGTAGTCAATAGTTTAAGTAAATAAAAATCGCCTATTTTGAAATAAAATAGGCGATTTTTAATAATCTTTTTAAAGATAAATAATAAAAATTTTTTATTGTCGTAGCAAGAGCTCAATTTTTTTTGTTGTATTAGCGAGAACTATGAGTATATAAATTTGACATTATTTTGTCTGTTTACCCATTTCTAATTTTTTTAAAAATAAATATATGACTCATTTTCTACCCAAAAATATTTTTTTGAAGGTTCTTTTTATGGCCTTTTTAATTTACAACACCAATGTAAATGCCCAAGATTATTATCTTGATTTTGCTCCAGGCAATAAGGTTACAACGCCAGCGACAGTATCTGAACTGGATGGTGCAAATAAATTTACCATTGAGGCCAAAGTAAATATGGACTCTTGGAATAGTGCACAGAATATTTTGAAAAAGTCCAACACATTGAGTGACAGGATTAATCTTCAATTAAGTAATGGACTTGTTTATGGAATTGTTTCCAATGGTACCAATGCCAACAAACATACCAGCAATTCTGTAATTGGTTTACATGAATGGCATCATATAGCCATGGTATATGATGGCACTTTAACCGCCGCAAATAGGGTAAAACTGTATGTAGACGGAGTATTGCAAACGAGTACCGTTTCCTTTAGTACAATTCCAACCACTGCTCCCACAAATGCAAGTCCTGTTGAACTTGCCGCTGATACATTTGATGGTAAAATAGATGAAGTTCGTGTTTGGAAAGAGGCTCTAAGTGAAGCCACCATTAATTCTTGGAAAGATATTGATGTTGAAGCTAGCCATCCTAATTATGCTAATTTAAAAATATATTGGAACTTTAATGATTATACCACCACCACAACTGCTTATGGTTCTGAAGGAACAACTTATAACGGTATCATCACTGGAGCAACCTATAGTAATGAGGTTATTATTGCTCCCAACAACGATCCTGTAAAAGTAGAAAAACCTTACGTTGGAGGGTATTTACCTTATTACAAAATAAGCAGCGTTAACAGTAATACATTTGATTATCTTACACATCTGTTTTATTTTTCATTTGGTCCAAATACCAATGGTGATTTAGGACGCGTGGATAGTTCTGGCAATTTTACAGCTCTTAGTGATATAACTACCGTAAATTCAGATATTTCAACCTTAAAAACTTTGAGAGGCTCAAAAACAACCAAAATTTTTGTGACTATTGGAGGTTGGGTTCAATCGGATTATCTTGATGAAGTCGCAGCTAGCGCAACAGCAAGAGACAATTTAGCCCAGAATGTAAAAAACTTTTGTATCACGAACGGTTTAGATGGTGTTGACATAGACTGGGAAGCCTATAATGGCGCGGTAAATGATGCTAATTACGGTCTTTTGGTAAACGCCATTAAATCAGCATTTGCAGGAACAACTTTGCAACTCTCAGTTACAATAGATCCAACTCATTATAGCTTGGCCGATGAGTTTGCTCCCGTTGATTTTGTGCAAATAATGTCTTATGGTCAAAGAATTGGAGGAGGAACCCAAGTATCATTGTCAATGTTACAGGGTTATGTAGATAATTGGGCAAATGCAGGGGTGCCTCGCTATAAACTAGTCACTGGATTGCCTGATTTTGCAAGAAAAACAACTGGATCAGAAAGCTTGACCTACCAATATATTGTTGATACTTATGATCCTGTAGCTGCTGCAGATACCGTAATAGAAGGCGGAAATACTTATTATTTTAATGGTATTAACACCATTAAGCAAAAAGCTCAATATGTGGTTGATTCAAATTTATTGGGTGTTGTTTTTTGGGAATTAGGACAAGACAAAGATGTTAGTCATCCTAAATCGTTATTAAAAGCAGTAACCGAAGTTATAACAGTAAACAACAGTACTTTAGGGGCTAATAATTTTGAAACAAAATTACCTGAAGTTACATTGTATCCCAATCCGTTTACTGATAAATTAACTGTCAACTTTAAACTGCCTTTTAGTGATAAAATTAAGGTGTATGTGTATAATTCAAATGGAAGTTTGGTAAATAGATATGGATCGAATAATCTTCATTTGCAAGGAAATTGCAGTTTTGATTTGGATGTAACCAATCTAAAAACTGGGGTTTATATGCTAAAAGTTATCGACAACAACCAATTTTATACAACTAAAATATTGAAAAATTAACTTTAGATTACTTCTTAATTAAATTAATATGAATTCAAGATTGTTAAAATATACTTTGGTTGTCTGCTTGTTCAAGTTTGGAACGCTATTTGCTCAGTCTGCAAAGAAACAACCCAATATTATCTATATCATTTCTGATGATCATGCGGCTCAGTCGATAGGTTGTTATGGAGCAGAGTATAAACAAACGCCAAATATCGATAAATTGGCAAGCCAAGGCATCCGCTTTACAAATGCTTGTGTAAACAATGCGCTTTGCGGACCAAGTCGGGCAAGTTTTCTAACAGGTAAATTAAGCCATAAAAATGGTTTTAAAGACAACACAAGTACATTTGATGGCTCTCAGGATTCTTTTGTAAAACAGCTTCATACTAACGGGTATCAAACCGCTTGGATAGGAAAATGGCATTTAGAAAGCGAACCTCAAGGATTTGACTATTGGAAAGTGTTAGTGGGTCAGGGTTTTTATTACAATCCTGATTTCTTAGAAATCAATAAAGGTAAAGTTACAGATAAAGGTTATGTTACTGATATTATAACAGATGAGTCCGAAAAATGGCTGGATAACAGAGACAAATCCAAGCCATTCTGTTTGGTGGTAGGACATAAGGCAACGCACCGAGTTTGGATACCGGAAGAACACGTTTTGGATGATTATCAATTTCCATTGCCTAAAAATTTCTATGACACTTACGAAAATCGTATTCCAGCTCAAATGCAGGATATGAATATCGAGAAAACAATGTTATTGGGATACGATTTAAAAATTAATCCCGAAGTGGGTCAAGGCAGTGAAAACTATTCCCGAATGACTCCAGAACAAAAGGCTCAATTTGATGCGTATTATAAGCCAATAGAAAAGGAATTTTTGCAAAGCAAGCTGACAGGAAAAGCATTGACCGAATGGAAGTATCAACGATATATGCACGATTATGTGAGTACTGCGGTTTCATTGGACAAAAATATTGGGCGTTTGATGGAATATTTGGATAAAAATGGTTTAGCCGAAAATACAATTGTGGTTTACACTTCGGATAATGGATTCTTTTTAGGAGAGCACGGTTGGTTTGATAAACGTTTTATGTATGAAGAGTCTTTTAAAGTGCCTTTGATTGTACGCTATCCTAAAATTATTAAGCCAAAATCGGTAAGTAACGAATTGGTAGAAAGTATTGATTTTGGTCCTACTTTTTTAGAATTGGCAGGAGCTAAAATTCCAAGCGATATGCAGGGGGAATCAATAGTTTCAATGCTTGAAAACAAGAAAAAATTCAGGGATTATGCGTATTACCATTATTACGAATGGGGAGAACATTCAGTTGTTCCTCAATTTGGTATAAAAACAAAAAGATACAAAATCATCAGATTTCACGGCCCTTACAATGGTTGGGAGTTTTATGACTTGGAAAAAGACCCTTCGGAAATGAAAAATTTATACGGTAATCCTAAATATAAAAAGGTTATCGATAGTATGAAGGAAAAATTAAATGTAGTGATTAAGAAATATCAAGATGTGGATGCGGAACAAATTTTAAAAACAGAAGCTATTCCTGCTAAAAAAAAGATTGATTAAGAGTATTATTATTTAACAAAAGAACTTTGAAAGTAAGCATGACAAAGGTCTAAATAAATTTGATTTATATATTGAGAGTTTTTTGCTTAAGACGATTATCAAATGATGATTTAATTTTTTTATATGAATAGTTTACATCTTTTAGCATTTTATTTATTCTTTTTTTTTGGTGTAAACGCCCAAGAAGCTAAGCATCATATTACCTTGTTTTCTCCTAATAAAAAATTAGAATTGAAGATAAATGAAGCTATAAATGGTAATCTTCTTTATTCATTTCGTGCTGATGGTAAATTACTTATTTCTGAATCAAAAATAGGTTTAGATACATTAAATGCAAGATGGGCAAAGACGAATTTTTTTTCTGTGAATAAAGTATGGAAGCCTCTTTGGGGAAAAAGAAAAATAGTGCCTGATGTTTATAATGAAGCTCAAATTGACCTTGGATTCTATAAACTCGTTGCAAGGGTGTATAATGAAGGTGTTGCTTTCTGTTACAAAGGGCTTTCAACAAAAAAGGAGCTTACACAATTTAACTTTGCAGGAAACTTTACCGCTTGGTATTATAATGGCGAGAACCATAATCTTGGCCCAGAAAAATTGCTGAACGCAACAGGTTTACGCAAACCAGTAATGACCATTAAAGCTGATCAAAAACATTACCTTGCCATTCATGAAGCGGCTTTAGAAAGTGGTGAACCCTTACTCTTGCAGGCACAAAATAACGGAAGTACCATATTCAGTGTGTCTTCAAAGCATGCCAAGGCTTGGCGTGTAATTTTGTATGGCAAAACGGCTGGGGAGCTTGTCGATTCTCATTTAATTGAGTTGTTGAACCCTGATCCAGAAGATGGAACAGACTTCTCATGGGTAAAACCAAGCGTAGCTGTTTGGGACTGGCGTATTAATGGTGCTGTTGCCAATGGTTTTAAATATGATATGTCTCTCCCTTCGTGGAAAAAAATGATTGACTTTGCTGCGCAAAATGGCATGGGGGCACTTGTACTTGATGCGGATTGGTATGGACCCGAGTTTGCTAAAGGATCTGATCCATTAAAAGGTGGAAAAGTAGAACAAGTACGCCAAGCGATAGCATACGGCAAACAAAAAGGCGTTGGTTTATGGTTATATTTGAACGATGTTGGTGCTAAAAATTTTCCTTTAGCACAAACCTTAAAACAGTATGGCGATTGGGGGGCAGTGGGCTTAAAATATGGCTTTATGCAAGGAACACCTGAAGAAAAAAACATCCATACCCAATTAATTACTAAACTTTGTGCGCAAAACAAATTAATGGTTGATTTTCATGATGGCCCCGTACATCCTTATGGACAAATGCGAACATGGCCAAATGCAGTAACTCGTGAATTTTGTCATTCGCAACTCGATGCCAAGCGAGTTTTTGAACCCAAAACATTTGTTACAACTGTTTTTGTAAATATGCTTTCTGGTCCAATCGATATGGACAATGGTATTATGGATATGCAACAACTTGGACGGGTGGACAACCCTATGGCTGTACCATCAACCATAACTGCCGAAGCGGCGCGTACTCTCATTACATTTTCCGGTGCAACAATCATTCCTGATATTCCTGAAAATTATATCAAACATCCAGATTTATTGAAGTTTATTAGTGCCCAGCAGATGCCCTGGCAGGAAAGTAAAACAATCAGTGGGGAAATAGGAGAATATATTGTAATGGCTCGTAAGGCTGCAGATAACAAATGGTTGATAGCTGCTGCCACCAACGAGAATAGTAGAAAAATTAAAATCCCTCTTTCGATCCTTGAAAAAGGAACCTATGAAGCCCTTATTATTCAAGATGGAAAAGATGCCAATTTTAGGACAAACAAAGAGAGTTATATGACTTCAACCCAAAATGTAAATCAAAATCAATCCATTGAAGTACAGTTAGCTCCCGGAGGTGGTGCCTGCATATTACTTCAAAAAATAAAATAGGAAGATGTTGAAGCGGAACAAATTTTAAAGACTGAAATTGTCCTGCTAAAAAAGGAATTGATTGGGAGTAAAATGATAGTGGAATATCTTTAATGTTGAAAAATAGTAAAATGAATGTTTATAATTTAAATGATTTTAGTATAAAAAGTTTAATTTGAGGAAATATAAAAAATGAAAAAAATAAGTGTAATTATTGTGATGTTTTTAGGAATGGTATTGCATGCGCAACAAGCTGTTCCAATTATTCCAAAGCCAGTGAGTTTGGCGGTGCAGAAAGGAAATTTTGTTTTGGATAAAAATACAACGTTTGTAAATTCTTCAAAAGATAAAGCTGTTGATGCAACGATTAATCTTTTTAAGGAATATGTAAAAAAGAACAACGGAATCGAGTTTAAAACCACAAAAGGCAAAGGAACAAAAGTAGTTTTCGAAATTGCAAAAATCAACACAATTGGTCAAGAGGGCTATTTGCTAGAGGCTAATTCTAACGTAATTGTAATCAAAGCCAATTCGGCAAAAGGACTTTTTTATGGGACACAATCCTTAATACAATTGTTGCCAACAACTAAAAACGCAATGATTCAAATTCCTTGTATGCAGGCAACAGATTATCCTCGTTTCGGATGGAGAGGAATGATGTTGGATTGCAGCCGTCATTTCTTTACAACTACCGAAGTTAAGAGCTTGCTGGATCTCTTGGCTTCTTATAAAATGAACAAATTTCATTGGCATTTGACAGACGATCAAGGCTGGAGAATCGAAATCAAAAAATACCCAAAATTGACCGAAATTGGATCTGTTCGTAATGGTACTATTGTTGGAAAATATCCAGGGACAGGGAATGATAATAAAGAAGTAAAAGGATTCTACACCCAAGAAGAAGTAAAGGAAATTGTTGCCTATGCAGCGGCTCGAAATATAGAAATCATTCCAGAAATCGAAATGCCAGGTCACAGTAGCGCTGCTATTGCCGCTTATCCTGAGTTGAGTTGTTTTCCTAATGAAATAACTAAGTTCAAAGACGATAAAGTGGCCAATAAAACGCTCGAAGAAACTAAAAAAGGAAGATTGAAATTTGTTGTGGAAACCTTTGGTGTTTTTGAAGATGTTTTTGCTCCAACAGATTATACGTTTCAATTCCTTGAAAATGTGATTGATGAAGTACTGCCGCTTTTCCCATCAAAATATATCCACATTGGCGGAGACGAATGTCCTAAAGAGAACTGGAAAAGAAGTGAGTTTTGTCAAAATTTAATCAAAAAAGAGGGATTAAAAGACGAACACGGATTACAAAGTTATTTCATCCAACGTATGGAAAAATACATCAATGGAAAAGGAAAGAAAATCATTGGTTGGGATGAAATTTTAGAAGGAGGTTTGGCTCCAAACGCAACGGTTATGAGTTGGAGAGGCGAAAAAGGAGGAATAGAAGCAGTAAAATTAGGTCACGATGTAGTGATGACACCTGGAAATCCTTGCTATATCAATAGAGGGCAAAGTGACGGAAATACTGAGTGGGGACACAATGACAACCCTAATAATACTTTGAAAAAAGTATATGCCTACGAGCCAATACCAGCTGAACTTGGTCAAAATGACGAAAAATACGTATTAGGTTCCCAGGTTAATGTCTGGACAGAATATATTCCTACTTATGACGCCTTAACACACATGGTTCTGCCTCGTATGCCTGCAATGGCAGAGGTATTATGGTCGCCTAAAGGTTCTAAAAATTGGGACGATTTTTATAAAAGAATTCAGCACCAAAAAGAAATATATCAATCAAAAGGGATTGAATATTCTAATGGAAGTATCTTAGTGGCTATTTCATACAAAGAAAAAGGAGAAGCTATGGAAGTGACATTAGAAATTGAAAATCCAAAAGGAAGTATTGTTTATACAATCGATGGAAGCGAACCTGATGTGAACAGTTTAAAATATGAAAAACCACTTGTAATAGAAGCTTCTACAAAATTAAAAGCAGCGATGATTTTAGATGGAAAAGTAGTTTCATATAAAGTAACTGTTAAAGATTTTCAATTGGATGCTGCTACAAAAAAGTTTACCGTTAAATAATTTTAGAATGAGAAAAATTAGTATAATAATTACAGCGTTACTTTTTGGGATGTTTGTACACGCGCAACAAAATGTTACAATTATTCCAAAACCAATGAGTTTGGTTGTCCTTAAGGGGAATTTTGTTTTAGACCAGAATACACAATTAGTAAATTCTGCTAAAAATAAACAAACGGACGGTGCGATTGTTTTTTTTATGGAATATCTAAAAAAGAACAATGGAATCGATATTCAAAATACTAAAGCTAAAGGAACAAAGATAGTTTTTAAGCTTGAAGAAATCAGTACTATTGGAGACGAAGGTTATGTGTTAGATGTTACTCCAACTGAAATTGTTGTAAAAGCAAATTCGCCAAAAGGGCATTTTTATGCAGTACAATCCCTTATTCAGTTAGTGCCAGTGAACAAAAGCACCACGGTTCAAATTCCTTGTTTAACAGCGATTGATTATCCACGTTTTGGTTGGAGAGGAATGATGTTGGATTGTAGCCGCCATTTCTGGAAAGTTGATATGGTCAAACAATACATCGATTTATTGGCCGCTTATAAAATGAACACTTTACACTGGCATCTTACCGATGACCAAGGTTGGAGAATTGAAATTAAAAAATATCCTAAACTGACAGAAATTGGAGGAACCAGAAACGGAACTATCATTGGTCATTTTCCAGGAACCGGTAGTGATAATGTACCTGTTCAAGGGTATTACACTCAGGAACAAGTCAAAGAAATTGTGGCTTATGCAGCTCAAAGAAATGTAATGGTAATTCCTGAAATTGAAATGCCAGGACACAGTAGTGCAGCCATAGCCGCTTATCCTGAGTTGAGTTGTTTCCCAACAGAAAAGACAAATTTTAAGGATGATAAAGTGGCTAATAAAACTTTAGAGGAAGCTAAAAACGGAAGATTGAAATTCGTTCAGGAGACTTTTGGCGTTTTTGATGATGTTTATGCACCTACCGAATATACTTTCAAATTCCTTCAAGATGTACTGGATGAAGTAATGCCTTTATTTCCTTCAAAATACATTCACATTGGGGGTGACGAATGTCCTAAGAATTCTTGGAAAAGAAGTGAATTTTGTCAAAATTTAATTAAAGAAAAAGGCTTAAAAAATGAGCACGAATTGCAAAGTTATTTTATCCAGCGCATGGAAAAATATATCAATTCTAAAGGGAAAACGATAATTGGATGGGATGAAATTTTAGAAGGCGGTTTGGCTCCAAATGCGGCTGTAATGAGCTGGAGAGGTGAAAAAGGTGGAATTGAAGCCGCAAAAATGGGACATTATGTGGTGATGACTCCAAACGGGCCTTTGTATTTTGACCATTATCAAGGGGATCCCGAAACGGAACCTCTCGCCATTGGAGGATTTAATACCTTGAAAAAAGTGTATGCTTACGAGCCGATTCCTGCCGAATTGGATGAAAATGATGCTAAATATATTTTGGGCTCGCAAGCTAATGTTTGGACCGAATATATTCCGACAGAATCTCAGTTGCAGTATATGATTTTGCCTAGAATGTTGGCTTTGTCTGAGGCTGTTTGGTCTCCAAAAGGACAGCGCAATTGGGATGATTTTTACAGCCGTTTACAGCCTCACTTGGAAGGATTCAAAAAAAGAGGAATAAATTACTCGAATGGAAATTTAAAAGTGACTATCAAAACGGTTGCTCAAGCAAAAGGGATTTTAATAAAATTGACTTCTGAAAAACCAGATGGTGTGATTTATTATACTACAGATGGCAGTAATCCAACAACTTCAAGTAACAAATATGAAAAACCTTTTCAAATTAGTTCGTCATTGACAGTAAAAGCTGCTTTGGCTATTAATGGAGTTTTTCCTCAAATGAAACCCGCTGAACAAAGTATTATTTTTAATAAAGCGATTGGAAAAAAAGTAAGTTATAATGTACCGCCAAGCGTGTATTATCCGGCCAATGGAGAGGTGACTCTTACCGATGGAATCAGAGGGACGAAGGAAGTAGGTAAAAATTGGCACGCTTTTGAAGGGAAAGATGTGGTGGTAACTGTTGATTTGGGTGAAAGTGTTACTTCTAAAAAAATTGCAATTGGAACGATTCAAAAATATAACGATTGGATTTTCCTTCCAAAATCTGTTCGTTTTGAAGTTTCAGAAGATGGTAAAACATTTAAAGAAGTACAAACTGTAGAGAATACTATTCCAGCTACGGAACAAAAAGATACTTTAAAAGATTTTGTAGCCGAATTTCCTGCTCAAAATTTCAAAAAAGTTCGTATAACTTTATTGTCAATGGGTAATTGTCCAAAAGGTCATTCAGGCGAAGGACAACCGGGTTGGATTTTTACTGATGAAGTTATTGTTGAATAAAATTAAAAATAAAAACACCTTAAAATGCTGCCGTTTGGACACAAATACCACAAATTTTCACAAATCTTTGTTTATGAAAATAATTCGTGTAATCAATTTTACGAATTTAAATTAGTGATAATTAGTGCAATTCGTGGCTAATTTTGACTTGTATCCAAACGGCAGCCTTAAAGTAAATTTTTGAATTAGTAATTTTAAGGTGTTTTTTTAAAATTAATCCGTTTCGGTTGATTCAGTTATGGTTCAAAAAAATATATTTTAGGTACTGTTATTTATTTAAGAGTTCTGGATAGGAATTGATTTAAGTATAAAAACTGATTTAAGAAAAACTAAATCCAGCCACAGCGTGGCAATATATTTATAGAAATAAATAAAAGGTAAGGGTAACGAGAGCTCCATAGGAGAGAAATATAAAAACACAATAATAATCGAGTTCAGATTATGAAGAAAAGGAATGAGGAAAATATTTTAAATTGCTTTTTGAGTCTAAAAGCGTTGTTTGCTGTTTTTTTTCTGGTGAATGCTTGTATTGGCTTTTCACAGAAAAAAACCGATCAAAGCATAACAACCTATCGTGCCAAAGCAGTCGATTTGACAATTAAAAAAGAAAACGGAAAAGTAACTGTCTCAGGAAGTTCCGTTTTTCAAATTCCAAATACATTTGTTTGGTGCGGTAGTCCCATCAAAATAAAAAACAAATATTATATGTTTTATTCAGGTTGGGAAGCAGGAGAAAATGTACCGGCAATGAAAGACAGTTGGGTTTTATGCTCAAAAATAGGGGTTGCAGAATCTGATTCGCCTTATGGTGGTTATAAAGATTTAGGATTCTTTTTGAAAGGGATGAAAGATAATGGGAATCCAGCCTTATGGGATGCTCAAATGACGCACAATCCTTTGATAAAGGAATTTAACGGGAAGTATTATCTGTACTATATTGGAGGGAAAGATCCTGGAGAACAGCCAAAGGGTTCACCTGGGGAAAATCTAAGTAAAAGAGACAGAGTTCAGCAAAAGTTGGAGATTGGTGTTGTCGAATTCAATAGTATCGAAGAGTTGCTAAAAGGCAAATTTAAGCGTTCCAAAGAGCCTTTATTAAAACCAAGGACACGCGTGAAGAGCACTAATGTGATTGACCCTTCTCCAGCAGGAACAATTGCGAAGCCAGATAATATTATTGTCGTAAATCCGGCTGTAGAATACCGCAAGTCTGATGGAAAATATTTATTGATTTTTAAAGGAAATATCTATGATCCAAGTTGGAGAGGAGTACATGGGGTAGCAATTGGTAATTCTCCAACAGGACCGTTCACAGCTACTGATGAATTTATTTTTGATATTGATCTTGGTAATGGAAATAAGGTTTCGGCTGAAGATCCGTACATCTGGTATCACAGAAAAGATAAAAAATTCTATGCTGTTATGAAAGATTTTACAGGAAAACTAACAGGCGGAACTCCTGCCTTGGCAATGATGGAATCCCAAGACGGATTGCATTGGGTTCCTTCAAGACAATCTTTGTTTATGAAAAAGGAACTCATTTTGAAAGACGGCGGCATTGTAAAAGTAGATCGTTTGGAACGCCCGCAACTTTTATTGGATAAAAATGATGATCCAATAGCTTTGTATGCCGCTTGTTCAATAGATAATCCGAATAATAAAAAAGATGGAGGAACTTTCAATATCCAAATTCCATTAGAAGTAATTAGAAATAAAAATGAATAAAATGAAAAAGCTATTTTTTACACTATTTGCAAGTTGTGTAATTTCTTTTGGAGGATTTGCCCAAAAGAAAACGAACGTAATTGTAATCCTTTGCGATGATATGGGTTACGCCGATTTGAGTTGTTATGGAGCCAAAAATTATAAAACGCCCACTCTCGATAGTCTGGCAAAACATGGCATCCGTTTTACTAATTATTACGCTCCTCAGGGTGTGTGTACCGCTTCCAGAGCTGGACTTTTAACGGGATGTTATCCAAACCGCATCGGAATTGAAGGTGCTTTCCTTGATAAAGATACTATTGGATTAAACAAAAACGAGGTTACTATTGCTCAAATGGTAAAGGCAAAAGGCTATAAAACAGCTATTTTTGGAAAATGGCATTTGGGTCATTTAGAGAAGTTTCTGCCTCTTCAACACGGTTTTGATGAATTTGTTGGAATTCCCTATTCCAATGATATTTGGCCAGTGAATTTTGATGGCAAACCAATGACTGATCCAAAATCCAATATTACTCGTTTTGCTCCTTTATTCTTGATGGAAGGGAACAAGAAAATAAAACCAATTGCTACTTTGCAAGACCAAGATCAGCTAACCACCACATTCACAGAAAAAGCAGTTGATTTTATTAATAGAAATCATGACAACCCTTTCTTTATCTATCTGGCTCATCCAATGCCTCACGCTCCTCTTGGAGTATCGGATAAATTTAGAGGAAAAAGCGGGCAAGGACTCTATGCCGATGTAGTTATGGAAATTGATTGGTCTGTGCAGCAAGTGATAAAAGCTTTGAAGAAAAACAAAATCAACGATAACACACTAATTATTTTTACCAGCGATAATGGGCCTTGGCTTAATTTTGGCAATCACGCAGGTTCAACAGGAGGATTAAGAGAAGGAAAAGGAACCAGTTGGGATGGAGGACAAAAAGAACCTTGTATTGTTAGCTGGCCAAAGAAAGTTCCTAAGAATATTATTAGTGATAAAATGATTTCAGGGATTGATATATTGCCAACCATTGCAGCGATTACTGGTGCAGAATTGCCTAAAAACAAAATTGACGGAGTGAATATGTTGCCTCTTTTTGAAAACAAAAAAGGTGCTGATCCCCGACATGTATTTTTACATTATTATTCTACCCGACAGCTGCAAGCGGTACAGAAAGATCATTGGAAACTGGTTTTTCCTCATACTTATCGTTCGTATGAAGACGTTGCTCTAGGAAAAGATGGTTTCCCTGGTCCATATAACTACAAAAAGGTTACGAAAATGGAATTGTACAATTTGAAAGATGACCCGTTTGAGAGAAAAGATGTTTATGATCAAAACCCAGAAATCGTAAAAGAATTACAGAAAATAGCTGATGAAGCTAGAGAAGATATTGGCGATAATTTGACCAAAGGGAAAGAAAAAGGGAAAGGATACAGACCTCCGGGAACTCTTTCTAAAAATTAGTTGGAAATAAAAATATTAGTGTAAATTTTTAGAATCAATATCCGAAGTTTTCTTTTAGTACTTTTGAGTAATAAAATTAAACTCGTTGTAAACTATGAGATATAATGCAATTGTTTTCAGCGTATTATTGTTTTCAATAGTAAGTTGTAATAAAGAACAAAAAAAGAAAAAAATAGAGAGTCATGCTATGAGCTGTGAGTCTTCTTTGCCTTCTCGATTTTCAGGAACTAATACGTATGCTATTACCAATAAATCTGGAGAGGTTTCTTATGATGGCATGGTGAAGATTCCGGGTGGAGAATTTTTGATGGGAGCTTCTGATAATGAAGGGAGAGCAGACGAGTCTCCACAGCATAAGGTTAAAATTAATCCCTTTTGGATGGATGCCACCGAAGTGACCAATGCCCAATTTGAAAAATTTGTAAAAGCAACGGGTTATATCACAACTGCCGAAATAAAACCAGATTGGGAAGAATTAAAAAAGCAATTGCCTCCAGGTACCCCAAAACCTGATGAGAGTCTATTGGTTCCTGCTTCTTTGGTTTTTACACCAACAGCTACAGCTGTTCCTTTGGATGATGTTGCGCAATGGTGGAAATGGATAAAAGGAGCCAGTTGGAAGCATCCTCGCGGTCCTGAGAGTAATATCAAAGGGAAAGAGAATTATCCTGTAGTGCATATTTCTTGGGATGATGCTAATGCTTATGCAAAATGGGCTGGCAAAAGATTACCCACAGAAGCCGAATGGGAGTTTGCTGCCCGAGGCGGATTAGTTGGTAAAAAATACTTTTGGGGAAATGATGCGCCTGACCAAGGAAAATCAAAAGCTAATATTTGGCAGGGAAAGTTTCCATATCTAAATACTGCAACTGATAAATTCATAGGTGCTGCTCCTGTAAAATCATTCGCACCAAATGGGTACGGCTTGTATGATATGGCTGGAAATGTTTGGGAATGGTGTAGTGATTGGTACACACCAGATTATTACGAACAAATAAGCAATAATATTGCCGAAAATCCAAAAGGACCTTCAAAAAGTTATGATCCTATGGAACCGAATACTCCAAAAAGAGTGGTTCGTGGAGGTTCGTTTCTTTGTAATGCTTCCTATTGTAAAGGCTATCGTGTTACAGCTAGAATGAAATCTTCTCCTGATACAGGTTTAGAACATACAGGGTTTAGATGTGTTGTGGATAGTCAATAGTTGATATGAATTATTTACTGTAAAACTTTATGTTTTAAAATTTTTAAATCCGTTGGATGTTTTTATTAGTTTTTAATAATTACACCAACGGATTTTTTTATTAAAAGTTTACTTTTTTTAATTTCTAAATGAATAATAAGATTGTCCAGTATTATAGTGAAATGAACTATTTATTTTAAGTAAAAGATAGTATATATTTGATATTTACTAAATCGATTTATATTATAATTAAAATATCAAGCTTCTTAATTAAAATTTAAAAAAGGGAATTATGTTAAAAAGAATACTGCTTTTATTTATTTGCGTTTTATCGAGTTCGAACGCTATGTTGGCTTATGCAGAAACAGAAGCGCTAAAAGTGAATTCTGCAACAAGAATCGATACCCTAAAAATCTTGACTTATAATGTGCATCATTGCAACCCTCCCGGAAAAAATATAATTGATATTCCTGCCATTGTAAATGTGATAAAAAACAGTAAAGCATCAATTGTGGCGTTGCAGGAAATAGATGTGAATACTTCCCGCTCCGGAAAAGATTTGAATGAAGCGGAAGCAATCGCGAAGGCGTGTGGCATGTATTTCTGTTTTGGAAAAGCATTGGATTTTGCTGGTGGCGGTTATGGTGTAGCAATTTTATCTAAATATCCAATAAGTGACGAAAAAACTACCTTTTTATCTAAAGAAGCAAATCCTAAAAAAGAACAAAGAGTTTTGCTGACTGCTAAAGTTAAAATAAGTGAAAAACAAACCATACTATTTGCCAGTACGCATTTAGATTCTGAGGATGAAAATAATAGAATATTGCAGGTTAATGAAATAGTTAAAATTGCAGACAACAGCACGATGCCGTTTATTATTGGAGGTGATTTTAATTCAGTGCCTAAAAGTATTCCTTTGGAAGCATTGGATAAATATTTTCAGCGCAGTTGTACTGAATGCGACCCAACAGTTCCTCAGGATATGCCAAAAGAGAGTATTGACTTTGTAGCTTTTCCTTTAAAATTAGCAAAAAAAATAAAAACAATTAGTCATACGGTGATCAACGAAAGCTATGCTTCGGATCATCGCCCTGTATATGTAGAATTGAATATTAAAAATATTAAGTATAGAGAGTAAATTTTAGAGAAATTGAATATATAATTAAAATAATAATAGGTAATCATAAATATTTATATGTTGCTAATTTATAATACTATATGGAAAAAAAATTTGCGATTGGAATGGATGTAGGAGGAACGCACGTTACTTCTGCTGTTATTGATGTTAATGAAATGAAAGTCTTGAATTATTCAATGCATAAAGAAACTTTTGATTCAAATTTGCCTGTAAATCAGGTTATGGATTATTGGGAAAAATCGATTCTGTCTTCCATGAAAAATTCAGAGGTTGAAAAAATAAATGGAATTTTCATTTGTATGCCAGGACCATTCGATTATGAAAAAGGTATTTCTATGATTAAAAATCAGGGAAAATATGAAAATTTTTATGGATTAAATATTAGTGATTTAATTAAAGAAAGACTTAATCTTCCTGGCGATTTCAATGTTTTTTTCGAAAATGATGCAGTTTGTTTTGGTAAGGGAGAAGTTTATAAAGACAAAGTGAATCTTTCCAAAAAAGTCATGGCAGTAACATTGGGAACGGGATTGGGTTCCTGTTTTATAGATAATGGTGTTTCAATCAGTTCAGGTATTGAAGTGCCTACAGATGGCGAAATATGGAATTTGCCTTTTAAAACTGGCATAGCTGAAGATTATGTGTCTTTAAGAGGTCTTTTGGCGAAATATTTTGTTTTGAGCGGTATCAAGCTCGAAAGTGGATTAGAGCTTTATAACAAAGCAATAAAGGGGGATAAAAATGCAATAGAAGTATTTGAAGAGATGGGAGTGCATTTAGCTGAAATAGTGATTCCATGGCTAAAAAAGTTCTCTGTTGAGCATTTCATAATTGGGGGAAAAATTGCAAATGCAAGTGCTTTATTCTTACCAATTTTTAATAAAAAAATAAAAGAAGAAGATTGTGAAATCAGTGTTCAAGTTTCCCAAGATAATGAAGATGCTGCATTATTGGGAGCTACAAGTCGGATTTATGTATTAGAATATTAATGATAATTGAAATAATTTGAGTTTGTTTAATGCAAGTAATCAAATGAGAATTATTCTTAAGGACAAAGAAAGAGTCTGTAAATTATTGAATATAATATGTACATGAAAAAACATTTGGCTGATTTATAATTATTGCTTTGTGTCTTTAAGGCACAAAGCAGCTTCTTTTTTAAATAACGAAACTATGAGTAATAGAAGAAATTTTATAAAAACGACTGCCATTGCCTCAGTGGCTATGGCTCTAAATTCATTTAAAACAGAATCTGAAGAAGATAGATTGATTGATTGATTGATTGATTGATTGATTGATTGATTGATTGATTGATTGATTGATTGATTGATTGATTGATTGATTGATTGATTGATTGATTGATTGATTGATTGTTACAAATAGTAGTAAGGCCACAAAAGACAAGGAGAAAATGTGATGGAAGGGATAGAAGTGCTAAAAGCATGGTTGAAAAAGCAGATGGAAGAATTGAGATTATGCCTGACGGTGGTTTGCATTCTTCTAATATTGCTCAATTGGATAAAAAAGTGAATGCTTCTTATTATCATTCTTTAGCTATTACTGTTTCTGGTGAAATTGCAAATTGGAATGAGATTGCGAAAATAAAAGAGCTTATCAGTTTTAAATAAAAAACGAGCCCTATTTTTATACAATCAAGTTTATTTAAAACATATTAAATACCACTATTTAGTTAAAGAGCTAATATGGATTATAAAAAAAGGCATTGGTTTTCAATGTCTTTTTTTTGCTTAGTATTTAAAAATATAGACTAATACCATTCTAAAATTTAAGAAAATAGCATTCAGAAATACCGTTATTTTATAAATATGTTTTTTTGGATTAAAAAAAATACAAATAATAAAATAGTCCATTATTTTAATAGTATACACTATTTTTTATCTGCTATTTCAGGTGGATCTTGCGATAGATTTAAATGAGCATAAGTGTTTTACCTACTTACTTTAGAAAGAAGTAAAAGAAGTATTCAAATAAAGCAGGAAATCATTTTTTAACAGAATAAAACTATAATCGATTTAAATGAAAATAATGAATCAATTAAAAGATAAAATAATTTTTTTGACTGGCGGTTCAGATGGAATCGGGTTTGAGTGTGCAAAAGCATACGTGTCAGAAGGAGCTAAGGTAATTATAGCTGCAAAAGATGAAGACTTAATAGATGTGGCAATTGCAAAATTGGGCCCAGGACATCTTGGCATTTGCTGTGATGTGTCAAGTGCTTCGGATGTGAAAATAGCAATTGAACAAACACTCCAGAAATATGGACGAATAGATGCAATCCATAACAATGCTGGTATCGCGAATCCATCTAAAGCCTTGCATGACACCACTGAAGCGGAATGGGATGACTTAATGAATGTAAATCTGAAAGGTATTTATCATACCATAAAATTTGGATTTGAAGCTTTGAAAGAATCACAGGGATGTATTTTGAATACGAGTAGTTTGGTTGGAGAGATAGGACAGGAGATGCATGCTGCTTATACCGCTACCAAGGGAGGAGTCAATGCACTTACTAAATCTATGGCATTGGATTATGCAAAATACAACATAAGAGTTAATGCCGTAAGCCCTGCTGGTGTTTGGACTTCAATGTTGCGCAAATGGAATGAGGAACAACCAGAAAATTTAGATATGTCGGCTTATTTAAACGGCATTCATCCATTGGGTTATTGTCCAGAAGGAGATGTCGTAGCAGATGTTTGTGTTTTTATGTTGTCAGATAAAGCTCGCTTTGTGACAGGTTGCATCATGCCTGTAAGCGGTGGTGCTGAACTTGGTTATAGAAATATAAATTCCTCAATAAGCGAAGAAAAATTAAATATTAAATAATAGCACATTAATTTTTAATTGTATTGCAAATAGATTACTCAATAAAACAATACTTTTATTGTACTGGAAATTGATAAAATGTTAAAAATAGTACAGTAACGGAAAAAAAAATAAAGATGATAAATAATATAAAAATAACTGATAAAAGATTCGATTTACAAACGGGTGCAGGTAGCGATGCTATACATAAGGATCCTCAATATTCATACGCAGTTACCCAATTAAGTGATGAAAGTGGTAAAACGGGAACAGGACTCGCTTTTACTTTAGGTGAAGGGAACGATTTGGTGTGCAAAGCGGCACAATTTTATGCAGATAAGATTAAAAATATTGAAATCGAAGAATTGATGTCTGATTTTGGGACAACATTTAAAGAATTGTCAAACGAGCAACAATTTAGATGGTTAGGTCCACACAAAGGAGTAGTTCATTTAGGATTAGCTTCTGTTACCAATGCCTGTTTCGATCTTTGGGCAAAAAAACGCGGGGTACCGTTATGGAAGTTGTTAATAGATCTTTCTCCTGAGCAGCTTGTAAATTTAATGGATCTTTCTTATTTAGAAGATGTATTGACAAAAGAAGAAGCATTGGCACTTTTAAAAAATGAAGCTCAAACTAAAAAACATAGGGAAGTCATTGTTGATGTAGGATATCAAGGCTATGATACTTCTGTTGGTTGGTTCAATTACGATGATGAAAAGGTACGTGAAAATTGTAAAAAAGCTATTGATAATGGTTTTACTGCCATGAAATTAAAAGTTGGGTCAGCCGATCCTCTTAGGGATATTAGACGTGCTAATATTGTTAGAGAAACTGCTGGAGAAACTGCAAAAGTAATGTTGGATGCAAATCAACAATGGACATTGCCACAAGCAATATCTATTTGCAATGAATTGAAAAATATGAATCCTTACTGGGTGGAAGAACCTACCCATCCAGACGATATTTTGGCACATAAAACTTTGGCAACAGAAATAGCGCCTGTAAAATTAGCATTAGGTGAGCATGTGCCTAATCGGGTAATTTTTAAAAACTATCTGCAAACTGGTTCTACAAGTTTTGCTCAAGTAGATGCAGTACGTGTAGGAGGAGTTAGCGAATTTTTAACCATAAGTTTAATGTGCAGAAAATTTGGTGTTCCGGTAGTGCCTCATGTTGGAGATATGGGACAATTGCATCAGCACTTGGTATTGGCCAATCATATTGCCATGGGACACGAAGCATTGTTTTTAGAGCATATTCCACATTTAAAACAACATTTTGTTCATCCCGTGAATATAGAGGGTGGTGTTTATAAAACACCTATGGAAGCAGGAAGCAGTTGTGATTTAAAATAAAAAATAAAACTCTATGATAGGAAATATTGACATTGTAATTAGTATTTTATACATCATTGGCATTGTAGTCATTGGTTTATGGGCAGGTTTGAAAAAGAAACCTGTTGGTTTAGGTAATGAATCAGATGAATATTTTTTGGCGGGTAAAACCTTAAAATGGCCAATGATAGGACTTGCTTTATTTGCAACAAATATTTCTTGCCTGCACCTTGTAAGTCTCGCACAATCAGGCTTTGATACCGGTCTTTTAAATGGGAATTTTGAGTGGATGGCAGCCATAACTTTAATATTATTGTCTCTATTTTTTGTTCCTTTCTATATAAAATCAAAAGTAGCAACCCTGCCTGATTTTCTAGAAAAAAGATATAATAGAGCTTGCAGAGACTGGTTGGCTTTCATTTCTATTATTACCGCTGTGGTGATACATATTGCCTTTTCATTTTTAGCAGGAGGTATTGTTTTAAAAACATTATTTGGTGTAAATATGTATGTCAGTGTAATTGTAATTGCACTGCTAACTGGATTGTACACGATTATTGGTGGTTTGCGAGCGGTGGTAATAACTGAGTCCATACAAACGGTAGTGTTGTTAAGCGGAGCAATCATTATTACAGTGTTGTGTTTTAATAAAGTTGGCGGCTGGTCATCTATAACTGAGACATTGCAAGCGACCAATAGCATGGATAAATTATCAATGCTTAGACCAGCAGGAGATGCTAGTGGTATGCCTTGGTATTCTATATTTTTGGGTTATCCAGTATTAGGTATTTGGTATTGGTGTGCTGATCAGACAATTGTACAAAGAGTACTTGGTGCAAAAGATAAAGAACACGCTAGAATTGGACCATTATTTTGTGGTTTTATAAAAATATTGCCTGTTTTCATTTTTGTTCTTCCAGGGTTAATGGCCTATGTATTGGCAGAAAAGGGACTCTTTGATATTAGTAGTTTGCAAAGTTTAGGTACCGATGGTAAAACTATAACGAACACAAAGGGGATTTATACTTTAATGATAACACAGCTGGTGCCAACAGGTTTGGTGGGGATTTTGGTGGCTGCATTATTATCGGGATTGATGAGCCAAATTTCGGGAGCTTTAAATTCGATTGCCACTTTATTTAGTTTTGATTTATACAAACGTTTTAAACCAGAAACCAGCGACCTTCAATTGGTTAAAATAGGGAAATTAGCTTCTGGTGTTGCGCTAATAGTTTCAATAGGTTTGCTTCCATTACTGGATAAGTATGAAAGTTTATTTAACGGACTTAATGATGTCATTGCACATATAGCACCTCCAATAACTACAGTATTTTTGCTGGGAATTTTCTGGAAAAAAGCTTCTGCAAAATCGGCACAATACACCTTGTGGATAGGTTCGGCTTTGGGAGCTGCGGTTTTTGTTTTGAATAAATTGCAGCCTGATACAACATTAGGCCATATACCATTTATGATGATGGCTTTCTATTTGTTCTGCACTTGTGTGTTGATGCAAGTAGTTTTTTCTTACATCTATCCAGTGCAACATACAGCTGAAAGTGATGAGTTATATTGGAAAACACCATTGGAACCATTGAGTAGCAAAGGCTGGCCAGGCATAGGAAATTACAAATTATTATCGGGCTTATTATTGTTAATCATGGCTGTTTTGTATTGGGTTTTTAGATAAAAATTAAATGTTAATAATGAAAAAATTGCAAATTTTAGTATTGCTATTAACAATTGCTTCAGTGCCAGTTGCAAAAGCTCAAGATAAAACAAATGCCACTGTCATGAAAGATTTCATGGATAAGCGTTTTGGAATGTTTATTCATTGGGGGCCAGTAAGTCTAAGAGGTACAGAAATTGGCTGGAGCCGGGGTAATCAAGTAAACAAAGCGGAGTATGATACTTTGTACAAAGAGTTTAACCCAGTTTTATTTGATGCCGATGAGATAGTAAAAATAGCTAAAGATGCTGGAATGAAATACCTTACCATTACTGCTCGTCATCATGATGGGTTTTGTTTATGGCCATCAAAATTTACCGATTATAATATCAAAAATACTCCCTATAAGAAAGATATTGTAGGTGCACTAAATGAGGCTTGTAAAAAGCAAGGCATTAAGTTTTGTATCTATTACTCAGTATTAGATTGGTACCATCCGGATTATCCTAATCATTCAAACGATAGAAATGGTAGTGGGGACCCAAAGTCTGATATGAACAAATATCTTGAGTATATGAAAAATCAACTTAAAGAGTTAATCACGAATTATGACCCTTACATGCTTTGGTTTGATGGACAATGGGAAAAGCCTTGGACAAATGAAATGGGTATCGATTTGTATAAATACCTAAAAGACTTGAAACCAACTTTAATTATTAATAATAGATTAGGTAAAGAATTTGCATCTGTAAGAAATACAAAAATTGATGCCAGTAAAATGGTTGGAGATTATGATACTCCAGAGCAAGCCGTAGGAAGCTTAAATATGGAAACTCCTTGGGAAAGCTGTTTCACTATTTGTAAACAATGGTCTTGGAAACCTAACGATGAAATGAAATCGTTGGATACCTGTATCAGTATTTTATCAAAAACAGCTGGAGGTAATGGTAATCTATTATTAAATGTAGGCCCAATGCCAGATGGACGTATAGAAGCCAGACAAATTACACGTTTAAAAGAAATTGGTAATTGGTTAAAAGTTAACGGAGAGGCAATTTATGGAACATTGGGTGGACCATATCATCCCAGTAATGACTTTGCAACAACCAGAAAAGGGAGTACAATTTATGTTCATGTTATTAACACTAAATTGTCTGTATTAACACTAAAAAAGTTACCATCTGTCAAAATAATTAGCGCAAAAACCTTAGATGGTAAAATCGTATCAATAGAAAATGACAGTGATACTTTCAATATTAAATTACCTGAAAATTTGCAGGGTAAACTGGAGTATGTAATTGTTTTGAAACTAAATACCAATGCTGAAAAAATAGAATTAGTTAATTAAAAGATTTATGATATGAAAAAAATTAAAACATCTATTATTTTATTATTTCTTTCAGTAATTCTGGTTTCTTGTAATCAATCGATAGATAAAAAGGAAACAAACGTTATGCGATTTGGTTCGGTAACAGGATTAAAACCAGAAAAAATAGCATATTATAAAAAACTACATGCCGCAGTTTGGCCTGAAGTGTTAAAGAAAATTACAGAATGTAATATTCGTAATTATTCAATTTATCTGAAAGAGATAGAAGGCAAATTTTATCTTTTTAGCTATTTCGAATATGTTGGAAATGATTTTGAATCCGACATGAAAAAAATGGCTGATGATCCTAACACCCAACGTTGGTGGAAAGAGACCGATCCATGTCAATTGCCGTTGCCAGAAGCTATTGCCAAAAAACAAATTTGGACCAATATGGATGAGGTATTTCATACTGATTAGTATTATTTTTTTAGCATGCCAATGTTTTAAATAATTAATAAAAATTAAATTCATGGTCACACAAAAATATTGTTCAGCACTAGATTTAAAGGATGATCCTCAGTTGATTGCAGAGTACAATATCTATCATAAAACTGTTTGACTGGAGATTATAAAAAGCATTACCAATTCGGGAATTGAAATGTTAGATATATATTGTGTTAACAATAGAATGATTATGATTATTGAGGCAAATGAAGGATTTTCATTTGATAAAAAATCAAAAATGGATGCCAATAATTCTAAAGTTCAGGAATGGGAAGAATTGATGTGGAAGTTTCAATAAGCCTTGCCTTGGGCAAAGACTGGAGAGAAATGGATGCTAATGGAAAAAATATTTGAATTGAAATAAGATTATGAAATACCATGAATTTGTAATTTATTAATTAATATAGAATCGAGTCAAAATGATGAAATAAAACTTTTAAATAGGATTGAATCAAGATCTTGGATAAAAGTAAAATACAACTAATAATTTTTTACTGTAGGTAGAGTATTAAATATTAGTTTTTTGAAGGAATGTTTACCTGATTTTTGTTAGTTATTCTGAAGGCACATTACTTAAAAAGAGGAGGGATATTGTCAATAGCAAGTCCCTCTTAAATCTATTCAAAATTTTATTTGCTTATCAAGTTTAGTGATAAATTAAATTCAATTAACTCTTGAAATGATTGATAATAAACCAAAGGACAATAAAGTTTTTTTGGTTGATAAAAAAGGAGATACCATTTTTAAAAAATTGCCTTCACATCTTGTATCAAATACGCTTTATAAGGAAGGATACTATAAGCCTTAGAGAAGGAAAATATGAATTATCTCTGACTGATAGTGCAGGCGATGGATTAGAATTTTGGGCTGAAGCACAAAACGGAGATGGCTATTTGCGTATATTTGATAGGAAAGGAGATTTGATTCATGCTTTTGAAAGTGATTGCGGGAATGGAGAAAAATTGAGTTTTATGGCTTCGCCAAATTTTGTAGCTGATACAATTCATCCCAAGTATGCATTTTCATTATACCCACGATTAGTTACTGATAAAACAGAGTTAAATGTGGTTTCGAATAAAATAAGTCAAATGACGGTTTTAATTACAGTTAACGATGTCGTCATGAAAAACATGATTACACTGCAATTAAGAATGGAACATTACTATATTCTTTAGGAAACTTACCCAAAGGACGTATTGTTTTGGAAGTTTTAATGGATGGAGTAAGCAAATTTAAAGGAAGATTGAATAAGAAGTAATTCACAAAGGACATAAATACACAAGTTGGACACGCAAATAATTAACTACACACTAAATTTAAAATAGAATACCGATGTTAAAAAGTATTATAGACAAAGCAACAGGTTTTGAAAAAAGATTTGAAAATATCAATACAGTCGTTTTCGAAAACTCAACTGAAGCCTCAAAAGCAGTAGCGCAAGAAATAGCTTCACTAATCAAAAGCAAACAAGAAAAAAACGAATCTTGTGTTTTAGGATTAGCAACAGGTTCTTCTCCAAAGGGATTGTACG
>Ga0308157_10000301_pt1 | contig 180397 bp, 245 predicted proteins | sample PhyBR1_FD_201035 | JGI IMG/M metagenome (GOLD analysis project Ga0308157, IMG submission 201035) | Phyllosphere microbial communities from UC Gill Tract Community Farm, Albany, California, United States - DLSLB.R1 | ecosystem: Host-associated > Plants > Phyllosphere > Unclassified | place... | reverse complement strand
GTATACCGGTAGAACTTCGCTTTGTCTCCCCATGCAGCATGATGGATAGGGTTATCCAGTTTTGCTACATGAATGTCTTCATCGGTAATCGTCTTGATGTACTTCATTCGACTTTCTGCCGCATTGAGACTTCCTGCATGAATCAAAGGCTGCTCGGATTCCGCCATCTCGGTAATGGCTTCTTCCCAATTCGACTTGGTGCTGATGTGGTACCACTCGGTGTCGCGAACCGCTTCTTTGTCGAAGAATTGACGGTCGGTATATCGCACTGCCGAAGCCAACTGCCCGGTGGAGTGAACATGGTTGCACATTTGGCAATACAGAAGCTTCGTCCTATTGTCAGCCTCTTCAATTTCTTCGACGGTGAAGAATGACCTGCACCTGTCACAATATGCGCCAGAGTAGCCCTCGGGAGCAAGTTCCCAGTCCATGCCTTCATACTCAAATGTGGTGTGCTCAAGTTGAATCTTGTTCCACGGCTTTATGAACATCACAGAATCTTCATTACGACCCGCAGAAGCCACAGGAGACGGCTCAGGGACTTTTGCCGCCGTAGGGTTGTGGGTGGACACCGAAGGCTTCAAAGACGGCGAGAGACGCTTAGAGGCGTTTTTACCGTCAGGGCTAACGCGAACATGGGTATGCTTCCCATTCTTGTCAACGATTGGTTTGAGTACGAGATTGCTCACTGTTACCTTCCTACGCCCTATTGTATCGACAACTTACGACCGTCATTGAAACAAACAAAAGAGCCTCACCACCAAAGCAGTGAGGCTCTTTTGCGTAGTGTGTTATCCGTTACCGAAGGACACCTTGCTGATCTGTCGAGGTGACAGATTGTCGCTCGGCACGGTGAAGGTCATAACACCACGAGCAAAGAAGGCTGCCTCTTCTTGTGCGTTAGCACCTACCTTGCCACCAGATACGTTACGAACACCGAAGTGAGCGGTGTTTTCTCTGTCATAGCTAACAACCCATCCTGAACCGTTGATGGTGATTTCTTCGCCGTCTACGAAAGCACGTACTGTTGCAATTTGAATGTCCTTACCCTGATTGACGTTGAGGTAGTTACCAGCGCGAACATTGGACATGTTGGCAGCGTTGTTGATGAATCCTTGGTACTGCATTCCGTAATACGTGCTGTAGTCAGGAGCAATGTACTTGTCTGACAGTGCATAACGCGATACATAGTTAGTACTTGGCATCGGTGCTACCGCTCCTACAGGAACCCAACCTCTATAAAGGACTGCGGGGTTGTCTGCGTCTGGCGTAGAAATGTGGATAGCGTTGACAACATCAGATCCTTCTACGGTGTACTGAACAACACTGTCCTTGTAGAAGAGATACATCTCTTCATCAGTGGCATCAAACCCAGGGTTCATTCCGAGAATCACCCTGTTGGTGGCATCCTGAGGAAGGATGTAGGTGTAACCGCCACTCAAGTCCTCTGTAGTAATTCCAGGAGCGCCCTTGGTGGTAACTCCCGTAATGGTAGTTAGCTTCTGGTCGAGGTTGTTTGGGGTGCTAGGAATGAACTTCTGGAACTCAGCAGAGCCTCTGTTGAGAGGAAGAACGATAGCATCGTAGTCTGGGTCATAAGAGACCGCCTTGTATCCCTCTGGGTCAGCAACAATAGTGGGAGGTGTAGGGTTCACATAGCCAGGCTGTTCCTCGGGAGTTCCTGAACCAGGATTGCTCCCGCCGTTGTCGCCGCCATTGTCATTACCATCGCCCGGGTTGCTTCCGCCTTCTTCCGGCTGAGCAACTTCAAAGTTGGTGGTGTCGAGGCAACTGGCAAGCTTGATTTCAGACAGGCTGCTACTGGTTGTCGCTGAGTCTGAAGAGCGATAGAAAGTCTTTCCAGATGGTGATGTCGCCTTTGCCACCCAGGCATCAGGCGTGTTACAGAAGCGGACTTCTTGGTTGCTTGTCTTTGCGGAAAGCGTAATGCGCGCAGCAGGCTTGTCAGCGCTCTGTGACTTACCAGCCTCGACTAGCGTAGGTAGGTCGGCATAAGTACCCTGATCTCCAAGATAGACTTCCTGGGCATAAGCGATGTTCGATAGGTCGGTTGTCGCATTGTTGTCACGGGCGTTGTTGATTAGACCCGGCGCGGTGACAAGTCCAGAGGCAATCAGAATGGCTGAGACAGCAATGGTGATGGTTTGCATGATGCTGTTTTCGGCAGCATCATCTAAAAGTAGATTCGGGTGTTGCATTATTTCTCCATGCTTAGGGTTGAGGGTGATGCATTCGGGGTTCCCGACCACTGAGCGTTTGCGGAGTTACCATCGAAGTAGCTTCCACTGTAATTACCTTTGACCAACATAACGTTGTCCACATATGTGCGGTAAGTGTCACTCATGACAGGGCGGAAGATTAGTTGAAGTTCAGAACCGCTCGTTCCGGCAGGAACCTTACCGGTGATGGTGACAGTCTGCTTAGTAGAAGAAACGCTGTAGGCGGTCCTGGTGTCCATTAGTGAGATGTCGTTGGGTAGACGGAAGAAGAATCCCTCAGCATTGACAGGAGTAGGAGAATCGGTCCAGATATCGAATTTCCATGTAAAGGTATCGCCCGCGTTCGCCTGAGCAGGAACAACAAGCATGATGAAGGGATCTGCTGTGGATGTGCGTTTGAACGAAAGATTGCCGTTAGCACCAACAGTACCCTTGGTGTAGGTTACAGAACCGGGCGCGATGATGTTTCCGATTGTTGCCGCTTCAAAACCTGGGTTGGGTACAAGGTTGGTAAAGGAAGAGCCAACAGCCTGCTTACTCGTGGTCGGCCACTGGCAGTTAGCGGGATAATCAGCAGGCTTGGTGGCAGACCATGTTGTGCCAATGAGGGTGACACCGCTCTTCTCAGAAGATGCGTAGAAGTACTTACCACTTGTTGACTTAGAGAATGCTCCAAAGCAGTTGTCGCCCGCGAAGATGTTGGTTTGCGAATCACCGCCCTTGGTAATCTTGACAGAGCCATTACTGAGTTCATCTACGCTCGATGTGTACTTACCGTTCTCAGCGAGGTAGGCTGCCTCACCGTAAGAGATGTTGGCTAACTCAGTAGTCGCATTGTTGTCCCGGGCGTTATTGATGAGACCAGGAGCAGTAACAAGACCAGCGGCAATCAGGATCGCAGAAACCGCGATGGTGATGGTCTGCATGATGGAATTTTCACCATGATCATCAGACATCTGTAGTCGAGATGGGAGAAAAGGCATAGTGGTATTCTATGCAAACCAATGTACCCCAATTGATTTATCTCGATAATCGTGGTACATTCACCCCCAACTGGGGTCAATTATTGTTATGCAGGTCAACCAATCTTATTGACAGTGACGTTATCGAGGCTAAACGAATAGCCATCTGTGGGCTTCTGTGTGGGGAACACGAAGTGGATGGACTCATTACCGTACTGGCTAACCTCAAAGGTCATCTCCTGAGGGACAAACTTGTTGGCGGCGGCGACCGGGGTAATCAGCACATCATCACCCGCAGAAATCGTCCACGAGCCGGTAATCTTGCTCTGATAGGTCTCGGCATTCACCTTGTAAACGCCAGGAGCGAACCGCATCGTTAGTTCGTAGTCGGTACCCTTGCCGGTGTTGAAGAGGTATCCAGTTGTTCTGTTTTGAATGAACTGCTGGACATCCATGAAGTCGTTGTCCTGTGACCGCTTTAGCTGCCATTCGGGGAAGTCTCCCTTTGCGTCAAATCCCTGTGAATAAGCGCTTGCATTCTGCACGATCACAAGGTGCTTGACTACTGAGCTAGTACCAACATGATTACTTGCTGAGATGGTGATGTTGTCATCAAAACTTTGCTTAGGTGTACCGGCGATAAGTCCGGTGGAGGGGTTGATAACCAGACCACTGGGGAGGTTAGAAGCAGAAAAAATCGGGCTTGGGCTGGCGGTCGCGGTGACACCATACGAGTACGGATTACCTACCAGACCCTCAGGCATTAAATCACCTTGCGCAAGGATAGGAGCGGTACCGGGGTAACGCACCGTGAGGGGGATGTTGTATGTAGTAATCCCCTTAGCATTCGACAGGTAGACAGCAAGCTGAGTCTTGATGGGGTTGCCCGTGGGCACACCCGACAAAACACCATCCTTACTAAGAGTCATTCCTGCTGGAAGAGTTCTGTTGGTACTGAAGCTCGGCACAGGGAAGCCAATGGACTCGAACTTGTAATCAGGATAAGGCTCACCGAGAACGGCTACAGGAAGCGCATCGTTCGGATTCGCAAGGGTCGCCTTTGTGGAGACTTCAGCAGCTTGCGCCATGTCAAGACTGAATGGACCAACCACTGTAGCGCCGCCAATAAGAGCAACAGCGAGCAGCGTAGATAGAACGGCGCGGCGCACCTTACGAACGATAGTGTTGTTTACCATATGGAAGTTATATCAGTAAGTAGGTCACATGTCAAATCGAAAACAGCAGGTTATCCTACGCGAGTTACCTTTACGTTGTCTAGCTGCAATGTTCCTGATGATGCATTAGCTGGTAGCGATATCTTGATTTGCTGATTACCAGATTGAGTGAAGTTGAGAGTCGTGCTGATGGTATTGAACGCATAGGCTTTGAGAGGTGCCGAGGTATAGCTACCGTTACCATTCGATATGGTCCACGGTAACGCCCCCTGAGTGTGGAATACGTCAGCACTCACCTCATAAATTCCCGGTGCGAAGTTCAACGTCAGGAAGTAATCAATACCCTTACCAGATGACGAAAGATATACCAAGCTCGAACTTTGACGGAAAACAGTGACATCAGTTTGAGTAGAGTCTTGCGATCTCTTTTGCTTCCACTCTGCTAGTTGATTGCCGTTGGTTACTGTTTGGAAGTCCTGAGTGTACGAATATGCTGCGAACGAGATAGTCAGGCGCTTGGTAACAGAGGCGGAACCAACCTGATTTGTTGCTGTAAATACGACATCAGAATTGAATGATGCTGTAGGTGTTCCCGAAACCACACCAGTGTCTTTATTGATGGTTAAGCCAGCAGGTAATGCCGACGCGCTGTAAGTGGGCTTCGGCGTACCGGATGCACTGACTGTGAAACCGGCATAGGGTTCAGAAGTAACGCCGGTAGGCATCTCTGCCGTAGTGGTCATAACCGGAAGGTCACCTGCATATCGTTTGGGCAGTGGAATCGAATAGACGTTGATGCCCTTGACGTTGGTCAAATTGACAAACAGTGCTGTTGTGCCTTGACCACTACTACCGAAGTCCGTAGGTGTACCACTGAGTTCGCCATCTTCACTCAGGGTCATTCCTGTTGGCAACGACCTATTGCTTGTAAATACGGGGTCTGGAGAACCCTGAGCGCTGAACTGGTACCCATCGTACTCTTCACCAATTACGGCGGTAGGAAGCTTGATGGTTGCGGTATTAAGCGTAGCCTTGGAATACGTAGTAACTGATTTGATGGTCGCAGTCTTGGTCACCTTGCCCAAAGAGTTAGTGGCAGTAAGCGTGACGGTATAGGACGAAACATCCTTAGGAGTTCCCGAAATCAGTCCATCCGTAGTCATAGAGAGACCCGCAGGCAAACCAGATGCTGAAATCACAGGAGCAGGGAATCCACTTGCCTCAACCTTGTAGCTATACGGTGTGTCTATCGCCGTGTCAGGTAGCTTGTTGGGAACCGCGTTGAGGTTAGGCGACTGACCCACAGTCAGGAACGTCTCGATGGTTGAAGAGCCACCCTGGTTTTGAGCCTTGATATGGAAAGTCGTCTTACCGTTTTCAGTGGGTGTGCCGCTAAGTAGACCACTTGTGGATAGCGCCAGACCGTTCGGTAGGTCGGTGGAAGAAAATAGTGGTGAACCCGTTGCAGCAAACTGGTATGAATACGGTTGTCCGACTGAACCATTAGGTAGCGCGGTGTTGGTGATAATAGGGGCGCTGGGTGAGTTACCACTGTTTCCGGGAGATTCACCCGGTGCCGTCGAATCTTCCAAGAAGCCAGGGAACTGAGGATCGTCCGCAATACATTGTGCTATCTGAACCGCGCTAAGATCAGAACTTACAGCCGCAGAGTTAGACGCACGGAAGAATGTCTTGCCGGACGATGATGTTGCCTTGATGAGGTAAGCCCATTCAGGATTGTTACACACAATGGCTTGTTGATCTGACACAGAACTAGAGAGTGTCAATTTGACACCGGCTCCACTTTCAGACATGTAAAAGGAAAGTGATGATTCCCCGCGTAACTTCGAGATGTACCTACCTGTATCAGCCATGACGAACTCTTCCGAGTACGCGATGTTCGCAAGGTCGGTTCTGGCATTGTTGTCTCTGGCGTTATTGATCAAGCCAGGTGCGGTAACAAGCCCAGAGGCAATGAGGATTGCAGACACAGCGATAGTAATGGTCTGCATGATAGAGTTCTCGGCTCTATCAGATGACAGCCTAGCTACTAGTCTACTAGTGAATGACATGGGTGTTTACCTCTTAGTGCAGATTATACCAAGAGGTAAACACCCTCCAATCAGTAGTGGAGGCGGGTGTAAGGAATGACCCCTCATCTGGGGTATATTCACATTTGGTCACACACTGAGATGGAATACGACGACAAGTGTCGCAATGATCATCACGACCAAAAGCGCAATGACAATCAAAAACACCCTTGTGTGCCAGAAGTTCATACCAGCGGTCCTCACGAGGAAAGCGGTGAAGTTACCGGTAAAAGACTCTTTGCCTTGTAGTCCCGATTTTACGTCAAAGAAGGCGAACACGAGGACAGCAAGAATTACAGCAACGCCAAGTCCTAGCGCGCCGATTAGGGTTGTCTGCTCAGTGAACCACATCCGGCAATTATGGCATCACCGGATGTGGTCACTCACTACTTGTGACTAGTTGATGAAGAAGGAACGGATGGAGTTGGTCGTCTCACTGTCATCATCTGGGTTGTTTACGAGAGTAGCCGCGCCACCGAAGAACAATTCGACACCCACACGCTTAGCAACAGGATGCAGTTCAAGAGCATCCTCTGGTGTCTTGACGTTGGTAGCAGGTCGAGTGACGAAGTAGGTCAGCGAGTACTTCCAGAAAGCCTCATCAAGTTCCCATGCCTTCTTGCTCAGCGCAACCTCAGTGAAGTCCTTGACCCACTGCTTTAGCTCATCAGCATCGTAGATATGGAACTTGTGACCGAACAGATCGTGTGCGTTCAGGAACTGAGCGCCAACGACACCTGCCTTGTCTAGCCCGACGAGGTAATCCTTCGGGTACATCCAAAGCTCAGATGGCGGGAAATCCATCACCAGCGAGAAGCTCGGCGGCTGGAACGCGGGCAGGGGCTTGGATGTGGTGCGGTTGCCGCTACCGTCCACGCCATTGACGACATACGTTCCATCGGAGTAGACAACGATGCTGCCACCGTTGATATCTACTGGTCCACCATTAGGCGCAGGATTTGTCGGAGCGACACTGTTTGCTGCGGCATCATCGACCTCTACCTCATCATGACTTCCGTCATTTGCGCGGGTGCCAACCCAAAGTGATGCGTACGAGTTATCGATGTTGATGTCGGTGTATCGCGTGTGAGCGCTATCGCCACCAATGCTCTCTTCATGGTCGTTATGAACGAACTCAATGAGAGAACCATCTGAGAGCGTAGCAACAACAAGATCACCGAACGGAACATCATCGATGTGGTTGATAGGACTAAGACTGTCCACATCGATACCCGGCTCGTTAGTGTCGAGCGTGCGCACTGAGATGGGTTCGAGGAACTTACCTGCCGCGAGGGTGTGGTAGGAGTTGAGGGGAGCAACATTACGCCCCTGCTCATCAATAGCAGCATCTCCGAGGTCGCCGTGTGCAGCAGCATTCAGATTAGCGGTCCAGAGGATCTTCTCTCCATCGGGGAACGTGAGAAGAACACGGTCTCCCGTCTTGAATACTGCATCGAGCCACTTCGCATAAAGTTCAGTCATTCTCTGAATGTACTTCATTGTCACGCAAAAGTCAAGATGAGGGACCGTTAACGAGAACAAGCCACGAAGAAGTTCGTGGCTTGTCCTGTACCTACCGATTAGACTAGGTAGTCGTGATCGGAAGCCCAACTGAGAGCGCTCTGGTAGTTGCTCTTGAGTCCATCTGGAAGTCGAGACCACTCAATTTTCTTCGCGCCCGCCTCGGTTTCGGTAATAGCACCTGGGGTGGACTGGATGATGTCGCGGTACGCAGTCATCGCCTTGGTGAATCGCTCACCTGCATTGTGATCGTTATCCGAGTTCCAATCGTTACTGTCATAGCTGTGGAATTCGGGATACTCGATGCGGACGGGGAATTCATAAGTTGTTCCCACGCCAGCGGGGTCAGACACCTCAATCTTTTCTAGCTCATCAAGGCTTTGACGAGCCGCCTTAATATTCCAGTCGCTGTCTGAATTTCGACCTGAATTATAGGCTTCTGTCATACCATCGATAATCTCACTAGCCTTAGCTACTGCCTGGTCGTATTCCAAGGCAGAGAAGTTGTTTTCGTTGCTGATTCTGCTGTCGTACATGCTGTCGCTCACACCGATCTTCATTGTGTCGCCCCACATGTGGTGACTTACGTCGATAACGTACTTCGGCTCTGATGTCTTCTTGTAGACCTCGCCATCAATCACTATAAAGTCGTCAGCATGCTCGTTGAAGACACCCTGGTAATCCGGCGTGTCTTCTGCGTACCTATCGAAGTGCTCTAGGCTGTATGAGCCGCTGAACATGTCTTCTGCTTCAATGACGATTCCGTTTTCATCCCTCTCCAGCTTGTAGATATTCCCATCGAAGTGGCGATAATCTACGTCGTCGTAGGACATGGAAATGGGAGCTTCTTCGACATCGACAACAGGAACATCGATAATGATATGGTCCTTATAGAAAACGCCGCGTGGATTCTTCTTACGGGGTAGATAGACGTTATAGTCATTACGCGATACCGCGATAGAGAACTGGTAGACACCCGGTGCGGAACTAAGCTGCGGCGGCGTTGAAGCAGCATGGATTCGAGGCTGAGAGGTATCTTGCGAGGGGTCCAGTTTACCCATGCTGATATGAACGGTTGTCGCCTTGCCGTTCTTATCGACAATAGACTTCCTGATGAGGTTGGGATTGGACATGTATCGCTCCGATAGCTCTAAGGTGTGATTGTCTAATCAGTATAGGGTGCAGGACCGACAGCAGTGCGCGTTTACTCGTCCACCCATTCGTCTACGAATGTCCTTACTGAGAGCGGCTCGATACCTATATAGTGGCGCACTCGTTCGGTGCAAATCTCAGTAATGCGTTCAAGAAGCGCAGGGTCGTCAAAGATCCTTTCGCTCCACATGTAAGAGAACTCTTTGAGATCCCGAGCAGATGAGACATCACAGTTGAACCATAGGTCTTCGGTGACCTTGAAGGATCGAACCGCTCCAAACATCCTGTCTTCAGCTTCCATTCTGTCGGAGTCGTCTTCTGAGAGTGGTTCTGCAAACTCGATGACCGTCTCTAGGCATCGATAGACAGGACCGGTCTCATCTTCATATCTTGTCGGTTCGTCCACCCCATCGTCAGAGTTTTCGTAATGGACATCGACGTACTCAGAGCCATGCAAGATGTGAGCGATAACGCGATGAGTACCGTCACTCACAAAAGGCTTATTGGGAACGAAGTACTCGCCTTCTTCCCACGGTGAATCAAAGCTGACGTAGACCGGTTCACGGAACTTCTCACCCCGCTCTAGAACCTTGATGAGTTCGCAGACGGTATCCCAATCTGCACTTTCGCTCTTCATGAAAGCAACAGTGTTGTCCCATGAGTATGGTCTCGGATAGACCGGGTGGCTCTCTTCTAACAGCTTGCTGAGAAGAACGGGCACTACTGTCAGTTCGGTCATAGGGCGTATGTTATCCCATTACACCTATTGGTCACAACCGGTACGGACCTTTGCTACACTCCAGATTCGCAAGAAAGGCAAATCGTGAACATCCTCAGCACCATACCCACCTATGGATACATCATTGCCATTACGATCTTCGAGATAGTAGCGGTTCTTTGGTACATGTCAGCCATCCGGAGAGCCAGGACCGAGAATGCGAACATCACGTTCGAAAAGGTTACCTTTATCGCGGCAATCATAGGTGGACTCATCGGCATTGCCGCTATCGCAGCATTCGATTTGATGCTCTAGCCGCTACCATCTGAGAATGTCAGGGACACTCCTTCTGATGAGTTCAACGGTTTCGAAATCAAGGTTGCCTTCCGACTGGTTGAACCAGGATGTCTCTCGAATGTGAACATATTCATCTCCCATGCGAGCGTAGGAGTTGTCACCTAGTTCGGAAGCGACGACCACGCCATTTTCCGTAGTCATGAGAAGCTCTGCTAGCGTCATCTGAGAGTAGAACCCTTCCAGTTGACCGCTCACTACCTTGGAAAATTCCGTACGAACTGAGTCCATCTTGAAGCTTGGGTTGGCAAAGATAGATGACGCGCTGCTTCGATACCATTCGAGCGTGTAGGCTCCGATATCGAAGATGACATCACGCACATAGAACGAATTGGGAAGCAACGCAAATGCGCCCTGTGCTTCTTCGTCATCGTAGATAAGTGCATCTCTTTTGGTCAGTACGTCAACTTTCGTATAGAAGAAGGCATCGAGTCGAGAAAGCTCAATCAACGCAAGCGCACCTGCGATGACAATTTGCTGCTCGCGGTCGAGAACAGGCTTTTTACGAAAGACCGAAGTACTACCCCGATTCAGTACGAGCATCGCCAGAACACCCGATGTATCGTACGAGTGGTAGTCATGGGCTTTATGAGTTCGGTGAGTATACATGTCCAGTCTCTTTCTCAATGAAGACGGCGACCTCTTTGAGATCGCTTACGGTCAATCCAAAAACGGTCTTGGGAGCTACCGCTGTCACATTCGGGTGGTTTCGCAGCCATGTCCTAGCACCCGGGTCAAAACCATGATCATCGTCGATCCATAGCACCTTCGTTTCTTCCTCTAGCCCGCCAATCGCCTCTTTGGCTACATCAAGCTTCCACCAACCCCATTCTGGATCGTGCGATGGTCTTTCCAGCCAACCAAACTCAGGAAGACCTAGGAATCGGGGGAACTTAGAGGTGTTATGTGTCCACGTGGAAAGCCACTTGATATCAACCATGCCCAATGCGTCAACCCAGACAAAGAATTCGATGATGTCCTGCGCGACAATGACTGAGAAAGCCGACTGTCGAGGATCTCCTTCATAAGGAATGGTTGCTGTGATTACCTTGCCCCACTGCTTCCTAGCACTCTCGACTGAGTTGACAATGTTGAACACACCATCAAAGTCGATGAGAACGAGTGGTTTAGGCATGAGCGCACAATAGACCATCACCAGTTGATTATCAAGAGGACAGCAAAACGCCCCTCTGACTAGAAAATCAGAGGGGCGTTTTGACTAGGGATTAGACGAGTTCGTCAGCCTTGCGGTTACGAAGAACCTTGGCACCCATGAGGGAGAGACCGAGGAAGAGCGAACCACCAGCGGCAAGCAAGATGTTCTGCTTGACGGTACGGTCATCGCTTGCACCAGTCTTGGCAAGAGCGGAGATGTTGTCCTCACAACCAACACCGTCATTGTCGCCGTCCAGAGCGGGAGTGAAGCCAGGGTCTTTGGCAGTAAGGTCAGCCTTACCGTCAGCCTGTGCAGCCTCGCAGTTCTCGTAAGCCTCAAGCGTTCCATCATCGTATCCACCAGTGTTGAACTCTGCCTCCGGGTTTGCACCAGCAACATCAACAGGAGCTACGGGAGTAACGGGAATAACAACCGGATTGGTAGGATCAACAGGAGTGGGGTTTGTTACCGGGGCACCAGCAATGGTGTACGAGGTGAGGACACGCTCGGCTCCATCCACGCTCAATCTAACTTCGAGTACGTCACCAGGCTGCAAGGTGTTGATGACACCATCATCGGTACGGTAGAACGCGGAGAAGTTAACGAGGGCGGAACCATTCTGAATGAGAGAAGGCTCCAGGGTGATTGTGGTTACTGTCTCGAAACCACCGTCTGCATCTGCACGGTCGAGGTACACACCAGCAACGTTAGCTGCATTAGCATCGAGACCAGTGATGTTGTAGTCAACACCCTCTCTAATCTGGCTAGCGGTGGGGTTAGCGACAGCGAATGAACCAGCAGGAGTTGCAGGCGTGCCCGGGTCGGTAGGATTGGTTGGGTCAGTTGGGTCCGTGGGGACATCAGCTTCATTAGCAATCGTGATTTCAAGATCCGGTGCTGTATTGACCGTTCCTCCTAGCTCAACATCAACAGATACCTTATCGCCCACTTCGAGGGCAACAGTATCGTCTACCTCGCTCCAACCGTGAACGGTTGTCTGGATGAAGGTGTTGGTTGCATCAAGGTACTGACGCTCAACAGGAACGGCAACAGTCGAACCCTCGCGGGTAATGAATGTGGTGACAACGGTCTTCTTAGCGGGGTCTACACCGGGGATGCCAATGTCGATACCACTCAGCGCCTCAGCGGGCGTTACAGTCACGTCAGCGGTCTCTAGAACTACCGGTGTGTTCGTGTCCACTCCACCGCCTGCGGGCACGATGTAGGTGAAGGTGTAGGGCGATGAGGTTGCGGGGGTAACTACGGCACGAACAACGTCACCAGCAGCAAATGCACCGGCACCGTCAGGAAGGGTAGAACCACCATCTCCGCTATCGAAAGGCGTAGCGAACAAACGCACATGACCGGTAGCGTCAGCAGCGGATTCCTGAGTCTGGTAGTTACTGAAAGCGTTAGGCGTTGCAGCGCGAGCATAGTCAAGAGCGATAGTGACGCGCTCATTGGCGGTCAATCCGCTAGCATCTAGGTTCACACCGTCAGTATTGAAGCTTGATACGTCTGGTCTACCGTCAAAACTCACAACGGTCTGTCTATCTACAACTGGTGTAGCAGCGCTAGCGGAAAGGGCGACTCCGCCCGTAACACTACTGAAAGCAAGACCTACAGCCAACACGGCTGCTCCTGCACGAGGCATCTTTGGTGCCATAAGTAATCTCCTGGTCAAATAAGGGTTGGGTAACAACATCTATAGATTACCAGTACAGGTGGTCATACCTTTCCAAACCAGACATTGCGGTTGAGGAATGCTCCGTTTTACCGTTCCATGACGAATCGCTCGACGACTTCGATGGCTGTGGGGTGGGTAATCAGTGAGATGGAACCGTGAGACTCATACTCGTTGACGTACCTAGTTGCGCCGAACAACTCATACTGCGCGTAGGACTCTCCATCCTCTTTCAGAGACTCTGCTCTAATCTGAGCTACGGATTCGGGTGCGTCAAAATCAGCATCAGTAATGATGTTAGGAGATAGGTCGGCATCTTCGACCATCTTGATGCGGTAGCAGTAGAAGACTAGATCGTCCGAGGGTGCGAGATGCTTGCTAAATCTCTCAGAACTCTTGTGCGAGTCAATGAGGTCTTTCATTCTGGTCTCCGCAGCGGCAAGTGAGCCGACATGAACATATGGCTGGTTCATGGGACTAGCCGTGGTGATATCGGTGTCCCAATTAGCACTCAGGGTGATGTGGTACCAATCGTTTTCACGGGTTGCCTCTTGCGATAGGAGGTGCACATCGCTGTACCTAATGCCACTCTCAATACGACCACCTCGTGTCTCTTTGAGGCATCGAAGGCACTTGATGTAGCTTCCTGATGATACCTGTTCATCAGTGAAGAACGAACCACACGTGAAGCATTTTGCGCCAGAGAATCCCTCGGGAGCAAGATCCCATTGCCCGCCAGTTTCGGTGACAATCTTGACTGGTTGAAGCCTCTCGCCATTCCAGCTAGAAAGCATTTTGCTGTTGGGATCTTTGGGCGCGAAAGGCTCTGGAGATGGTGGGATTACAGGAACGAAAGGACCGGAGTTTTGAGGTACCGGTGCAGCAGAAGCGCGGTCATTTGACCCTTGGTCTGGTCGTACGAGTACTGTGGTGTTCTTGCCGTTCTTGTCCACTATCGGCTTGCGTATCAGGCTACGAACACCCATTGCCGACCTTTCCTTGGTTAACTCAACCTTACCAATAACCGGTGTCATAACAGCACGAACCGCCCCGATCAAAAGACCGAGGCGGTTCGTGTCATAGGGAACTTACTTGACGAGAGTGATGTTGCTCTTCTTGTCGTACTGCGAGTAAGTAGCACCGTCCTTTGGTGCATAAGCAGTGATGCTTAGGTCACCGGTTGCGGTGTCGATGTTGAGGAACCTCGAAGGGTTGCTACGGCTGTGGAAGGTGTTGAGGTAGGAAACTACCTTGTTGCCATTTGCCGTAACGTCCTCACGGTAACCAGCTTCACCGACGTGACCCGAAACAACAATCTTGATGTTCGAGTACTTGCTGATGAGGTTGTCGTAGAGGTACTTAGGAGAGGTTGTTCCGTACTCACTGGAAGTAGAGATGCTGCTATCTCCGTTGAGGTAGGAATGGGTGTTGACGATGACGTTGTAGTCAGGGTGCGACGAGACGACTCCCTTAGCCCACTCGACAGCCTCGACACGCGGCCAAAGCTCAAGGGTGAGGACGAGGAACTTCTTGCCACCGGCAGTGAAGGTCTGGAAGCTGTTGTCAATCTTGCCAGGCTCGAATGCGCCACCATCAGCAGTGTGCTCAGCTACGGGGAACGCAGCGTTGAAAGCACCAGTGTTACGAACGGTGATGCGTGTTGTCTTGGAGTTTGCTGCGCCTCCACCAACACCAACTGCACCAGTGTCGTGGTTACCGATTGCGATGGAGTAAGGGATTCCGTTGGCGGAAAGCTTGTCCATAGCGCGCTCTGCGATGATGTACTGAGCCGGGTCTACTTCTCCCCAGTTAGCAACGTCACCAGTGTGAATGGCGTACTTGATGTTCAGCTTGTCCTTATTGGCGACAATGTAGTCACTACGCTGATCGAAACGGGTGTCAGTTCCGAAAACCTCAGCCTGGGTGTCAGGAACCAAGGCGATGGTGAACTTCTCGTCCTTGACCTCAGGGACTGGCTCAGGCTCTGGCGTAGGGGTAGGCGCAGGCGTGACAACCGGAGGTACTGGCGTAGGAGCCGGGGTGGTTGGCTCTGGCGTGGGAGTTGGTGCGGGGGTAGCAGCCTTGACCGGAGCGACATAGAACATAGTTCCCTCGCTCTGGTATCCAGCAGCGCGAGCCGTAGCCTTATCAGCATCGGTCACTGCGTAGCTGTGCTTGCTACCACTCAGGAAGCGCTCTACTCCGACCGAGCCATCAAACTTGGACATAGAAGCGTAGAAGGCAAGACCCTGAGACTCATAACCGTACTTGGTCTGAGCATTCGAATACTCATTCGAACCCTTCCAGTCGGCAACCCAGATGAAGTCGCCCTTCTTGAACATGCGGTAGACAGGAACAAGACCATCAGCCGCCTTCACTGATGCCTTGAATACCGGACCCTTTACGTCGGTGTATCCGTTGTTGACGCTAGCCTTCTGAATCTCATCGTCCCAGCGCGAGATCAGGGTTGTAGTGGTTCTTGGGTTGTTAGCCTGGTAGAACGTAGTGGTGAGCGAATCGGCAGAAACGCTAGGTGTGGTTGCTGCACTTGCTGCAACTCCAGACGATGTAACCAGTGCCAGTGCAAGGGCTGCAATGCCGAAGCTTTTGAGCAGAGGTGTACGTGATGAAAGCTTCATCAATTCTCCTTGGGTGATGAGGCGAGATTACGCCCTGCCCCCATTGTAGGGGCAAACAAGAAGAGATATCCAGTCGTTAGTCGTTTTGCGAAACAAATTGATGGTATTTTTCGCATACCACTATTTTGAGTTATCAGCAGTAATGGTACCGGCGTGTCGAGAAAATGCGAACAAGAAACGTTATCTCAATTCCTTGACAACCACCCTCACCTATGTCATAGACTGTCCGCGAGTAGCACACCCGAATTCACATACGTGAACGCATACCTTAGAAGGGAGGGTGGTATGACAACTCCCTTGCGCCCTCGCATAGTTGTAGCCACCCAAGAGCCATTCGGATACAAGAACTTCACACCGACACTGCGACACTACGTCAATCAGCTTGGTGATGTAGTGCACCTCATTCCTGAACTACCCCAGCGTGAAGGTCAGCCCCCTCGGTATGCCCCTAAGCCGCCTAAGGGTCATCTCAAAACTACCAACGACATCAATGCAATCGATAAGGCTTCGATTATCCTTATTGTTGGTGGAGTGCTTTCGGCATGGACCCAAGCTGTTGGTCGTCGAGCAAACAGGTCAAACGTGCCGGTCATCTTCCTCGAAGCCGAATACCCTGCTATCTCGGGTGTTCACAGAAGGCTAGACGGAGTAGAGGTCAGGGGCACCATCGTGTCAAGTGAGGCAACTCAACTGATTCTTGGTAGCTACTTTGATCTTCCAGCAAGCAAGACCCAGATTGTTGGTCTACCTCTTGTGGATGACCTTCCTAAGTGGAACCCCACAGAGACCGCAAGAAGGGTGGTCATTGCCACCTCTATCTCAGCCGAGATGCCTGATGATGGACAAGCATTGATGGACGTAGCCGAAACGCTCTACGACGAAGGCTGGGATATCATCGTGAGCTTGAACCCGGGAGAGGATAGAAGCCTTTGGTCGAGGTATGAGATCTCTACGAAGTCACCTATCTTTACAGCAGCGGAATCAGACGTGGTTGTGACATACCCAAGTCCTATCTTGGTGCCTTTGAACGTCATGCGCATCCCCACTGTGACAATGCTTTTCGATGAGAGGTACCTTCGTATCGTCCCGAAGTCCATCATTGCTCTTGGTGAGCCAGCATTCGACGTTGAAGATACCATCAAGATGGTTGATGACATGTCCAACCTTGCCTTCAATGACGCTGAGAAGCCCACTCAGACGGTTTCAGAGCGCGTTGTCAGGACCATCTACCCGTATGTTCGCAAGCCCGTACGCCGTCGCCGTAAGACTAGCTGAACATCCAAAGAACACCTGCCGCGCCAAGAGCTTTCTGGCAACCCTCATTCTCGAACATCGGACCAGCAATACGCTCATGTTCGGAGATGACGATATTGCCCCAGGTGTCATACTCATAATCAGGATCAAAGCCGATGGGAAGCAACCGCTCTACTTGACACCAAAGGTAGAGGTCTGTGGTTGCAATTAGTGTTCTCTCTGCATCAAGGTGGTGTCCCGAGCATAGCCCAGAGCCATTCTCGAAGAAGTATCCGCCGAACTCAGAGTCATGAGTGAAGAGGTTCCTGTTTAGAGTGTGGTGTGCATCAACCGCCGCCTCAGGGCATGACGGAACAACACACTGACCTTGGTTACGTGCAAGGGTGCGTACTCTGAACTGCTCACGAGTGAGTAGGCTGGACATGAGGACTCTTTCTGCTCTACATAGAGACTAGTGCAGAACTACCCAAAGGTCAAAGATCAAGAGTGAACATCGAATCGATGATGTCGGCATCAATGTCCTGCGAAAGCCAATCTTGGATTGTGTCAAGACTCAGCCCTCTATCCAGCAGAGTTATGACGCGCCGTCCTCCAAACCTATAAAACGCTTCGGCAACAACAGGAACATCGATGGAGTCCAAGACGACCCATAGCCCCCATGTAAGTAGCACTACCTCTCGGTCATATCCCGCTCGATGAAGACTTCTGGTTAGGTTACGACTATCACGTGCTAGACCGTTCTTTCCACGGTCCCCAACTATCCTTTCCCACAAGGTAGACATGTCCGGCGTAACTGGCTTTCTCGCTGCATAGCGGTAGAGCGCATTACCACCATCAGATAGTTTTTTGATATCGTAAAACTCAGCTAGCTTCTTATACTCGGTCCTCGTGATACCTGCTGCTTCGGTCTTATTTAGCATGTAGCTCGTTGACATGATGATGCTATTCGCTAACTCCGCATTCCTACTGAGACCACGACGAGCGGCAATCATTAGTGAACGCTAGACAACAACTTGTTGATCTTACCCACCATGCGCTCTTCGTTGCGATTCGACTTGTGGTTCTGCCGGAACACGGTCTTGATGTAGACCTTGTAAAGCTCCAAAGGCTCAGACTCATCGTTCGAGTAAGCCTCGATGAAGCTCGATAGCGCCCGCGATGGACTGTAGGCGCTATCATGCCTCACTACGATGCAGTATGAATCCCACGCCTCGCGAAGTGCATAGTAGGGTCGGGAGAGGCTATCGGAAGGACTCTCATCATTCGCCCGAACATAGCTCTCGCACTCTTTTGCGTATGAGTTGAGCGTCTTCTCTAGCCACGTGACGTACGCATCAAGGTTTTTGTTATCAGCCATGCTCGGATAGTACCAAGTCGGATAGCCGATAGCAAATCGTTCTTAGCAGTCGCCGTAAAGACCCTGGCGAGCAGACACGCTTTCAATGACACCGTTTGTACCGCTCAAGATGGTGCCGGAAGCATCATACTGCTTGCCATCGTATGTACCTTCGGGAGTCGTGGGGTATGCCAAAGACTGCTCATCGAGCGCCATCTCATAGGAGGTTCCTTCATACTCACTTGACTCGTGCAAGATTTCAGGATGGTTGGCAATTACTTCCGACATGAGGTCGCCCGGCTTGTATCCACGTGGCGACATGACCGAGACCAAAGGATCTCCATCATCGGTGTTGGTCCCAACGGTCCAGTATTCTGACGTTCCAGCATCCTGCTTGCTGAAGTTCAGCTTTAGCTCTCCCCAGTCAATCGTGGTCATTTGATACCAGCAGTAGTTCTCTTCGCCGCTGTAGGTTGACTCAGGCTCAATACCAGTGGTGTTAGTCACTGCGGCAATAGCGCTCGCAGGGGCTTCGTCGTAGGAAAACTTCTGTACGTCCTGACCCTTCTCAACAATGAGGCTGTCGGAACCAATGATGATAGTGGTGTTGTAGACAACGGGCTTAGGAGGGGTTACCGGAGCCTTTGTCGGGGTCGGTGTGGGAGTAGAGGTCGCACTAGGCTTGGGAGTAGGCGTAGCTGTCTTTGAGACAGTGGGCTTCGGAGTGGGTTCAGGCGAACCAGAAGTGCAGCCCGTGAGGATGAAGACAGATGTAGCAATGGCGACGATGCCGAGTAGTGGACGTGTTCTCATGTTCGAATGATAGAGACAAAACAGGTGGTCAGACCCGTTTTTGATTGATGTTACCTTAGTGATATCCAATGTCATTCTTACGATGTACGAGACTCACTCCGTGAGATATTTCTTGGTGAAAAAGTGCTGTCAGATGTCACCTTTGGCGTTCTTTAGACAGGGGCTATAGACGAGAACTGTATACATCGAGATATCAAGCTGATACGCTCCGTTCATGCCCCACATTCATACCGAAGAAGGAGAGCATGACCACACGGTCAGCTTCTACATCGTCAGGACAGATACACCGAAGCCATCGATCATGCTGCATGTGCATCGGAAGATAGGTCGGTTGATGATGTTCGGTGGGCACGTTGAGACCAACGAGTCACCTTGGGAGACAGTGCTTCATGAAGTGACAGAAGAGACCGGCTATCTTCATAGTCAGCTTTCGGTACTTCAGCCTAAGCAGCGCATCTCATTCCTTGCGGAAGCAACTTTGCATCCGGTGCCCCTATGCTACTCGACCAAGGAGTACCCCGGCACCCCGAAGAAGCATTCACACACTGACGTGACATACGCTTTTGTTGCTGATGGACCTCCCGCACTTGCTCCTGAGGATGGCGAGTCAACAGACATCGTTGTCGTCGATATAGATGAACTCAATGCACTTCCTGACGAGACGGTCGTAGAAACATATCGCACAATTGGCAGAGCGGTGCTTGAGCAGTTCTACGGTTCTTGGGAGCCGTTGAGCTTCGACCAGTTTGATGCCTAAGAGTTAGAAGGCGATGTAACCGTCTGGCAATGCGTACTGAAGCGTGATGACCGTGGGAATGAATACCTTGGCGACATGAATTCGCGTCTTACGGTCATAGCGCTTCCATTTGCGCAGCGCTCGCCAGGTCAAGACGGGGTAGGAGCCAACACCGCGCGGGCTGATGTCTTCTGTGAAGGTCTGACCGTTCCAATAGTGGACAGCGAGATCCCTGGGTTTGAACAGGTACCATCCGGGTTCTATCGAGAGCATGCAGTAATTATGCCACTGACCCTTGACACTAGTTTGGAGACCTATTCATCTACTGTTCAGATAGCGAGCTTTGCATGCATGAGATTCTGCGCCTCTTCGTAGATACGCTCGCTCAGCATGAAGTAGTCCTCAGAGCGGATAGTGCCTGTGCTACTAGCAACAGAGATGAAGAAGGGGATACCCGCGACCTTGATCATCTTACGAAGCTTGACTGTGAAGTTCACGAAACCTGGAGTAGTCGTTCCTGTGTGGGCACTCCACTTATACCCATCTGGTAACTGCGGGTAATCGGACTGAGCGGAGTTAGACATAGAGAAGATCCTTTGGTTTATAGTCGTATACTCACACCTTATTCTAAAAAGACATGAGTGTCAACACTCTCTGAGGTTTTTCTGCGAATCTCCGAGAAGTTGTTATGAGCAAATGAGTAGCCGTGCGCTTGCATGCTATGGTCTTTCCATGAGCAAATCACTAAGTAATTTCATCGACTCCGCCAAGAAGACCATCGAGGTAGGTGCACTCAGCGCCGCCGAAGCGACACAGAAGGTAGTCACCCCTGAGCGTGTTGCAAAGGTTGACAACCTCCGTCTCGGAGAGAAGTTCCGTAGCACCTTGGATAAGGGCACAAACAAGCTTCGCGAGCGCAACACTCACGACCTCTAACAAACTTTTGGCAAACACGATTCCCCAATAGCGACACCTTTGGGGAATCGTGCTAGTCTTGGGCTGCGTCTGAAATAAGGACGAAGCGGCTACCGACGAGGACTAATGTTAGAAACCGACCATATTGCTCTGACCCGGCAATACGAGGACAATTCACATACCATCATTCACGTTTCCGATACACAGTTGATCGGAGCTAGAGGAAAGTGGCATGGCTACCCCCTTGATGCTGACGAGAAGCTCGCGGAGCTTGTGGCGGCACTCATCTCTACAGAGATTCACCCTGACGCAATGGTGTTCACGGGAGATCTTGCAGATAGAGGTGAAGCTGAAGCATACCGAAAGTTGCGTAACGCAATCGAACCGGTAGCCGACAAGATGGGCGCAGAACTCATCTGGGTCATGGGCAACCACGATGACAGAGAAGTCCTCAGGCAGTCGTTGCTCTATCAGGAGCCTTCAATGGCACCCATTGATGAAGTGCATAACGTCAATGGTCTTCGCATCATCTCGCTCGACACCTCTGTGCCTGGTCATCACTACGGTCTAGTCGCAGACAATCAGCTTGAATGGCTCTCCAACGAACTTGTGAAGCCATCAGAATACGGCACAGTGCTTGCAATGCACCACCCGCCCCTTCCTGTGGTCATGCCGCTAGCGCAGACGGTGGAGCTTCAGGACCAGACTGGTTTGGCAGAGGTCATTCAGGGTTCCGATGTTCGCACAATCATTGCGGGTCATCTGCACTACTCTTCGTTCGGAACATTCGCGGGAATTCCCGTCAGCGTAGCTTCGTCTTCGTGCTACACCCAGGATCTTACCTTTGCGGAAGGTCAGACTCGCGGTCGAAACACCGCACAGGCGTTCAACTTAGTGCATATGTTCAGAGACTCGGTTCTGCACTCTGTTGTTCCTATCGGTGAATCATCAGCAGTGGGCAAGACAGTAGAGCGTGAAGAAGTCACTCAGATTCTGCTTGACGCTGGACTTTCTGGAACGAAGACTTTCAGTCAGATTTCGTAATGAACAAGGTATCGCCTGTCTCGCCTGTAAGGTCGTAGACAGCCTTCTGATTGCGCTCAATTCCGAGCTTCATGACTTCATCGCGCGAATAGACACTTTCAACAACATCGAATACGACTTCATTGGTCTCTTTGTCGTGCCATACCCCGAGCCGATTACCGTTATCAGTGAGAACGTCATGAAGCCTGGTGATGTACTCAGCGATGATTCGCTTGCCACTCTCACCAAAGAATTCGGAGTCTGGCACGACCTTCGTATAGCCCTCAGTGGCAACGACAAAGCCTGACGTGACAACCTGACCGTTGGAGACATCTACAGTCAGACCAGCGTCTTGCTTGACCCTTTCGATGATGTCGTGGTGTACGTCATGAAGGTAGACGGAATCACCAAACATTGATTCACCTTTCGATTTGGGTTGTATTTTGCGAGTATGAGAGTACCATCGAATCAACCCGGACGGAAGAACACAGTTATGAACATCGATGGATGCTCTGGATGCGACTACGAAAATCTCGCTATTACCAGATTCAAGCAGTACGCACGAGAGACGCTAGGTGCTGATATTGACGCTGAACTTGCGCACTCAGATGGTTCATCAGGTATCGAGATGGATACCAAGACACTCAAAGATCCGTCGTGCGCTACGGTCAGATTCTACCGCACCTTCAACGGATACCGTACGAATTGGGGCATGGAACAGTTTGTCGAAATGCCCAAGACTTACCTCGAAGCTGGTCACGCACAACACGCATAATCCAGCAATCGAGCAGCGAGAAAGCCCACCTTCCCGGACGGATGATGGGCTTTCTCAGTCTCTCGACTAGCTACTCTCGAATTAGCTAGCAGGGGTTGCAGTGATGGTAGCGATACCAACCACTAGATCGGAAGTGACTGCATCAGTTCCGAAGGTGTCGTTGAGGAGCGTTGCTGCGTCCTCAGAAACCTTGACGGTGGTTCCCTGAAGGATTGCCTCACCGTTAGGACCGGTCTCCAATGGGTTCAACGTGGTTCCGTCGAGGTTGAAGATGAAGATGTCTTCGCCTACGACCTCACCGTTAGCTGTAACGGTACCGGTGAGCCTTGAAGTACCCGGGTCGATAACGAAGTCAGATAGTCCGACAACGGTGTCACCAGCGGTCAAGGTGATACCCGAACCCTCGTGGTCAATTTCACCCTGTACGTATGGACGGTAGTCCTCGGCTGGGTCGTAGTAGTCTACGTTTCCACCAGTGATGGGGAATGCGAGAACGCCATCAGTGAGGGTTGCAGTTCCGGTAACACCAGGGGTGAGACCGAGTGACGTAAGTGCGTCAACGAATCCAGCGTCAAGTGCGACCTGGGTGTCCTGTCCGCCTAGTGCGTCAATGCTTGCTAGGGGCGTAGGGTCTGCCGTTGCAGACGAAGACGATGAGGAACTAGCGCTGGGGCTAGTCGTGTTGCCACCGTCATCACTGGCGGGGGAACATGCTGCGAGTGTAAACGCAAGCGCTCCGGTTGCAACGATGCCTGTGGTTAGCTTGAGAAACTTTCTCATGATGAAACTCCTTTACCTTGTTGGTTGATGTGTTCCACACTACGCGGAGTTGTAACCAAAAAGGGGCACATCGAAAGAAACTCTCTGATAGCCAGGTAACTCCCATAGACCCGTTAGGTGTTCGTTACCAAAAGGTACCAAACCGAAACCAATAGCGTTACGACGGGGTACAAAATAAGCCCCGAAACTCGATTGTGTTGGAGTTTCGGGGCTTACTTCAGTGAGAAAGGGTTACGGATTGACGAGATCTACCATCAGACTTACGTCGATGTCGTAATCCTTACTACGGCGCGCAATCTCCAATACCGACTCCATATCCAGCCTCTTGTCTTCGATCAGCATGTACAACTGGTCGTAACCCAGGATGCTAACCACCTCGTGAATATCCTCAGCGTTGTATCCGAAGTACTCGGTCATGCCCTGCAAGGTAAACAACTCGGCATCAGTGCCATCAGGAATGACGGCTTTTGCTTTGGAATAGGATGAGATTTCGGCATATGCCAGTTCCAGTCCGCCATCTTCACCGAAGTCAAGGTCACGGTATCGCTCGTAAAGCTCTTTCACCGAGTAGTGGAGTGACTCGATACATGCAGAGGCGCGTTCCACTCCCAGCTTCCTGCACATCTTGCTGACGGTATCCCAGGAGACATGCTTCTCCATACCGACGAGCGCCTGATAAGCCTCATCGGTCATCTGGCGCTTTACGTCCGCTAGGGGCATCAGTTGAGACAGTTCTTCTAGCGATCTGCGAGCAACACGAGTGCTGCCATATCTTCCTTCAAGAGCATCAGTCCACGACTCGTTCCTGCCCTCACGAGGCTCTTCTACGTCAGCATATGCGGGCTGTTCGATGACATTGATGACCCAGCCCTCGTCTGCTCTATACCAAGCCCCACGCAGGCACACAGAGCTATTGGCGACAGCATCTACAATCGCTCGACCTGAGAACTCCCACTCTGGATGCGTCGAGTGACGCAAAAAGACTAGATCGCCCCCTCTGACATCACCAAATGGGCGCTCTTCAATACGCTCGGAGGCGCTCGGCATAATGATGTCTACATGCATAAATACAGCTTAATCCAATAATGGGTTATCGTCAAGTTGTTGACTATGAGGAAAACTTAGTTAGTATGGTCTCAACCAATTAGCAGGAAAGGAAATGATGACTGTCAACGGATCAGGTGTCAAAGCTCGGGGAAGAACAAAAGGCAGCACCATCCCATTCAACGAGGTCGAGATAATCATTGCTCAGAACCTTAGGAAGTTCCGGGGGTGGCTTCGTAAGACTCAGGCTGATGTCGGTAAAAGCATGCGGGAGGCTGGTTACTCAACGTGGAGCCAGATGACCGTCACCAACACCGAAGGTGACAAGCCCACCCGACACATCAAGGCTGGTGAACTCTACGCACTGGCTGGAATCTACGGTGTTCCTGTCGAGTCGTTCTACGCAGATAACGAGACATTCCCAGTCCCGGTTGAGGACGAAGAGAAGGTTCGGCTAAGAGCGGACAATGAAGCCCTGAAGCTAGCAATCAAGGCTATCAAGGACTAGCTAGCAAAAGACCCCTTGTTCTCATGGAGCAAGGGGTCTTTTGTATCACTTGGTGAGCGGGATAATCTGGCACTCACCGAACTTGTTCCAGTGCCCACACGAGTGATTGAAGTGAATCAATTCGTCAGGATTGGTGATGGCGACCAGTCGGCACATGACTGCGTGCTGCGGACAGATGGTTTCTGCCGCCTTGTCCTCGGGACATTCAAGCATGTGAGTAGCTGTAGCGTCACAACCATCGTAGCTACACTCAACGTGTTCATCTAGGTCAAGTGACTGGAAAAGCTCTGTCTCCGATACGGTGTCGATTCCTGTACTCATAATGCGATTCCTTCGTGTAGTTTCGTTACTAGCTCGATGTCGATGTCATTATCTACCATTCGGAGAAACATGTCTACCCCAATGTTTCTCTTGTACTCCGCGATGAATCTCAGCAAACCAACCTTGCGGTAGGCTCGAAGCACTGCCTGTGGGTCACTCTCCACCCCGCAGGTCATACCAATCATGTACGCCAGGTCTAGCTTGGAACTCTTGACGTTGTACTCAGTGGTCTCTTTGAGTAATTCCAGACTCTGAGATATGTAAACGTAGAAGTCGGTGTACTGCGGCGTGTGCTTTGCACCCCTATCTTCTGTCCAATCGGGTCGAGGGCAGGTAGCAATCCCCTCCATGAGCACTCTGTCGAACTGGTGAACGCCGACCCGCTTGACCAGTCGGGAGAAGTCACGCCACCCCGGAGTAACGCCACCGAATGCCATCATGATGCTGGCAACGTTCACCCATCCAGCAGAACGCATCTCTTCAAGAGTGACGTACTGACTAGCCTGTTCCTGTGTCATCCCAAGACCGATGGTTTTATCGCCACCCATCTCGCTGTTACCCCAGGCATAGTCGGCAGGAACAGTAAGCACTACTTCGCTGCCGTTCATACCTTTGCTGTCTCTCGGTGCGCAGGAGAGGGGAAGTATTCAGGGTAGAGCTTCTTCACCTTGAATGCGTAGATTACCATGATGATGGTTGGAATGGACCACACTGCCACCTGAATGACCCAGCCCCAGAAGCCCAAGTTGGCAGTCAGGATGACATTGAAGTACCCACTAGGATCTTGATCACTTGTCATGACGTTACCGAGATTACCGGGGTAGCTGATATCAGAATTACCACCCTGAGCGACCGCCTTGATAGGGAACAGACCGGTAGGAACAAAGACGGTTGTTGCAACGCCCTCAGAAACGGTCTGCGAGATAACGTCGGCTCGAACGAATGGCTTGATAATGAATGCCGAAAACGCAGCCATGAACGATAGACCAACGACACGAGTGGGTAGCACCCAGATAGGAACTGTGTAGTAGTGAGTTAGCGTCCACAGCAAGATTCCACCGATGAGGAAGATGGGTAGAGCCTTGATGAGCCAACCCAGTCCGATGATACGGAACGACTCAGAGCCGTGGACATCTTCGGCATGTAGCGTCCACGGGTCAACAGACTCGTTCAAATCACCCTTGGTGTGGATACCACCAGATCCATCAATGGAGTGAACACGGTGGAAGTACTGCGAGTTCGATGCCGGAGGGTTGAACACGATAGTGTCACCCACCTCGATGGAATCGAACGGAACCTCACGCGAGAAAACGGTTGTGCCCACAGGGGCATATTCACTCATCGAGGGTGTCTGGATAGTGAAAGTCTTACCGCCAGTGAGATAGAAGGCACCAGCACTCAGGATCGCCACACCAGCAGCTAGCAGCAGAAACGCCGCTAGTGCCTTGTGGAGAACACGGGTGCTGTTCATGGTTGAGACTCCTAGAAGATAATGGTGCGGTTTGATGACCAGAAGAACGTCTGGTTGAATCCGTATTCGTTGATGGTGATGGGCATGAGCAAGATAAGACCGGTGTCATAGCTCGGGTTGAATGCGTCGTTTCGGGTCATCCGAGTGATGACGTTCTGTGTCGTTGACGGTGTAGACGGGTCCAAGGCGACAGTAGGCGCTTTACCAATAGTAGCGTAAGTGTAATCGGAACTCAAGGCAGGGCATGTCGTATCAAGTGAAGGGTGAAGACACTTGGTGTCCGTACCAACCGTCACATTGAAGTGTGAGCAGATGTCCTGGTTGCCAACAACAGGATAGGGTCCAGCAAAAGTCGTGAGACCTGTATCCCCAAGGAACCAGTAGTCGGTAGCTCCATAGGACATCACTCTGTTTCTGAACGTAGTGATGTGTCCCGCGTTATAGAGGTTGTTGATCTGAGTACCGCTGAGGAGAACATTGTTGAACACCGCAAAGTTCGAAAGCTGACCAGTGAAGAACCGACCATTGCCGGTGTATCCATCACTTGTAGAGACAAAGGACTGACCGATGTGCCAGTACCCAACCGAGTTTTCTGCCGCAGTGGGGGAGTTGAAAGTGCTAGTTGCGACATCAACACCATCAACGTTGAGCGTGATCTTCGAAGATGAAGCGGTCACGCCCGACTGTGCTGTGGCGACAACATAGTGCCAGGTGTTGTCGTTATACGAGTTCGGACTCGTGATGATCTGTGCTGCACTCTGCGGGTAGGTCGCAAAAGCAAGCTTTCCAGCAGACGTAAGGTAAACGCTCCGGTCATAGTGTCCGGCGAGGTTGGTGTTCGGTGAAGTGGACCAACCGAACAGTGCACCCTCGGCAGTGGTGGTTCTGAACCAAATACCTGCCGAGAAGGTCTGAGGACCGGTCGAAGAAAGAACGTTCGACGAGTAAGCACTACTGCGGTAAGTCGTCGAGTTCACACCAGGAACGTTGGTGGGTCCGATCTGGTTGAAAGTGATGCCACCGTGCGCCATCATGTGATCGCCAGTGTCAATGCTGTTCACCTGATTGACAGGAGCGCAGCCATCGACCCTAAAATCAGCGCGGGTGAATGGAACAGTACCATTCTGAGAGAGCGCAACAGTCGCGGAAGACGAGGCGTAAGAGCCAGTCGGCATAACTTCACCAGAACAGGGGAACACCGTCTTGTCAGGAATAGTCCGACCAGAGGGAACAGAGGTGCACTGCGTGCCACCCTGCTTCTTTGCGGTGAGGAATGATGTTCCTGATCCTGCAATGTTGCTGCTGGAAACAGAAGCACTGAATCCAGCCTGAGCAGTGTTGGTTCCCACACCGGTCAAGAGGATAAGCGTGATGGTTGCAGCAAGTGATCCTGCTACTACCGCGAGCTTGTTCTTGAACTTAGACATGGGTAACCTTTTCTGTCAGGCTGGATTCAGTGATGGAGTTGTGTTGCTGGGGTTCTACTTAGGAAGCGAAGCTCCAAAGCAGAGCCTCGTTGGCTGCAAGACCCTGGTAGGCGTTCGTTGCAGAGTTGTCCAACTGGAGGGTGAACTTGAACACGCGAGCGTCACCAGGAGCCATCGGCACGTGAAGACCAAGCGGTGCGGTGCCCAGCAGAGCGAGGTTACCCGCAGTGGTCGGCGTTGCAGCACAAGGCGTAGCAGCGGCGGGGAAGACGCAGTTACCACCGGTAACGTCATCGATGGTGATGTTGACCTTGTTGCAGAAGTCGGTCGCGGTGCCGTTGGTAGCGCCGTTGTTCACCTGAACGCAGCCCGAAGGGGTGAGGTTGAAGGTGTTGGCGGGCGTGGTACCAGCGTTACGGATGGTCACGGTGGAAACCGAGAGGGGACCACCAGGGTAGACGGCGTTGGAGCCACCGAACTTGTTGATGGTCGAACAGGTACCAGCGTTGGAAGCCGTAACCGTACCCGCAGCGGACGAAAGACACGTGGTAGCGTCCTGGGTCTCGCTCATGAGCAGGGTTCCTGCACCGATGGTGTTGTTCGTGTTGTTGATGCTGGCAGTGAAGCCCGAGAGCGCATTCGTGTTGGCGAACGCGAGCAACAGGCTAGCCACAGCACCAGTAGCGATCAGCATAGGTAGCAGCTTGCGACGCTTTCTGGTCGTGGTCGTAGTGTTGGTGCTCATTCTGTGTTGTGCCTTCCGATGGTTAGTTGGACCCGGCTCATCGTGAGTCCGGGATGTAGCGAATTTGTATTCCTTCACATGTAACTCACTTGAGACTACATGGATCTTTCAATAACGCATTACCCCAGAATGGGGGCGGGGTACAAAATGACATGGCGGTTGAAGGTCAAGTCGTGTACCCCATATCAAGCAAAAGCAGCCAGAATCGGCAACAAAATGGTCATCTTGTACCCCAAATTGTCCTCACAATCGCCCTCAAGGAGAGGTGCGTAGTGTTGCAAAATCTGGATAAATCGCACCAAGTCTGGGCGTTTACTCAGCTTTGGTTAGATAATGAACCGGTTTCCCAACCAAGAGAACGTCTGAGTAAAGCCCACTTCCTTAACCTCAATAGGCATGAGGATGTTCAACCCAACATGGTATCGAGTGTCGTAAGTGGTGTCACGAGCAACAGTCGCAGTCAGCGCCTGCGCCGTTGTCGGACCACTAGGGTTGAGAGCAAGGCTACCCGCAGCAATCAGTCCACTGAGGGTAGTGGAAGCCGAAGGTGCCGCGCAAGCAGTAGCCTGAGCCGGGGAGACGCACTTACCTGCTGTGCCCACAGTGGACCTCACAGCACTGCACGGAGACACATTACCTACGACAGGATATGGACCTGCGAATGTCTGTAGACCGTTGTCACCTAGCGTCCAGCTTGCAACAGGAGCGAGGCTTGCGATACTGCTCGAAAGACCTGCCTGAGTGGTCTGACCGGAGAGTGTGGAGACCTGTGCGGCAGTAAGCTCAGACGACCACACGGAAGCGTTAGACAGCGAACCGTTGAAGTAGTTCCCACTTCCCGCAAGAGACCCGCCACTGACGTTACTCTGACCTACCCGCCAGTAACCCGCGTAGTTCATAGTGCCAAGGTTCAGGCTCAGGATGTTGGTGTTACTTGCAGCAACCACCCCATCGACATAAAGAGTCTGCCGAGCAAGGGTGAGTCCGCCGCTTGCAAAGGTTCCGACAGCGTAGTGCCAGTTGCCATCAGCGTAGCTCTTTGTGCTTCGGATGGTGGTTGGAAGACTAGGCGAAACCGAGAAAGCAAGCCGACCAGCAGTGTCAAAGTAGATGCTTCGGTCACTGGTTGTCGGAACTGCCTCATTGGGGTTAGTAGCAAAGCTCACCAGTGAGCCATTAGCAGCACTCGCCTTAAACCAGATACCAATTGAGAAGTTAGCAGTACCATTGCGCTGAACCACGTCGGCTGCAAGGGTGTTGGTACCGTTCAATCCGAGAGACGTGCTTCCTGAGAGGGGACCAGCCTGAGCAAACGAAACCGGTCCTCGAACCAGCATGGGGTTGGTTGCCGCCGCCGAGTTAGCTAGCTGCACGGGACCACATGATGTAGCAGTAAGAGAGGCAGCGCTGAAAGCAGCGGTTCCGCTTCCAGCAAGAGTGGTGGTAGAAACCGCCGTACCAGTAGTGGGAACGCTAGGCGTGATAGAACCAGTGCAAGGGAACGCAGCGGTCGTCGGCACAACGCTTCCACTAGGCACCGATGTACACCTTACGGAACCATTGGTGGCAGTCAGGAACGAAGTGGCGGTCCCGACACTGCTGGCGGGGTTCGCAACAGATGCCGTGAATCCCGCCTGTGCAGAGCCATTGGCAAAAGTGATTACTCCGGCAACAATGCTAACGGCAACCAGGGCACCACAAAGAGACTTACGTCGAACAGACATGATCTCGAATCTCCGAGTAGGGTGGATTAGGAAGCGAAGGACCAAAGGAGAGGCATGCTTGCGAGAAGACCCTGATCGGCATTCGTCGCGGAAGCAGCATCAAGCTGAACCTTGAAGGTGTAACGGCGCTGTTCACCAGGCGCGACAGGAACAGCCAGGGTAATTGGCTTGGTCGCGATGGAGTTCAGAGTCGTCGTAGAGGACGGCGCTGCACACGGAGTGGTAGAGACAGGGGCAACACACTTAGCACCGACCTCATCGAGGATGGTGATGTTCACCTTGCTACAGAACCCAGCAGTGTTCGACCCAGAGATGGGACCGTTGGTGCTGACCGTGCATGCAGCGGGAGTCAGGGTGAATGTGTTGGCAGGAGTCGTACCGCTGTTGGTGATGGTCACCGTAGAAGTGAATACCTCACCAGGAGAGGCGGTCGTGCTTCCACCGAACTTGTTGATGGTGGTGCACGTTCCTGCGTTGGCAGTCGAGACAGTTCCAGCGGTGGATGACGTACAGGTGATAGCACCCTGCGTCTCGCTCATAAGGAGCGTTCCAGATCCGATGGTGTTGTTCGAGTTGTTGATGCTGGCAGTGAAACCAGACAGTGCCCCGGTCGTCACGAACGCAACGAGAAGCGAGGTTGCAATACCCAGGGCGAGGATTGCGGGGACAAGACGCGACTTACGGCGCGTAGAAAATGCGTTGGACATCTGATACCTTCCAAAGGTGGTTAGTCTTCGTTTTTGTTCTCATCAGGAACGAAAGGTAGTTGAATATTGAATGAAAAGAGCAGCCTGATCTCTGCTTGTCTCGATGGTTAGTCGAGAGACAGATGAGTATTGGTTAGAGACTCACTACTATCAAACTATCTTACTGTTCAAACTATGTCAAGCATTAATTTATGCGCGATGTCTTCCGGCATTGCTCGAAGGCTCTTTTGCTTCATCAGCCCGCTTCTGCTCATCCGTCTTGAGCTTCTTCGAAACCAATACGGCAGCAATGGAAACGAGGAACAGCGCGAGGAACGCAATGAAGAGTCCGCCGATGGTTCCACCAGTCACCAATGTGACGATGAGTGTGATGATTGCGATGAGACCAAACAGAATAGCTGCGCCCATCGAAGCGAGATTGACGAGATCCAAAGTAGTGTTGCGTCTGTGCTGATTCCTCTTCATGCAGACAGTATTGCATTCATTTGGTACCCACCAAGGAAAGTTGGCAAACCCATCGACCCGATTCTAGACTTGCCGATTTGACAATCGATTGAACTACAACTAGTATCTATATCACCGAATGGAGAATGCATGTTCAACAGAACTAATGCCCGAACGTCTCAGGTCATTGACCCCTCAGAGTGGATCAACAACGCTCTGTTCGCGACAAATTTGCCCAACCCTGAAGTGGTTGTGGCGTTCGGTATTTTCGATGCCAAGTCGCAGTTCCTCGACGCGGTAGTTCTCGCGTTCCAGCACGGCGTTTCAGAGGATGAAGTGACCACCCGCGTAGACGCTCTTCTATGGCAGATCACGAACCTAGAGCACACCCGAGCGCACTTTGTCACCACCCTCGCGATCAGCAAAGATGTGGGTGAAGCTAATACACTCTCGTTCGTCATGAGTGAAGCTGCATCTAAGCACCACCTGCGCAATGTCGCTGCGATCTCATCCGATGGACTTGCCTGGTCAGACAGAACGACCAAGACCGAAGGTCTCGTTGATCGCATGAAACTCTCTGACTGGCAGCTAGGAGCTATTCAGAACACAGAAGCGGTCGAAGCACTCTTCTAGCAAGAAAGCCCCTCAGATGGAAACCTGAGGGGCTTTCTTCATGGGAAGACGAGCTTGAACATGTCTTCGTCATCGCTGATGTAGGCGGCGTTGATCTGGTGTTCGCGAAGGAATTCCAGAGCAGACTCTTCGCTGTCGAAGTAGTACTCATCAACCCAGTTGTCACGGCGACTGCTAGACGAAACGTACTCTTCATACTCATCGTCCCACACCGCAAGAACAACGCTGTAATGCAGCGCGGCGTTCATCGTCACGCCAGCATCGATTGATGCAGTCATCTTCAACTCCTGTTTGATGTAGTGAATGAGAGAAGAATGTCACTATCCAACCCGTTTTGGTGGAACTTCTCTAGTGATTCGAGACTACCACCATTGTCTAGCACTGGCAAGATTACGCGCGTTGGGTAAGCACGAACAATCGGATACCACCGCTCCATGAATATCTCTTGACCCATCTTCTTGCTAGACGCAAGCGATACAATCAACAGCGAATACATCTCCGCAGGAGAACTAGTCAGCGTGTAGATGGCTTCCTGATAGCGCTCTATCTCTATCATGAGGATACGGGCAGCATGGGTGACGATAATTCCTGGAAGACTGCCATCTTCCTTGATATTGGCGTATCTCCAAAGGAGGATCGCTTCCTCTGCGATGCTTTCTACCATCTTGCCTAGGTACTGGTCACCTACCAGTTGAGCCATCGCGTAAGTGCCATCTTCACTCAGCACCTCATCGAGTGCGAAACGAGTGACATGGTAGTTCGACCAAGCGAAAGAACGCTTATCGTCAGGAACGCCTATCTGATCGAGAAAATCGGAATGACTAGAACCCATCCGCTCTACCCATGTAATCGGCTTATCCATACCTGTTGGTCAGCTTCCAGCGGACGGGAAGAGCTTTGCGAGGTATCCCGCCACGACCTCATCGAGCATCGACTGCTCACGCTCGGGATCTCCGAGTCCGAAGTACGACTCGAAGTCGAGCCAGTGAGCCACAACAGCATCACCGAACTTGACAACGACACCCGTTGCGTTGCGAGACTCAAGATCCTCGAAAACACGCGAGTGGTCGCCCTTATCGACATACGTGTGCACGTAGTCGTAGGCATCGACGGCTTCTGCGGTGAGAGTTGAAAGCTTCATACTCATAGATTAGCTGGTAATGCACTAATTGTCAACGCTAGTCCGTAGCATCTCACCAGCAAGTGCGGGGTCGATACCACTGTGGCAACAATTCTTCACCACACGCGGCTTGAAGATTCCCTCGCGGGCATATTGCAACAGAGTTGTGGTGGCAATCTCTTCCAAGTCGGAGATGTCAATGTTCTTGCTCTGACGAAGATAGACCTCATAGATCCACCGCGCGAAACCATCGCCTGATGACAATGCGGCGATGGGTATTTTCACCTCGTGAGGCTCGGAGTAAAGCTCTTCCCGGAGATGCTTGATAATGGTATCGACATAGATGGACTCGATGCCTTCAAACATCCGTGTACCCTCGGCAAAGTCAACAATGCTAAGACCATTGCGAGAAAACCTTTTGAACATCCTGCTGCTGATTGCCTCTTCATTGTAGATGGTGACGATACTCACCATCATTGCAGTAGGCTCCTTGACCAGGACGTATTCGATCATCGGTGACGCATACGAGCTAAAAGTCAGGTCGTCGAGATGTACCCCTAAACGATTTACTGGCTGTATCTTGTCATCAATTAACTGGTACTCCACGAACTTTGATGCTGCAAAATCGTCAAGCAGCATCTTGTACAGGTAAGGGCTGTTGTCCCAGATATCAATGATGTCTGCTGGGTTCAGCTTGTTACCGCCGAACGATGTGTCGATTTCTTTTCTGAGCTTGATATCGCCGTCTTGACGGTTTTGATGCTTGTCGATATACGTAGTCCACTCATGAGAAGCAGCGAACCTTAGGGTAGTGTCACGGCTGGGCTGTGAGTTTTCGTTACTGTCCGATTCTGCATGGATGATGAACTCTTGCATCGACATGACATCCGGCAGCAACGCTTGGTTGGGTCTAGTCAACCATCGGCTACTACCTACAGATTTAGATGCCTTGGAACCAAGACGCGCCCACGGATGATTGAACTCAGTCCTGTCATCGTCGCTGTACATAATCCGAATCATACCGCACTCATGAAACTAAGTACATGCTGGCAATGAACCGAATCGATTGACTATGGCTTAACAGGGACGTAAACTGTGCGCATGACAGCCATCGATGCGCCCAATGAAATGATCAACAACCTTGCTTTCATTACAGCCGAATTCGGTGAAGGTAGGTTCGTGGCTATCACCTACTTCAACAAGGATGGCAGCGAGATTACGTCCGTACTTCACGCCATGACAGGCACGGACTTCAAGAACAAAGAGACCCTCGCAGAACTCTCCGAACTGGTGCATGACTTCTACATGACGCGCACAGATGTTGTTGATATCGGGTTCATCATCCTGAACCCAAGCAGCATGGAAGATGCTGTCCGTCTAGGTCAAGAGATCATTATCTATGACGACCTGATCGCATTCAGCATCAACTCCATCATCTCCACCGATACCGTCAAGTGGTCCGACGTTACCAGTGGAGATGAGGGCGAAGTTGACAGGATGGAAGTCACTGACTTTCAGCTAAGGTCAATCGTCGATGGTGATGTCCTCAAAGACTACCCGGTCTACTAAAAGCGCTCCACATCATCGAAGTTAGGCGTTCCGTCAGGATTGATAGGTAGTGGAGTGCCGTCTTCGTAACGCGGCCAGGCGAGCTTCTTGCTGGGCGTAGGGCGCTTTTCAAACTTGACAGCGCCAGTCGGACCAAACGTCTGCTCTGTAGGCTCTACGGGGCTTGTAGCGGGCTGGAAGGTGCTTCTGTGCGCTACAGGCTGGCTCGGAACGTCACGATGCTCATGTAGCTGCTGACGAGCAGGACTTTGGAACTGCTGCTCTTGCTGCACTACCGGTACATGAGGCTGTTCATCCCAACGCTTATACTCTTCTTCAGCGCTCTTCTTGGGTGAGAACAAAGCGTAAGCCAGAGGAATCAAAACGGTACCGAGCACATCGAGGATGAACACCGCACCAAATAAGCGCCAGTAAGCTTCACCGAAGTCGGTGTTGTCGAAGATGCTGGGGAGTGCAAGCAAGATTCCGAATAGGGCGATGAGTCCTAGGGTGATGTTGGCGACAACGCTGAGAACCGGAGTGTTGTACTTGCGGTGGATGTTCAGAAGCAAGTGAGCGTGAAGAAGTGCAAACCTAGCGATGATGACAAGCCAGACCCAGTGACCAAAGTTCTCCGCCACGTCATAGGATGTGTCATCGTAGTAGGCATAATCGGTATCTAGGTCGGAACTCTGTGGCAGCCAAATCTTGAACATGCCGATAATGAGCAGAATGACGGAGATACCTACCCCAATCAGCGCGAACGTGCTGGAACGCTTTGCTGACACCTCTGCGTCATACCATGTCAAGAGCGCAAATGCGACGATGAGAATGACGGTGAAAAGGGCTTGGAGGTGGATGGTTCCAAACTGACCCACCACGATTGCCGTCACGCCGACTAGCGCTGCTGCAACCACCGATCCAACGATAGTTTTGAGCACTGCTGGACGAACTTTAGCCCATATGTCGTTATGCTCTCTCGGCGCGATTTCTACTGGTGTGGACAAGGCGTACCTTCCATCTTTCTGTTGACTTACAGTCAGGATACAGGCTGGTCTACCCCTAAATTACTAGATTGAAATTGTGGTAACGACGAAGCACCCCACCTCGTGAAAGATGGGGTGCTTCGTATGTCCGCAGTGCTATCGGATGGTCACGATGACGCACTCGGTGTCGGCACCATCCCAAGCAACCTCGAAGCCCTCGACGTTGAACGCCATAGCGGCGATGGAAGCCGCCTCGACCGACGTGTGGTTGAAGTAGAGCTTGGTGACCCGCCCGTTCGCGCGGAAGATCGCGTCAAGCTGCGCACTGCCAGTACGACGCTTGACCATGTTCATGATGTTGCGGTAGACCATCACACCATCGACCCACGAGAAGGTACCCTCCTGGCTGCCGTAGGTCCACACCACCTCGGGGTGACCACTCGCCTCAGGACCGTCACAGTCCGTGCAGCACGACTGAGCGTTCATGCGGGTGCTGACACCCTGCTTGCGGATAGCCTTGAGTGCGTTGTTGAATCGACCCTGAACGGTCTCGGTCATCGTCGCGGGAGCGGTGGTAATGGTGGTCGTCATCATGAGTCCTTATGGAAGAAGGCGGCTAAGTGATAACTACATCCTAGTACTAAATCGACTGTCCTGCAACAGCCTTCTTGAAGAACCTCTCAGAAGGCTTTCCATTGGGGTATCTCACCATCACGCCACCCTGTACTTCGCTGTAGTAGTCAGCATCGAGCGAGTCTGCAAATTCTGGATCGCCCATCAACTGACTGTCGGTATCGACTCTTTTGAAGTAGCCCATGTACGCCATGTTGCGTTCATAGCCATGACTCTCGTAGTACGACCATACCCTAGACTGATGGGTCGCGCGGTGCTTGTCGAATAGCTCCTTGTTGGTAGCGTCAGGATAGATAGAGCCATCGCCTCCTTCGGTTGGGGACAGTGTGATGGCAACATCATGCTCATCTCCGTATCGAGAGATCATCTGCATGATGTGGTTACCAATGCCCAAGCCGCGTAGGTCTGCGTCCACAAAGATATCGCTGAGTTGCGCTACGTGACGACCCTGCTCGTAGAAAGTCAGAGTGACATTACTACTACCGTACAGATCTTCGACAAAGGCGCTTAGCTCGTCGGGAGAGTCGAATGAAGGAATAATCGACTTATCGATTGCGGCGATGTCGTCAACCAAGGCTGGACGATGAAGTGGCACGCGAACTGTAGCTCTTTTGGCGGGATCGCTTTTGTCTCTCACTTCCCATTCACCCCAGCCATCTAGCTTGGAACCATAGATCCGCTTGGTATCTAGCTCTGTAATTCCGTGAGCGGCAATGATTGCTTGTTGCTCAGGACTGGACATGATTTGCTTACGTGACCAGTCCCTTGCAAGACCCTGAACGCATCCCTTACGACAGCCGTAGTCATCATGATTGTCGCACGTGTATTCGTCCACCTGCTGAGACAGGAGATGAGCCTTAGCATCAAGAATTGGTTGAGAAGGTACGGCGCTAACGGTAGGCAACCCACGAGCCGATGATTTCGAGTCGTTGATAAGCACCGTGGTGTGACGACCGTTCTTGTCAACAATCTTTTTCGGGGTGAGATGCGAGCGCATAGCCATGTCCTCCTTTACCTCATTGTACCCGCTACCCCTGCTGTCATATACCGATGGTAGTATTGAGCTACATCAAGGAGCATCAGTGACAACACCCACCGCCATCATCGACAAGAATGGCAAGCACACGACTGTTCATCGCAACAACGATGTCGCTGATTCAGCAACGACCAGTCGAGTCGCAGAGCTAACGCCTAGCATCCAGACCACACAAGAACCATTCATCGAGTTCGATACTGATCCACTTGAACTAGAAGCGTTCACATCAGGTGACTGCTGGCTACTTGCCGCTACTGCCGAGGGTGAATTTGGCTGGGAGGCTGTTGCCGTGATGGTTCCCGAGGGCATCGATGAAGGTGCGCCGTGGATGCACATGGTTAACCGGCTACCTGATGGAAGGCTCATCGACATTGAGGGTATTCACACCGAGAAGGGGCTACTATCAAGGTGGGGCGGCGATCATCTCGAACCGGCAAAGCCGTTCCTCTCTAAACTATCGGGAGTGGAACCAGACTTCGAAATAGAGCCACTCGAAATAGCTTATGGGCTGCACGAGACTGCTGAAAAGCACACCGAGATAGAACCCTTGTACTAACTCACCGACATACGAAAGGCATCATCATGGCAACCGAGAAGACACCCATCGTTGACAAGAACGGTAAGGCTACTCACGTCCACAAGAAGGTAGAGGGCGCAACTACTTCCCGTCAGCTTCCTGATGTGCCCCGCCTTGTCGTACCCGTGAACCTCATTCACCACCCAGGTAAGGGAGCGCCTTACTTCCCCCAGAGCTACGTCGATGATTTCGACTTCACCGATGACGCTGTAAGTGAAGGTGGCAGTGTTGGAGAGTCCATCCATCTGATCAACGATGCCGATGGTACGCAGTCCAACGGAAAGGTGCGTTGGGTCGAACTCACCGACGACAACACCAACCAAAGCAGCGACTTCACTATCGTTCCGCCCAAGGATGGCACGCCCATCATCGTACGAGCTAGGGCTGATGTGCCGAACCTCCGAGTAGACAGCGGCAATGCTGTCATCGCACTGACTAACTCGGGAGAGACGCACCTTACCGTCTCAGGAACCGCTAACGTTGTCGTGATGTGCCACCAGGGCAGCACACCGCACATCACCATCGAAGGTAGCCCTCGACTAACCATCGTTCCTCAGCACCGTGTGAACGGACATATCTACAACTTCGAAGGAACGGCAGACATGGAGGTCGATCCTTACGATGACGTGGACTTCCAGTTCGAAGTTCACGAGTCGGAAGACGACTAGAAGAAAGCCCCGGAGTAATCATCTCCGGGGCTTTTCTCTTACGAGCGAGTAGGGATAGAACCCGTCTTGAAGTCGGTTCGAATAGGACTGGTATCCGTCATAGCGTCTACAATTCTGTCACTCATGTGCACTTCTTCACCGGTATCGACAATCTTCTGCTGCTTGACGAAGCACATACCGATCAGTGCGATGACAGCCAGTGGAATTAGGTAGCCGAACACCGGAGTCAGAGCATCGTTGTAAGACGACACGATGATGGTCCTGATGTTGTCAGGAAGAGCCTCAATGATACCCGGGGTGAGCGAATCCATACCCTTACCCTGTAGAGCTTCGGCAGGCAAACGCTCCGATAGGAGGGAGGTGAGGTTGTTGGTGAAGACTGCACCAACAAAGCTTCCACCAAGAGCGGCACCGATTTCACGGGTGAACCCAGATGTGCTTGTGGCTGTACCAAGCGAGCTACGAGGAACCGACTGCTGCACAATGAGCACAATCTGCTGCATGATCATACCAATACCGGAACCTAAGGTCACCATGTATACGCTGGTCTGCCAGAGCGGAACGTCAGGCGTAAGAGTGGAGAAGAGGAACAGAGCAACACCAATGACTGCGAAACCGACGATAGGGAGCACCTTGTAGTTACCCGTCTTGCTGACAATCTGACCGCTGACGATAGACATGACGATGAGTCCACCCATCATAGGCAAGAGCAAGAGACCAGAGTTGGTGGCACCGAGACCGTTGACAATCTGCAAGTAGGTCGGTAGGTAAGCCAAAGCTCCGAACATCATGATTCCCACGATGAGTCCAGCGGCGGCAGCAAGAGAGAAGTTGCGACTCTTGAAGAACCTGAGCGGGATGAGAGGATCGGTTGCCTTGGTCTCTACCAAGATGAACAGCGCGGTGAATACGACGAACGACGCGATGAGACCGAGGATGATTCCGGAGTTCCAGTCGTACTGCGTACCACCCCATGAAGTGAAGAGAACCAGTGACGACACAGCGATGACCATTGTGATGGTTCCCAGCACATCGAACTTAGACTTGATGCGCTCAAACGGAGTCTGCAAGAAGGCGATGACTAAGGCGATGGCGATGATTCCAAGAGGAATGTTCATCCAGAACGCCCAGCGCCAGCCGATGCCGTCAGTGAAGTAACCACCGAGCAGCGGACCTAGTACAGAAGCCAGTCCGAAGATACCTCCGATGAAACCCATGTACTTTCCGCGCTTGGCAACGGGTACGAGGTCGGAAATGGTTGCCTGCGCGAGAATCATCAAACCACCACCGCCGAGACCTTGAATGGCGCGTCCAGTGATGAGTGTGCCCATGTCGTTAGCAAGTCCACCAACAACTGAGCCAGCAAGGAACAGACCGATACCGATGAGAAGCAGTGGCTTCCTACCGATGAGGTCGCTGAGTTTTCCGTACAACGGCATGCTGATAGTTACCGCCATAATGTAGGCTGTGGTGACCCAAAGCATGTGCTCGACACCATTTAGTTCTCCAACGATGGTGGGTAGTGCTGTCGAGAAAATCATCTGGTCGAGTGCTGATAGCAACATAGCGACCATCAGTGTCCCAAGGATTGCCCAGAGCTTACGGGGGTGGTTGTAGAAGATGTCGTAGCCATGAGAGGCTTCTTTAGTATCTGCCACTGCGGACATAGGTGAGTTCCTTACTGTGAATGTGGGTTGCAAGCCTCTATCGGAAGCTTCTTTGCCACACGTAACGAACTCGCACTTAGTTGATCGAAGGCAACTATAAAGGACAACTTCGTCAATGTTGCATAAAGTGCATGATTATCGGCTTCTTTTCAGTCAATCCGTCTCATGTACTCAGCTAACGATTTGCGCAACAAGCTGTTGCCCAATTGGGACGTGATAATCTGTATCGATGAGTAGCGAACAGAGAGTAGTGAGCGTCAGGTTCACACCCGGAACCTACTTCTTCGTGCTATCCAGCTTCCTCTTTGTCGCCATCTCCTTCTACCGCTACGGACACGTCTTCTGGTGGGTCTACCTACTAGGTGGTCTCATCGGTCTAGCGGTCATACCGATACTGTTCTTCCTTCATGCAATGAGGGCGGAGTACGAAGTGCATCACGAGGTGTACAGTCTCGAAAACACGTTCTTCGATGAAACGACCGAAGGGACGATGGGATTCGAGGTTGAAGATCCAGACTCACTGAGTGCGCATGTGGAGCGCAACAAGAGGCTGGGTGAGATGACCTTCCAAGAGTGGCTGCACACTGCGTTCAATGAGGGAATCGGTCATACCAAGCTGACGTTCAAGGATTCGGTTCTACCGGTCATAGGTCAGTCAGCAGTGTTCTCCGTCATCCTCGGAATGATGGTCGCGAACGTGCTTCTTGTACTGTTCATCATCTTTGACGCATACGTTTTGAACTGAAACAAGCTCGGATGGTTGATCTGATGTGATCAACCATCCGAGCTTGTTTATTGAGATGATTTATCCGTCGCAACCAATACCATTCTTGGGGTGACCGTCAAATCTATCTTGCCAGCCCGGTTCGTTTGGCATGATGTAAGGCTTTCCCGCCGCATGAACAGCAGCACAGTTTTTGTACGACACCGGAGGTGCTACGGGAGCCGGAGGTGCTACTACCGGCGCTGGTTCAGGCACAACCGGTGGCTGCTCCACAACAGGTTCTGGCACTGGTTCAACCGCTACTTCCTGTGACGTTGGTTCAGATGTACTTGCTAGGTCATCCTGACCTCCGCTTGTAGCCACAGCTATCGAACAGGACACGAACACGATGGCTATAAACGCAAACACAAAAGCCATGAAGACGTTTCGTATGCCATTTCCCACCGCATCCACACGAGCGTTACCTGTTGTGGGTCCAGTAAGTATCAGTCTCTGTCGAGGTTGTTGCGCTCTACGAGGTGACCGTCTGCGACTCGTTTGTGTGCCAAGACCAGCATCGAATACCGGGAAGTCATGGTTGAATCGCGGGGACATGTCACCAGTGAAAGACTGCCCATTCCAATACTGAGCTTGTCGATCTTCTTGATTCAGCAGGTACCACCCTGGCGGCTGTGTCGGAGTCATATCTCATGATGACATCGAAACTTGACATCCATTCATGTTTTGGTAGATTTCATGAGAATGTAACGTGCGCCTACATCAAAGTCATACTGCTGTGACCGCTATACCCTTTTAAGCCTGCCTTGTACACGTTCAATCGAAACTTCCTTCTCCCAGAATTCTTTTTGCTGGTCCTCAGGAAGAGAGTTTACGTACTTCATTCTTTCGACGGACATCTGATTGATCAGTTCGTTCTTATCGCTAAGAAACTTCTGATGCTCGCACTCAGCAACGGCATCAACGCTCTCAGGGGTGAACCCCCATCTCCTTTTCACGGCGCTGGACCATACATCATTTACTTGCTCCTGATACCCTTTGACGATCTTTGAAAGAGTAGCTGGCGCAAGTCTTGCTACAGAGGCAATCTCCCTATTCGACAGTGTGCCCGACTCCGCCACGGATAACACGGCAGCCTGATAGCTCACCTCTTCATCAATTAGGTCTCGTATCTCTAACAACAGGTTAATCGAACGCAGAACGTCTTGATCTGTTGGTTCGGTATCGAACTGGGTATTGAGTTTGCTGATGGTGTTAATGAGTTCAATGATGTTACCGCTTGCATTGATTACGCGCTCCATTGTCTCAGCGGTAGACTCCTGTAGCTCCGCGTTGGAGGTGGGTGGCGGCGTTGGTCCTTCTGAAAGGGTAGTCTTCTGAGCGAAGTAAGAAACAAGATTGCGATTTCTAGGTGATGTCATGAGCAGACCATAACACCAGCTAGGTACGTTGTTTACGTTTTTGACCAAAAACAATCAATTTTGACTATTTGGTTGTTTCAAGCGCATGAGGTATCCTCTCTTACATGCCTCTCATCCCGTACGACTTCCGCGCTTCCAAAAAGCTCTACGCCATTGATGAAAGTTCACTAGTGGCGGACCTCACACCCGGCTCCGTCAGTGGTGGTAAAGACTATGTGCGTTACAGCGTGCAGGCGGTCTGGTTCAGCAAGCGCAGTAACGGTCGCCTCGGTGCATTCACCGGAACGCTATGGGATGGCAGCATCGATGTGCAGCACCCTTGGTCAATAGACGACTTTATCGCCAACATCAAGACCGCTCGATACGGCGGTAACCCAGAAGGATGCTGGGACGGCAAAGCGTCATGGTGGGCGAAGCCATATGCCGATGACGAAGCAATGCAGAACGCTCGATTGCCGTTCTTGAAGGAGATGCTTGAGAACCACCCGAACATCCCTCAGGGTTATCGGGGTTGGTTCCTACTCACCGAATAGCGCTCGACGGGTGTTACTCGTCATCATCGCTCAAAAGGAAGCTGAGATGGCTGAACTGCATCCGCTGTGACTCTGTGCGCTCATCCTCGGGAATAGCGAGCAGGATGTCGTACAGGCTCCTGTGCGCCACGTCAATATGTTCTTTGCAGTACCACACCTTGTTGTCCTTATCCATCCCTACATTGCCGTAGGTGGTACCGACACCACACGTCGCGCAGAACTGACCTAGCTGTTCTCCGGTGAAGACGTTAGATCCAAACCTCTTGCAGATCTTGCAGAACCCGCCGCCGTTGGTATATCCGCGAGCATCCCATTCATGACCAGGGCATTCCTCAGAACGTCTCCACTTGTCCCACGCATTCTTCTCTGCCTCTGCAATGCTGGAACCTTCACCTCGGAAGAATCCGCTACTGGGAGGAAAGGCTTCAACGAATGCAGTGCGGTAGGTGGGGTTCTCTGGGTCTCGCGTGACGACGATACCCCTGTCACCACCCTGCAAGAAGGTACCCTCTTCCCACTCATGGAGTGCCTCAACGTGATGGTCAGGATTGATGTTGAATGACGGTCCCATCGGACTCATCTTGATGCGCTGGTTAGGCATTCTTTCGCTTCTCGCTTCTTACCCGCTCGATTTCTTCAATCTGGTCTTCTGCGCTAGTGACGATACTTTCCATCAGGTCGCGTTCTGGATCTCCGAAGCTGAACTCTGATGAGTAGTAGTAACGGAGACCACCGAACTTCTCCTTGATCTGTAGGATCTGGTAGTTAGGGTCGATGTAGAGAAGCTTCACATGAGTACGAGCGATTACCGGAAGCCATTCCTCGTCGTAAACCTCCGAGTTGTCTTTGACGAACTCAAGGATGTCTTTGGATGTCATGTCATCTCCTTCTATCGACCGAAGGTTAGCAGAATTCTACTCTAGATGGAGCCTAATGCTATACGACCCACATCAGTGATTTCCAGATCCCTGATGGAAGATAGCTCCACGATGTCGTGATCGATAAGCAACCACATTGCTGCATTGACAACATCGTCAGAGTAGTCAAGCGAGCTTTTCAGGGTAGGAATATCGATTGCCTCCGTCTCGCCAAAGAGAAGAAACATCTCGGCGGCAGCAGAGTCTACCTTGCCATTGAATCTACTCTCGGCAGCAAGACCCAATTCAGTGTAGAATCCGAGTCTTAGATTGGACTTGGGAAGCTCAATAGCAACCATATGCATCAACCCAAGTTGCTTAGTGTCGTATTCGCCGCACCGATGATTTCGGAGATGTAACCCAACCTTACAGACTCAACGCTTCCCGACCAGAACGACTCATGAATGGGAATCTGTTTGATGGAATCCTGGTCGGTGTCACCGAGTAGACCAGAGACCATACGACCCATCTCACCCTGCGCAAGGAGGGTGGCTAGTGCGTTAGCAGCGTACGAACCCGTGCCCTCGCCCCGAGCCACCTTGGCAAAGCCGTTGGTTAGCTCCCAGCGCCCGTCAGGAGACCTTCTACCCGCCTCAATGGACTCAGAGTAAAGCTCGATGGCATGGCTGCCTACACGCGAGCCATCGTCCATGATGTTGGACACCTCAGGGATGCTCGATACGAACTCACCGGTCACACGATCGGTCTCGCCAGAAGAAGGAAGCAGCTTGAACTCATCCTGTCCGCTACCAGTCGGCTGAAGGCGACCAATACGAGCAAGCTCAATGTAGACAAGCGCGCCAGCGATGTAATTGAGCGCTGAGCTATCGAGGATTGGCTCTTGCGCGGCATCGTTAGCATCGCGGTGATTGATGATTCCGAGAAGTGCTACGGCTGAGAAGTCGGGTTGCATAGCAAAATGCTCTCATAGAAACACTGCATCACTACAAGAATTGAGCACCTAGAGCGATATCTGAGGCGAGACTGGGGTCAATGTCATTCTGAATGAACCTGTCTATGCTCGTGAACGGCACCTTGGCAACGATCATCCTCGCCACAGCAGGCACACCATGCCTGCGTGTGAGTGAATGAACGTATCTGACGCTTGCCCTGTCAGGCGACCCCGCAAGAGTCAGAAGGAAGACGTAATCAAGCATGTCTGAATCGCTTGTGACGCTCGTCAGGTTGAGCGTTCGTAGGTGATTTTTGACAGCGGTAATGTCATGCGCGACGATCATAGCGATGTCACTAGCATCATAAACGTCAGGGTCGTTAAGGATGTTCGCTGCAACAGCATCAAACAAGGGCGAGTTGTCATCAATCCAGTTCTTCTTCATCGACCTACTGAAGGACTCAAAGCTCACTCCAAAGTAACCAAGAGTCGAAAAGGCACCCATTGAGTTGAAATCGATGCTTTGGAAGTCAGCAAGCGTGAGAAGCTCGCCCGTGGGATCTTCCTTTGTTTCCCACTCCGCAACGTAACGAACGTGCTGACTCCACTGATCATCATGACTCCATAGCGCCTTAGCCATTGTATGAGAACAAGCTTTCTGTGATTGCTTCGTCGATGTCGTGGTTGCACATCTCAGCGATAACCTGGGGTGATAGGTGGTGCCGCTTTTCGATAAACACCGGGGCAAGCTCATCGAAACGACCAGATGGACCAACGACAGATAGGAACTCCAAGAGATCCGTGAACTCGCTGTCACGAGACTCCGTGAAATTTCTGTCGTTCAGGTAAGCGAAGAACCACGACACTGCCGAGTCATCATCGACAAACCTGTTGATCATGAACAACATACGGGGAGAGTTGAGCCTATGGCGCGTATCCATCCTGTTAGGAAACGTGGAATGAGTGTCAGCATTCTTGTAGATGGATGCGTATGAGCGCTGAACGTAATGGGTCAATTCACCCATCGTCACAGTCCAATTACATTCACGACCTGCAAGCTTGGTAAGCGCCCCGAGCGGGAGATCACGACTACCAATGAGGCTGACACCAAACACCGTCAGCTTGCCATCTTCGTCTAGGCAGTATGTCGGTGAGTCATCGGCGTTGAGCTTGATGGCAAGACCGGTTGCTTCGTGGAAGCTCGTGCTGTTCCACAGCGACTCACCATGCCGAAGATGAAGAGCGACAAGCATGGGAATGTAGCTATCATCCAAGTTGTGATGCTTCAAGCGTGAGAGCATTCGGAGTCGAGAGTTAGCGATGTCGTTGACATCACCCCGAGTATCTTTGAGGCTCGCCACGAAGTCATCTAGCTTCGTGGTTCTAGGGTATGCCACTCTCTCATCGAGAGGGTAGAAGTAGTCATCCGCGTCATCGATACCAAGCGTGAGGTTCCTCTCAGCCATATCGCACACGGCTTCGTCGGCAACAGCCAACAGACCGAGCGATGCTTGATAGGTCACGATTTCCTCCATAGTGGTCCTACCAAGCTACCAGCACTTCGGTGAATAGTCAAAGAGGTCTGGTGATAGACACACTCTAATCCAGAGTTGCGCGGTTACCAAGATAGGGAGTATAGTAAAAGCACGAAGCAACACTCATTGATTTCACCGAAAGGTACACGTCATGTCCACTGCAACCGCTCCCGCCCCTCAGGTCGATTTCGTCAAGCTGTTCACGTCCTCCACCGACAACCTCAACTTCATGAAGTACAACGGTCAGGATGTCTACATCGTCGGCACGCCGGAGTTCCGCACTCCCGACGAGACCGGCAGCATGTTCATCGTCCGAGCCAGCGACGGCTTCGAGTTCACCGCCCTCGCGGAAGAGCTTTCCTGACACAACATCCGCACCACGAAAAGCCCCGGCTCTTAGTTGAACCGGGGCTTTCGTGTGTTCGGGCTATGCCGACAGAGACTCCATCATCTCCATGTCGAGATCGGCATCAAGAGCGCAGAACATGCTAGTGAACCCAAACCGTGTGACGTAGTGAACGATCTTGGCGCTGTTCCAGACAGTCACCGCCCGCTTCATGTAGTTCTCGAACGAATAGCCAGCCGCCTCGGCAGCATAGGAGGCGAACCATACACGAGCCAGTTCCTCCGAGGTTGCCTCAGGATCAATCGCTCGCAACGACTCATAGCGCTCCGTCCACTTGATACCAAGCTTCTTCCTGAAGAGGCGGTTGAACACCCCAAGGCGCATAACCCAAGGAAGCGCCGCTTTCTCATCCTTGATGATTGGCATGATGACAGCCTCGACCTGATCGGATTGCACGTCGAGTGAATCGAACACCATGTATACCTTGTCCCAATCATCGAAACTCATGGGTGTGCGATGAATGCTCAGCGAGCCATAGGTCATCTCGAAACGGTCGAACACTATAGCTCTCCTCTAAATAGACCGGTCATAACATTGGTGTCGATACCGGCTTTAGTCATCCTCTTCATCACGCTGATCTTCGTGACGTTGCTGGCGTAGTAAGCCATGACTGTTTCCTTGTCTAGCCCTGCCTTGATGAACTTGACGACCTCGTTGATGTTGGCAACACCCACTTCAAGGTAGCCATAGACCTCAGAAGCGGTGGATTTCTCCACGAGGTACGAGACAGCAGGGAAGCGCGAATACAGGTTGCGGGTATTCTTCGACCGCCACCCAGCTAGCATCAGCCAGGCAAGTGCGTGGTTCTCTGGCACGATGGACTTCAATTCACCGAGCGCCATTGCAAAGTGATTGGCGTGGTTGAAGTGGGTGTCGAAGTGAGGCATCTCAGGAAAACCCATTTTGTTTTGGAATGAGATTCCGAGAGCATGGATCATCTGTTCAGCGGTGACAAACTTCCTTGCACCATAGACGAATCGAGGTGTCAACACGCCCAATTCGAAGATGGTTGTCGGTCGAACCGTCCGGTAGAAATCAGAGCCAGGTGGGATTATCTGGGGAGCAAACCCTGCTGTATCGCCATGCACGACACAGGGCATCTTGTACTTGTGTTGCTTGGGGAAGTACGGACCACCAGGAGGGTTGAGGATGATGTGTGCGACATCGGCTGGGGTAAGCCATCTATCTTTGGCTTTCATCTCCGCTTTGCCACAGCACCTGCTCACATACTCAGGCTTCCAAGGACCAGGAGTGGCATTCAGGAAGAAAGCCTTTGGCACCCAAGGTCCAAGCTCTTTGTAGTAATGAGAGCTTGTGATCTGCTCGATGTCATCCTGTGAATAGGTGTCGGAGGCTTCCTGGCTGAGCCATTCGTTGAACTCTTTGGCATCAGGTAGAAGGCTGTAATCGCGATAGATCTTCTCCGTACCGACAAGAGAGTCATCGCTCTGTAGATCGTGAAGAGTTCGACTCAGAAGGTATTCCTGCGTGGGTTCAAACTCCTGACCAGAAATCAGTCCTACCACCATGTCAGCACCTCCCTTTATCGTCGTCTTCATTCAACCGTACCGCACCAAAACTTGACAGTCAAGTCAGAACCCAGTACATTCAAATAGACAAGTATCCGATTAGTGAGCAGGAGGTTCACATATGAGCACAAACCATTACGCAATCATCAACATCGACAGTAACAGTTCGCTCACGAGTTCGCTCAAGCTGCACATCGGAAAGACCGGCAGTGGTGTCATCCTCTCCGGTGACTGGTTCGACTCCTTCGACGCATGGAAGATCTTCCTGCGCTACAACAGCGACAAGCTGGAGGTCCGCGATGAGTACGGTACCGAACAGGACATCGAAGAGTTCATCGAGCGCATCGAGAGCTTCAAGCCCGAAGAGCGCGAGCGTCAGTATCGCGTCATCGAGCAGGACCACGCTCACCGTCTGAAGGACAACTGGCTGGATGCCGAGGGCTACAGCATGACCAAGGGTGTCTTCTTCTAAGACACTACCCGAAAGCCACCTGTGCATTTGATTGCCACAGGTGGCTTTCGCTGTTTCTGCGCAACACCACAAGCTAGCCTTGAGTAAAGGAGATGCCATGACTAACAACCAACATAAGGGCGAGAACCAGACTTACGCTGAGACGTTCGGGATAATAGCGATACCGTTTTTCGTGCTCGGACTCGTGAATTCCGCCGCGTTCTTCTTCACTGCCATCATCTTCTTGTTGGTGGCATTCTCGTACTACCGGAAGTGGAAAGCGGAGATAGAACCTACGTACCCCGGCAAGGATGGTCCCGCTGATAGTGGGATAAGCCTCCAGAAGGACAATGACAAACCGACTAGCTGATGAGCGACTTGATCATGCTGGAATCGATTTCGTTTGCCATTAGCTCCTGAACAACCTGAAGTGGTATGCCACTACGAAGGTGCTCCAAGACCTTGATGAAGTCGAACCCGCTCTTTGCCAGGACGGTCGTCTCGTCAGGCGTGTAGCCATTACTGAGACAGATGGTAGCCCACAGGTACGCACGGTCCAAGTCCTCGCCGCTTGCGATAAGCGTGTTGACGACAGCGCCGAAGTTGCTGGGTAGATCGTTGAGTCCATCCCTCCACTTCTCAGCGGTGAAGACCACAGCGGGGATAGAGACCAAGACGCTAAACGTCATACCGAGGTTCTTCATCTCGGTTGCGATGGAAGCAGCATGAGGATGCGACTTAGCCATCCGGGGCAAAGTGGATTCCCACTGCGATTCGTCCATGACTTGATGATAGAAGACAATCAAGTGCGTGTCAATCTGATTGGTTTGACAACAGGGAAAGACCGGTCTATTATCCCGAAACGACAACCGCCAGAAAGCCGTCATGACCCTCTTCCTTAGCAACCCCTGCGTTCGTTGCAACCACAAGTCAGTACTCGACCTATCATCCAAGGAGCTAGGTGACCTCGACAAGGGACTGTCGGTTGAAGAAGCCCTTGCTCATCGAGACAAGAACTACCAGCAGATTGTTGCTACCGGAACCCACACAGTGTGCTGGGATGAAGCTCATCCTCGTGGCAATCAGGCTGAGAGTCTAGGCGTATAGCAAGACCGCCCCGTGTGTCATGTACGGGGCGGTCTTCATTGCTGAGAGGAGTGTTACTGGTCGCGGAGCACCAGGGTGTGAATTCGAGCATCACCGATGATGTCACGAAGGTCAGCAGCGCTGTACTGCTTGCCGTTGTACAGCCACACGTTGTTCGCAGGGTGACCGGTACGCATCGCCAGGTGCTGAACGTGGTCGTATGCCCACGTGATGTAGTCGGAGTCCGGAAGGATGTTGGCGTAACTCAGGAACTCGATGTCAACGTCATCATCAGCACTGACGACCGTCACACCATCCTGACCCTCGACCTCGATACTAACGACCAGTCCGGCATCGTTCTTAGTGGTATCAGTCACCACAACGTCTCGGCGGTTACGACCCGCACTCTTGAAAGACAGACCTGGCGCGAGGTTGACCTTCTCGACACCATCTGCGAGACGCAAAGCATCACCGATCTCAATGAAGTTGAAGCTGGTGGTCATGTTCTTCCTTACTGTCATGGATACTTGTCTCCTTATCATAAGACAATCGATACCAGTAAGCAAGTACAGCCTGCCTGCTATGCTGACCACCGACCAACAGGAGAATCCATGTTCAGAGGAACAGCCATCGTCGCCATTGCGCAAGGAGTAGCTCTCGTCATTGCCTCCATCGTGCTGACACTCATTGGTTTCGCGCTACTTAGCCCCATCCAATCCATCGCACCAGAGAACCGCTCATCAGCAGCGTTCAACATCCCCATCGTGTTCTTCGTACTCGCCGGTATCGCTCTCCTTGCGGCAGCAACACGCATCTACATCTTCTGGAAGTTCGATGTTCAGGTCGAGGATGAGAACCCCGAGATGGAGTCCTACTCAGACGAAGATGTCGCTGAGCAAGAGCGCATCCAAGAAGAACATCGTCGCCTCGACAACCCTTTCTGATCGACATCAAAGAAGCCCCGGTAACCATCTACCGGGGCTTCTTCTTTGACTAACCTGCGAGGTCTATCTTCTCAGATGAGAACTTGCCACCTGATAACCCATCACACTCAGCACAGGGCAGATGGTTACCATGCAGAATACAGACCGGCGTGAGGTCATCATCAGCGATGTAGACGTTAGTGATGACACTACCGATGTGCTTTACCTTGACCGCGTGTGCAGCTTCTGGCGCAGTTGGCTCATCACTGATGAAGAGGCACTTTGTGCCCTTCCTGTCTTCGTACAGGACAACGAATGAAGCCACGGTTATGCCTCCGTAGCGCCTCTGACGACCGCTGAGAACAACGGAAGACCAGCGACCACACAGACAGCGGCAAACGTCCTGTTGAAACTTAGGTGAGCCGCGTAGTGACCCCGGGCGGGCATTACGGCGGAACGGAGGACAGAAACACCCGTCACAGCAGCAGCTTCAAAGCCCTTTGCGCCGTACTTGGCGACCACTGCCTGCATGGCATCAAAGTCACCAATCTCATCGCTGCCGATAGCAAGGGTGCGCACTACATCACCGAAGGCGAAAGCATCAGCAGTCAGGTCGTGCTTGTTGTCAGCCTCCCAAGCCGGAAGCCATACAGAAGCAAGCTCAGCAGTAGCTTCCGTGTCATAGGTGAACGAGATACCACTTGTCGTTGACGGCTCGCTCAATTCAGCAAGACCGAGGCGGTGCATAGCAGTCTCGTAACCAAGACGTGTGAACCGGGTGCTTCTTTCTGAAATCTCCTGAGCGTATTCAAGGATCTCACTGTCGGTCAGTTCTTCCGCGATAGGAACCACACTGTAGACAATCTGGTCATTCTGGGAGAAACGAGTGTGGACGGCAAGGATGACATCTGCGTCTTCCTTGAGTTCGTAGAAGCTGAGGTCAGAGTTGTTGGAGTAGAGGATCTTGTCCACAGACCAACCCGAGACAGGAGCGTGACTGTGATGAACTACCTCGTACTCCTGATACCAGTCAAACTTGGTGTAGACGACAGTAGCCACCATGAAGACGACATCCGGCGTAACATCCAGCGGGAACTTCTCGATCAGACCATGAGTGAGACGGTTGGTCCATGCATCCATCTCACCCTGAGAGGGGATACGACCCTCAGCAGTGGCAAGACGGTTGGTGTCCAGCCAGTAAGCAATCCTGTCAGCACGAGTGGGAAGCTCAGCGTTGAACCACGCACCGATAGCTACCTCAGCGCCATCAATGCCCAGTAGTGCCTTAGCTTCCTGCTCCGCAACGCTCACGGAAAGACCAAGGGTCTCTTCCACACGGCGCTTCGCATCCTCAGCACCAGAGAAGTCAGTAGCCGCCGCGAGGGTGGCAAGAAGCAGCCAAGAGCCTAGGGGAGATGCGACGTAGTTCTCGTCACTGGACGGGTCTAGCGTCTTCTCATGGAAGATCTTGGCGTAGCTTGCGATGGCTGACTTGGTGTCTTCACTGATGCGGATGTAGGGAGGCATTTTCGGAGTGTAGCAGCTTATTGTGAGCTTATGTACCCGCCTGTAAATGTGCATCTCAACTACATGCGCTCAATCACCGTATTAGAAGTTGGAACTGATTGATAGCGTGTTCAATATCTCTTCAAAACATTTTGAGACAAAGTTTTAACTAGCGCTTGACAAGTGAAAGACATGATGATAACTTTATGTACATACGAAAAGGGAACTAGATACTAGACCAGTTCCCTTTTCTACCAACCGGCATGCTTTCACAATCCGAGTTAGTAACTTAATGATAGTGGATATTTGACGAACACTTCAAATTTTCTCAAATTTTCACTCTAACAAGATTGGAAAAGCATGTCCTTTAAGACAAAGCTCATCCATGACAAGAATGATAGCAACACCACATGGGCATTTGAGCTTTATTGGAGTAAGAAATTTACTACTTTGCTCGTCCGCGTTGTTGTCGCTATTGCTGTTTGCGTTTCTGTATCATCTGAGGATTCCCCAGAAATGCTAGAAGTGGTAAATAGCCTTGTCATGATGATGGCATAAGAAACGAACGCGGTGTGTATACTACACACCGCGTTCCTCTATTTCTAAACCTCAAATTTGGTTAGCGTTGACTACTGTGATGCCTGTAGCAAGTTAGGCACAAAGACCTTAGCTGTTTGAGCACTGAGCACAAACTTGGCGACGTTCTTGCTCTTCTTTAACACATCCAAGTAGATACTCAAACCAAGAGGCTTACTGACACCAAATGCCTTCATCACGAACCCGAAGCCCTCCTTGGTAGCGATACTTGCGTATGCGTAGTAACCGTTGATGGTGTTCTCCGCTGCTCCGGTGTATGCCAAGTGCCAGAGGATGACACGAGAGACCTTTTCTACACGAGCCTGAGTGATTGTGCCTCCACCCATGATGTTCGCCGCAATGGCGTTCACGTTGCCTGTGTAGGTCGCAGGAAGAGGCAATGCTGACCACACGACCATCTCTGCCAGATACATCTTGGCGTGGCTACTGTAGGTAGCTCGGGTAGTGGCGTTCATGCGACTGTCGTTCGCAATGGTTGCTGAGGTAGAAGCAAGAGCGTAGAGGTTACGGTAGGTCTCCATCACCTTCTTGAACTTCGCCTCATTGTATTGGCATGGAGTGCTCTTCTGTGTCACTGAAAAGCTGGGGTAAGACCTTGGTGTCTGACCTGGAATTTTCAATGCATCCACACACTTAGCCGCAACAAGTGGCTTCGCTGTGCTGGTGAGCAAAGCCGTTGGTTTGATGACGACCTCGCTTGAAGGCTTTGGCGTGATACCACCACTGAGCACACCAGCCGAACCCGATACAGACACGATTGGCTCATTGACAGTAACAGGCTCCCTGTCCTGCATATGCACCACACCCAATGGGATTGCGATAGCCAATGCTACTACGGACGATACTGCGATTGTGATTACCTTTGTTGATTTTCTCATAGTGTAAGTTCCTATTCTTTTGTATTTGTTACTTGCTTACCTTCTAAGTATAGCATAGTTTTGGTAAATACACCAGAAAATTACTATGTTTTATATAACTTTATAGGGTTACTAGAGGGTGATTGATAGTATCGTTTGACTAACCCTCTTTATCACCCGTTCATCTGTTGATAGAGATCGAAAAAAGGGGAAGGGGGTATAGCAAAACCCCTCTCAATCTGGATAAATAGATTGAGAGGGGTTGAGCTTGTTGCCTAGTTTGTGTGTCGCCTGTTCCTGGCGATCAAGCGGTCGGGGTCAACGCTCTCGCTGATGATCGCCTTGATTCCGGCAAGCGTGTTAGCCTCCCACCAATTCGAGTGGTAGTGGCGCGTCTTCGTGATCCACGAGATTCCAACGTTGATGGGGTATCCCTTGTACGTGGAGTGGTATTCCTGATCAGCGTGCGACTTGCAGAGGGCGCACAGGTTGATGAGCGACATGAGGTTTCCTTTTGGTTGTTTGTCTAAGCTTTTCCGATATTTATAGCTTAGCACTACCTAGGAAGGAGCGCAAGTGAAACCTCTATCGCTTTTGTCCTAGTCCGCACTCTTGCTGACACTCAGCCACAGGCTATTCTTCGCAGAGGTTGCGAATAGGCTGGTCTTAGAGGTCTCAGGATTTCGCTTTGCAAAGTTGATGCTCTTGCGGTCCCACTTGCCTTCTTCGTTGAGGTTCAGTGAAGCCTCACGCCCACCGAGAGCGATCTTGGCAACCTTAGAGCTAGGTCCACCGCTGGAGCGACCAAGACGAATTTTGTAGCCGAAAAGTTCTCCAACATTCTTGACTGTGGTATTTGCGTCTGCTTCCTTCGCAGGATCAGTTCCGATGACAAGATACGCACGCTCTTCAACGTCAGACTTCGCCTGCTCCACCATAGCGTCAGCGGTCTTGCGGTCATCCCACCTCATGCTCACTGAGTATTCAAGACCTTCGGTACTCACAGTTGAAGTGAGAGTAAGTCCATCATCGCTACGGACGTGCGTCCATCTGTAGTCTGCTGCGTTTGGGTTAGAATCCGTCATCTTAGTCTCCAAAGGTGTCATCGGATACGCAGTGTAACAGATGGGATACTGGAGGTTCAGACCTTTACACGCGGAGACTAGTCAAAAATTTCAGGGCTGAAGTCGTTGTCGGAATTCGTGTCACGAACGCCTTCAAGATAGCTATGGGCACGAGCATTAGCGAAGACTTTGATAGCCTCAGGGGTAGGCTCAGCCGAGATACCCTGTGCACGAAGAATATCCCGAACGACTTCCTTGTCCGACTTAGCCATGATGATTCCTCTGAATGGGGCTTGGGCTGTTCCCTTGCCGTTAGTTCAACCATACACGCGCTCATCATCATGATGCAACTTGTGGAAGGGTCTATCCCAAAACAAGATACTGCTTACCCACCAATCAGCAGCAACCCAAATCCGTAATTCTTGCCGCGTCCGACCCCATCTCGAACTGCCGAATCAAGCTTCTCTGCATCTGTCACAGTTCCTCTACCTGAAATCTGGGTGCTAGCAAGCAGGGAGTCTTTAGTTCTCTCCAGAGCGCTCTCAACAGCGATATCAAGCTTGCTTTCATCAATAGATAGCCCACAGCCAGCAGCCTTGTCTTTCCACCAAGCGGCAATTTCATCCAGGTTGCGTAGTGGGCGCTCGCCGTTATCGCTGCGCTTGATACTGTTCAGACGAACTGAGTACGAGACATCTCCAAGAGCAATAGCCCTTGCAAATCCATCGAACTCCTTTGATTCCAGGGACACTGCATTACGCATCCTGTCCGATTTCACGTTGTCGAGGGAAGGAAGGATATCCGACTTGATGGTGACTTTTAGCTCGCCCATTTTGGTCGCATCGAGCCGCCAGAGAGCATTGATGGCAGAGCGAGGTGATTTGTCATCCAAACCATCTGGGAAAAGAGACATCACAAATTGATGCTCACGGACACCATTGCGTCCACGAGTAAAGAGCGGAGCATCTGGACCTACATTGACACGGCTAATGAACATTGATTAGCGCCTTCCTGATTTCGATGTACTGCTCTACGATTGATAACTTCTTCGGCTCTCTTTGAGCCTTTGTGTTGAACACATAGTGTGTGCGCTCGGTGTAATTTCTGTCCCTAGGGTGGAACGAAACTGGCTGATCGATGACCACCTCGGGGCGGTCACTGCCTTGTCCTACTGAGTCGTAAGTCGGTACCGTCTTTTCAGCCAACCAACGTTCTTCTTCTCCCCAGAATACAGGAAGCTCTTGAAGAAGCGCACGGGGGTCTTCACTGGTAGCCGTCCCCAATGAGATGGGCAATGACGGCACATGGGCGCGCCTACCGAAGAAAGGTGCCCACTCTGGGTTCTGGATGGCATTCGAAAGCTTCTCGACCACAGCGGTGTCTTTGTGACCTACCAAGACCACAAAGGTAGACTCTTCCAAGAACATCTTCGGAATCTCCTTAGTCGTACCTGCATTGAAACCATGATGGGTTCGCTGGGAGATCTGGTAGTCACGCTGAACTCTTCCTACCCTGTCTGCTCTAGAGAGGATACGAAGGCTGTCCAAATCTAGCTCGTCACCGTATCCTCTTTCAACACCAAGAGCAGATCTAAGAAGACCGATAACTGCACTCTTAGTGGGGAAAAGATGTGTCTTGCGAGGTGAAGCTGAATTGGACTCAGGAAGGTTTACGGCACCCCAGCTTTGCAAAGGTGCATGAAACACCATAGCTAGAAACAGCACGGGTTACTCAGCTAGACCGATGAAGCGATCCGCTGCCTTTTCTACAACGTCACCAGAGGTAGCGATGATGGAAGAGACCAACTCGTTGAGAGAAGCGCGCTTGTCTCCTAGCACCTCAGCAGCATCGTCAGATGACCACACGAATGCAACTACAGGCTCACCGATGAGTCCGTTCAAGCTAGCGTGTGTAGTAGCAAGACGGTCTAGAGAAGCCTGCGCGATGTTCTTCTCGGACTGCGGAATGGCGGAGTCGAAAGCGGTCGAAGCATTGACCGGTCGATCATTCCTCAACGAGACACGAATGTAGCTGGGAAGAGTCTGGTGAGCAGATGAGCGAATCTTTCCCTGAGGCACGCTCAGCGCAAAGGATCGAATGAACTTCTCAATTACCTCAGCAGCATCAGCGATAGCAGTATCGCGGTCACCCTTGATGGTAGCCTTCTTGCCGTCAAAATCTAGGTTCAAGAGGTTTGCGATGGTCTCGTCTAGATTGATGTTGGCGTACTTGTAGAACGTACCCGTCAGGTAGAAACTGTCATCCGGGTGACCTCCGCCGCCGTGCTCTGAGTAGACCGGAGCAAGATCATCCATACCGACGAAGAAATCCGCCTCGGTGTTGACACTGTGTGTCGTAATGGCGTGAGCAACCTGAGCCGAACCATCAAGGCTAGCGGAGTTGGCAGAAGCAAAGAAGCGACCCCAAAGAGCGATATCCTTCTTGGCACTAGACTTCAACACGTCAAGGATCTCTGCGGGGGTTACATCACCCTCGATGAACTTGTGCGCCAGGGTGTCAACCTCACCAGTTGTGACGACAGATAGTACGAGACCCTTCTCGACCTGATCCTTAGCAGTCTTGTCAGGCTTGGAGAGCTTACCAAATGCGGTGTCACCGTAAAGCTGAGTGCGGACGCGCTCTACAGCCTCAGAGCCGCCATCTAGCTCCTTGATGCGGTCCTCTACAGCGTTGGCAATGTACTTGGTACGGAAGTACCCAGCACCACCGTTCTCTGAAAGACCATAGCCCTCAGCGCGGTCGAGTCCGTAGTAGCGAGACGCTCGCTTGATGGACTGGCTGGAAAGTCTACCTCGGGTAGATCCGCCTACCGTGACAGTCTTGGGTAGTCCAGCATCATCTCGGTTGGAGTTGGAGAAGGGGAGGGTGTGCAGAATTTCGATATCGATATAGCTACTCATTTGGTGTTACCTTTCGTAAAGTACTCTTGAGAGAGCGCGGTGATGATTTCGGTCTTGTGTTCATCCCACCTGAGGATGACGCGCAACAATGCGTCAAGCGGGATGCGGACGGGGTTGCTACGACTGCCGTTATAGCGAAGCAGCTTGGGTAGTGATGAAGACGCAAACTGCTCTGCGTTGTTGCTCATCCACACCTTGATGAAACTCTGTGCCTTGACTTCTTCGTCACTGAGTCCGCTTACTCGGCTATTGAGTATTACCCCGATATTGGCACCGTAGTAGCTACCCTTCCCTTCTTCCGGTAGGAAGAGAACAGACTGCTTGTTGACAAAATGCAGGCAGGAGAGAAGGTTAGCCAATGGCTTACTCTGGTAGCTAGAAATACCAAAGCGGTTGAGTAGTGCCTTAGCCTCGCCATCCAGAGATGCCTCGACAGCGCGGCTCCATCGAATGAAGTCGTATCGACCGGCATTGAGGATGTGCTCAGCTAGTCTTCGGTAGGCATCAGTCGGTGCCATAGGTCTTGCCCTTCTTGTAGATGGAGCCTTGAATCAACCCGCGCTTTCCAGAGGTAACCAATGGGCGGCTGACAAAGTAACTGCTGGTGTAGTTGTCGAAGACCTCAAGAGCTAACGCCACAATCTCTTTGAGATGACCTGACACAGGTTCGATAGAAGATGCGTTCAACCCAAAGAAAAGAGACTGGTAACGCTGCCAGAAGAGATAGTTGGCACCGGCTACATCGATGCTTGTGCCATCACGCTTCGCCAACGATGAGATATTACCGTTAACAAGCGCTCTGATGTATCCACCAAACTCCATCCAGTTGGCAATTCGTTGCTCATCCTGAGATGTGCGAATTAGCGCTGAGGTGTCGGGGCGAACCAAAATGAAGTCGGCATAGTCCTTTTCCTTCGTGGCATCCGCCGCGAACACGAATACCCTAAGAGTTCGCTTGCTTGCAGGAAGAACATTTCGCAGGTCATCATCACGCTGTACCGAAGTCACTGAGTACGGCTTGGTGATTGCTTCGTTATTCAGGAATGGCACCTTGAAGATACTTGAAGAACCCATCGACGTAGCTTCCGAAACTTCAGTCACCAATTTGAGCGCTCTACCGTCATCTTTGATCGCCACGAAAGGGTTCCAAGTAATCGGGAAGGGAAGCTTATCTTTCGTCGAGCCGGGTGCTAGGTGGTGCTTGAAGTTGAATGCGGGGCGACGAATTTGCTTGATCTGAGAGAGGTCATTACTCACGTCAGGCACCAGGAGAACAGCCATCTGGGTCATATTGACGCTACTGCGAGGACCAGTCTTGCTTGAAGAGATGAACTTGACAATATCGGTGTACTCAATGTTGTACCCCTTGAGAGCAAGAGTGCCAGTAGTCTCATCAACCTCTCGCTCCCACTCTGGGATGTCACCGTCAAGTTCTTCAGGAGAGAAGTATTCCATCGAGGTGAGAAGCGTTTGGTAAAGCGAACCCGTCTCGATAACGTATCCAGTTGCACACCTAAATGCGTGTGCAGCAAGATGGGTGTCAGAAAGACCAGATAACCCAATCAAAGGTCGCGCGCCCCTATTGATGGAAGCATGAGAATACCTCTGGTGAAGCAGAGCGGTCATGAGTATCGAGATTTGATCGCTCTCGGAAGACGCTGTGTCGTAGATATCATCAACCGGAAGACCCCACACTTCGCGGGGGTTACCTTCTTTGGTAATGTTGATAGCGTTGGGATAGATACCCGAGATGGGCGATAGAGCGCCACTCCAGACCTTACGACGATTATCAAGATCCTTGCCTACAACGTCCGGCTGTGCAGCATGCTCGTTGTACGCCTTAGCATTGTACTGTGTGTAAACAGAAGCGTCCTGTAGGAAAGGGAAATCTGGGTGGATGAGATAGAAGCGATCATGATGCTTTGCGAAGTAGCTGTCAACGAACTGCGGGTTGAACCCGAGGTTCTGCTCAACCTTGTCTACTCGGTCATCTAGCCATTCATCCGGGTTGCTGTATTTGAAATCTGCATAGGAAATGGAAAGAAGCAGTCGATATAGAGAAATACTGGAAACGGAATTGCGGAGGGATACCCGCTTGATTAGATGAGCCTCTTTGAGGACTGTACTTAGGTCTACCAGTCGACTAGTGCCATCCAGATAGCTAGCTGAAATCCAGCCAATCTGAGGATCATGCAGTGCAAAATTAGGCTTTACTTCATGGCGCAAGGCGGGGCTGAAGGCTAGGCTCATGTTTCGAGTATAGGGGCGAAATGCCTAAAAAGCAAAAAACCGTACAAATTGGTTTGCCCGCAAGGAGTGGATTACTATATTTGAAATAGTCTGGTTCTCAGAGGATTACGGATCTTTTGCTCAGGTTTGACTCCCGCATACGCGGGACCGTTGTTACGAAACCGAAACCCTCTTTGGTGGCGATGGTTTGACTCCCGCACACGCAGGACCATTCTGCTTAGAGTAACAGAAAATAATTGAGCGTTAGTTCAACTCCCGCATACGCGGGACCGTTGCGTGCCCCAGGATTCGAGAGGTAGCCACGGCGGTTTGACTCCCGCATACGCTGGACCGTTTGGATGAGCGAGTACAGGTGGAACCAGATGACAGTTTGACTCCCGCATACGCGGGACCGTTCTGATGAACCGTCGAATCGTAGAGCTTGATGTGGTTTGACTCCCGCATACGCGGGACCGTTATCTTGTCGGTACCAACGAACTGCTGCATCCAGGTTTGACTCCCGCATACGCGGGACCGTTTTGGCTCCTTTGTAATAGGAGTTTGTAATGAGGGTTTGACTCCCGCATACGCGGGACCGTTACATCAAGCTCCGTGGCAATATCACTATTGTAGGTTTGACTCCCGCATACGCGGGACCGTTGGCAGCAGGCTAACCCTTCACTGGGCTGGCGAAGTTTGACTCCCGCATACGCGGGACCGTTTACAGAGCACTGGCTACTGAAAGTACACAGAGGGTTTGACTCCCGCATACGCGGGACAGTGGGGAATAACAGCCCTAATTGAAATGTATGACCGGTTTGACTCCCGCATACGCGGGACCGTTTTAGCCCACCCCTTAAGAGCAACCTCAGTTTTGGTTTGACTCCCGCATACGCGGGACCGTTTGGTTGGAAGGGACGCAGACGTAAGTCATCTTGGTTTGACTCCCGCATACGCGGGACCGTTTGATTTCACCAGTCTCCAAATCCACCATAGAGGGTTTGACTCCCGCATACGCGGGACCGTTCAATGCTGAAAAGCTTCAAAAGGAGATTGACAAGTTTGACTCCCGCATACGCGGGACCGTTCTTCACCAACTTCGCAGACAGGATGCTACTTTGGTTTGACTCCCGCATACGCGGGACCGTTGCATCCGATTTTAGTCCTTGTGATGTTACTCCGGTTTGACTCCCGCATACGCGGGACCGTTAGAAGGCTTCGCTGTGTGCATGGAGGTAGTACAGTTTGACTCCCGCATACGCGGGACCGTTTCGCTATCGACCGCACACCAGAGCTTACCCACGGTTTGACTCCCGCATACGCGGGACCGTTAATGGCTATCTCAGCCGGTTCTGTCTAATGATAGTTTGACTCCCGCATACGCGGGACCGTTCCCGCACCCGCAGAGTTACTCCACTGACCACCGGTTTGACTCCCGCATACGCGGGACCGTTGAAGTCGGTGAAATCAATCTTCATTGAGAAAAGGTTTGACTCCCGCATACGGGGGACCGTTCAGCGGTGTCCATCCCACGCTCCATCACATCGGGTTTGACTCCCGCATACGCGGGACCGTTAGGAACTGTTCATGCTTAGTAGCATCATCTAAGGTTTGACTCCCGCATACGCGGGACCGTTCTTCTAGAAGCTAATGGTCTTGCAGCAAACTGGGTTTGACTCCCGCATACGCGGGACCGTTGCTGAGCCTACTGCATTCTGCAAGGATCGCGAGGTTTGACTCCCGCATACTCGGGACCGTTTAGCTGCCACGGTGATTGTTTTGTTACTCATGGGTTTGACTCCCGCATACGCGGGACCGTTTTATCGACCTGCTCATCAGCCTTGGTCCTAACGGTTTGACTCCCGCATACGCGGGACCGTTTTGCTACGGCAGACAACGACACCATGAGCACTGGTTTGACTCCCGCATACGCGGGACCGTTTCTTGTTTCGCGCATCCATAGGTATAGATTTAGGTTTGACTCCCGCATACGCGGGACCGTTTCGATTAGACCGTCAGTCTTACCGACCAGTTCGGTTTGACTCCCGCATACGCGGGACCGTTTAGGTCTTCGGGGCAGTCTCGACAAAGCGCATGGTTTGACTCCCGCATACGCGGGACCGTTAGGAGTCAGTAGTATTCCACCTCACGGGTGCTAGTTTGACTCCCGCATACGCGGGACCGTTTACCCCGACCATGTTAAGGGCGTGTGAGCGGTGGTTTGACTCCCGCATACGCGGGACCGTTGCTTGATGTATCTATTGTAGAATCCCCACTGAGGTTTGACTCCCGCATACGCGGGACCGTTATCGAGCATAGCAACGGTAAGAACACCGACGAAGTTTGACTCCCGCATACGCGGGACCGTTTGCTACCAGTCATCGGACAGCTAGTAGGTTACAGTTTGACTCCCGCATACGCGGGACCGTTAGGAGCTGAACAGCATTTTTCCTAAGATTGACACCAAAACTTACAAGGTTTAACTACCCCTCCAGTAGAATTGCTTGATGAGTCTATTACACGGCAAGCCACCTTTCGAGATAATCACCTCAACAAAGAACAGAGTCAGCTTCCTCTATCTTGAATACGGCGCTGTCTTGCGGGAAGAGAACTCCATCATCTTCAGAAAATCAGGCATGGATTTTGACTTACCCGCCGCAAATCTCTCAGCCTTGCTTCTTGGTATTGGAACCACTATTTCCCAACCAGCAGCCCTTGAGATATCCCGATGGGGATGCAATGTGTCATTCGTCAATGGCGGCGGGTTAGGTGTCCACTCATCCTTTCTCTCAACCTCTTCGAGGAACTCTAGACTCCTAAGTAAGCAAGCAGAAATAGTATCCAGTCAAAGAAAACGACGACAGTCCGCTCGGCTTATGTACGAACTTAGATGGAACGAAGAGATACCCGAAAACCTCTCCATTTCAGAGATGATGCGACTGGAAGGTAGTCGTGTCAAAGCACTTTATCGCCAAGAATCAAAGAGAACAGGTGTTTCCTTTGAGCGAAGAGTGCAGCAAGTTGATTTTGATTCCAACGACCTTGTAAACCAGATGCTGACATCCGGAAACGCCGTCATGTATGGACTCTGCGCAGCAGTCATTACCAGTATTGGACTTTCTACTGGCTTGGGAGTAATTCATCATGGTAACGCCAATGCGTTCGTGTTCGATATAGCCGACCTGTACAAGGAGGAAGTGATCATACCGCTTGCATTTGACTTAGCCTCTCAGGGCGTATTACCTAATGAGATGAGGGCTAGGTTGCGTGAGAAGCTCACTGGCGTTAGGATGATGCCTCGCATAGTCGATGACATCTACCACGTACTTTCATTCGACGACACAGCTACCGAGACTGGCACAGAGGAAGATTCCCCATCGCTCCTGTGGAACGGTTCAGAGCAAGTTGATTCCGGAGGAAACAACCTATGGCAAGAGTGAGTTCGCAGACATGCACATTCGTGTGCGCAAACATGTCCCCTGCGCTACGGAGGGTGCTTACTGCCTACCTTGTTGAGGTTGCACCTTTGACGTTTGTAGGTCGTCTCAGTACTCGCGTAAGAGAGAAGTTGTGGGAAGAGCTAGTCAATGACTTCCCAGAACACAAAGTGACACTGATTATTCCCACATCTCAGAACGAGCAAGGATTCCTGGTATCTGAATCCGACAAAGCATCGTCGTACATTACAGACATCGATGGGTTGACAGTAAGCGTCAGGAGATCTATTGAGCCTGAGCGGTGGGAACTCCTACTAGGAAAGACACTGCCGTTCGATTACCCAGTAGCGCTACACCTAGTTGACACTGCCGCCGTTGCAGCAGTTCTGTGGGATGAAGTAATCACCGATCAGCAGAAGGTTTCGCTGTGCCGTTTGATCTCAGCAGGTGTCGAGGATAAGCCCGAGCTTGTTCGAAATCTCATACTCGTGTGTGCTGGGCTGCACGATATTGGAAAGGCTACTCCCGACTGGTTGCGTGGAACTATAAAGATGAAGACTGGTCACCCATCGTTGTCTGGTAGAAGTCTTCCCGAAGAAGCGAGCGACGATTACCGCAAGCATGAAGAGAACGGTAGGGCGTACTTCATACATGGAGGTTCAATACTTACTGGCGAGGTAAATCGGAAGCTTCTCGATGCACTCGGGCACATCACCAGAAGCCACCACGGAACCTTTGCGGTCAAGAAAGACGTACCAGAAGGATACGAAAGAAAATACATGCCGTGGGTTGATGACCAGCGCAGCATCGAGACGATGATACTCCGCGTGCTTGGTGTTGCGGTAGAAGAACTGTCCGTCATTACCGCTGTACAGCAGACAGCGCAACTGCTTATCTCGGGGATTGTCACTTTGGCGGATTGGATAGCGTCAAGCGAAGACTTCATCCTCGCAATGCCCGTTAACAACAACAACTACGATTCTCACTTCATAGCAGCCAAATCCAAGGCTGAATCCTTTGTCGAGCACTATGGGCTAGCAAAGGCTACATGGGATGAATCGTTCACCATCCAAAGTGTATTCTCTGACTTCCCGCCGAACCCTTTGCAGTCCTCACTAGCTGAGTATTTCGATAGCCATGATGGTCAGGGAATCACTTTCATTTCTGCGCCAATGGGTTCGGGCAAGACCGAAGCATCACTTTACGCGGCATCAACCATTAGCCGCCGTGCAGGCGGGTCAGGCTTCTGGATCACGCTGCCCACGCAGAGCACAACCGACCTTATGTTCAGCCGCGCAAAAGATGTCGGAAGGCGTGTCTTCGAAGAGGGTAGTCAATACAGCGTTTCCCTTATGCACGCCAATGCTGCCTTCTCAAACGCCATCGACGGTATCGGGGTCAACGCCGTCACCGAGTCCATCAGTGACAACATCTCGATGTTCGACGATGATGCCGAAGACAAGAAAGACAAGCAGTCGGGTTCGTTCATCAGCAGCTTCTTGGTGGAGAAGAAGCTGGGTGGTATGAGTTCAATCTCGGTATCCACCATTGATCAACTAATCAACAGCGCAACCAAGCTCAAACACAACACTCTTCGCTGGCTAACACTTAGCGGAAAGACCGTGGTCATAGATGAGATTCACGATTTCTCGCCCTACACATTCGAGCTAATCAAGCGCTTTGTTTCCTGGTGTGGTACCTATGGCATACCTGTTATCGCGATGAGCGCTACGCTCTCAGGAGCATCTCAGAAGAAGCTCATTGAGGCTTACTACCCAGACGGCAATCAGATCAAGCCCGCATCACTGATCGACGCTATCCCCTCAGAAGGAATCTCTTCTCCCGGATGGATCTTTGCCTCTTCCGATGGAGTTACTACTCACTACGAAGATGCACTACCCAAAGAGGATTACCAGCCGTACGAGACAAGCCTGTCTGTGTCATCTGGCTTCCTCGATGCAGTCATCCCACTAGTGAAAGAACATGATGAGAACGGCGCAAGCACGCTCGTTGTGTGTCACACAATCAATCAGGCTACCGCCACCTATCGGGAGTTGAAGGCTCTCAATCTGGATTCCGATGTTGTGCTACTACATTCACGTATGGCAATGGAACGCAAACAAGAACTCGTTGCTGAAATTGTGAGCAGAACTAGTAAGGGCGGAACGGATGACAGAAAGCCCCTGGTGGTTGTTTCCACACAGATCGTTCAGCAGAGTATGGATATCGATTTTGATGTCCTAATTAGCCCGCTAGCGCCTCTTCCTGCGCTGCTACAGCGGGTGGGTAGAGTCTATCGTCATAATCAAGGCAGTAGACGAGCGGTTGCATATGACAAGCGCCCTCGTGTTCACATTATTGTTCACCCAGGCATGATTCATGAGGACACAGATACCGAAGGGTTTGGTAACTCGGTCATCCCTTATTCAGAGTGGGAATTGCGCTCGACGCTAGTAGTGCTACAGACCCAAGAAATCAGCGAGCAGCCTTCATGGTGGAACCCTAAGGCTGAGACCTCCCGGCTATTTCTAGATCACTTCCTGGTTTCCGAAGACGCTAGAAACGAAAGAGCAGATGAGCGACTAAATGTCAGTTATAGAGAGTTCATCGCTGCCGAGAATAACGAATCTTACCAGGGTGAAAATTCGTCTATCTCCATGCCACCCAACAGTCGAAGCTTTATGCTTGATGGGGTTACTTCAGGCTACACATCACGGTCGTATCTTGCAGCCCCTACACGGCTTTTTAGCGAAAGCGTGAGCATCTTACCGACATGGCAGGACGCTCATGGGGAAAGGTTCATTGATGAGGATAAGAGGGTGGTAGTGCCTACCCATATCGATGTCCAAAGCAAGAGACTTGTCGCCTCCAAAATGGTTTCTGCTAGCCAGCAATTCCTTGGCTCGCTCAGCAAAGATCTAGATGGATTGATCGTTGAAGTGGAAGGTGTTCCTGAACACGTCACTTGTATTGATGTGTCTTCGTTGAGTCCAATCGCTGTCTATGGCGACGAAGAAGGGTTAGGGCTTGTTGACTTCGAAGGGAAGTATGGTTTATGGTTATGACCTCGCGTATGCGGGAGTCAAACCTCGGAGAGGGCGAAGGCACTAGCCAGCCGAGTAACGGTCCCGCGTATGCGGGAGTCAAACCCAGCGTTTCAAGAAGCCCGAAAGCAAGGTTAGTAACGGTCTCGCGTATGCGGGAGTCAAACCAACCTCGTGATGCAGCCTCAGTAAATCAACCGAGCGATCCCGCGTATGCGGGAGTCAAACCCACGTGAACGAGGCAATCTGGCGGCGTGTGGTAACGATCCCGCGTATGCGGGAGTCAAACCTTCACCAAGTATCCGTTCTGTCCGGAGTGCAAAACGGTCCCGCGTATGCGGGAGTCAAACCGAAACTGGTGAAATACTCGATTCAACAGAACCAACGGTCCCGCGTATGCGGGAGTCAAACCATCTACAACACTACCTACTTCAGAGCGCCCGGAACGGTCCCGCGTGTGCGGGAGTCAAGTCGATACAATAATAGCCGAACCATGTCACTACCGCACACTACAATAGACCCATGAGTAACCTAACCCCTACGCCCATCGTTGATAAGAACGGCAAACAGACTACTGTCCATAAGAGAGTCGATGACGGGCGCTCTGCTGCCAGAGCAGGTAGTGTCGCCATCAGTGCCGCGTCTGCACCCATTCAGGATGACTCGACCGGAACCTTTGGGGACGGCACCAGTTACACACTCGAAGGCACTGCCGAGATTGTTCAGCAAAAGTACCCCTACCTCAATCGCCACGTCAATAATGTCACTGAAGCTTATGTGTCTCTCGATAAGGGTGATTCGGTACGCTTCGATGTCAACAAGGATAACTTCTCATATCCTCGCCACGCCCCTGACTTCAAGCTCGCTGAGCGAGATACCGAAGGTGTCTTCAAAGTCTACGCCGGTTACAAGGTGGACTTCGATAGCCTTGCTGGCAACATCGATGAAAACTTCGCTGAGTCCAAGATGGAAAGACGCGCTGTACTTGAAGGATTTGTTCGCGGAAAGTACGACGGCGTAGTTCTCCCGGAGAACGAAGACGGTAATGAATTCTCCATCATGGTACCTACTAAGTCTCAACCCCACGATGTCGTCGATAGACCTATCGAGTACAGCACCGAAGACATGATGGGACTCTACGATGATCCGCACCACGCTAACACCCAGGAAGCCGTGAACTTCATCAGAGATGTCACATCGGGCTTCCTCCCTGACGTTATTAGGAGAGCCTTCCCAGCCCCTAACAGAGGATCGTCCATCTAGCCTTAGCTACCCAGAAACGCCCTCCAGGTCATCACTTGGAGGGCGTTTCTGTGTGTTCCGTGCGCATAGTGCATAACCTGCTTGACCACCCAAACACAGTAGCTACACTATCTACCTACCTCAGGAGATAGCTATGCAGACGTTCCTTCCATTCCCCAACTTTGCGGAATCCGCTGCTGCTCTCAGCCGCCCTCATCTTGGTAATCAGCGAAACGAAACAATGGTAATCATGCGTGCTCTCACCACCAACCACGAAGGCTACTCACACCACTCGGCAACCCTCCAATGGAAGGGGCATGAACTAGCACTCATGAGGTATCAGGAGGCTATTCTCCATGAGTGGATCGATGTACGAGGCTACAAGGATACGGTGCTAGGTAAGACCCAAGCATTCGTGGATGAGTTCTTCGATGGTGCATCAACCGAAGAGCTAGCGCTAGCCAACACTGAACCGCTGTGGCTAGGTGACCCTGAATTCCATCGTTCGCACCAGAGCAACCTCATCAGGAAGAACCCCGAGTATTACGGTCCTCTATTCCCTGGTGTGCCAGACGACTTACCCAACCTCTACGGAGTGGGTGGGGTAGTGGGACTAGCAGCATCCCAGCGGTGACCAGACGGCACTACAGTTGCGCAAGCAGTGAGCTATCGATACCGTGACTGGAAGCCATGAAGAGTTCGTGGATGCTCTTACCACCTTGGCTTCGGTTGATGAGTTCGATGGTGTTCTTCCAGCCATAAGCAGCAACCACAGCGTTCAGTTCATGCACATCAACGTCGTAGAAGCTCGGGAGGTTGAGCGCAACCATGACAGCCGCGTTCCTACCGTTGCCGGGAGGGTTACTGGCGTAGATATCCTCGTGGAATCCCCGCAAACGAGAACGCACAATGTACCGACTGAACTCGTCAGCGCGCTGAGATGCATCGTAGTCATACCACCGGAAAGACGTATCGATGTTCAGGGCGCACACCTCTAGAGGATGAGCCAGTGCGCTCGCAAGAACCTTGTTCCCGCCTGCGTCATTGCGGAACTGAATGAAGGCGCGTTTGGAACTGCCAGCACCCAAGAAGATCTTGCGCACAAGATCGCCAGGGGAAATCATGGCAGCAACCTGCTTAGAGTCAATCATGTCCGTCCCTTCTACTCTTACTGTACCCTAGAGATGACAACTTGACAATGCTAGGCATGAGTCGGTAGTTTGTCATCTACCCGATGTTACTTACCCGAAAGGCACACCTATGTCCAACATCAACACCATTTCCAAGCCCGCATCGAAGCGCTTCATCGCTGTTCTCGTAGCACTGGCATTCGTCATCGCTACCTTGTTCGTTGCATCTCCCGCACACGCCTCCACTTGTACCAAGACTCCGCTTGGGGAGATTTGCGGCGTGGTCATCAACTCAGGGAACTCTTCAACCTCCATCAAGGTAGGTGCAGACTGGAACGGCTCAAAGCCCACCGGTACGGTCATCACTCTGAAGCCTGGTCAGAAGAGCACTTCCATCAAGGATGTGGATGCTGTCTTCGTTCCTGCCGGATACTGCGCAACCCAGGCACACGGGTCGTGGTTCGGCGGCGGCAAGTGGAAGAAGCTCTCGGGCGGAACTTACAACTTTAAGGTCGTCAAGAACTCGCTGTGGGCTAGCTGCTAAACAACCCACCATGACAAGCGCGGTGTGCCTATACTGGTACACCGCGCTTGTTGTATAGAACAGGAAGACTATGAGACGTATCGCGAAGACCTCCGCTATTGGTCTCGTCGCGGCTACAGCATTGGTGCTCACAGGTTGTGCGCAGACGCAGTATATCGATGACTTTCTAGTCGAAATCAAGGCTGATGGAGCAGGTCAAGTCATCTCTCATGATGATCTCACCTACTCAGCAGACAAGCCAGCATCACGAAGTACTATCTATGGCGGCGAGACGGCATTCGACTACCTCTATGACTCTGTGAGCAGTCACGAAGAAGCGACCTGCGAACCCAAAGAAGAGACAGCAGATGAAGGCACAAAAGACAGTGCAGCAAACCGTTTGGATGTGCACTGTGAGACTGACTTGTTGAACATCACCATCAGCAAGGTGGTCGTCAATGACAATGCTAATGCGACTAGCACCGAGGCGACTGTGCTCATGGTAGAGAATAAGAAGAACCCCAACTTGGGCGATTGAGGCTATACGCAGAACGACAGTAGCTCGTTCAAATAATAGGTTTCTATCAGTAGCGTCATAGGGTTTTGGTATCCTCTTTATACGACACGTATCGGATGGATACGTCTTTACCCTTAGGAACACCACTATGTCTAACGCATTTTCTCGCGTTGTTCATGATGACGATGCTGAAAACTCCATCATGCAAACGATCACGATTGCGGTCTCCGCAATCCTTATTGCTGCTGGACTTGTCACCGCGCCCGGTCTCATCAACAATGCCCGCGACAACAACGCCACTACTGACCTCGCCAATTCGGCACTAGCAGAAGAGTCTTTGCTCGCTGCTGACGGCAAGTACTGGGTCTACGACAACTTCAATGCAAGCCAGTACCGCCAGATGGAGAAGCCTGCTATTGAAGGCTCCGTAAACTTCACCCCGAGTGCTAAGTCGCGACTCATCATCGAAACCACTGACGATGGAAAGAAGTGGGTCGCTACCAGCTACTCCACCTCAGGAAAGGTCTTTGCTCGTTCATCTGAGTCCGCTAAGACCACCCAGCTTTCTGATGCAAACTTCTCATCCTTTAGCTCTGTGCTAGCAGGCGAGAAGATCGTTCTTGCTAACGCATCTCCTAAGGGCAGCGACTTGATCATCCCTGAGGGCATCACCGTAGCTACAGTAAGCAACATGTACGAGGCTTCTGTCGAGGAAGAGCCATACGACTTCACTCGTGCAGCTACTCGTACTGCTGACCTTCCTGGTGAAGGCATTCCTACGCTTGGCGCATCCACGCCAAGCAACCCTGCACCTGCACCCGCTCCTGAACCAGTGCCATCGGGTCCGACCACGTTCAACTTCTCGGACAACCTTGACACCAAGACGAACATCAGGGTGAGCGATAACTACTATGGCAACTCGCCATTGACGAGTCAGACTTACTTCAAGACTGGTACCCAGACTGACACCACTGCCGACAAGAGCATTCGACAGGACTATGGAACCGTCAACAAGTCAACATCGTGGACCATCAACAACGCATCTGTCGTATTCACCGACTCTGCCGGAAAGAAAGTCAACGCACCTCTTGGCTCGTTCAGATACACCGAGTTCACGGTCAATGGAAACAGCAATGTCTACACCCAGATTGACCTTGTAAACCCACAGTTCGACAGAACTGCTTACAACCCCTACTTCTACTTCACAAGCTACGTCTTGACGTTGGATGGAAAGCACTCCTTCAACTTCAACATCGAAGAGTTCTAAATCGAATAGAGGTAAAGAAGCCCCGTAGCGAAAGCTACGGGGCTTCTTTCTGTCTAGACCAAAAGCTTAGTGCACTAACCAATTAATAGGTTCCGCCAAAGAGAGACACCCCTCTTTGCTAAAATTCACATAACGACACGTATCGCTTTGATACGACTTTACCCTAGGAAACACATCATGTCTAACGCATTCACCCGCGTTGTTCACGACGACACTGCTGAAAACTCCATCATGCAAACGATCACGATTGCCGTATCTGCAATCCTCATTGCTGCTGGACTCGTAACCGCTCCCGGTTTGATCAACAACGCTCGCGACAACAATGCAACCACCGATCTTGCTAACTCTGCTTACGCCGAAGAGTCCTTACTGGCTTCTGATGGCAAGTACTGGGTCTACGACAACTTCAACGAAAGTCAGTACCGTCAGATGGAAAAGCCTGGCATTGACGGAGCAGTGAATTTCCTTCCTAGTGCTCGGTCTCGACTGATTGTTGAGACCACAGACAGTGGCAAGAAGTGGGTCGCCACCAGCTACTCCACCTCGGGCAAGGTCTTCGCTCGTTCATCTGAGTCTGCCAAAACTGTCCAGCTAACCGATGAGAACTTCTCTTCGTTTAGCTCCGTACTCGCTGGTGAAGAGATTGTTCTTGCTGATGCATCAGCCAATAGTAGCGGTCTTATCATTCCTGAAGGAATCACAGTAGCGACAGTCGGTAACATGTATGAGGCTTCCGTTGAGGAAGAACCATATGACTTCAGCCGCGCAGCTACCCGCAGTCCTAACCTTCCTGGTGAGGGTGTCCCCTCGACTGGTAGTACAACGCCTACTAACCCTGCACCTGTCAACCCCGCTCCTGCACCAGCAGCAGTACCTTCCGGACCAACGAGCTTCAACGCATCGAACTTCGAGATGGCTTTCCAAGGACCAACTAGTGCGAACATCAAGTTTGACGATGCTTCCTACGACCAGGACTGGTTCAAACAGACCTACTTCAAGACTGGAGTGAAGACAGACACCACAAAGAGCTTCACCTCGTACCAGGGAACTATCGATAAGGCAACAACTTGGACATTCGAAAATGTCAAGATGAACCTCACCGATTTCGATGGCAAGAACGTCACTGCATCGTCCGTTGGTGACTTCAAGTTCACCGAGTACACCGTTGGCGGTAACACCTTCGTCTACGCTGAGGTTACCGATGTGCAGTTCGCTTCTGCTGCCGACCGCGAGTCGATGCAGTGGAACGCATACAGCTTCGTCATCAACATTGACGGATATGACTTCAACTACCAAGTTGAAGCTCTCTAAGTAGTACAAGGCAAAAGCCCCGTAGCATCTTCGCTACGGGGCTTTTGTTCTGTCTAGATGCCCTCGATACCTCGAACAAGTTCAACGATTGCTTTGGCGCGAGGTACTGGATCTACGATGTTTCGAGACCAGGCATTCATCATATAACCCTCATCGTCAACTAGACGTATGCTTGGATGCGAACGGCTGCTGTCGTAGTGCAAGTCACTAAGCCACTTGTCCACGAGTGTGTCTTCATCATAGATGCCTGTGATATCCACCAGCTTGCCATCAGGCATTCGGTTGACCATGTGAACCCAATCGTAGTCGGCGGGTTGGTCAAGTTTTCCATCCTCACCCCACTCAGTTCCTATCGCAACTCGTTCCCACCCTGTAGCTGTTTGGATGTGCTCAGCAAGTAAGAAGCAGTCGCTTTCCGTAAACGCCACCACCTCTTCTTCTGAGAAGCTGAAAGAGTGGATTGGCTGATACCTTTGTTCAGCAGCAGCGCTTGGCGATGGGGGTTCTGGTAGTGATGACTTGATACCTTTGTGGGGGTTGATGTAGACGGTCGTTCGCTTACCGTTTTTGTCGATGATGGACTTACGCACTCGGCTAGATGTTTTCACGTCTTACTCCATAGAGCGGGAGCATCTCGATAAGAACATCAGCCGTACGCCGCGCGTCGATGTTGTACTCCGGCTCAACATGGTCGAAGTATGAAGGGTCATTGACAGGGAAGAGATATGACTCACTTACTGGTCCGCCCCACCTATCGATGAACTCTTCGTCAGAGTGGATTCCTGTGATGTCGAGCAATCGTCCATCGGGTAGTCTGTTGGCAACGTGTAGCCAGTAGAAGTCAGGCTTTTGACCCTCTTCGGTGTCGTCATATCCCACTGCAACCTTTTCCCAGCCGGTCATCTTCCGAACCTCTTCGGCAAGCACCCAGCAGTCACCTTCGGTGAACGCCTGCACTGTCTCTTTGGGGAACGAGAAGTTCTGAGAAGGTAGCGGCTTTGAGCCTACTGCCACAGAAGGTAGCTCACGATTTGAGATGGGTAGAGACGGCTTGGTGCGCACGGTCGTATGCTTACCGTTTCGGTCAACGATAGGCTTTGGGATGAGGTGTTCACCAGGCATAAATTGATTATAGAGCAAGGCAGTGTCACGCAAGCTACTTGACCATACAGAAGTCAAGTGCTACCTTATTTGGAATCATAGTGAGGACATCATGGACGCAGACAACTTCGTAGACCTTTCCACGGACGGAGCCTTCGGTCAGGCACTTATCTTCGGTGTCGTAGCGGTCATCTTCATTGCTCTTGTTCCCATACTCGCTGCTTCTTTCTGGAAGAAGGCAAGGCGTTCCAAGGGATTTGTTGGATTCGTCTCAGGAATGAGTGTTGCCGCTATTGTTGCCCTCGCACTAACCGCAGGAACTCTGTACACGCTAGCGAGCATTCGCTATGACCGTGAAGACAAGGTGCGTGCGTTTCTTATCGAGCGATACGAGATCACCGTCACTGACGATCAGCTAAAGAAGATTACCGATGGTGCTTATGCCGCACCGGGTGAGTACGAGCCGACCACTATCGATGTTGAAGGCAACGCTCTGGAAATCTACCTTCGAGAGTCAACCGCTAAGGACGACTTCTATTCCGTCTACACCACCATCCCGCTATCGACACTGTGAGTATCGAGCCAATATTGAACGATTTTGAGGCGAGCAGTATCAATTCGTTGTCTAGGAACTCCTGATAATTTGACTCATCCACAATGTTGGCGTAAGGTATAGCTACACAACCAACATTTCTAGACCATCGGAGACAATTATGGGTGCCGGAACTTCCTTTGATGAAAAGGTTGAAGAGAAGATCGAGACTACCGATTCGGGAGATCACGATCTATTCTCGCACTACATCCCAAAGGCAGCCTTTGAGAAGGCATGGCTGAGTGGTGAGCCAGCAACTGCGCTCTGCGGGAAGGTATGGCTCCCGACTAGAGATGCTTCCAAGTACCCGGTCTGCCCGGAGTGCAAGGAGACGTTCGAGAAGATGAAGGAGTAAACGCATGGCTGAAAAGGAAACGACCCAGAAGGACGTTCTCGACCCCGTAGAGGCACAGAAGCTCTACGACGAGATCGTAGCTGGTAAGGGTAAGTAACCCACCAGCAACAACAAAGCCAGCCCATCTATCGGGCTGGCTTTGTTATTTGTCTCTTAGCTCCAGGTGCCTGGCGAGGTAAGACCTTCGTAGAGAGGGAACCTAGCCGTGAGTGCATTGACCCGATCAGCTAGCTCGCGAACAGGAGTCTCACCAATCAGAGTGAGAGCTAGGATGTCCGCAACCTCGCGGAACTCATCGTCACCGAATCCTCGTGTAGCAAGAGCCGGTGTTCCGATACGAATACCAGAGGTCTTCAATGGCGGACGTGGGTCGTTAGGAACCGAGTTGCGGTTCACGGTGATACCCACTTCATGCAGAGCATCCTCCGCCTGCTTACCATCGATAACAGCCTCTCTCAGGTCAGCTAGAACGAGATGAACGTCTGTGCCGCCCGTGAGAACGTTGATACCGGCACTCGTACTATCTGCGGCAGTAAGGCGCTCAGAAACGATCCTCGCGCCGCTGAGTGTCCTTTCCTGACGATCCTTGAACTCTTCTGAAGCAGCCAACTTGAATGCTGTTGCCTTAGCAGCGATGACGTGCATAAGCGGACCACCCTGCTGACCTGGGAACACCGCCGAGTTGAGCTTCTTGCCGAGTGCTTCGTCACGCGACAAGATGATTCCCGAACGTGGACCCGCCAGCGTCTTGTGGACGGTTGATGAAACGACATCTGCGAACGGAATAGGCGACGGGTGAAGACCGGTAGCCACTAGACCAGCAAAGTGCGCCATATCGACCCACAGCGCCGCTCCGACCTCATCAGCAATAGCACGGAACGCTTCGAAGTCAATCTGACGTGAATAGGCTGACCAACCTGCAATGATGACCTTGGGGCGAACTTCCAATGCCCGGTCTCGGACGATGTTCATGTCTACGAGGTTGGTCTCTGGGTTGACACCGTAGGCATGAGGCTCGTAGACCTTACCTGAGAAGTTCAGCTTCATGCCGTGGGTGAGGTGACCACCATGAGCCAGTTCGAGTCCGAGAATCTTGTCTCCTGGAGAAGCGATGGCAGCAAGCACGGCAGCATTAGCGGATGCACCTGAGTGTGGCTGTACGTTGGCGTAGGCTGCGGCGAACAAGCTCTTGGCTCTATCGAGCGCGAGCGTCTCCACCTCATCGACGAACTCGCATCCACCGTAGTACCTCTTGCCTGGGTAACCCTCGGCGTACTTGTTGGTGAGGACGGAACCCTGTGATTCAAGGACTGCACGAGAGACGAAGTTCTCGCTAGCAATCATTTCCAGAGTGTCTCGCTGGCGACCTAGCTCAGCATTGAGAATAGCAGCAACTTCCGGATCTACCTCAGATAGTGGTGCGTTGAATTGTGACGGTACAGACAAACTAGTTCCTCTTCGATAGTTGGTGGGATAGGACCAAGAATACCCTCAGCAACCGTCATGAATCCCGATACGAAGAAAGCCAGTACGCTTATACTGGCTTTCTTACTAGGCTCGGTGACCGAGCTTGCTTGGTCTCTCAGGATGCACTTGCCACAGTGCCTGTTTGACCTTTTCCGATGAGTCATCTTTGAGCTTGTCCCATGCCTTCTGCGGCAAGTTTGGGTTGGAGGCAAGTGACAGTCTTACCGTAGAGCTACGGTCAGACGACAGTTCGTCAAGAACGTAGTTCTGTGTGTTGGTGTTTCCGGCGATTGCTGCTCGTAACCAGGGGTTAGGAGACTTTGCCCAATCTCGGAGGGTGACGTAATCGGTACTGGAGCTTTTTGCTCGTTTCATTTTGCTAGGCAAGGTGCTGTCTTTCGGCATCATCATGCATGTCGGTTACATGCGTTAGAAGGAATACTATTACACGACACCTGATGAAATGCTTATTTCAGCAACCCAGTTATGGGGTACTACCACTTCGACTTAGCTAGCTCTACGGTGTCAAGGACATACGCGAGATTCCCTGAACTGATCTCATGAACGAGCGGTTTCGAACCGAAGGCGTGACCATTGTCATCAGGGATCTTGTCAATGGCATCCTTGATGTTATCGGTCTTCCAGTCGTAACCAAGTGCTTCCAAGTGGTTCATCTGAGATACCGTTCCTGGTCGGACACCATCAAACTCATACTCTTCCCAGATAGCTCGGAAGCTCTCGGCACGAGGGTGCTCTTCACCATCTACGCGGACATCATCGAGGGCGTTCTTGATGTCACCGGAGTAGCCAACACCGTGACCTGTGTTGTCCTGAACACTCGCTTTGATACTCATGCGCCAATGATCATCGATAGGCTCCAACTCGTCATTCACCCTACCTGTCAAGGTTTCATCGTACGTAAGGCTCAGGTTCACTACAAGACGATTTCCATTCCCCATTTGACCGAAATCGATTGCATCGCTGACGAAGTTGCGTATCCCAGGAGTGCTTGGTCTCTCAATGAGAATTCGCTTTGATACGGACTCGGCAACAAGGTCGTCAATGTCAGCAAGGTTGACATCTCGTGCTGTCTCTTCGCCTCGGATAAACGTTGAGGTAGAGATGCCTGGTAGTGACCTTGTTGGCTCTACCGAATCGGTTCTCTTGTGGACGGTTGTCTGCTTGCCGTTCTTGTCCACAATAGGGGTTGGCTGTAGGTTACTCATCGGGCAACCCTCATCGTTGATTCCTTATCTCGTGTGTCCATGATGTCTTTGACGACACCCTGTAGATCACCGAGGAATTTGCGCTCAGTATCGTTCTTGGGGTTGATACTGCTGACATCGAGGCTCCCGTCCTCGGAGATGGGTAGTGCGTGATATCCGCTTCCCTTTCCAAGCTGGACCGTGACGGATGGCTTTTTCTCCATGCCACGGAAATCGAACTCATTCGGCTGGAGAGTAGCGGAATTGCCATCCTTGGTAAAGAACTCAGCGGTCGTGTGTAGCTCTCCCGAGGTAATAGTCCCGCTAAAGCCAGTCATCCACTCGTCAGGAATCTCAATCCCATGACCTCTTGCACCAAAGTCGTAACCCTTGTGTCTATCGAAGGCAATACCATCCTGCTTGAGGAACTCTTCGCTCCGCGCCAGCTTCCATCGCATGTTAAGCACCTTGTCGGCATGGTCTGACACAGCGCTTGCACGAGAGCCGTGTCCGTTGTAGGAGTTGATATATGCTGGCACTTCGCCCTCTGAACCATCCAAAGAAACACGCCAAATCTTCTTCTCGCTTGTAAACTGGATGAGTCGAGTTCCAGCAAGCGGCGAGTACTGAGACTCATCTGCCGATGTGACAGTGCCAATCGGGCTGCCGTCAAGATAGACAAGCTGTGCTCCCTCTTTATCCTTGGCACCTAGTTCTAGGGCATGACCATCTCTGAACCAGTTAGCAGCTTCGAACTTAGGCGGCTTGACAGCAGTTCTCTTGGCGCTCGCTCTGGAAGGTTTGAGACCAGCAACACGGGCAGAGCTAGTGTCAGTCTCACCAACCTTCTTATGGACAGTGGTGAGCTTACCGTTCTTGTCGGTAATCGGTGTGGGCTGTAGGTTGCTCATCGGAATACCACATCCATCTTGTTGGGCTTGTCACGAGTGTCCATGATCTGCTTGACAATGGCTCGTACATCTTCACGGAAATCCTGCGCACGAGTATTCAATGGAGGAATTTCGATGTCTTCGATGTCGATGATTCCGTCTTCCGGAATGTCGATGGTCTGGAATTCGTTGTCTCCCGCGACCTGGACAACAAGTCGCCTACCTCTTTCGAGTGGCTTGCCGTTAGTATCGAAATCGTTTGGCTCTACGAAGACGTACTCTCGGCGCTCGCTTCTAAGTTCCACACTAGTAGAGAGCCTTCCATTGGACATGGTGTCATACCAGTTGGCGACCATAGGTCTGAACCCTTGGGGCAGGTCAATCTTATGACCACGAGCGCCGAACTCGAACTCTTTATCGTTACCGAATGCGATGCCCTCATTCTCAAGGAACCTCTCGCTTTCACGAATGTTCTCTTTGAATCGAACGATACGGTCGGCATGCGTATTGACTGCGTTGGTACGTGACGACGAGCCGCCGTTGCTTCGCATGTGTGGCAACTTCTCTTCGGAGTTTGAGCCAGTGGTGCGCCATGTCTTTTTGTAGCCAGTATCGCGGCGGAGGCGAGTTCCCTTGATGTTCACACTCTGCATTTCATCCGCAGAGGAAACGTTACCGATGACCTTTCCATCCAGATAGATGTTCTGTCTACCATCTTCCTGCTTTGCGCCAAGCTCAACCTTATGACCTGAGCGAACCCAATCGGGTGTAGCTCCATTACCAGGCTTGAACACAGTGCGCTTCTCGGTAGGCTTGGTCTCACCATTGAGTCCGGCAAGACGCGCGCTAGATGCACTTGTGGTGTCTGTCTTCTTATGAACGGTCGTCAACTTACCGTTCTTGTCAGTGATGGGTGTAGGTACGGTGTTACTCATTGGTCCACTCTCCGTGTTGGTGATATTAGTTTAGCTCAGGCTTGTGACACGATTGTCATGACTGCATGTTGCTAGATGAAGTCCAGTTCGCCGTTGTTGCCTAGGAACACTTCCATCGTTCCGGCTTCATCAGCGGCAGCAGTGAGCCTGTCACCGAGACCATTAGCCTTGAGCGGCTCTCTGTCCCAGAATCCCGTACCGTGACCATGCATGGTGTAATAGAGGTCTCCACCGAAGTCGTCAGAAGCATAGTCGTCAAGCTCCAAGGCTTCTTCGACTAGCTCGGGGTTGTTCTCGATGAACTCGATAACCTTCTTGCGTGCCTTGTAGCTACTGTCGGTTGAGAAGTCAGAAACGCCCTTACCGAGTGAGTCAAGCTCAACAGGCTCCGACTCTTCTTGGGTCTCTTCGTTGTACTCGGAATGTGTGCTGGTGAATACAGCAACTTCCAAGAAGCTTTGGACAGCAGCCTTGATTTCAGCCTCAGAGATTTCGATAGGAAGCGGCAAGCCTTCGTAATGAGCCTGTCCGTCACTCCTACTGGGAGTAGCAGGTGCTGCTGAAGCTCGTGCTGCCGATGCACCGGTATCAATCTTCTTATGAACGGTGGTGGTCTTACCGTTCTTGTCAACGATGACGGTTGGCTGTAGGTTGCTCACGCTTTTCTCCCTTGGGTTAGCTCTATTCTAGCGCCAGGATGTGACACTCCCACCGTGTTGCGTATAGTATGGTTTTGACCTAACTATCAAGAAGGAAAAATGGCTACCCTGACCAAGGCTCAGCAGAATCGCAAGAGCGCCATCATCATCGGAATTACGATCCTCATTACGGCAGTAGTACTGCTTGTGGCGCTACTTCCCGGCAAGTTGGAAGAGCGCGCCCTCATCAAGGACGGAACACCCATCGCCGCCTCACCTTCGGGTAGCTATGAAGAGGTCAGGGTGAAGACAGGTCGATACGCTCGACACACAGAGTACGTGATTCAGTACGAGTACGAAGTAGACGGTAAGCGATACACCGTTCAGGGTGAAACCAAGTACCGACTGAGCACTTTTGCCACGAAGGCAATCGAGAGCCAGGGAGAAGTGGTCGTCCACTATGAACCGGGTAATCCCAACCATGCCATCGTTGTCAGCGGTGAAAACGAGAAGGAATAGTCAGTCATTCTTTCTCAGCTACGAAGATGCTTCCTGGCAACCTCGATGATGAGGGGTGAGTCAACAACACCATTCTCTTTCACTAGCTGGGTTAGCTCATCGTGCAGGGGCTGGTAGTCGGTAAGAATCCTTCTGGATTCATTCTGAGCCGCGAAAAGGATTCCATCGTAGCTCAATGATGTTTCCTCGTTGGGAGTCCAGCCTGCGAAAAGCAGAGCGTTGATGTAGCCAACGCATTCCTCCCGATCATCCTTACTGTTGGTGACATACATCAACTGATAACTGGACCACAGTTTCTCTGCCTGCGCCCCAGCAACAGTCACAACCAAGTCATCCCATACGTCCTTAGCGCGAGGGGCGGCGGTCTGTGCAAGGGAGTAGGTTGCTCCTTCGCGATGTCCTCGTTCGATGGAAACGACAGCCCGACCAAGGGCGAGGCTTACGGTCGCGTGACCCGCTTCGTGTACAGCAAGCTCGTACGCAACATCATTAGGTCTGATGCCGCCTGAATAGCGCTCCATCACCGCCGCAGAAGCCCGCTGGATGCCCTCTGCGCTCGTATCGCCACTCATCTCAGCCCGCCACACAATGAGAGGCTTTACTACCTCAGGAACGCCCTTGGGGATGTATGAAGCCGACTTGTGGCTTTTGAGTAGCATCGCATCTGTAACACCGGCTTGCTTCTGATTGGCACGCAGGAAGTTCTTGGTCATCACAATCAACGGACTCACCAAGAATGCGTAGAAGGCAATGAACATGACGAGAACAACCAGTGCCTGTGCGAGGTTGTTACTGTCACTCAGCATCTGGACAACAGCCGGAAGCAACGAGGCAGCAAGGTAGATGGTTAGTGTCAGTGCGATGATTCGGGCACTCCAAAAGAGCACCACCTGCACAGCATCACGAGCAACGAAAGCCTTGATTTTATCTAGCACAGCCGGATGATAGCTCAGGACTGGACGCGCCGCAATTCGTATTCTGGTGTCACGATTTGCCATGCGCGGTTGAAGACGAGCAAGCCCCTGTCAGAAGCCTCACGAAGACCGGGCTTGACATCATCCTCATTACCACCAATGACAGCCATAGCTTGCTTGAAGAACGAAGGGTAGTTCATGCATCCACCTGCCTTCTCGACAATGGAAACGAAGTCAGAAATGTCCTGCTCCAATAGCGCTTTCTGCTCTTCTTCGTTCATCCGCACATAGTACATGTGTTACTAGCTGATGACGTAGATATGCCCAATGATGGTATCTGGATATTCAACTTGCTACACTCAGCACCATGTCCAGAATCCGTAAGCGCTTAGCCATCCTCGAAGTGACGAGTGATGTCGAGAAGCGCATGAACACGGCTGCGCATAACTTCTCTCACCACAACTACCTGAACCTTGAAAAGGTCGCGCGCAAAGACTTCGAGGTGCTTCTCATTCCTGTGCTTGAACGAGACCCGCAAGAGGTACTTGCCGTCATCGAGCACGCTGATGCATTGGTCATTGGTGGAGGTGAAGATATCGACCCGAGCTTCTATAACGGTGAAGAGGAATACCGTCGCCGTGCACAGGTATTCGCCAGCGCCGATCAGATTCAGATTGATGCTATCCGTGTTGCTGTCGATGCCGGAATTCCCATCCTCGGTATCTGTCGAGGGATGCAGCTATTGAACGTTGTGGCAGGCGGTGGAATCGTTCAAGACCTAGGCGAAGACAACACCCACGTCAACCCTAAGATGTTCGAAGAGAACCACATGGCTAAGACCGTCATCGACTTAGAGCCATCACGGATCAGAGACGCTCTCGGAAAGAGCCGCATTCGAGTTCACTGCAATCACCATCAGTCGATCAAAGACATCCCTCAGCGCTTCTCTGTCGTCGGAACAAGCGGGGAGGTAGTCGAGGCTATCGAAGACGATTACAACCGCCTATACGGCGTTCAGTGGCACCCTGAGGACCGTCACACCTCAGCACGACCACTAAGACGGTTACTACGACTTCTCGACCAGTAATCAGGCTGTAAGCTGACCCATCAGATCGGCATCGATACCATTGTGAATGGCGTTGATGATTTGTCGAATGGTCATACCGCGACCGAGCATGGTGAGAGCCTCTTCGGTATCCGCACTATTGTCTACCAGTTCGATGACCTCATTAATGTCGTGCGCTCCCGCCCGAAGGAATTCAAGAACACGACCGGCATTCATGCTGTATGAGAGTGACTTGGCGCTATTGAAGCCCAGCAGCGCCTTGTCTACCGAGAAATAGTCGCTAGCGCTGTCGTCACGCCGATGATCAACCCATGACATGAGCAGCAGCCACACAAGTGCCTCGTTAGGCGCACAGAAGCTACGGACCTTCTCGATGGCGACAGGCATCTTGCTACCATTGATTCCAAGCGCCCAACCATAACCGCCACGGGGACCGGCTGAAAATTTCTCAATCCCAATCGCATGAGCCACCTCCATCGTGGTGCAATAGCTACTCGTGTCCTTGGTGAGGAACGAAAAACCACCTTCGACGCTTAGTCCAAACATGTCGATTTCAGAACAAGAGGGCTTGTCGTCGCTGACAATTTCCAGCCTCAGTCCGTGCCCACCAGACACATCAGTGTCAACGTAGAAATCACCAAAGTCATGGCAAGAGATGTCGAAAATGTCTTCGGCTGTGAAGATGCACTCATTGAAGTTCGTAGATGAACGAAGGCTAGGAGGCGCAGGGGTTGTGTCATTGTCACGAATAGCAGCGATCAAATCGGACGACATGATCTCTCGAATTGTTGCTGCGTCATACTTCTCAGATGCCTCGCTTGATGAAGCAAACTCTGCTATCTCTGCAAACCTTGGTGCATTGAATCCCATCTTCCAGAACTTGTCGCGACCGATCTTGGTGTCGTTCTCGCTAAATGCTTCATCCAGAAGCAGCGAGGGTCTTGCTGTCAGCTTCTGACTGATGGGGATGTCACTACCAATACCGAACACCGTCGATTCCGAAGGTTCACCCTTTTTGGCTGCCGGAAGAAAGACACCGCCCTCGTCGTATATGTTGTCGATGATGAAGAAGTTCTCGTGCGTGGTGTACGAACCGTCCGTGAGATCCGGTACGTAGATAGAGTTGACAACGCAGGCGACAAACTTGGGGAAGGTGTAGAGAATTGGGTAGAGCAGAACTGCGATGTCCAAAGCTTTCTCAAAGTTCTTCTCAACATGCACCTCATCGATGATAAAGATGCGCTCGGCAAACGGGTGTAGCTTCCGTAGCTCACCCAAGAACTTATCATCGAGGTTCTGCCACTGGCTGTCTGCGACGATTGGGCGGCTATGAAGGTCATACATCACGCCTTTGAGATGACCACCAACTAGATTTTTGGGCAGACCCAGAGCGTCCGGATCATAAGGGCGCTGCAAGACGCAATCATCATCATCGATATAGATGTGAGCGGGCTGCTCATCCTCAGGAATGAGTTTGAACTCCGTGGTGATTCGATGCTCAACCATGTACTTGTCGAAGGGGGAATCAGCCCACAAACCATCATCATGCAAGAAGTTGCCGACCCTCGTAGACATCGTTGTCTCAAAGAGATTGAAAACGTCTTCAGTGCTAACATCAATGAGCTTTGTCATCATGCATCCCTCGACGAAAGAATAGGTCCGGCTTGCTAGAAGCCGGAGAGTGGTTAAAGGACGGTTACCTTCTTGACATCGCTTGCGACGATATCGATATCAAGGATGCCGAGACGGATGGTGTATCCGGTGGAACCCTTCTGAAGGAACCCAGAAATAGCGCGCCCAGAGGCGAGCTTGACGACGACAGACTTGTTGTCGTAGTTGGCTAGGTTGATAGCTGAATTTGTCATTTGGACTAACTCTACCCGAAAACCGAGTGTATGTCTAGTCGAGTGTGACCAAGTTACTCGTTTCACCAAGCGAGGGTACTAAACGCTGATACCTTTTCTTCATGGCTACTACAACTCGCAAACCGGCAACCGTCCAACAGCCCGCTCCCCTGCCCATTGTGCAGAACCCCACCGAGCGCACTAACTACCTCACGTACGCGCTCACACCGCCCGCTATTGCTACGTTGACAGTCCTCATTCTCGGACGCAATCTAGGTGACACCTCAGCGGTCCTCAGCGTGTTCTTTGTGGTCTTCGGATTCACCGCGCTCAGCACGGTAGTGGTTATCTTCCTGCCACTCATCCGCGCGGCACTAGCTCGCCGTCCCAAGAGGGTCTACGCAGAAGAGAACCCTCCATACGAGGACGAACAGTCGTAACACTCAGTGAGTGAGAGCCGCCGTTAGCGAAGGATCAACATCCGCTACGGCGGCTTTCTTGATCGTGCGGGGATCGAGAACACCACTGAGGATGAAACGCTCCGCTTCATTGAAGGTCACACCCACCTTGGCGAAGTCGAGAACCGTGTCAAGGTTGGGAACGCCAGCGTGAAGGAACTTGTGGACATCATCAAACGGCACGACATCACTGTAACTATTGATGAGAGCGATAGCTGACGCAATGCGGTACTTGCGCTCATAGGGGTCTGAACCCCAGCTAGCTGCGACCATCCAAAAACACTTCTCTTGCTCAGGTGATGCACCGTCGAGCCGACCCCACAGGTCTTCAAACTGACCATCTTTCCATACCTCCCTGAACTTGGAACGGTGTTCAACGTTGTTAGGGCTGAAAATGGGAAAGGCTGTTTTGATATGATCGATAGTCAGTAGGTCGGCAACGACCGAGCTAAACCCCAGCTTGCTTACCCAGTCTGAAAGCATGAACCCATTCACCACATTGGTCTTGGTACTGTGAATAGAGGGGCTGAAGATTTTGTACTCGAATGTTCCTTTGCCAAGCATAATCCGGGCAGACATAAACCCGTTGATGAAATCAAACATGCCATTATCACTCTGCCGAAGCAGGAACTCAGTCGTCTCACTGGGAGAAAAAGTGAAGTAGTCGCGGCGCTTGAACTCTACAGAGTGTCGATTGTTGAGCTTGTGTACATCCACCCAATTGACGATCCTTTGAATCTCTGCCGCTGGATGACTTTTGTATGCGTCACCTGCGAGGTACTCGTTCATGTCGAAAGAGTTCGGCAGGTAGATGTTCCGTAGCCAGATCTTGTCGAAGACGGATTTGGTCTTCAGCTTCGAGGCACGACGAAGAGTGAGCGAACCATCCATGAGTTCGTCTGAAAACACCAAGCCTTCAACTGCCATAGTCAAATCCTACTATAGACTGTGGTAGCCGTCAACTGACGTGCTTACTTACCCGCCGCGCTTTGATGTCTTCGATATCGAGGGTCAATTCATTGATCTCGGTGAGAAGCTTGGCATGCTCCGCATACTTCTTCCTCCAGCCAAGCGCAACGAGTCGCGTGTCATTGAGGTCGATCAAAAGAACACCAGACAAGAACAGCATGATGGCAGTGAGGATAATTGCAGCCGTGAGAAGCATGTAGGGGTAGTTTTCGGTGTACATAGGGAAGGTTGGGCTTGGGAGACCTTCAGCTACCCACCAACGGTCCTCAACAACCGCTCTAAACGTCATCGACTCATGCTTGGCGAGAGCAATGAGACCGCCCGTCGATGCAATCATCCATACCACCGGATGCATCAGAGTTAGCATTCTTGACTTCCAGTTGTGCTGGTAGTAGTAGGCAACCTTCTCCCCAATGCTTCTATCACCTATGGAATAGATATCACCGGAACGCTGGTACTCCGCCATTGCCACTACTCCGGCGAACACACCGCTCGTGATATAGGCGGCAATGACCGTGTATACGAGTATGGTCATCCACAGATTGTCGCTGCCGAAAAGAAGACCGCAGAGCAAGATAGCGCCAAGTACTACTGCATAGGTGAGTACTACACCTGAGAAAATTTTCTTCATGACTATCCTCCGTTACTTGCCAAAGAGCCAACGGCGCTTTGGGCTTTCTGTAGTGGTCTTCTGCTGGACTTTCTGCAACTTGCGTTCTTCGTCAAGCTTCTTTCTCTGAAGCTCCCTGAGGCGATATCGGAGAACCTCAATGTCGCGCTCATCATCGTCATGTGAGTCACCGATGACGTTCTTACTCAGAACTGCATAAGCAATATTGAGCTTGTCACTAGTAGCGATACGGCTCCAGATGATGGAAATGAGCGCAATGGATGTAATGGCAATGTTGGTGATGAACCAGTACGCATATCCGTCTGAGTTGTCTACGGGATACTCCCAATCACCTCCGTGTCTCACCGCGATTAGTGCAGATGCAGCAAGAGCTAGTAGCGGAACCAACAGCGAGGCTGCAAGCAGCTTTCCGGTGCCCGCTTTGTAAGCACCTGCAACCCGATCTTCGTCGTCGGAGTAGTAACTATTACAACCCAAGAGCGTGTTGACCACGTAGTACCCGCTGAGAGCATTGATGACAAGAAGAGCACCCACAACTGTCAGAATGACGGAAACCAAACCGATCTGATAGTTCACAGCATGGGAATACTCTTCACCTCGAATCGTCGTGAAGACTGCTATTGTCACTGCGGAGATGATGTACCCGAGTAACAAAGAAAGAAGCTTGACCATACCTGTTCCCTGCCTTTGTGAGCTTGAATGTTAGCTGCTATGACCATCGTTGTCAATCAAGGACATGATTGCTCTTTGGTATTCATTCGATGTAGGCTACAAGTGCGCACCTACTATCAAGAAGGGTTCATCATGTTCCAGCCTTCAAGTATTGAAGAGCTACATGCAGCAATCGACGGACTACCTGAATTCATCACCGAGAAAGAGAACTACGAGCGTTACGCAGCAACAACACTGTTCCTCGATCAGCTTGAAGAGTTGATGGGTGAGCCAGCAATGAGCTTCTCCGAGGCGTACGCGGCTAGCTACAACGAGCTTCACAACACAACGCTCTTCCCTGAACTTGCTGAGGTGATTGACCAATGGGGAGTCATCGGTGAACTCCAAGGAATCACACCAAACCTAGATGACTAGGTAGGTACGACAAAAGCCCCGCTGAATAGTCCAGCGGGGCTTTTGCGATAAGTCAGAGACCCATCGACTTCATCACCTGATTGTAGTTCTGGTGATACTTGATGATTGCTTCGATGCGTTCGAGAACCTCATTGGCGGTGCTCCGGCTAGTTGCTCTCGCACCCAGTGCCGAGACATCAACAATCACCTGACCAATCTCTACCTTCTTGATGTTGACGTGAAAAGCCAACTGGGCATAGTTCGATAGGTCGTCATCATTGACTGATGTCACTACTGGCTCTGTAGTGACATCGTAACCCTTCCCCTCGATCTTCTTGATGCCCTCAACGAGGTGATCTAAGGCAGAACTAGCACCTCGGTCAAATGAATCTACGCTGTCAACGCTCATGGCTATATTCCTTTCTAGGGGTAATACGAGATGCACGACGAGTTCATCTCGCTACATCAACCTTAGACAACATCATGCTTGATTCAAGCCGTTTTGAGGATCTCTCAGTCCACAGGGAGCATAGTTGACAGTAATGTCGGTGGTCCTTGATAGGGTAAGAGCTATCAAGGACCGAGCAAACGCTTTGTCGAAACACCACAAGTAATCACGTCATCCTTTGTAGGTTTCCTACAAAGGCTAATCGTCGTGTTGTAGATACCCTACAAAGAAGCACCCTTGCTACTGTAGAGGTCACACAAACCACTTATCTTGAAGCCGACCTGCCAGCAAACGGGAACGAGGCTGACTTGTCACCAATCTCGTGTGCCGCGCGATTCGTCAACCAGAGCGCTATCTCGAACTCACCGTTACGCTCAGCGTCGATAGCGGCTTCAAGGAGAGCTTTATACCTCGCATGGGTAGCTACTTCGGTGAGACCCTTACCATGAGCAACGTTCGAGAACACAGGCTTACCATCCGACAGCAATGGAGGTATCGAGTCATAGCCCTTTTTGTAGCGCTCTTGAAGATCCATTATGCAGCCAACGCCGAGAACGCTTCGTTGAGCATGAGCTTGAGTGCTGCGCGATACTGTGCTTTGTATCGCTCGTTCGTTGCAGTGTTGAGCCAGCCCTGAACATCAGCAATGGTGTGATCGGCATCAGCCACAAGAAGACCCGTACCGTTACTCAGACGAATACCACCTTTGCTATCACGCTTGGCGGTGTAGTAATCATCAAGTACAGGGGTCTCGGCAAGCAGAGTCATCAATGGTCCATTTCTACGCACTAAGGCGTATGTTGCGATGCGTAAGTTTAGCGCTCGCATACACACCTAGTGACGATTTGGAATAAACCCCTTCATTCTTTAGCCAGATTGTGATCGTTGGGAATGCACGAGCCGCTAAGGGTAAGTGCGCCTCATTTGACCCGCTTGTTCGATTCCTGATATGGTCTAGATATCGATCACTCTAGGAGAGACATGGATTCCAACGTAGTTCGCAAGGCTGTCACACCGAACATCAACATGTTCATCGAAGACAGCAAGGCTGTAGTCGGATACCTGCCCTTCATTCCGAGCGCAGAAACCGTGCGCATCGCGAGCAATCTCATTGACGGTGGAAGCATCATGTTTGCAGGTGAATCGGAGCTATACAACTTGCCCACCGCAGAGCAGAACAACATCGAGGCTGTAGAAGGACTAGCGGCTCGTGGCGGTTACGCACTCGATGAGCTTTCTGACTCGTTCTCCGACATCAAGCGTATGCTCGAAGGTCTATACCCTGTCGATGTCGAGAAGGTGGGACTCAAGTACGGTTTCCTGGTGAGTATCGATATCACCGAGAATGGCGTTACTCCAGTGAAGTGCATCACCATCGACGGGACGACTCTCAAGGTGGAGCATCACGGACCTGCTTTCTACTTCAGCATGTTCCGCAAGGCTTTCGCCAGAAGTCTGTAGTCACAGAGCAAGAGCCTGGGAAGAGTCGTATTGAGACCCGCCCAGGCTTTTGTGCATCAGGTGAAGACTAGCCCTTGATGGCACCAGTTGCGTCGAAGTAGTACTTGTATCCGTCTGCCTCAACAAGGTACTGACGGGTTCCAACGTAATTCTCAATCTGCTCGTCAGTGAGTGTCTTGAATACAGCACCTGCGATGTTGATAGTCTCAACAGTGAATCCGTTGTTTGCTGAGACCGACTTCGTGTACGAGACGTTGTTGACGTAGTTCGCCTTGATCCAACGACCGTCAGTGCCAAGAAGACTGACGGTGATGTTGGGGTTGCTGAGTTCAACGCTGTCGTTGTAGTCAGGGTTGGCAATCCTCCATTGCGTGACCTTATCGGCGCTCTGAGAGACATTCTTGCCCTCTGCATTACCGAGACCGTTCATCTTCCAGATGGAGTCCTGAGACTCATTGATAGAGGTGAAGTCCAGCATAGGGTGACCATTACCGCTGTAGGTTCGGCTGATCTGCTTGCTCACGGTGCTACGGAACTCAGTGGTCGGAACGGCAGGAGTGCTTGGCTCAGGGTTGGTGGGCGTGGTAGGAACCGTGCCAGGATTAGTGGGAGGAAGCTCGGCGTTGCTACCTTCACCTGGCTGTCCTTCACGGAATGCGTAAGGAGCGTCATTGACTGCTGCCGTGTACATGTTCTTGACGACGTTCAGACGAATGCCAGTAGGAAGATTGATGCTACTACTGTTGTCTGTTCCGGCTAGCGGAGCAGCAAGAGACGAGAACGTGGCATCGTTCAATGTGGTGGTGTTGGTGCTATTCGATGTCCTCACGAACACCTTTCCCGAAGAGGACTCACTGACAGCTACCCAGCCGTCACCATTTTCGGTGATGTCAACAATCAAGCGAGGTGAGTTGCTCGGCGTGAAGTTGATGGCACCTTCTATCCCAGAATCAGCCAGGAGCTTGTAGTCAGTGCCGTCATAGTCATAGCTGTCGTACACCCAGTAGCTACCCTTGATGGTCACCATTGCTGACTGTACGAAGGCGATGTTGGCAAGATCGCCACGGGAGTTACCGTCTCGGGCGTTGTTGATCATTCCTGGTGCGGTCACGAGACCCGCTGCGATGAGAATTGCAGACACCGCAATGGTGATGGTCTGCATGATGGAGTTTTCGGCACTGTCGCTGTGGATGTTCAAGTTCATTTAGGTTGTCCAAATAGTCGGGTTTTGGGTCGGGTTATACCCAATGCTATTGGTCAACAGATGCCAAATTGCATTTTCTGCACCCTAGACGATTTTGTCCTCATTAATGGGGGCACAAATCAAGGCAATACACAGCGCGTACTCAGTTTCGATGACAGTGAGAATGAAGAAGCGCCTAGCGATACGTTCACTAGGCGCTTCTTGGTATTTTGATGTTACTACGAGGCGTTACCGAAGGTGGTCTTTGGAGCTTCTGGTCTAACCCTATTGATGCGCTCAGCAGCAAGCTTGTAACCCTGCTTCATTGGCTCACTGATGGAGGTGATGGCATCGCTGTCGAGAAGATTAAGTGTGGACGTAAGTTCGTCACGAGCTTCTGCGAGGTACTTGTGCTTGCCCATAGTCTCCTTCCAAAGCTTGCGAGAATCAGCTACCGCGTATGCCTTCTCAGCAAGGTCCATGATCCTACTTGGATCTTCGGTCGATGCCATGATCTCAGTAAGAGAGCGGATGGCGCTCGTCATCTCTTCGATGCTCTCAGTGGCAGTGTCGTGAGGGTCATCAGGGAACGGCATACCAGTGCGCTCAGGTGCCTTCTTCTGAGACGTGAGCTTGTTCACTCGCGAATCTTTGATGTCTGGACCGGTCTTCTTGTGAACGGTTGTCTGCTTACCGTTCTTATCGACGATGGGCGTTGGCTGTACGTTGTTGGACATATGTGTCACCTTCCTACATCAATGGTAACAGTGACCTCAGTCCTCAGATACAGCAACCTCTATTACGTACTGTCTTATCTTGCTCACAGGGATGGATACACTTCTTTTGCTACTGATGAGGTCATCGAATTCGGCATCATCGATGCCTAAGACTTCGTTCATCAGACCGGTCATGGCGTAGGAGGGAACCTGACCTGTTGCTGGTCCTCGCGAGTCCAAGATGTCGGATGTGAGTCCATAGAGACGGTCATACTGGACCTCGATTTCTCCTGGCTGAGTCAAGGCTTTGATACCCAGCCACTGCTCAGAGAGTCTGTCTACTTCAGCAACCGAGGCAACCATCTCTTTGTCGTCGTTACTCATGGCTCGACGGGTAAACGAACCCTTTGGCGCGCTTTCGTCTTCTTCGATACTAGCCACGGAGAACATGTCTATCTCATCCGACCGCTCACCATCTTGAACTAGGAAGTACATGTCATGTCGCCAGTTGTCGATGAGGATACCGCGACTCTGCTGATCGTCAACATCGGTGACGATGACATCCTTGCCGATATGAGCCGCGAAGTGCGCACGCAGAGCTAGTACGTCCTCATCCTCTCGGACGACTTGGAAGTCAGCGGATTTCATGTAGCCTAATGCCAACGTATAGCCTGAAATCTCTGGCTCGTTCAGCAGCGGAGATGAATTGCTGATGCGCTCCTTCATCTCTGTATTGAACTCATCTCGTGCCTGCTCAATAGAGTCAGCATGGCGCGTAATCGTCTCCCAGACAGACATAGCGTCCGAGAGCGCTGTGAGCTTCTTAGAGAGCCGAACTACGTCGTCTACGGCTTTGTATTCGACTCTTTCGGCAATGGATGTAGTGAGCATGGAGATAGCTTCATGCATTCGATTGTTGACTTCGCTGAATGTGTCTCGGGGGTCGTCTTGAAATTTGGGAGGTGTTGAAGCAAGAGTGACCAATCGAGACTTTACCGGTGTGGCAGTGCGTTTGTGTCGTGTGGTGAGAACACCATTCTTGTCAACGATAGCCGTAGGCACCGTTGCGGACATTGATAAGCCTTTCAGGGGAATAATTATACTTTACCATCCGGGCGGTAACACAAGTGCTCTATCGGTGGGAATCACGCATCTGGATAGTGTCGATATCGTTCGCGGTTACGTATTCAGCTACGACCTCATGTGGCGTACCACCAATATCAAAGCGACCCATTGAGACTTCATGACCACTGAAGTATTCGCCGTTGTTTTCACCCGGTGCAAAGCATCCCACGGTGAGGAATAGCTCTTCGCCTTCTTCAAACTCCACTGCGGCAAGGTCAAGGGTCATCACGATGATGTCATCCACCAACTCAAACCGCGCCGACTTGATTCCGCCAGAGATGGCGTAGCCTTCGATATCAGGTTCGATGATGGTTCCTGGTTCGATGTCAGCTTTCAGTACCTTTGTCATGCACGGATGATACCTCAGGACAGATGACCTAGCAATAGGTTCAAAATACCGGCGTGTCAATTTGAGATGATGTCAAATACCCAGTAAGGTAGACATATGACCATCATCAACGCGATCAGTGACTTCATCAAGGCTTCCAGCAAGGGCGTGAGCTACAAACAGTACAAGGCGGACAAGCGCAGTGCAGCAATGCAGCGCCACCCTGCCGGTAAGGGGCTGCGAAGCGATATCTAACAGTCCATTCAAGAAGCCCTTCTCGACATCTCATGAGAAGGGCTTCTTGGCGTTACCAGCGAGTCGGCATTGCGCTCTCAGCGCCGGAAGGCACAAACCGAGACTTGATGAGCTTGAACAAGATAGCCCTCTTGCCCTCTTCGCGGCTGAGATGAATCACCGTGCTGCCACTCTGCTCGACAGATCCTGAATAGGAGAGCGCACCGGTGCTGAACTCACGAGCTTTCTCTCTACTCGCCATCAATGCGACAACGATAGGAACCTCGAACTCAGCAGCAAGCTCGCTCAATATCCTGACGTTCTGATCAACGCTCAGAGCAAACCTGTAACGCTCATCAGATGGCGAGGGGATAAACAGGTTGATGTAATCAACGATCACCACATCGGTCTTGTTCCCGGTATCTCTGATGAAGCGAAGAGTATCAGCAATGTCACCTAGCGAGATGCCGCCACTCAACACTCGTACATCATTGCCCACTCCTAGGTCCACCATGCGAGTCGAAATCTCATCGGAACTGAGTTCGGCATTGACATACAGTGCATTCGCGTTGTTAGCGAACCTCTTCATCACCCCAATCAGGAACGTAGTCTTACCAGACTTCGGCTCTGCTGCCACAACGTGAAGTCCTGGCTTCATTCCACCTGTCATCAACATGAAGTCAGAGAACCAGTCAGAGGCTTCGATGGCTCGACGTGCTACGGAGTACGACTCATCCGTGATAGCCATACGCTGACGGATTGCGGTCTTCTTGAAGTTGTCTTTCGGCATTAGATTTCTCTCTGGCGGTAGTCCTACGCCCAACCGCCATAATCTAATGGAAGTTGAAGTGACACGGCTCTCGGAACCTTGCTCTCAGCGACAGTTACTGCGTAGGAGTTACCATCTTGAGGCGGGCTGGTGTTGCAGCCACTACCGAGAGCATACAACAAGCGCTACGAAGATACAACTAGTTACTTGACGACAAATGTATCCACCAGTTCAAGAGCTAGTGGGTTGGCAAGCAGGCTGACCGAGCCGATAGCCTCGAAGTTGTTGACGTATCGGGTAGCACCATACGGCTCATAGCGTTGCATGTCCTCTGGCGCTGCCATAATCTCTTCGTCGTTGTCATCGTACCCAATGCTGTTCCAAAAATCGTCCTTACATTCACGGGGAGATATCGGAGCGTTGTCGTTGTGATCGTCATTGATGGTGTCTGAAATAGGCGCGCCGACCTTGACTCGAATCTTGTAACCGTAGATGACGGTTGGATTGTTGGTCTGAGTAAAAGCCTCTGATCTTTCCAGTGCAGCATCAACGCTTCCAAGGTGCACAAGAATACCCCCAGCACCCTTTTCTTCATTCAGCCTCGTGACATCTTCGTACCAGTTTTTGTTCGTGGTGTAGTGATACCAGTCTCGTTCATACACCTTTTGCGGATCTACCAACTCAGCATCTTCCGCTCGGATTGCTGGATCAAGAGAAAACAGGTCGCAGTGTTCATCGCAGTTTTCGCATCGGCGCGCCTTTAATGTCACCGCTTTGACGAATGAACGGGTGACGAATTCACCGCAGTGCTGGCAGATAGCACCAGCCATACCTTCGGGTGCGACACGCCACTTCCCTACACGATGTGACTGGGTGTTCTCAAAGTTATCCTGAGTGGTAGTTGCTAGAGGCGTGACGGTGATGTCACTAGCTCTATCTGGAACAACCGCTAACTTCTTATGGACTGTCGTGTGTTTGCCGTTCTTGTCCACGATGGAAGTGGGTTGCAGGTTGCTCTTCAAGTGAAACTCCTTTGAGTAAAGTGTACTCGACGGCTCTGACCATACAACAAAGCGCCGCTAGTCATCTTGAGCTAGCGGCGCTTTGACTAGTATTTGCTCAACCGAGAATCTTGAAACCCTTGGACTTCTTGACCTTTGTGACAGAAGATGTGCTCTTCTTGTCCGCATTGAGAATCTCGACAGCCTCGTCATATTCATCACGCTGACCACGAACAATGATACGAGCAATGGTGTCAGCAATAGAAAGAAGCAAAACTCCTACCGCAGGTAGGAAGATGAGTCCGTAAATGTTGAGCGAGTCGCCACTCAGGGGGAATTCGTATTGACCATTATTCCAGTAACAGATGTAGGCTGCTACGGCGAAGGACAAAATGGCAAGAGGGTAAACAAGCGCGGCGCTGAATCTTCCACGAGCAGCGTCCTTAGCATTGACGATGCTCTGTGCGCGTTCTTCGCGAGAACCGTAGGACTCGCTTTTGAATGTCGTGGTTGCAGCACTGCAAGACGCGACAAGGCTGCTCAATGAGACTACGGCGGCGGCAATGGTGAGGACGGTTCCGGTCGCGACCAAAGCCGTTCCAAAGATGTACTCGGACTTCCCAAAGAGCCACGCTACGATGAGACTGAGTGTGACTAGAGCGAAGTAGGCAAAGACCCACGCACCAATTTTGTACTTCATGCTTCTCCTTGTTGTTGCGCAGAGGTTAGCCTAGACAACAACTGCTGTCAACAAGACATCTAGAACAACTATGTGATTGACAAATCTTGCTTGATAGTGCTAGTGTGTAACTACGACCGAAACCACTGAGAGAAAAGAACAACAATGAGCAAGGACATCTTCACCGCCGAGATTCACACTGTCGAAGACGACACGTACTTCGCTACGGCAGACATGCTCAGCATCACTGAGTCGATGCTCAAGCTCTCCACCGAAGACACGGCTCTCATCGGACACGTTCGACTTCACACCCTCGCCAACTCCTTCGCCGTCATCGTCGGCAACGCCGCTCTGGAGAGCTTCGGTAAGTCCGTCAGCGAACTCAATGAGAACATCCAGCGGGTCGTCGTCGGTCCTGTTATCGACGATTACGGTTACCGCATGACCGTTACGGAAATCTTTGACAAGACAGGAAACGATGTTCTTTCGGAAGATCCTACGTTCGACCGAGTTCGTGACGCATTCGACAACTACGCCGCGCTCGTTCCGCAGCAGGAGGATGTCGTGAACATCCGATAGCACCACCTGAACAGAGAAAAGCCCTACGCCGAAAAGACGTAGGGCTTTTCTCGTATTTGTGCCAGAACGCTTACCGCGCGTAGTACATTGCTTCACGACATGTCGAAACTCTACTTCCGCTACGGCGCTATGAACTCAGGTAAAAGCACGGCTCTGCTCCAGGTTGCCTTCAACTATGAAGAGCGGGGTCAGCTTGTTCTTATTGCCAAGCCATCCATCGACACCAAAGACGCGAATGTGCTTTCGCGTCTGGGTCTTGACCGACAGGTGGACATTGCCGTTCACCCCGAGTCATCCATCTATGATGACTTCAACGATCATCTTGCACGTCACCGTTCTGCGGGAGCGGAGATTGACTGCCTCATTGTCGATGAAGCTCAGTTCCTTAGCACGGAGCAGGTCAACGACCTCTTCAATATCGCCGTGGTCATCGGTGTACCGGTCATTGCGTACGGCATCCGAACTGACTTCCAAACGAAGTCGTTCCCTGGCAGCCTGAGACTGATGGAGATTGCTCACTCTCTCGAAGAGATGAAGACTATCTGCCGATGCGGTCGCAAGGCTCTCTTCAATGGACGCAAGGTGGACGGCAAGTTCATCAGCGAAGGTAGCCAGGTAGCCATTGACGGCGATGTCCAGTACGAATCGCTATGCGGCAACTGCTACATCCGCGACGTTGGTCCAGTGGCTTAGAACGAGTTCTGTGCCGCTGCTTCTTCAAGCATACGGTTGCCTTCATCAGTGCTAGCGTCAAAAGCCGGAATGATGATGTCATCGATTCTCTCCTTCACAGAGTCCCACTCATCTGGCTTGAATGGAATACTGACTGCAATCCCATTCGGTGCGGAACGCCACACGTCTTCTCGTGAAGTACCGGCATCAACCGTGGAGCGGACCCAGAGAATGCAGGGTGATGTGCCCTTCTTCTCAGCGATACGGAAGTTGCTCCAACTGAACACATAAGTCATCTGCAAGCGACCGTCACTATGCTCGCGGAAGAAGACCAGCCCTCCGATAGCTAGCTCTTTGACGCTCTTGTACTCCGAGAAACCATGCGACTCGAACAGAGAGCGAATCATCTTGGCTGTGGGGTTATAGCTATTAGACATGAAAACCTTTCCGTTTATGCCACGAAGAACGGGAGTGGGTACGAATGCCCACTCCCGTCACATCGAGCGAAATCGTTTGGCTCAGGTTACAGCAACGAATACCGCAACCCAGACAAACACGTCACATCGGTTACACCCTCGGCTCGCTAAAACCGACAACCCGAGCAGGCTGCTCGTTCATGGGGAATGGATTGGAAGCAAGGTAGGAGTACTTCGGCTTGCTTCGGAGGATGTCGTAGACCCAGGGTTCATACCGCACCACAGGACCGGCATCAAAGAGAATCTCGTTGTAGTAGTCCTCGACAGAGAACAACTCGCGGAATCGAGCCTCTTCCTTCTCGACGTTGATGAAGAGCATTACTCCATCGACCTCGTTCAGATCAAGAAGATGATCCAGTGCCTCCTTGAAGCTGATATCGCCATCTCTGGCGGTATCAGCTTCGTAGATGAGTCCATCGATGAACTTCTGACTCACTGAGATCACAGGGTAGTCCGAGAGCGCGTTGACATTCTCGTAGTCGTTTGCCTCGATGATGTAGTCAATGGCAGCATTGTAATCCTCCGCGCTGTCCAGCGAGCTAAAACGCTCGACCTCATCACCGTTGATACGAACGCCAGAGCCAGTAAGCTCAAAGGTCGTAAATCCGACGTTCTGTGCTGTCTGAAGGACGGACTTGATGAAGGTGTTGCGACCGGATCGCTTAGCGCCATTCACAAGGTAGGTGTCGCCACCCTGCGTGATGTTTCCCATGAGAATGGGGATCATGTCGATGCTAGGTCGGACATCTACATGCTTCGTAGTCACCCCGAGCTTCTTCAATAGCTCACGGGCGCTTTCTTCTGTCGGAGTGCCCTGACTGAGAGTGACGATGAACTCGCCGTCTAGGTCTGGATCTGACGAAGTGAGACGAACGCGGTCGTCCTTGGGACTGAGTGAAAGACGAACATCTTCCAGTTCGATATACTTGTTGCTTACTGACTTTCTAGCCATGATTGGTTTCCTTTTCGGTTGTTTGCTGGTCTTGGGTTTCCGCCAAGTCGGTACCATTTCTGGTGTGCTTATTGTACGTCACCAGCCCACATAGTCAACCGTTCTGAGGACTATTTTGCAGAGTAATTGCTTCCCTTGGGAGGGACGTAATACGCCGTGTCAGGCTCTACGTCTTGTAGGCGAGATGTAGCCCAAACACCCCTTCCGAACTTGTAGACAGCCTCTTCTTCACCTTGTAGGTAATCCATCGCGCCCTTGATTACAGATGGACCTTCGTCAATCTCGTTTGCTACCGAGAAGATGAGCGAACGCAATGAAATGGGGTTGTCCTCGTTCGTCCCTAGAAGGCTCTTGCGCGTTGTGTTGATGGCGTGATACCACTGCTTACGTTTGAGTTCGGCAAACACCTGCTCAGTAGCCACCGCAGTGCTTTCACTGTGGACGACATCAGACTCACGAACGATGCGGTGAGCCATCTCTCTGATCTGCCAGTCCGCGATCATGCACTCACTCCGAACACTAGGTGCTGATGCTTTGTTGTTGACTGATTCATGCTTTCTCCATCTCGGGTACAGCATAGCGAACCAAAGTGTTCACCTTGACGAATCATTTGGATTTCCTGAGAGTCGAAAGAAAAGTCTATGCAAAGGAATAGACTTTGGAATCCGGTGGTTATGCTGTGGTACACCTCATCAACAGAAAGCAGTTAACTATGTCAATTCCAGCAGGTACATGGGTTATCGATCCCACTCACTCTGATGTTTCCTTCGTCGTACGCCACCTCATGATCTCTAAGGTCCGTGGCTCATTCGGCGCATTCTCCGGAGAGCTAGTTTCTGGTACAGAGATCACCGATAGCAAGCTCACCGCCAAGATCGATGTCTCCACCATCACCACCAACGAAGAGGGTCGAGATGGACACCTTCGTTCTCCTGAGTTCTTCGACACCGAGAAGTACCCAGAAATCAGCTTCGTGTCAACCTCGGTAGAGTCTGGCAAGCGCTCAGACGAGTTCCTTATCCACGGCGACCTCACCATCCGAGACATCACCAAGCCCATCACCTTTGCTGCGGACTTCGGCGGGGTAGCTGTAGACGGATATGGTCAGACCAAGGTAGCCGGTGAACTCACCACGACCATCAATCGCACCGAGTTCGGACTGACTTGGAACAGCACCTTGGAGACCGGTGGTGTCCTCGTATCCGAGGATGTCAAGATCTCCGTCGATGTTCAGGCTGTCCTCCAGAGCTAATCGCTCTCCACAAACCGCAACGCCCCTACCATCCTGGTCCGGTAGGGGCGTTGCTCTGTTTAGCCCAGAAAGGCTGTGTTACTATCGCGCCATGCCTAAGCTCTCAGACTTCAGCAAAGAAGAACTCATCGCCATCATCGGTAGCTCGACGGGGTTCGTCGTCAGCGCACTATCAGATGAGATGAAGAAGGATAGCGACTCCGACCTATGGCAGATCTACGTACTACCCAGTGAGGGTAAGTGGGTAGTCTCTCGACACAATGAGCATTGGAGCGACCTTCTCAACAAGGATGGATTCTGGATACCTAGGGATAGATCTAGAAAGGTTGCTCATTCACAGTTCTCTCTTCCGGTGGCTCTTGCCAAGGCGGAGGAAGCAGCAAAGACGGTTTCCGTCAATGGAATTACGCCCGAAGGTCTAATCGTTTGGCACAAAGCTCGCGCAATCAGCCAAGCTAACACCCCAGAAGGTTCGACCCCTGACGAGACAAGCGTGATTTTCTACAAGACAATCTTGTCGATGAACCCTGATGAGCAACTGCGAGAGACGGCAGAGCTACGTCTTCAGTATATCGCGAACAACTAGCGACCCAGCAGGTCGCTGTAGAAGCTCTCCACCTTGGCGCGGTCGTTGGTGCGAGGACTCCACTGACCAACGCGGAGGAACGTCAGGAGGCACCACGTTGCATCCTCGGTACTCTGCGAGTGGTAGGCGGTGATGACACCTCGGAAGTAGGACTCGATGCGCTGAGCATCCAGCAGGTCCGCCAGGAAGGTGCCGTTGAGCTTGGACTGCTCGCCGCTCGCGACCTCGAAGGCAGCGTCGATAGCCTTCTCGTTCGGGTTCTTGGAAGCCTGAAGCGCGTAGACACGGCTGAACGCCTGCGACATGACCTTACGCTGCTTGATGTAGGCGGTGTGCTTCTCACTCAGGTTGGCGTTCACGAGGACGCTGAACTCCTTGAGTGCATCCTCGACATCCTCGCGGTACACAGCCGGGTCGTTGGCGGGGTGGTCGAAGACACCGAAAGCGAGGTGCGTGTAGCGACCGATGGCGTTGGGGATGAGGTCACTGAGCAGGAAACGCAGGGTGGCGGTACGGATGATCTCATCCGACACCGGAGCAGCGTAGGGGCGGGTCTTCTCGATGTAGCTGAGCACGGTGTTCTGAGCGGTGGAGGTCATTGTGGTGTCCTTTCTGGGAGACATTTACATCCTAACAGTAAAACTGGAACAGTGTCAAACGCCAATTCGCTCGACTTGGAAAGCTAGTGATGGTAGCTTTGCGGCGACATGGAAAATAACAAGCCTCTGCATATCTGGTTCAACCGATCGTTCGCCACAAGTTACTGGCTCATCAAGATGATTCGAGAGAATGCAGACGGCAGGTCCGTTGCCATCTTCGCTACTCATGTCGATCCTAGCAGCCCTGTATTGCAGGCGGCTGACCATGCAGGCGAAGAGTCCACACTAGACGGCGACGACTACATCAAGTGGTGCATCGACTACTGCGCCAAGAACGCTATCGATGTCTTCATTCCACGCAACAACATCGACCTCATTGCCGAGAACATCGACATATTCGCCGCAGCAGGTATCAAGGTGCTCGCTTCATCTCATGAGTCGATCAGGCTCCTAGGTGATAAGAACCTGACGTACAAGCGAGCACAAGAGATTGGCGTTAGCGTACCTCCGTGGCGAATTGCTGACACAGAGCAGTCCATTCGAGATGCTCTCGAATCGCTATCCGAAGAGGTAGGTCAGAATACTCGAATCGTCACCAAGCCTACCGTTGGTGTTGGCGCTCAGGGCTTCCGCGTTCTCACTCATAAGCCTTTCACCATCGACGACCTTCTTGTAGAGAATGATGACGTTGCAGTGAGTGATGTTTTGCGTGCTTACCGTCAGGCAGAAGAACGCGGGGAGGAAGCTCCCGAAATCATGCTCCTACCGTGGCTAGACGCTCCGGAGATTAGTATTGACTCCTTGTCAGACGACAAGGGCAACCTCATCAAGTACATCCCTCGCACCAAGGATGGCGATAGGTTCACTCGAATCTCCAACCGTTTCCCGGAAGCTATCGAGCAGCTTGAAAAGATGCACGAGCACTTCGACCTTCGTTACCTCACCAACACACAGTTCCGTTGGTGGAAGGGTCAGCCAGTACTCTTGGAGATAAACACTCGCGCATCTGGTGGTCTCTATGCCACGATGCTCACCGGCACTAACTTCATGTGGGAAGCCATCAAGCTAGCTCTGGGCGAAGAGATTGCGGAGACCCTGCCTGTACTCGATAAGGCGTACATCTCGCTCGACACCATCACCGAAGTGCATTTCGCAGAGTAGCAACACTCAGATTGACGACAAAGCTTTACCTTGATAGGATGAGTAAGTAACTATCGTCTATGCAGGAAGAGCATCATGCCTAAGTTCGCACTGAACATCAACACCACAAACTTCTTCGACACGGCAGAAGAAGCACGACTGGCCGGTCTTACGGTCGAGCGCGCCCTGGGAGACAAGCACGGTGGTGTGCGCGTCTACGAGACGCAGACCTTCCGAGGTGTCGAGATGCACCCTAAGCCGTTTGACAGGTCGAAGGTCACCCGCGATGGACAGACCATCGACACTCGGCTGGCATCCCTCGTCAAGAACTTGCGTGGTTCTCTTCCCGACCTTGTTGATGTCGAGTTCATCGATGGAGTCAAGGTTCTCGATCAGAACACGTGGACCATCGACTACCAGCGGCTGCTCAACAACGTCACTGAGCACGCTGATGGCGATGATATCGTGTCGGAGTTCAAGAGCATTGTTGCGACGACCCTGATGAACGAGGTTTTGCGCGGAGTGAAGTAACGCTATTCCATGCTCTTGATCTCGAAGCCCCTACTGCGGTCAGAGATTACGATAGAGGATGGATGGGTACTGAGGGAAATAGCGCCCTGACTTTCGTAGCTGTTCACGTACCGCGTCACGCCGAACTCTTCGTAGAAATGCGTCTGGTCTCCCAAGCCCTCCGTTAGCTGATAATGGCGGTTACCGGCGCTCTTGGGAGCCTCAGAATCATCATCACCAACCACCCGGTCAGCGATAGCAGCGTCGGGCTTGATGAAGACCTCATAGCAATAGAAGTCATCCTCGGAGAGCTTTCCTTTACTCTGACTGATAAGGATCTGCATCCGGTGCTTGGCTGATGCCAGAGATCCAAGGTGGACATATGGTTGATCTCTGGGATGTGACTCAGTGATTGCTTCCGACCAGTCCGATTTGAGCGTGATGTGGTACCAATCGCGGTCATACACTTCTTGCTTATCAAAGAGCGGTAAGTCGTCGTATCGAACAGCCGTGACATATCCACCGATATAGGTCGGTGTTTCGCATATGACGCAATTGACTCTTGGGGTTTCTAATCCAAGCTCTTTGTCCGTGAAGAATGAGTGACAACTGGGGCAGGTGACACCAGAATACCCAACAGGCGCGACCCTCCAGACCCAGGAATTATCGCCTGCCTTGAAGATTGTGTAGTCAATCGGCTTACCATCCCAGTCCATCTTGCCCGTGTCTTCTTGTATGGCTCGTTTCGCTCTGGCTGACGGGTTCTCCGGTATCGTGAACGCAGTCTCTACCTTAGATGGTGCTGTCGGAATGATGACATTGGGGATGACTCTTGGCGATGAAGCAGCACTATCGTCATTGACGTAAACGGTCGTGTGCTTACCGTTCTTATCCACGATCTTCTTCGCCGTCTTCTGATTCGCCTGGGGCATCTTTTGTCCAATCCGGTTCTACTTTATCGCTCTCCAACGACATAGCTGAGCCTTTGCCTACAATCGCTCAAGAACGAACAACCTGTCTATCTATCTGCCTAAGATGCGCCTATAGATATCAAGGTGCTTCACCAGCGCCGATAGGAGACATCATGGAAACAGTCAACGACAAGCCCTTTGTCAGCACCACCACAGGTGGGCTGAGCATCGCAGGTAAGAACGAAATCACCTACCCTTACGATCTCATCGACCAGTTGCTTGACAACCCACACACCGAGCGAGCGCTTGAAACTGCCATGACATATCGACACGTTACAAGAAACGCCAACCACCACACTTGGCTACATGCCAAGGCACTCGATACCTTTATCGCACAGGCAACAGAGGCTGGCAAGGAGGTCACTATCGTCCTCGGTAGCAAGTTCGATAGCCCTTACGTGTTCACGAACATCACTAGCATAGAGAACACCGAAGATAGGGTATTTGCCAAACTGGCAGATGGCAGTGGTGTCATCCTGGGAAACGAAGAGGTCATCCTCGCTGCGTACTAGCCTGCCTGTCATATGCCTGCACTAGAATAGGCATGAGTGAAAGAGGCATCATGACGCGCATTCCCCGTCAGATAGTGGACAAGAACGGCAAACTGACGACCGTTCACATCAACCCCGACAAAGATAATCCCGCCTCGCCTCGCTCCTTCCCTGCTCCCATCGCAGCTATGCATGAGAGTGAGAAGTGGGGTAAGTACACTATGTGGCAGATTGCTCCTGAGGGCAAGACCGGATACGGCTGTCCTGAGTGTGGGGTCTTCTTCTCGGAAGAGGAACGCATTTATCACGAGAGTCGCGAGAATGACGGAGAGTGCTACTCCTGCGGAACCTTCTTCATGAACACCGACTCTGACGTAGCAGTCATTCCGTCTGCAATCAAGTTCTTCGACAAGGACACCGTGAGGCAAGAGAAGTGGTACCACGCCACCGCATCAAACGACTGGCACGAAAGAGTCAAAGAGGGTCGAGAGGATGGCAACGATAACGACACACCCGCCATCGTGCACCTCGGTACCCTTGATGCCGCCCTCGCTAGGGCTAAGTGGATGACTGAGTTCGAGATGCCAAGCGAGAACCTGACGTGGACCATTCATGAAGTCGTGCTAGACCCTGACCTACCCATCGCAGACGAAGTGATCTCAGATGACGACTACGAGCCGCGCAACGTAGCAGTAGCTCGAACCAACCCCAGGTACGAAGCAGAAGGTGCCACAAGGTACGTCAACAGGTATGAAGAAGTAGGTTCCATCAGCCTGGCAATCAACGCCTCCAAGCTCACCGTAATCGACAGCTTCGGAATCACCAAGGACTACCAGCCTGAGAGGGATGATGACTAAGAACGGACTCATCCCCAGACCCATCGTTGACAAGAACGGCAAACACACAATCACCTACGTCAAGCCTGGTCTCAACACTGCCGAATACGGTTTCAACGGCAACATACAGACCTTCATTGAAGAACGCGAACCAGTTGTTGACGGCTGGGATATCGCAGGCGAAGGCGAGACCGGATACGGCTGCCCATTCTGCGGTGTCTTCTACACCGTCGAGCAACGCAACTGGCAACAGCATGACAACTACCAGCCGTGCTATGAATGCGGTGAGACGTTCGACTCAGAAACCGCCAACATCGGAGTCACCCAGGAATCGCTCAAGTTCTTCGATGACGACGTAGTACGAGAGACCGAGTGGTATCACGCCACCATCAAGGGCAACTGGTTAGATGGCGCAAAGCGAGGTAAGAACCCCAAGCCAGACCAGGAAGACGAGCGTTACAGCGTTCTGGTTCATCTAGGTTCGCTGGAAGCAGCAATGGACAGAATCTTCTTCGTAAACGAAGAGGTCGGCGGCAAGGACTCTACGCTCGAATGGACCATCCACAAGGTCAAACTGAACCCTGACATTCCTATCCATGCAGCAGTAATCGACGATGACTCATTCGAGCCTGAGAACATCTACCAAGCCTCCAAGAACCCAGACTACAACTCAGAAGGCGTGACGAGATACGTCAACAGATTCGAGCACGAAGGTGCGATCAGCCTAGCTGTCAATCCCAACCGCATCACCGTCACCGAAAGCTTCACCATGAAATCAGATGGCAGCTTCGATGGTCTCGAAGAAGCAGTAATCAAGCGCAACCACAAACCACTTACCAAGCCGATGGGATACTAACCATGACTACAGTACCAAGACAGATCATCGACAAGAACGGCAAGCGGACAACCGTCTACGTCAGCGACGAAGTTCAACGCAAGACCATCAGACACAAGAACGGAACGGTCTCATCTGCCGCTGTAGAGCGCGAACTCATCGTAGACGGCTGGGAAGTAGCACCAGAGGGTGTTACCGGCTACGGCTGCCCATTCTGCGGGGTCTTCTACACCGAAGAACAGCGTGACGCACAACAGGCATCGAAGTCCATGAAGTGCTTTGAGTGTAAGGAAGCATTCACACCCGAGAACGCCAACATCGGTGTCACCCCGGATGGTCTACGCTTCTTTGACGATAACGTGGTGCGTGAAGAGGCGTGGTATCACGCAACTGTCATCGACGATTGGCACAGCCAGGTCATCACCGGAATCAATGAAGACGGTCGAAAAGACCCAGGTCTCAGCGCTATGGTGCACCTCGGAACCCTTCAAGCAGCACTAGACAGGATCAAGTTCGTCTCAGAATTCCAGACCGAAGGCAAAGACCAAGAATGGGTCATCCACAAGATTCAGCTTGACCCTAAGATCCCCATTCACGCCACGGTAATCGAGGATGACAATGCCGAACCCAAGTCGGTCTACCTTGCACGAGAAGACGACTGGTACGAAGGAAACGGCGCAACCAGATACGTCAATCGATACGAGAATGAAGGCTCCGTCAGCCTCACAGTGAACCCCAACAAGCTCACTGTCGTAGAGTCATTCTCACGAGGTAAAGACGGTCTGTTCGCAGGACTGAATGACTGATGGCAACCGCACCCAAGCAGATAGTGGACAAGAACGGTAAGCACACGACCGTTCATGCCAGTATCGACGGTAAACCTGCTGCGAAGTCACGACCGACAACACCTAAGCCTGGCTCTAGTTCGACTGCGGATGTTGCCATCTCATCTCTTGATATAGACAAAATCGCTCAGGGTATTGACGACCTGAACAATGGCGGAGACATGCTGTTCAAGCCGGGTTCCACCAGAACGAACGTACGCGGTATTTCGTACATGACTGTTGAGATGACATCGATTGATGGAACGATCTATGAGGCTCATATTCAGAAGTCAAGCAAAGGGCAGCAGACTGTCGCGGTATGGAAAAGCTATGAACAAGCCGATGATTTTCTGAACGATGAGTACACACCGTTGACCTCTGCACAGCCCTACATCAAAAGGGGTTTTGCAGAGCTACGAGATGAGACCTATCACCGTTCAGGTTGGGAGAGCGAGATGGTGGCTGACAACCTCTTTGAGATGGTGGAGCTTCTTGAAGAAGGCGAGAGTGACTGGAACGCATCAGTTGATGCCGCTAAGTTCATGTACTTCGGAGAAGCATTCTCAGATATCAACGAAGCACTGCGCAACGACTCCGAACTCAATCCTAAGCTCATCGAGACCTTGGATGGAATCATGGAGTCCGACACTCTCACCGAGCCGGTAACGGTGTATCGAGGTATCCGTGTGAAAGATGCCGACAAGCGCGCTGAACTACAGAAGGGATTTGTCGAGAAGTCTTACCTCTCTACCTCAGTGAACCTTTCGACAGCACAAGGATTCGCTGGCGGATTAGGACGCGGCGGACTCGTGGCGAAGATAACTCTCCCCGCAGGCACGAAGTGTCACAACACCTCAGACGATGCCGAAGGCGAGATAGCTCTTGGGCGTAACTTCGACCTCGGTACAGCCGAATGGATAGTCCTCGACTAAGCAATACTGGGAGGCGAGATGTACCCCTTGACCTCATCGCCATCTTCGTCTACTTCGACCATCTGAACCAGAGTGACCCGTTCTGACTTGGAACCACGCGCCATCTGGACCGTGAACTCTTGGTCATGGTGTACCCCGACAACCCTCCAACGACGAGCGCGAGGGAGCACCACTTCATCTTCGAGTTTGTAGTAAGAGACATCAGTGATGCTGATACCAGAACCAGTCTTCATCTCCAAGAGAACGCCGCTCTTGTTCGCATACTTCAATCCAACACCAGGGTCATTGGATGCGGACTGATAGCCGTCGATGACCACCTCTGAACCCAACGCATAGTTCTCATCCACCCACTCTGCTGTCCTGCCATCATCAGCAAGATACTCACCATAAGTGTCTACCCCTCGGTAGACAATACGCGGGGCGTGATTGGCGGACTCGAATGCCGAATCCATGTTGGTAACGACATCGTTGAACAAACGATCATGCACCTTCAATGAGTAGTTCTTCGATGCTTTCTGTAGCTCAAACGAGTTGACTGAATCAAGGGTGGGAAACCCTTGCGATGCGTCATCGACATCTTGTTCGGCAGGTAGCGTCTCCGTGCCATAGAGCGCGTTGTTGATGCTCTTGTGATGCATCGAGGTGAAGAACGAGAGTGCATTCCTCTGCACATCACTCAGTCCCTCAACTTCACTGCGACTACGTTCCTGAGCCTGCTCCAAGAAGTCGGTATACACGCGAGCCTCAGAAGGCTCTTGGAAGCCATAGAACTCCCATTCCTGGCGAGTACCCGCAGCAGCGCCACGAGGCTCTGAGACAGTGCGAGGTGGTCGCTGAGACGGCACCAGGCTCTTGTGAACAGTGGTGCGCTTGCCGTTCTTATCGACAATCTGGGTCGGGGTAAGGTGATTCACGATACCTCCTGCATGTACCTAGTTTACAGTCAAGCTACCGACAGGAATGCTAGCAACCATCTCGTACCAGATGTGACCCACATGAAGCTCACCGCAGGAGCATCGATAAGCGCGCACGAACTCACCAGGACGCGAGAGGCTTCTTGCTCGTGTGTTGGCATCCTCGGACGTTGCGAAGGTCTCCTTGTCAGGACGTGGGCAGTTGACGTTGGGAGCGTCAGCAATGCGTCGGTTCTTTCGCTTCTTGCAATTCGTGTTGTGGAACGAGGGCGGCTCTTCCGAAGCGTCATGCTGCGTCCAGTAGAAGATCACGCCGCAGCCATAGCACTGTAGCTCGTAGTAGACGGGTTCGAGAAGGCTAGGGTTCACCATCTACCAGGATTCGTCTCAGAACCAGAAACCTTCTCGACAAGCTCCCACTCACCGTACGTCACCTTGCGCTTCCAGATGTACATGTCTTGGGCATCGTCACGGTTATTGTTCCTTGCAAAACGACGCAAATCTTCAATGGTGCGTGACACAAGACCATGACTGAACAGCGTGAGGAACCTTGCGAAGGGAGGGTTGAAATCTTTCCTATTCACCTTGCTTTGACTGCTGTACTCGACTGCATACGTCTCTGTCTCACCGGCTGTCATTCGACTCGCAAGAGAGTTGTCGTACTCGCGAATATGCAACGGATAGACATTGGGGAATAGACGCTTTTTGGAAGCCATGCGCTGATGCTACCAGAACGACAAAGCACCTACGATTGAAATGGTCGTAGGTGCTTTGCGAAGTGATTCGGTTACGGGTTACCGACCCTCGAACTTCTTCTTGAGTTCGAGGTACTTGAAGTACTCGGGGTCGATGCCAGTCGCCTCACTGAACATCTTGGTGTAGCCACCTGTGACCTCACCTCCTACGCGGAGTCCACCGTTGTAGACGAGCCGCGAGCGGGTGAACATGTTGACGTATGGCGCATCGAGGACGGCGTAGTACACGTCACCATCACCGACACCCATGACACCTCGACCCTTGACTGCCTTGACGGCATCCTCGACGTTCGTGAAGAAGCCGATGGGAACATTCGCTCCCCGACCCTCGGTCGAGTCAGCGTTCTGACTTGCGATGTAGAAGATCTTGTCGGGATCAGGAGGGGTCTCTGCGGTCTCAGCGATATCGGTCATATTCGTAGCCTACTCCTATCACTAACGCTGCGCAACTGTCCATATGCAGAAGCTCGACATCTCAACCATCAATACGAACTGTAAAACATATTTCAAATACCAATCTATGCCCCTTCTTGTGGGGTAATAACACTTGTTATGAGTAGTTCTCGATTCGGTGTCTATCGTCCTTGGTACCATAGATCATAACGACATATGTCGTTTATTTATACGAAGGAACGACGTTATGGAAAGCTCCGCTTTTAGACGTGCTGTATGTTCTGACGCTGCTGAAAACTCGATCATGCAGACCATCACTATCGCCGTCTCGGCTATCTTGATTGCATCCGGTCTTGTTACTGCACCAGGGTTGATTAACAACGCGCGCGACAACAACTCACGAGGCGACCTGGCAAACTCTGCCTACGCCGAAGAATCTATGCTCGCGGCAGAAGGACGCTACTGGGCATACGACAACTACAAGGACAGCGAGTATCGCAAGCTTGAGAAACCAGGCGTTGAAGGAGCAGTCAACCTTACCGTTAGTAGCTCTCCCCGACTCATCGTCGATGTCAGTGATGATGGACAGAAGTGGATGGGTACGAGCTATTCATCGTCCGGCAAGGTGTTCGTCAGGACATCCGAATCTGCCGAGACTATTCAGGTAGACGCTGATGACTTCAAGTCTCTTGCTGCACCGATTGCTGGCGAGAAGATCAAGATCGAAGGTGGCGAAGGAAAGTCAGTGACCATTCCTGATGGTCTATCCCTCTCGGTTGCCAAGAACATGTACACCGCGTCGGTCGAGAACAAGCCCTACTTCTTCGGTGAAGCCAAGGAGCCAGGATTCGGTAAGCCAATCACTGTTGATATGAGCACGCCGCCAGCGCCATCGGGACCAGCAACTAATGTCGGTCAGGTAAAGGTAACAGTTCCTCTCAAAACGTGGAACTATTACCCCACCACCATTAAGGTTTATGGTATGAAGCAAGCTTCAATTACTATCTCGTCTTCTGATACGGCAATTATTAGTCAACTAGAAGGATTCCGCTCAACCGCTCCAACTAAGGTAGTTGGTCCTGATTCTCCTGCTGCACCTACTACTACGACATGGGTGTATCAAAATGCAGCTTATGACAGAACCGGAGTCAACAATAAGGTTGCTAATTTCAGCCTCGTTGCCGATGACGGTACCCTAATCAAGGCTGACTGGACAAAGCACATTAGTTACAATGAGATTGTCTACCCCAATGGCACTAAGATCGCCAACTTCACACTCACTACTGTTGCATACCAAGACGCAACGCTCTCTCAGACGGAGTTTGACAGGCTTCTAGCTAAGAAGCAGATCGTGCTCTCAGTAGGAGGATACGACTACTACCTGAAGGGCTAACAAAGCCTTCATGACAAAAGCCCCGGAAGGCTCATACCTCCGGGGCTTTTGCTATGCGTCAGTTAGCAGTAGTTCCGCACATAGCCATCGATGTAGCTCATGTCCACAGGGCTACCCGTAGCAATAGCCGCGCCCACCTCGCGAGAGAGGACAGCGTGAAGCTCAGCTATACCAGGGATGCTGTACAGACCGTTCATCACCAAGTCGTAGGAGTCTTCGTTGTAGGTGTTGTTGCGGACATCACCGCGAAGAAGACGAACCACATCGAGTAGATTAGCGTTCTGGACCCACTGGTTCTGGGGAACGTACTCACCGATGAGGCATTCCGTGCAGCCACAGCCATCGGGATCGACGGCAAGGATGTCGGGGTAGTAAGGCTGGTCCATGATGCTCTCCGTAAGACGTTGGTTCAGTTGACCTAACTAAATCCTATCATTTGGTAGCACAAAATGACAAGACCAATCGGTCAACATGCTGCTGACTACATGAACGCCTGTTACTTGTCTTGCCTGTACTTCGAGTACGCCGACTGGTAGTTCTCGGTAGCATCAGCAAACTCCGCAGGGACTTCTACCATGCAGTACGTCTTCTCAGAATCAGAAAGCGTGATGGTCCTGTCTTCCTTTGAATATGCACTGGATACACGAGACAGTGAATCATCAGGTTGAGCTACCAAGACATCATCGATATTGATGTAGGCACCAATCACGCTCTCGAAACTGACGTGGACGGGCTGAGAGACAACATCTTCTGTACTCAGGCAGTCATCAAGCTGACCATTCACATCGGTGGCGATAAGGTCCATCTTCTTCTGATTAGCCGCGTCAAAATCCATCGCTTCGTTGAATGCGCGATAGTCATTGATACCAGACGCAATGAAGACGGCAAACGCAGCCAACGAAACACCACTGATCAATCCAACGGTGATCTTCTTGCGTCTCGAAATCGGTTCTTTCTTAGTATCGTTCATAGCGCACACCATAGCCTTTCGTTAATGGCGCGTCAAGGGCTTTGTAGCTCGCTTGTCATCGATACTGCCATGAGACAAGAACACCTCAGATAGACCGCCACAGCGCCCCATCCTCAAATGGTCAACAGGCTGTTGGCTTTTTGAGGTGAGCCTGCCTGAGCTAGTTGCGCTCTACGATCCTCGGGTCAATCGGAATGACACAGTAGGTCACCCCTCCGCCCTCGATGGTGAGGGTGGCATCCTCCTTGGAAAACGTCGCAGTAGCGGCAGTGACGGTATCGTCATCGTTCACAACCAGACCACGACTCGTCTGAATCTTGCTATCCAAAGCGATGGAAGCAGGACCAGTATTCATGCTCTGGAAACCCGTGCACTCCTTGATATCAGAAGCAACGCCCAAGATGAGATCCACTTGCCTATCGGCATCTCTTCTTACCTCGTTGACCTTATCGACTCTGTATTTCGCACCATCAGTCACCGCATAAGCAGCAAACGGCAGACCGACAAACACACCAGTACCCAAAATGGTGATACCCAAAACAAGCCAGTTGATCTTCAGTTGCTTCTTCGGGGTCTTCTTCATGAGGGCAGCATAGCGTCACGGCTCAACTCAAACAAGAGGCGGGACTACTGGTAATTCAAAACGCTCGGGTCACGACGAATCAGTTCCTGTAGTTTGGCATCGATATCAAGGCTTCGCTGCTCAAACTCCTGCTTCTTCTTGAGGTAGATAAGCTGCGAGCGAGTGTCCTTCTCCTGCTTGGTCATATCCTCGCGGTACTCAGGAATTACGATGTCACCGACAACTTCAGGTACGGGAGCTACCTTCTTCTCTTCGACAATGCCCGCCCTCTTCCGAGCCTTTACCTTCTGGGTCTTCTCACGCTGAGCGCGGTGCTTCTGGACCTTCACCTTCTTCTTGATGTCGGTCTTCGGCTTGTGACCGTAGTGGTAGTGGGTAGCCCACAGGCAGAGGTAGACGTTCATCATCTTACCCTCGCTGCCCTTACGGAAGTGCACAGCACGAGCGGCATCACGCGCCTCATCACGGGTCGCGAACTGCTGCTTGTCACCACAGTGATTGCGGCGAATACGACGCTTGCTAGACATAACCCCTACCTATCGGTTTCCGAGAATCGCGGCAAGCTGAGCATCCAGCGCTGCCGAGTGATCAGTGTACCCACCGATGACGTTCTTGTGCTGAGTCTTACGGTACTCATCCCGCTCGCTCTCCGACATCAACTCCCAGTCAACATCAGCACGAGCCTTCGGAATGAAGTAGGCATCATTACCCCGAAGTGCCTGAGCCTTCTTCCTTTTCGCCTTCTTGCTCGTCGTCTTCTGAGCAACCGGAGCGGGCATCAGAGCCTTGTTCGAAGCAGCAAGAGTACCCTCACGGCGCTTGGTCGCAACCTCGCCGCGAATAGCCTCATGGTCCTCACGACGCTTCTTCGTACGAGCAACCGAATCAGCCGTCTGAAGAGGGTGACCAATATGAATGCTCTGGCACCACGTGCAGACATAGGGCTTCATCAGGTCTCCACCAGTACGCCGCTGGATACCGTAGGCGGTGTCCTCAGCAGCACTCTGGGTACTGAACTTCTGCTTGTCGCCACACTCATTGCGGCGGACACGACGCTTGCTGGACATACTCTATCTCTCGATACGATGGACGGACAAAAGGAATCTTCTTACCCTATCACACAACGTTTTCAATGACAACTACGCAGACCCACCCACCAGCCGCCATCAAGGTGTTACCCTGAGAACCCAGAACACGCGGCGACCGCCGTCAGGAGCAGATAATGAAGAAGCTAGTAACAGCCCTCGCAGCAGTCATCGCCGTCACATTCCTAGTGACCGGATGCACCAACGACAGCGACAACACCACCCTCCCCGCAGTAGAGAAGAACGCCAGCTACAGCGAGAAACTCGACGCTTGGGAGATCCCCGCCCCCGATGAGACCGACCTTGACGAAGGATACTCAGCAGGAGATCCCTACACCGTAGTCCTCACCAGTACCAAGGTGGACGAAGAGGCAGCACGTAAGTGGACCGCTGACCTACAGGCAGCAGGATTCGCCATCAAGGAAGAGAGCGAAGGCGCAGCACCATACACCGCCACCCTTACCAAAGACCAGTACGTCGCCACCGTGGACACCAGCACCTTCAACGTCTACAGCGTCGTCTTCGAAGTACCCATCGACCTTGACGAAGAGACTGGCACACCCACCCCGGTCGAGGTAGAGATCGAGAACACGGAACCCGCCAAGGAGTAATCACCTAGCAGGGAACACGCTAAGCGCTACCGGTTGCGATACTCGCCGGTAGCGCTTTTCTCTGCCCACGCGGAGGCAGTCTCGGACAACCTGGCAGCGATGCTCTCCGGCGTACGAACCTCACCGCGCTCATCCTTGCCGTAGTGCACGGTCGGAGTGGGGTTGGGAACTACATCGTCATCATCGAAGTCATCCTCAGGACCGGAATGCTCAATGAGAGAACCGTGGCAGTAGTTGTCGGTATCCCTGACACGACCGGCGAATACGCCAGACCAGAACGAAGATGTACGAGGCTTGCGCATCATGCGAGGATACTCCTAGAAGAGGTGAAGGTATCGATTATACGGCATCAGACAGTTTGCATCAAGGAGTGCCCAGATGGAGGCATGAAGTAACGCAGAGAACCGGCAGCAGGAGTGACCAGTTCAGGTGAACCCGGCTTACTCCAACCCGAGGATGACAAGAGTAGAGGGACAGTTGAGTTCCCGTACTTCGGTAGTCCCAGAGTGCCTGGTTCAGTAGACGGGTAAGACTCAGGCGAAAGCAGGCGGGCTAGGGTGAAGTAGAGGGAAAGTTCATCAGCCGGACGAATGGCACCAGAAGGCAGGAGAAGAGACTGATCGGACTGCACCACCGCGTACACACCACGAGATGAAGAGACGTGCGGAGTGAGCCACAGGACAGCGCCTACGGTGAGAGCAGAGTCGGGAATGGGGTTGGATGGGTGGTTGAGTAAGCGGGCGGCGTGGCGGGCTTTGCGGGCGTGGTTCTCCATGTTCCATTTGATTCGGATCATGATGGTAATGAACCTATCGAGGAATGCATAGATGATCATAAACGTGATGATGGATAGTGCAGAAATTAAGAACTCGTTAGTCTCAAAGAACGACTGAATCGCACCAGCAAACGGGTGTTCTGCTTTGTACGCTTCCCATAACTCAGTCCATCTATCGCCTGCACCGAAGGTCAACACCCCGCCTATGAGGAAAGAGCACAAGTAGAGAACGAATATCTTGACCCAAAGAGAGCTATGGATATCGATCTTGTCGGTACCCATGAGTTCTCGGTTGGAGATGCCCATTACCAAGACACCAACTACGATGACCAGAGTGACGCTAAACACGACGAATGGGACGACCGCGAATATCAACGACCGCTCCACCCCAAGGTTCTCTGTGCCAATGCCATTGAGGTGCATAATGAACATCACAATGAGTGATATCGGGATGATGATACCGAAAGAGATGAGTGGCTGGAAGAAGCTGTAGCTGTTCTTACGGTCGCCATCTTCGGTGAGATTGTGGTCAAGGTTTCGGTGCAGCCATCGGTCTTTCTTGCGTCGTTTGAGGGCTTTGCGGCGCTTTCTACGCGATAGGGTTGAGGGCGGCATGGTCATATCTACATGATGACACGCGGTATGGTGCAGATTGACAACTATTGAATTATTTGCTAGTATCGGTTATGTATGGATACCAGTAGACTCCTCATGACCGTCAACCCTGTGTTGGCGGCGCAGTACAGCGACAAGAACGCTGTGCCTTTGGAGACGGTCTATGCCAATTCAGGCAAGAAGGCTCTCTGGCACTGCCTGGTGGATGACTACGAGTGGGAAGCGGTCATCGCGTCCCGTAACGGTGGGCGAGGATGCCCTAGCTGTAGTGGCAAGGTAGCCACCCCGAAGAACTCTCTGATGTCGCTCCATCCTGACATCGCGAAGTACTACCATTCGACAAAGAACGCGGCACCGGTCGAGAGTGTCATCGCGCAGAGCCATAAGAAGGTTTGGTGGTTCTGCGACGAAGGGCACGACTACATTGCCATGCCGCTCAACAAGGTGCGTCAGGGTGATGGCTGTCCGAAGTGCAGCGGTCGGTACGCTACGCCGGAGAACAACCTAGCGGTGGACAATGCTGCGCTGGCGGCTGAATTCGACGCAACTAAGAACGCCCCCTTGACGGCGGCTGACTTCACACCTCAGTCGAGCAAGAAGGTGTGGTGGCTGTGTAAGGAGGGGCACTCGTGGTCTATCGCGGTATCAAGCAGGAATGGCACAAAGCAGAGTGGTTGCCCATACTGTGACGGCAAAAAGGTCTCAGCAACCAACAGCCTCGAAGCACTATATCCTGATGTAGCGGCAGAGTTCGATGCAATCAAGAATGAACTCTCGGCTGCTGAAGTGACCTCGGGTACTCACGTCAACTATTGGTGGAAGTGCGCAAACAGCCATTCATGGTTCACATCACCAAACGCACGCACTGGCACGAAGCTCAATGGTTGCCCTGAATGTTCTAAGACACCCCGCACCTCCAAGATTGAACTTGCACTGCGAGATGCCTTGCGCGAGGATGGAGTGTTGAGCAATGTTGCCACCGAGTACAACACCTATCTCGACATCAATAACGGCAAGATAAAGCGAATCGCGGTAGACATCTATGGTGAGTACCTGCATAGACAAGTCGTTGTTGAATATGACTCATGGTGGTGGCATTCTGGCTCTGGTAGCAAGGAAGATCCGTCAATACCAAGAGACAGGGATATTCGTAAGTCCCAAGCAATGCTCAACGCGGGTATTCTGCTCATCCGCGTGAGAGAGCGACGGTATGACGCAAAGCTCCCATTCCTCGACATCCAGCACGAAAATCTCTTGCAGGTCGAGTTTGACTACATCAAGAATGGTAACGATACAAGCGCAGTGCGCGAGCAGATCTATGCGTGGCTGGGTAGTCTCTGAATCAAGCTAACGAAGATAGCTTGAGGATTTGACCTTTACCTTATAGCCTGTTACAGTCAACTACGTACCACGCAGAAGCAACACTAAATCACAACAGAAAGAGTCCTATGTCTTACCACGCGCCTAAGCACCCGCTGCGCATCTTTGGCATCTCAATCGCAATCGCGATCATCTGTATCATCGTCGGCTACTTCTACGGTAGCGCTGGTGGAGCAGGAACCTCGGCTGGATTGCAGGTTGCACTCCTCGTCGGACTTCTGGTAGTATTTGAAATTAGTCTTAGCATGGATAATGCTATTGTTAATGCAAGAATCGTCGAGAAGATGTCGCCCTTCTGGCAGAAGATCTTCCTTACGGTGGGCATCCTGGTCGCCGTGGTCGCCATGCGACTTCTCTTCCCTATCGTCATCGTCGCAATCACGACCGGTCTCGGTCCCGTGGAGGCATTCGGACTCGCAATGGAGAAGGGTGACCCCGAGACTCCCGGCACCTACGGCTTCATCCTGAACGAAGCTCACCCGCAGATCGCCTCCTTCGGTGGTATGTTCCTGCTCATGCTCTTCCTCGACTTCATCTTCGAGGACCGTGACATCAAGTGGCTGAAGTGGCTCGAAGTGCCGCTCGCCAAGATCGGCAAGCTCGACGTTGCTTCTGTCGTCGTCGGCATCAGCGCTCTTCTCGTCATCGCTGCCATCGCCCCTCACCACGCCGTCACCGTCCTGGTCTCGGGTCTCACGGGTATGCTCGTCTACCTCATCATCAACTCCATCGGAAACCTCTTCGAGGCAAAGCTGGACTCTGATGAGGAGAACCACACTGGTGTCGCCGGAGCTACTATGCTCGTTGGTAAGGCTGGATTCGTCGCATTCCTCTACCTTGAGGTTCTGGACGCAAGCTTCTCGTTCGATGGTGTTATCGGTGCCCTGGCGCTGACCACTGACCCCATCGTCATCATGCTGGGTCTGGGTGCCGGTGCGCTGTTCGTCCGTTCCATCACCATCTACCTCGTGAACAAGGGAACGCTGAACGATTACGTCTACCTTGACCACGGTGCACACTGGGCGATTGGTGCTCTTGCAGCACTGCTCATCACCTCGATTGCCATTCACGTCCCCGAGGTCGTCACCGGTCTCATCGGTATCGGTCTGGTCATCGCAGCGTTCGTGTCCTCCCTGGCGTACAACAAGCGAAACAAGGCAATCGATGACGGCTCACAGCTTCCTGTGAATACCCCCATCAAGTAACGAATCCAGCTATCATCCGCTGCCAAAGCGATACGTTTGATAGCAACCAAGTAAGGCAAAATGCGTTGTGGGCGGGTAAGTGAAAACAGTCAGAAATCGGCTTGACATCTACCCGCCCACCACCTAGCCTCTACGGACACAAAACGAAACATGCAGTAACCGCAACATCAGTAACACCACTGCAACCCAGCAACACACCAACTCACAACAACGAAAAGATTGAGAGAACAACATGGTAGGACTATCACTCAGCAAGGGTCAGAGCCTTTCGCTCACCAAGTCGGACGGCTCCGCTCTGAAGAACATCATCGTCGGACTCGGCTGGGACCCAGCATTCGGTGGTCGTGAGATCGACCTCGATGCCTCCGTCATCCTGTTCGATGCCGCTGGCAAGAACGTCGATACCGTCTGGTACGGCTCCACCAAGAGCAAGGACCGCGCTGTCCTTCACTCCGGTGACAACCTGACCGGCGCTGGCGACGGTGACGACGAGCAGATTCGCGTTGACCTCGACAGCATCGACTCCCGCATCACCGCTGGTGTCGTCGTCATCACGAGCTACACCAAGCAGAAGTTCGCTCAGGTCAAGAACGTCTACGCTCGCGTCGTGGATGCTTCCGCAGGTGGTGACAGCGAACTCGTTCGCTACAACCTCGCTGGCGACAACGGCGACTACACCGCTTCGGTCATCGCCAAGTTCGAGCGTGACGGCGCTGGCTGGAAGTTCACCGCTGTGGGTAACCCCGCCAACGGTCACAAGGCTTCCAAGGTCGTCGCTGACGCTCAGCGTGTCCTCTAAGCCGTAGCCCGGTACGAACCACCCCGGGTCACCCTGACCCAACACAAACTCGCAACACCTTCCACAACTACCAAATAAGAAAGCAGGAAACACTATGTCACTTAGCCTCTCCAAGGGAAACAGCCTCTCGCTCAGCAAGGAAGAGCCTGGTCTGACCAACGTCCGCGTCGGTCTCGGTTGGGACGCTCGGGCCACCGCTGGTGAGCAGTTCGACCTCGACGCATCCGCACTGCTCATCGGTGCCAACGGCAAGGTCCGCTCGTCGGATGACTTCGTGTTCTACAACCAGACGGCTTCGGCTAACGGTTCGGTCAAGCACGAGGGTGACAACCGCACCGGTTCCGGCGACGGCGACGACGAGGTTATCCTCATTTCGCTGAACGACGTTGAGGACGACATCGAGCGCATCGTCATCGCCGTCTCGATTGACCAGGCTGACACTCGTGGTCAGACCTTCGGTCAGGTCCGCAACGCCTACGTCCGCACCATCAACAACGACAACGATCACGAGATCGCTCGTTACGACCTCTCGGAGGACTCGGGTTCCGAGACTTCGATGGTCTTCGCTGAGGTGTACAAGAACGGCGGCGGCTGGAAGTTCAAGGCTGTCGGTCAGGGTTACACCACGGGTCTTCGCGGAATCGCTGAGGACTTCGGAGTCGTCGGTCTTTCCTAATCTCGTTGGATGGTGTACTATCACGGCGCACCATCCAGCCAGATGCCACAGTGACCGTTTGGACCAGTCGCTGAGGCTCCTTCTCATCCACTGTTAGAGCGATGGATGGGTAACAACACCACAAGCAATACCGAGAGGGGTTGGGCTGAAGAATATCTCGGCTCAACCCCTCTTTTCATGCACCACCTAGACTCCTCGAAAGGGAACAATACGCAATGAGTATGACTCTCACCCCACCCGAGCCGGAACAGGCTCTTGTCCTCGCCAAGCCCGAGCCAGTAGAGGTTGTGCAGGAGAGCGACGTTGACTCGATGTTCAAGTCGCAGCCCCTGAATCAGGATCTCGTTCGGCAGATGAACCAGCAGGCTGCGGGCTTTGTTGCTGACGTTGGCGAACTCGTGCCTTCCTCTCCCGCATTCCAGGAGAAGGTCAAGGACATCAACGAACTCGGTGCCAAGGAGGTTGTGGCTGCCGCTTCGGCTCCCAACCGACTCCTGGAGCAGCGCGGTTCGTCCGTTGCCGGTGCCAAGAAGAGCGGTGACTCGACCACGGTCAAGGTTGCCAATGGTCTGGCTGACCTCCGTAGCACGGTTGAAGACCTCACCCCGAACGCTGCCGACCTGAACCCCGGTCAGAAGATCCTTGGATTCATCCCCGGTGGTAACCGCATCCGTAAGTACTTCCAGAAGTATGAGTCGGCACAGGAGCAGATCAACGGCATCATCAAGTCGCTGACCGCTGGCAAGGATGAACTCATCCTCGACAACGCCTCCCTCCAGCAGGAAGAGGCTAACCAGTGGGCATTGATGACCGACCTTCGTGGTTACATCCAGTTCGGTGCTGAGATTGACGCAGCACTGGTCAAGAAGATCGAGCAGTTGAAGATCACGAACCCTGAGGCTGCCCGTGCCGCAGAGTCCGACCTTCTGTTCGTCGTCCGTCAGCGTCGTACCGACCTCCTGACGCAGCTTGCTGTTGCTGTTCAGGGTTACCTTGCGATGGGTCTGATTCGCAAGAACAACGAGGAACTCATCAAGGGTGTTGACCGCGCTCTCACGACCACGGTTTCGGCTCTCCGTACCGCTGTCGTCGTCGCTCAGGCTCTGTACAACCAGAAGCTCGTCCTCAACCAGATCAACGCTCTGAACGAGACCACGAACCGCACCATCGTTGCCACCTCCGAGATGCTCAAGGAGCAGACGGCGATGATTCAGGCTCAGGCTTCCACCTCGGGCGTTTCGGCTGAGACCTTGGAGATCGCCTTCAAGAACATCTACGACACGATGGAGTCGGTTGACACCTTCCGCGTCCAGGCTAACGACTCGATGAAGGTCACCATCGACAACCTCGGTGCCCAGGTCGAGAAGGCTCGCCCTTACCTGGAGCGTGCCCGTGCAATCGATGGTGCCGACCAGTCCGAGACTCAGAAGGCTCTCGGCGCGTAAGGTTCCGCGTGTCGGAATTGCAATTCAGTGGTAACAGCAATACACTGTGAACCTAACTAAGAAAGAGGAATCGAATGTCGTGGATCTCCACACTCTTCGGAGGACGAGACGATAGTGTCGCCGCTGCTGTAGCAGACGGTAACTTCGCGACCCCGACCACCACTTTCCATGAGCGTGTTCACGAGCAGTCGGAGCATCTCGCGAGATACATCAAGTCGGTATCTCGCGAGATCTCCCCTGCTGCATACTCCCGTCTTCGCTCGATTGATGACCTCGTACAGCCGTTGGTCGCCTACATCGAGACGCATCCTGTCATCGTTGAGAAGGAACTCGAAGTCGAGAACCTACTCACCACCTACATCCCTCGCCCGCTAGAAATCTTCATGAAGCTCACCCCTACTGAGCGTGCAGACGGCGGCAAGGCTGACCTACTTCTCCTGAGTCAGTTCGACAAGCTGGAACGCAGCGTCATCGAACTCGGCAAGGGCATCTACACCGACTCCATGAGTGAGTTGGAAATCCAGAGCCGGTTTGTTGACACCCGGTTCCGCGACTAATCTCGAATCACCAAGTATCACCTACCTAAATCACCAGAAAGGCTACCTAGTATGAGTTCCGTCATTCGCCTAGAAGCAGGAGCGAACACCCCGCTCACCGCGAACAACCCACTACTCGACGAGCTAGCCATCGGTTTCGGTTGGAGCATCATCTCCGGTAACGGACCCAAGGTGGAACTCGTTCCCTCTGCCATCATGTGCGACACCAACGGCAACGCCTTGTCGGATGAGCACATGGTGTTCTTCAACCAGCTTGCAACCGCAGACGGTAGCGTCAAGTTCGTCACGGGTGATGACCAGGAGCAGATCGATATCGCCCTGAACCTCATCCCGGAGAACGTGGCTAAGATCATGTTCGTTGTCTACGTTGACCCTGACATCCGTAAGCCTGGTACGTTCGCTGCCGTCCGTAACGCCTACATCCGCGTTGCTGACCGTGAGGACAACGACATGGTTCGCTTCGACCTCGTACAGCCCAACAGTGACGTGAACGCCATGATCTTCGCTGAACTCTACCGACACAACGGCAACTGGAAGTTCCGCGCCATCGGTCAGGGATTCACCACCGGAATCAAGGGAGTCGCGGATAGCTTCAAGGTGAACCTCTGATGGCAGCAAACCTCACCAACCCTCGCCCCGACATCACCTACATCAAGCGTCGTTTGAAGCCTGGTGAGCAGGTTGCTGCGCCCGTGAAGAAGGTGTCGCTACGTCTGAACCTTGATGCTCCGGGTGAAGCGTACGACAACTCGCTTCCCAAGAAGCCACAGGCGGACGGTAGAGTCGTTTTGACGCTGGACGCTCCCGTCGTACGGCTGAACGCCAGACAGAGCGCTATCGGGTCGCTGACGGTCTCTGGGGCGGAAGTCTTCGGGTGGCAGGACAAGCAACAGCACAGCGGTATCGTTTCCCGGGTAGACAACACACTTCAGATGCATGAGGTGCCGGTGAACGCGAACCGTAAGCTTGCTGAGTTCTACGAAGGCAAGTTCGTGCTGGGTCTTCGCCACATCCATCAGCTACGTCGTCTCGTTATCGGCGGTCATGACGGCATCCTGCGTCTGAACCTGTTGGATGGAACCGAGATTAGCGCTGACACTGACGGTGGACAGCGAGCACTCTACCTCTCCGTCATCGGCAGTGAGATTGAGGTGCGGGTAGAGAAGCTCTACGGCACCATCGATGAGACGTTCAGCATCACCAGCCCTGTCGCTCACTAGCCCACCTACTTTCCGAACACGCTGGGGGATGAAAGCCCCGGCGTGTCGGAATTGCATTTAGTTTGATCCTGTAGTAACCTGCATGTATTGCTGTGGCTTGCCACGCGATACCTAAATACAAGAAGGGAAACACCCTCAATGCGTCATTACGACTTCTTGAGCCAGGACCAGCGAGCGAAGCTGTTCCTTGTCGAGCCGGAGCAGTTCAGTAGAACCTCCGACCCCAAGCTGCTTTCTGCCGCCCTGGGTGCGACTCTCTATACACCTGCGACGAAGAAGAACCTCGTCCAGTCCACCGAGAAGATGGGCAAGAAGGGCGCAACGTCCGTCGTCATCTGCCTCGAAGACTCCATCCCGGATTCTGCTCTCCCCGAGGCTGAGGCAAACCTTCACGCAACCCTGCTGGAGCTAAAGGCTCGCGGGACCGTGGATGACCTTCCCCTCATCTTCGTCCGTATCCGTACGGCAGACCACCTGTGGCGCATCGCCCAGCAGAACGAGGGTCTACTCGACGTGCTGACGGGGTTCGTATTCCCCAAGTTCGAGAACAGCACCGGACACGCGGCAAATTACGTCTCCAACCTCCGTCACATCAACAAGAGCTACGAGCGTCCTCTGTACTTCATGCCGGTACTGGAATCTACCAACATCGTGCACCGTGAGTCGCGCAACGAAATCCTTGACGATATCAAGGTCATCATCATGCAGAACATTGACCTTGTACTCGCCGTACGCATCGGTGCTACCGACATGTCGAGCGTCTACGGTATCCGCCGTACCTCTGACTTCACGGTCTGGGACGTTCACCCCATCGCCTCTGCCATCAGTGACATCGTGAACCTCTTCGGTCGCGCCGCTGACGGACTGGTCGTGACCGGCGCTGTCTGGGAACACTTCACCGCCAAGGACCGCATCTTCAAGCCCCGTCTTCGTGAGAGCATCTTCGGTACCGCCAAGGCTATGCGCTTCAAGCTGCTCAGTCGTGGTGATGACACCTTCATCCGCGAGGTACAGCTTGACCGCGTGAACGGCATCACCGGCAAGACGGTCATCCACCCCTCACACATCAACATCGTCCACTCCCTTGCGGTCGTTACCCACGAGGAATACTCTGACGCGCTCGACATCACCAAGGGTGACGGCGCAACCGGTGGCGCACAGTCTTCGTTCTATCGCAACAAGATGAACGAGATCAAGCCGCACTACGCATGGGCACAGAAGACCCTCCTGCGTGCGCGTGCTTTCGGTGTCGCCAACGAGAACATCGACTTCATCGACTTTTTGGAAGCAGGTAGCAAGAATGACTAAGCAGAACTGGCAGGGTGAGGTAGTTACCAAGACCCTGAACATCGCCGCAAGCAAGAGCGAGGGTGGCAAGCCTGAACTGAGCGAACTGGTTGGTGTTGCATTCCGCGAGAACCCCAAGCGTGCACACCTGCTCGTGTCCAAGGTGCTCGGTAAGCACTACCCTCAGTCGCCACTCGTCATCAAGAACGCAGCCGGAATCCTGTCGTTGCAGATCAGCAACGAGCTATTCGGTTCATTCAATCAGCAGGAAAGTGATGTCATTACGGTTGGCGATGCCTTCCGTAGTCTTCGTCATACCCTGCGTCACAACAACGACCGTGGCGAGAGCATCTACCTCGACCAGCAGCTTGCCGAGAACAACCTAGGCGGACGAAACCTCGTCGTCTTCGGTTATGCCGAGACTGCCACCGCTCTGGGTGCTGCCGTAGCTGACAGCATTGATGCCGACTACTACATCAACTCGACCCGCTACCCTGACGCTGATGCCCAGGAGTACGGCGGATTCGAGGAAGAGCACTCGCACGCAACCTCGCACCACCTGACTCCCAAGGACGACTCGTACCTGAACGACAAGAAGACCATCCTTGTCCTGGTCGATGACGAACTGACCACCGGTCGCACCATCATGAACACCATTACCATGATGCAGGAGAAGGCAAAGCGAAAGACGTACTACGTTGCCACGCTCGTTGACCTCCGCAACAAGGAGTCGCACGACACGATGGAGAAGTTCGCGGCGCTGAACGACATCGACATCAAGGTGTTCTCGCTGTACTCGGGCTACCTTGACATCCCCGCCAACTCGGTCGAGGTTGCTGCACCCGCCATCGCGGAAATCAAGAAGCAGGCTCCCGAGCAGGCTTTCTCATTGAAGCGTCGTGCTGCCGTCATCAAGAGTAAGTACGCTGTGAGCGCTCCGAACTCGCGCAACGGCTTCACTGACTTCGATGAGTTGAAGGATGTGGCACGCACTCTCGCCACGAAGATTCGCAAGTCCCTGAGCGGTAAGACGCTTGTCCTGGGTATCGAGGAAGACATGTACCTCGCGCTCCAGGTTGCGTACCGCTTGGAGAAGGACAGTAGCCTCGATATCTCCTACTCGACCACCACTCGCTCGCCTGTGCTGGCATACGACAACGATGGCTACGCTATCCGCGACCGCATCAAGTACAGCGTCCCTGAGGTTGCTGGCGACACCGAGAAGCGATTCGCCTACAACATCGGAACCGACTTCAACAACATCGTCATTGTCTCCAATGGCAAGGCTGAGACCGAGCGTCTCACCTCACCCGCAAACAGCCTCATCGAGGCACTATCAGAGAGAACACGGAACATCTTCATCATGGAACCAGTCATCGAGAAGCAGAAGCTAGCTGAGCCTTTGGTAGGACCGGAGTTCGGCTCCTACAGCCCTGAGGATGTTCAGTGGCTGCTGAAGGATCTCTCGGACGTTGCGCTGGAAGGTAACATCGAGGACCGCGAGAAGGCTGTCCAGAGTGGTGAGGCACACTACGCTGAGTCGCTGCCTACCGAGTACCAGCCGAGCGAAGAGTACCAGCAGTTGTTCTTGGACGCTCTGGAGACCTCGAAGCACGAGTTGGCACTGACGGTCGGCATCATGGCTGAGCAGGTCTACCGCCGCCGTGCAGCCGCTCCGGTGCTCGTCTCGCTTGCCCGTGCCGGTACGCCTATCGGTGTGCTCGCTAAGCGCTACATCAAGAAGGCATACGGCATCGACGTTCCCCACTACGCCGTGAGCATCGTACGTGACCGTGGAATTGACTACCGTGCGCTTGATTACCTCGCTGCGCACCACGACCCCGAGCAGATCATCTTGGTTGACGGCTGGTCCGGTAAGGGACGCATCACGCAGGAGCTTACCGCTGCTCTGGATGAGTATGAGGCTGCGACCGGAATCCACTTCTCGCGTGAACTCGCGGTCGTGGCTGACCCTGCTAGCTCGACTGACCTCTACGGCACACGTGAGGACATCTTCATCGCTAGCGCTGCTCTGAACTCGACCGTCTCCGGTCTGGTCTCCCGTACTGTCCTCAACGAGAACTACATCGGTGAGAACGACTACCACGGTGCCAAGTTCTACTCGGAGCTTGCAGAGCGTGACTACTCGAACCACTTCATCGACACCATCGATGCTCTCTTCGACGAAGACCTCATCGGTCAGGTCGTGGAGTTCGTGAACAGGCACGTTCCGGTCCAGCCTGACTGGAGTGGTTGGAAGGCTGTCGAGAAGATTGCTGCGGAGTACGGCGTTGACAACATCGACCGTATCAAGCCTGGTGGTCCCGAGACGCTTCGCATCCTGCTTCGTCGTGTACCTGAGCGAGTGCTGATTCGTCCCGACAAGTACGACGAACTAAAGCACATCGTCATGCTCTCCAAGGAGCGTGGCACCAAGATTGAGCTAGTCGAAGACCTGCCGTACGCGGTCATCGGACTCATCAAGAAGGTCTCTGACTAACTGATAGTCAGGCGTGCTGCCAGCATCTTCCATTCAGTGTAGGTCGAATACAAGCCCCACCGTTACGCAAGGGGTACATACACTTATGGGACTTGCTGGCAGTACGTGTTTCTAGGGGAAGAGTCAGTGAGTTATGGGGTACGGATACGTCATTTTCATACCACTCTTCAAGCTCTTCGATGTCTTCATCCGTCACATCAGCATAGGTGCCGGAGATAGGTGGAAGCCCGAAGCTGTCATCGACCAGAGCGCCATCCCAGATGACACAGTTGACCACTTTGAGGTAGCCCTGACGGATACGCATGTCTGAGTAGTGCTGACCTTCGCTATCCTTCTCGATGAACCCGCCTACTCGCTCTACTTCATAGACCCAGATACCTCGAAGTGGCGGGGCATTCTTCTTCTCCGTATAGTCAGCCCACCTCTGATCGTATGCCGCTTGGTCAGCCTCGCTCAGGTTCTGCCAATCGTTATCGTCGAGCATGAGGGGCATGTCATCGGTACGTTGCTTGTTCCACCTCTCTACCCATCTGTCATCCGCCATGCTTTCAAATTCCTCTACGCCCGTGTAGGACGCATAAAACTCTTCGCTTGATCGACCCGCGTACTTTGATTCAGGGTGAACAACATTTTGGTGCCAGGCAGCCTGCACAGCATAGGAGATGGCTGAGGAAAGGGCTTGGGTGGCTGGCGTTAGACCATCAGCAATGTTCTCGTCGTAGAAGAGCAAGTCGCTCTCGGAGAGCGTTATCTCGTCATACGGTGGTACAAACTCGGTATCAACAGCGTAGACAGCATTGCCCCACGAACCACTGAAAGAAGGCTTAGCCTTGCGCGAACCAGACGATGTGATGGCTGTGCCTAGTGGCAGTGGTTGATTCGTACCATGCAACAACATGCGCTCTCCTTGTCACTAAAAGCTAACATCAACTCCGTGTTACTAAAAGTTACCATCAGGCACTGTCGCTCAGAGATGCAAACGGAGCATTGTGTGTTATGTACTCGCCCCTATGGTTTCGGATTCTGACTCACTATGAGATGGCTGCTGGTACGCTGAGACTAACTACTAGGAGTGTTTCATGATCAGCGAAAAAGCCAAGTTCTACGATGTTCAGATCAAGGCTGTCAAGCCGAAGAAGGTCGTTACTGTTGCGCGTTTCAGCACACTGGAGCGAGCCAAGGAAGTCCGTGACCAGTTGACCGCTATCGGCTTTGAGGTTTTGCTGTCGTGGAAGATTGACGAAAAGACTGATTAGCCTCGTTTGATTGGTCGCTTTCGACAACATGCGCCCTGCCTGTCACTCACTGTGATAGGCAGGGCGTTTCAGTTTGCAATATACGGGTGATTCTGATAGGGTCGTAGTACACAAATCGAAAGAGACTCATGACCAAGCCTGTTTTCTTCTGCGACCTTGACCAGACGATGATCTACTCCAATCGTCAGATCGACAAGTTCAGTAGCACCCACAACGGACTCGTTGTCGTAGAGACCCACAAGGGCGCTGCATGGTCCTTCATGACCCGCGAGGCTGCTAACGCTCTGGTCGAGCTACAGGAGACGGTGACGTTCGTTCCTTGCTCCACTCGTAGCCCCGAGCAGTTCAGCCGTGTCGGTCTTCCCATTGAGACCGAGTACGTCATTCTCGACAACGGCGGCAAGATCCTCGTGAACGGCGAGGAAGACGTGGAGTGGACCCAGAACAAGCTCAACGACATCAGTGCCACCTCGAAGCTCCCCGCCGACATCTACGGCATCATCACTGAAGAGTTCGGTGATGAAGAGTGGTTCGAGAAGATCCGTATCACCTCCGACATGTTCGTTGCCGTCATCGGTCGTGAGTTCATCCCCGACCGCCTCATCGAGTACGTCACTGCGCACATGGATGACTGGAACTACCGGTTTAGCGTCCAGAGCCGCTCCATCTACATGATCCCCAACGTCATCACCAAGGAAGCTGCCGCACAGGAGGTCACCCGTCGTCTAGGGGCTACGAAAACCTTCGCTGCCGGTGACTCCATCCTCGACCTCGGGATGATGAACTGGGCTGACTTCGCCATTCGTCCGGCTCATGGTGAGCTTTTCGACAAGGGTCTGGCGCAGAACATCAAGGTCACGGAGCGAAGTGGTGTTACTGCCGGTGAAACGATATTGCAGCTTGTAGTCAATACCGCTATCTAGCCTTCACCTACCTCAGGCTTTTGAAGAATGAGGCAATATTGCTCTTGTGATCATGCTTGCTATCCACCTTCCAGAATCTCTTCTTGTGTACGTAAGTCTTACCCTTATTCCTAAAACCTTGTTGAGGTTTGGGGTAATGAAGCCACTTCAATATGACTCTTGGGAACGTAGCATCAACGGAAAATACAAGTTGATTGTTGTTATTGTATTCCTGAAGTACTACCCGACCCTCGAATCCTCTCCTGCTGTCTACACCTTGTTTCCCCATTTTAGTCTGGATTGAATCGTGAAATGATGCTGACAATATTTTATCATCGTTGTCATCATCTTCATATATAGGCAATCTTGTTCCCCAGTGTGTCCATCTACCGTCAATGTGTGCAATAGCCAATTTCTGACTACTAGTGATATAAACCCCCACTGATTTATTGTCGTTGCTTACTGGCACTAAACTAGTAGCATGCACTATTCCCATAGAGTCTTCGGCAAGAACCTCGATATCATAGTAGTTGTGATTCGAGTCCTTGATAAGTTCATGTTGATATTGCATAAATCTTCCTATGAATCGATACCTCTCTAATTCTGGTATTATTCTGTCTATAGTAAAGAAGAACCCCATATCAACATCGGCTTCTTCAATACCTATAGGTGTTGTCAATTTAGGAGTGCTTTTTATAGCATCTACTATCTTTGTGTTTCTTGTTATTCTCATAGTCCAGTCGGAAAAATCATACACAACGACTCTGATTATGTTATATATATATCTAGAAGTTATTACCGATATTCCTATAGCGAGGAATAAGTAAACTATGTTGAGTGGTGAGTTCACTACCACCTCACGGACAGGTTTCATTGAGTCATTCCAGTGCTCTACGGGAGTTTTACTATCATTTCCCAATGGAATTCCAGCCAGAGTAAGAAACAAAAATACTCCGCCACTCAACATGGTTGCTAATATCGGTACAAACCAAAACCAGAGATACCATTTAGTCTGTCTTGCTTTGATATATCTTAGAGAGAAATTTGAAGCAACATCAGACTTCTCTATTTGAGTAATAGTAGCAACTATGCTATAGGTCAGCCATACCGATGCCAAGAATAGTGGTACCACGAATATCAAAGTGTCAAACAGAACCCCAGCTATAGCCCCGCCCAGGAAATACCAAAGTGCTCCAAGCAAAACAAGGATAAGCAGTCCTATAGCGGCAGCTTTCTGACGAGTCTTGCTTGGTTTGAACCACCTTACCCATAGCAATTGATCCCACAGGCTAAGAAAATATTGACAAGATCTCTCTACCCTTTTGAATGATTGAGGTGGTCTCTTATTGTGTTCTGGATTGTCCTCTATCTTACCTATCTTCATTGATTAAGTATGTCAGAACAAGAGCCATGTTTTCCTATTGTGCGCACAATCTCCCATCCACCCCATAACAGGTGACAAATCCTGTTTCTTGCCCTAACCTTGAGGTACACCGATTGCAGCCACACAGGTTGCACCCCGATTCGGTGTAATACACACCCAAGGAAAACATGCCCGAAATTAAGCCGCGCCTGAACAAGCGCACCAAGTTCGTCGCAGGAACACTCACCACCCTTCTAGCATGTGGAACGGTGGTTGGATTCTCAGCTATGTCCGCATCTGCTGCCTCGTGGTCCGACCAAGCGAACACCTCCGCCTCTGAGCTACCCCTCAGAGATTCCGCCTACAGTAACAAGGGAATCCGAGTCAAGGATGGTATCAACCCTCCCACGAACTCATGGATCTCTGGCGCTGTCTTCGTAGGAGATGGAACCTACAAGCCGACCTTCACCGGTTCCATCTCATTCAAGTCAGCCGCTGACAGCTTCGGTGTCTTCTCACCGAACATCGTTGCTACACCTAAGACCGTCTTCGGAATGTACTCCGATGACAACCAGATCAAGTTCGCACCAGAGGGAGCATCGGGTTACCAGTTGACCCGCATTGATGACCTCTCCGCAGACCTGACCTACAAGAAGGGTTCGCAAGACCTCGGAACCCTGACCAGCGCTGAGGGCTGGGTCTACGTGCAGTACAAGGCTGCCACAGCACAGAACCTCAAAGTCACCGCACCGAGCGCCATCACGGCAATCGACGGCGGCTACACCTTCAAGGATGGCAACGGTACGACCTACCACGTCATCACCCCCGGCAAGCTCACCAATGGCACTCTCGCGCTTGGTGCTGGACAGACTGTTCACACCTACGCTGTGCCGAAGAACGCATCCGCAGCCGACATCAAGACCCTTGATGCAGGAGCAGTTGAACTCCAGAGCGCAACCACGGCATACGCAGTAGCTGACGGTAAGGCAACCACGGACTTCACCTTGAAGACCAAGGACAACAAGCCCACCGTCTTCGCCTCCATGCCTCACCAGGACGGTATCTCTTCCGACAGCAAGCTCGGTGGAACGTACGAGAACATTCAGGGAACCCAGAAGCTTCTCGCAGGCAACAAGTTCTCCTACGGTATCACCGCTCTTTCCACCCCGCTTGACCTCGACCTCTCTGAGATGACCGACGACCAGAAGGCAACTCTGAAGGCTCAGATCAAGAAGGACATCCCCACCGTCACGAAGTTCGATGCTGAGGGTTCCTACTACGGCGGCAAGTACTTGGAGCGAGCAGTACAGGTATACCGTCTCGCCAAGCAGCTAGACATGAAGACCGAGACCGCCACGTTGAAGACGGCTATCGTCGCTGAACTCGACATGTGGATGGACCCGGAGCGTTGCGAGACCGAATCCACCAAGTGCTTCACCTACGACAACCTCTTGAAGGGTGTCGTCGGACAGAAGGCTGAGTACGGTTCTGACACCGAGTTCAACGACCACTACTTCCACTACGGCTACTTCCTGTATGCCGCTGGTGCTATGGCTCTTGACGACCCGTCACTAGTCTCGAAGTACAAGACAGTCGCTGACCTCCTTGCCGCAGACATCGCCAACACCAAGGACACGGCAACTGCTATCGAGCGTCGTAACTTCGACGACTACGCAGGTCACTCATGGGCATCTGGTGTCTCCCCGTTCCAGGACGGTAACAACCAGGAGTCCACTTCTGAGGCAACGAACGCATGGATCGGTCTGAACCTTTGGGCAACCGCATCGGGCAACCAGGAGCTTGCTGATGAGGCAATCTGGATGTTCTCGAATGAGGCACGCACCGCCGTTCAGTACTACCTCGACCCCAAGAAGCGCGCGGGATTCACTTCCCCTCAGCTTTCGATGGTCTGGGGTGGTAAGGCTGACTACGCTACGTGGTTCAGCGGCTCCGCATCCGCCATCACCGGTATTCAGGTCATCCCTGTCGCACCGGCTCACATCGCATACCTGAAGAGCGTAGGAGACGAGCAGCTTGACGTTCTCTCCGACTCGGTATTCGGCGTGAACAACGACAACGTATCTGGACAGCCCTTGGTTGACTGGGATGTTGCCCTCACCGCGATGAATGACACCAAGCGTGCTGAGCTTCTCTACAGCAAGCTCCAGGACTCGGACATCGACAACGGAAACACGCGCTCGTACCTCTACGCGCTCATCCACTCTGCCGGTACGGTTGAATCAGCACCAACGATTCCTGCTGACCCGAACGAGCCTGAGCCAACAGAGCCGACCACGCCTCCGGTCACTACCCCTCCCGTAACACCGCCAGTGACTGAGCCAACCACCCCTCCTGTTGTGACCCCTCCGACCACCAACCCTGGTGCTCCCAAGGTCATCGGTGAACTGGTTGACTCGGCTGACGGAGACCACACTGCAACCAGCGGAAGCACTGTTACACAGAAGCTCTCCTACACCGGCTTCTCGGCAGGTAATGACTACACCATCGTCACCGAACTGTGGGATGCCAAGACCAACCTACCTATCGCAGGTACGGTCAAGGACAAGGTATTCAACGCCAAGACTGATTCTGGTGATGTCACGCTGAACGTGCCTTACGTTGCTGCACTGGACGGAAAGACCGTGGTTGCTAAGACCCGTCTTCTCGGTCCTGGTGGAGTCTTGTACGGTAACTTCGCTTCAGTGACCGACAGCAAGCAGACTGTCACCTTTGGTGGCGGTTCGACTGCACCTACCGTTCCCACCACGCCTCCCGTGGTTACACCTCCGGTAGTCACCCCTCCTGTCACAGAGCCGACAGTACCTCCCGTTACCACGCCAGCACCTACCGTGCCTGCCGGTGATCCGAAGTACATCTCGGAGCTTACTGACAAGGATGGTGACCACTCAGCCAAGAACAACACTGACCTCACTCAGACCATCAAGTATGACAACTTGAAGGTTGGACAGGACTACGTTGTGGTCGTCGAGCTACTCGATGCAAAGACCAAGGCTGGAACCGGCGTTGTCGTGGACAAGGTATTCCGCCCCACGGCTACCAGCGGAACCGTCACGTTGACCATCAAGGCGAACACCACCTTGAACAACAAGTCGGTTATCGCCAATGCACGTCTTCTTGGACCTGCTGGTGCCGTATTCACGAACGTCACGACTGACTTGGATGACAAGCAGACTGTGAAGTTCAGCTAAGAACTAGCGCATAGGAAACGCCCTCCGGGATTCATCTCTCGGAGGGCGTTTCTGTGTGCCGGGGCTGTTATGACCAGCGCCGGTCGGTAGTCTCTTTGACCGCATCACGAAGGGCTGAATTGTCGATTGCTCTACCTAGTAGTGCGGATCGACGACGAAGGGTGTTGGCGATGTACTCGGCAGCGGAATGAGGGAGACCAACCAGTTCTGCGACATCAGACGTAGCGAATCGCTTCTTGACATGACTACCCAGAGTGAGGTTGACGACATCAGTAATCTGCTTAGCGTCAGGGAGACAGATTTCGTGGATGAGGTCGAACCGTCGCCAGAGTGCCGCATCAAGGATTTCACTGTGATTAGTTGCAGCGATGACGATGGAGTTGCCCATCGGGGTATCAATCTGCTGGAGGATGGCATTGACGATACGGCGGGTCTCACCGTGGTCTCTACTGTCCTCGCGGCTCTTTCCCACGCTATCGAACTCATCGAGGAACAGCACATACTCACCCTGACGAGCGAAGTCGAATAGTGCCGCTACGTTACTTGCCGTCTGACCTAGGTAGCTGGAGATGAGGCTCTCTACCTTGACGGTGACGAGAGGTCGTTCTAGCTCTGCCGCAATGACACTGGCAATGGAGGTCTTGCCACAACCGGGAGGACCATAGAGCAGCATCCTGCTCCGACGAGGGATACCCTTCTCATCGAGCTTGTGCCACTGCTGCACCTCGGAGATGAACTCAGACAGATGACTGGTGACCGTCTCATCGAGAATGAGGCTATCAAGCCGCCTGGTTGGCTGCGTGACCGATGCAAGCGGGATTTGGGTGTCACGGTCCACAGGCGGGTCAGGAAGCGGCGCTACGCCATCAGTGCCGCCTCTCTTGCCAATGGAGGTGTCCAGGCTCTTAGAGAGCGATTTAGCGAGGTTAGTGTGTCGCTTGCTCTCTTCCTCATGGATGATGGCGCGACCGGCTCGCTCAAACTTTCGGACATCCCTTTCTCCGAAGGCGAGGAACAAATCATTGATATGGCGACCAGACATTGCGAAAGAGTAACACTTACCTAATGAACAGGCAACGGATAACGACCAGATGCTATCGTGGTACTCCCGACAAGCAATGACGCTACGTCTAGACCCCGCTACCTTGTGGTAGCACTAACCCAAGGATGCAGCGATAATGAATGCCGAAGACACTCTCACGCAGCCAATCACTGTCAACACTGATTCGGTTCGCAAAGACGTGTTCACGATTCTTCGTGCCACCAGCATCTACAGCATGTTCTTCGTTGGTGGAATGAGCACCATTCACGTCATATCACTCTTCACTCCGGCAGTAGAGCTATGAGCGACAGTAAAGAAGACGGCATGGTCGAAGAACCCAGCAAGAGACAACAGATGGCTCGGAAGATCACCTCGGTCGTCGTCTTCACTGGACTTGGGATTTTCACCCTCGCCATTCTTGGCTCCGAGTACGGACCATTCGACTACCTGATGACTTCAAACTAGCAAGTAAAAGGCGGGCATGAGATCAAATCCCACACCCGCCTGAATGCCCTGCTTAGTCCTCTTTCTCGTTCTCCCTGAACTTGTTGAGAGTGGAGATGAGTACGTCATACTGTTTGCTCATGGCATCGTATGTATGACCACTCTGCTCACCGTTCTTGAATACGAAGCTCGCAAGCTGTCTTGCGGTTAGTTCGCCAACACCAGGAGACTTGTCGTCAATCAGATGGTTGACGAATTGAGAGTCGATGGTTCGAGTGATGTTGGGGTGAGGCGCTCGGTTAGTGATGTTGGCATCGTGTGTTTTGAGTGCCATATCCGCATCAAGCTTCTGGTCTGCCGGTAGCGAACTGTGCTCGGTGTCGTCGTAAAGAGAAGCGAGCATGATGGCGGACAAGTCGCGGTAGTCGGTCTGAACTCTTGCGTATGACGATGCGTGACCCTTGGGGAAGACGGCGTTGGCAATCAACTCACCTGATTCTTCACTGTATGCCCCGCTACCATGCGTCTCGTAGAAGTGGTCTTTGAGACCAGCTTCGATATGGTTGAAGCTGTCAGTGCCGTAATCGAATGCAGCCAAACGCTTAGCCAGTGCACTTGTCTCTATCTTGGAACCAGAGGGAACGAAGTTCTTCTCTGGCGTAGGTAGCAAACGGGTAGCAGCACCGTATCCAAACTTCTTATGTACCGTGGTGAGCTTGCCGTTCTTATCGACGATGGGCGTGGGGACAGTTGTCATGGTGAGCCTTTCTCATACAAGGTTACCAAGAACATCGGACGCTACCGTAAGAAGCTGGCTGTCGCTACCCACTGATACCATTGAGACAACGAAAGGGAACATCTATGAGCAACCTCACGCCCACCACGATTGTCGATAAGAACGGCAAGACGACGACTGTTCACAAGAACAACGACAAGGGTTCTGGCGGTGTGTCAGACCGTGCCAGCAGCGTTGCCAACTCAGCACCTACGCCTGCCGCTGTAGAGCGTCCAGATATCGAGTCCTACGAGTTCACCGACAACTCCACTTCGAGGCTCAGGGGAGACTTCTTCGACGTGCGTGACATCGGAGAGGACTTTGCTGGCATCGCTCAGGAGCTACGCGGATATGTCGATGAGAGCCAGGAAGCTTACGGCTTCGAAGAGCCTGAAGAAGTTCAGTTCGACGATGACTCTGATGTTGATGCTTTGGTTGACCACCTTGACAAATTCGCTGGATATCTCTGCGAGATGGGCTTGGAGGAAGTCGAAAAGCCTGACGAAGAGACACCTCATGCGATGGCTGGATACGCACAAGAGCTTTCTGAGGCATGGGACAACATTCAGAACGAGAACGGCGTAACCATCATCAAGGATGACTACAAGGAAGAGTACGCAGAAGAGTTCGTCACTGACACAGGATCTATCCCCGATGAGATGCCAGCTTGGCTCAAAGAGAACATCAACTGGGCTGGTGTTGCTGACGACTTGATCGGCAACAACCCCACCTTCGATGCAGATGGCGACACCTTCTACCTCACATAAGATGAGCGAATGAGACCCCGGCGTACAGTCGGGGTCTTTTCGTTTGTCCATCAGATCTATAGTCATGCGTCACTGATACCATTGGGCTAATCGAAAGGAATCCTTGATGAGTAACGTCAGTCCCAAACAAATCATCGATAAGAACGGCAAGCACACTACGGTTTACTCCCGTGATGACGATGGCTCCGGGGTCAACGCAGGTAGGGTGGGTGCTGCAACGAGCACCCTTGCTCCCAGCACATCAGACGGCGGCGTTCAGTACCGATTTGAGTCCAAGATGCCCACGGTAGACCTCGATACCAAAGAGGTAGACCTTCGCGATGTTGTCGGTGCATTCCGCGCCTATGCTGAAGAGCTTCGCAACCACATGGATTCAGTCGAAGAAGAGGATACCGTCGAGTTCACCAACGAAGACGACCTCGCAAGCATCTATGACCTCACCGAGGAAATCCGTAAGTGGGACGAACGCCTTTCCAACATTGACGAAGAGAACTATGTGCCGCTCGACGAGCTTGACACCGACGAAGTGCAGGACTACATCGATAGGCTCGACATCCTCGCTGATGGATGGGAGAACGTCGCTTACAACGTAGGAGACCGCGCCGTAGCACAGGAGCGCGAGGGCGGACTTGGACGACCATCACCCGAGAATTCATTCAGCGTCTGGGACGGCAAAATCGGCGGCAGAGTCTCAGACTTCATCGTAGGAGGAAACTAACCATGAGCAACCTAACACCCACCCACATCATCGACAAGAACGGCAAGGCTACAACCGTTCACAAGAACCTCGATAAAGGAAACGGCGCAAGCAATCGCGCATCCGGTATCGCTGCACCAGCCCCCGCAGCAACCACGAGAGCAGAGATTGAGCCGTACGAGTTCTCTGACGAGACAACCGCACTCTTCGACCACGACTACTTCGATGTTCGCGACATGGCTAAGGTCTTCACTGACATTGGTAGTGAGTTGGAGTCTTATCTAGAATCCGCACGTACCGCACATCCAGAGCTTGAAGACGACGAAAGCGTCACCTTTGACGAAGAGTCCGAGTCTGAGTCAGGCGACCTCATCGAGCTTCTTGACAAGCACCACGACATCATCGAGAACATCGGTCTTCTACCGCCACCAGACAAGCCGGAAGAGTACACACCAGATAACCTACGTCAGTACGCTGAGGACATTGCCGCAGCATGGGAAGCTGTAGGAGACAACCACGGTGTCATCGTTATCCAAGAGTCCTACGTCGCTGGCAACGCCGAAGAGTACGCCTTCCAGACAGGCTCATTCAACGAAAGCACTATGCCGTCTTGGCTCACCAACAACATCGATTGGCAGGCGGCAGGAGAATCTCTCGTTGAGGGCAACCCTTACTTCAACATCGACGACACTAAGTACTACGTCACATGATCTAGGCTGATTGCTAAACAACGCAAAACCGCCCCTCACTCATCAGTAGGGGCGGTTTTGGTTTGTCACTGACCGTAGAGGTTCTGGTCCTGATAGGGGTTCTCGACAAGCTTGCGTGAACGACCAAGGGCATACGCCTCGTTCCACACAGAAGCCTTGTCACTGTCGTGATGCTTGTGTAACTCAGAGTTGGTCTCTTCAAGGGCTGCACGTAGATTCTTGATCAGTTCTGCGTCAGCAGCGTCCTTAGCTTGATTCAGATTCGCAGCTTCGATCAGCTTCCAGTTGCGTGAGTTGAGTGATTCAGACATGTACGCACGGTAACACCTCTTCACCGTAGATACAGAAGAACCGCCCCTGACAATCATTCTGTCAGGGGCGGTTCTCGGTGCGGCTGGTGTTACTTGTCGTCCTCGGTGCGGGGAGCAGCCTTGAGGAACGGGAAGAGCTTGTAGGTGATGAACAGCGCAGCGGCGAGCGAGAGCGCCGTGTTGATGATGTGCGTGCCACCGAGCAGGTCGATGACGAAGGCGTAGCAGTTCCACTGGATGAAGAAGAACACGGTGACGAGAGCGAGACGAAGCAGGCTGACGGGCTTGGCGAACGTCATGAAGGGACCGAGACGCGAGAAGTTGGTGCGCTTTGCGAAGTCGAGAACGGCGTTCATGGTGTGTACCTCCGGGTTGTTGTTGCGGTGATTACCTTGTGATTAGAACACTAGTCGCTTCTCGTAGAACATGTCAAGTCAATTCTCAAAAAGAGTGAATCCGATTCTGTCTCGATAGACCGACTGATATACCGTTTGACATATCACCGAATACTACTTACCGTAGGGGCACCAATAACAGGAGTAGTCAATGACCAACCACCTCACCACCGCAGAAGAGTTCGGCGCAGACCGTACTCACTTCTCGAAGCGACTGAAAGACGACATCCGTGCCCTTACGGAATCTGACGATGCAATTGCCATCTGGAAGTGGGTTCATGACGAAGATAATCGCAAGAACATCGAACTCATCGCAGAGGCATGGCTGAACGAGAGGCGTAACATCACTCAGCGAGCCAAGACCCGCCAGGTCGAGTCCAGTGCGATTCGTGATGAACCCGTCCCCGTGGTCTACGTCTCTGTCGAAGAGAAGGTGGCTGAGAGCGTTCCTGCCGAAGTCATTGGTGAGGATAAGCTTCCGACCCAGGACTGGCTCAACTCTGGGAAGGCGGTTCAGTGGAAGCGTGACCACTCTCGCACTTACGAGCAGGTACGTAGTCGCAAGAAGACTCTCGCACGAGCCGAAGAGCGAGATGCACGCAGTGCTCAGGTGCTTTCCTCGTTCCGTCACAACATGGAGCGCGCAATGGAGGAACTGAAGCACCAGATTCGAGTGGAGTGGACCGAAGAGCTTCTTGGCTCGACATTCACCCTCGATGGTGTTGAGATCCCGTGGGGAAGCGCCACCATCGAGCAGCACGAACGTCGGGCTGATTCGCTGAAGAACCAGGCTGTTGGAACTTTGCAGACCGCAGGTATGCACTTGAAGGCAGCAGCCGAGCTTCGCCAGCACAACGCCCGCAACATCACCGAGATGGTGTCTCTCGCTGGCTAAGTTTTTCAAGGATCGGGCATTTTTCACTGTACAGTGAAAAACTCTTGACTTGAATTTGACATCGCCTGCGAGATGCTGATAGGGTATAAACATAGCGACGGAGAAACACCCCGCAGCTACCAACTCAAAAGAGAACAATTACCTGTTCGACCGAAAAGCCAAACCCTGAACTGATACACAATGCTAGGGGCGAGGCGAGTGAAGGGTCGAATCCCAAAATGGTACAAGCAGTGGTACAGAGGCGCGGTGTCGCACTTATCGAACAGGTTGAGATGAACAATAGGAGATGACATGTTGCTGCGTCATCGAATGGACGAGGGTGGTCGATTCCACCCACCGCGTAAGCAGCGGGTCTGGTGATAGTCCTCATCTCAGGATGGAATAAGAGTCTAGCGATACGGTAACGAGTCCGAAGTGAATGGTGGTCCTGAATCACCCTAAGAATCGTTGAAACTTACGGACTGACCTCTTTCCATACTTCATGAGTCTGAATCTAGACACAAGCCCGACCACACCCCGAATACTCCGCCTTCACCACTGGTGTCTGTGCTGATACGCCGAGTGTTGCCGCCATGCGGATACAACCTACGGGTGCTCTTACAGGAAGCTTAGGCTGACGGGAGCGGGGTCACTGGGTAAGACACGAACAGCTTGTGTCTGGTTTCAGATTCATGAAGAATCAACTTGACAGCCACGTAGAGTGATGATAGGGTTGAGATATAACAACGGAGCACAGAGCACGACGCTCCACAACATGCGCTTGTGGCGGAATTTTGGCAGACGCGCCGGTTTGAGTAATCGGTGTCCACAAGGATTTATGGGTTCGAGTCCCATCAGGCGCACTGGTAGATTGGCAGTAAGGTCCAAGTACAAACTGTCCCCAACTATGGGTCAAATAGGGTGATGTATAATCACCGAAGGGTCTGGTTGAGTTATGGTTTCTTGGTCGTTGTCTATCTCAACCAGACCCTTCCCTTTCACCCCGATTTTCTAACGACCAAAAAGCAAGATACGCTTTACCTACAACATCAAAGAGGAACACACATGCGGGTGTGGTGAAATTGGCAGACACGCAGGATTTAGGTTCCTGTGTCTTCGGACGTGAGGGTTCAAGTCCCTTCACCCGCACAAAGGTTCATGTCGAGTCGGCAGGTCAGACTCAAAGTGATAGCTTGGTCGAATAGAGCTAACTGGCTTCAAAACTTTCCCTATGGACAGGGTTGCTTTGAGTGCATGAACCCTAACTAGTCTCGCTTCAAGCGAGGACAACACATCTGTCCGAATCGGCAGGTAGGTACGAAGATTAGTGGACTGGCTGAGTCGGGTCCATCAAGTTGCGAGGTGGTCTTCGTCGTGGATGTGTACACATAAGAAAACCCCCTGAGTCTGTAGCTCAGGGGGTTTCTTTGTTGGTGCGACTAGCGCTTAGCATCTTCCGCGTCAGAGAAAGCGATGAGTGCTGTTTCGACGACATCTGAGGGAAGCTCCTTGCCGGAAAGCTCAGCTAGGGACACTCGCGCCCTTGCACGGGCTATCTGTAATCTGGTTGCCATAAAACCTTCTCCCTCACTATCACCTACGCCTTATCCTCCGGTCCCACCTACACTAGCAATTCTTCGTTCGACACCAACCAGCCATGCACTGAGGATGGCGAATCGTGTCTCGATATCTCGATCAGCATGCTTCTTGATGAACGATTCCCAGTTACCGTAGGCACCCTTTGTGCGAGCTTCCCACAGAATGATATTCGTTTCTAGGTCGTAGTTGGTGTCTCGCGGTGTGTAGCTCCACTCACTTGACCTACCATCGAGGCGCTTAGCCTTGATAGTGCCTTCCCTACCCAGCCTTTCTGGCTTGATATCGTCGTACACCGTCTTCGTAATGTATGACTCGGGATTACCCTTAGCGTCATTCTCATCAACAATTGCGAGGATCTCGATAACCCGAAACTCCCCACCAACCGTACGGCTGTAGATGTCTCCGACTGCTGCTGTTCTGTTTGTCATGGGCAGATAGTACACGCCAGTAAGCAAAAGGTCGAAGAATTACCGACTTCTTGCAACGGAAGAAATCAACCAGATGTAGCCAGCGATGAGGATACCGATTATCACGCCACTACCTACTGGAATGTCCGAGGACTCTGCCGGTGTTGGTTCAGACGCTGCCGCAACCTCCTGTGCATTCTCCCAAAGCGAGGGGACCGTAATGATCATGGCAGATACCATAATCAGAATTGAGGTAGCAACAAGAATAGTCTTGACCTTGACCGCTCGCTCATTGAGTTGATCTTCCGTGAGTACCTTAGTCTTAGCCAATTTCGTCCTCCTCTTCCATAGCCTTGTGGGTGTTGTTGACCATAACATAGCTCAGACCAACACCAAGGGCGAATGAGATACCAAAGCACGCAGCGGCAGCAATGAGTCTGACCTCAGTGAAAAATGGAACCGAAGAGCTACCCGAATTATTCAGTAAGCGGGCTGCGGAGACGATGTACGGCACGAATAGATACACCAGAGAGATGACTACCGATCCCACCAGAGCCGCGATGATGAGACCCCGGAGAGCCTTCTTTTCCTCTGCCGTGTACTTCGTTGCCATGTTTTCCTCCTATATGAACGCAGGAAGAATGCCATACCGGTAGAAGAAAGTCAACGACCGAACAGGACGCTCATGAGACACGAATGGCGCTCAATGGAATGATGTAGGACGATCCTGATAACCCCTCTGCCATGCGGCAGCGATCTCGATGTTAATTTCATCAGTGTACTTAGGGTTCTGCTTTACAAGCATCCATCCTTGCAGGCGTATGCTGCTAGCACTGAGGGTTCTTTCGGTGTCACCCACACGCTCTGGCTTGATAGTATCAAATAGCGTCTTCGTCTTGTAGACGACCGGAGCGCCACGCTTATCTTCTTCGGCTACGCCAACAAGCTTGATAGCCCTCTGACCTTTCGCGGCAATGATTTTGACATAGATGTTTCCGACCTGCGAATGCTGATAAGTCATGGCTGCATGATACACATGAAGTCGATAGCTACGACACGTTCTCGTGGACTAGTTGACTTCGTATACCCAGATGGCGTTCGAGTTGAACCACGGTCGCTCGTTACCGTCAGCGTCGAGTAGACGTACCTTGTCGGCAAGACCCTTGACGTATCCGTCGAGAAGGTACGCCTCCTTGTGGATTGTGGTGAAACCGAACTCTTCGACGTACTCAGCGTACTCATCGAGAGTGAGAACGCCGTACAACTCCTTAGCCTCGCGAGGGTACGACTCACGGCTCCAGTTGTAGGTGTACGACCACTCCATGCACGAGCGGAGAGTGCCCGCGAACTTACGGTCACCCACTCGCGACAGACCAAGAAGGAAGCCGTTGTCGCCGTAGGCATCACCGTTAGCGAAGGGGCACATGCGCAGGTAGTCGGTAACAGCGGTCTCATCGTCATTGAGCACCTCGACGAATCCGAACTTGTTCCAGTCATCGGGCTTCACGCCGTCCCGGACGAGCAGACGACCTCCTGGGTTCAGGACTGCACGAAAAGCCGTCAGCGCCCGTCCTAGCGACGAAACGTGCCCCATGCGGTGAACGTCATCACCGTACGAGTAAACCTCGTGGAGGATGGACGAGCAGATGATCGCATCGAACGTCACGTTGAAGTCGGTGACGTGGTTGGCGAGAGCGTTCAGGGTGTCCACGTCAGGAAAGCGCTCGGTAATCCTATCGAGCGCATCACGGTTGGTGTCCAGCGCAGTCACGTCATAACCGAACTTCGAGAGAGTGTCCGCAAGCTCTCCGCCACCCGCTCCGACATCGAGTACGCGAGGTGCATACGAGTCAGTCACAGGAGGAAGGAATTCGAGCAAGCGTGCCTTGTCATTCAGGCTCTTCGCCATGCGCTCGAAGTACCGAGCCTCTAGGGTCTCATCTGCTGCAATTCGGTTTGACATACTTTGAGTCTAGTCTAGTACAGATACAAAAGCAACACCCCGCAGCATGTGCAACACCCAAGTGTACTAGTGACGCAAGACACCATTTCATGAAACCGAACAGAATCGTATTGTGCGCTTTGGATACACGAAAAGCCTCTCTGTTGTAGAACCAGAGAGGCTTTTCGTCATTAGGGGATTACCTGATGATGTTTTCCTGCGTATCGTCAAATCTTCCATTGATGTAGTGAACAGACTCAATGATCTTCTTCTGTGCCACGTCGTACGTCACGATAGCCGGACCATCAGTGCGGTGATAGTTACCGTCTGAGTTGGTGTAGCTAATCGAGATAGTTTCCGAATCGAACCCAATAGAACTTGGTCCTCCATTGTTGACTGCACTATCAAAAACGTAATCTGGGGTTGACCAGAAACACTCGGTGTAGTCGGCAGCGACATTACGCTGAATGTTAGTCGGACCATCTGTTCTTAGTGGAACTCTATCGTTAGAACTCTTCTGGTACTGTTTTACCTGCGTACCATAGCGGTCAGCGTAAGAAACCCAACCATACCCACCGGGGGCTACATTGCCTTCCTCGCCCTTGTAGTGACCGCCAATGGTACCGTAGCTATCAATACGGAGATTTACCCATTCCTTCTCGTCATCAGTCAGTTCAACAGATGGACAGTAGGCAGAGGGGTTGGCGAAGATGGCGTTATCAAGCGCGGTTCCCGTCAATGGTGGGTTGACAGGTGTGGTTTCGTCAGTGGGTGCAAGTCCAGATGCGTCAATACAGTCAGCATCGTATTTGATGTCAGCCAGATTAGTGCTTGTGTTAGCAGAGCTTGACGAACGGTAGAAGGTCTTACCTGAGCTAGAAGTGACGCTTGCAAGCCAGGAGGTCGGGCTATTGCACGTGAGTACCGTCTGATTCTTGACGCTGCCTGACGGAGTGATTTTGGCACCACGGATACCCTCAGAGCTAGTTGCTTCCTGAGCGGCGATAAGTGCCGGATAGTCAAGGTACTTACCCTGACTACCTAGTTGATATTCCTGAGAGTAGGCGATGTTAGCCAGTTCAGTAGTGGCGTTGTTGTCTCTTGCGTTATTGATGAGACCAGGAGCGGTGACAAGTCCCGCTGCGATGAGGATTGCTGATACTGCAATCGTGATTGTTTGCATGATGCTGTTTTCAGCAGAGTCATCATGTAGTGATGAGATGTTCATGGTTTCCTTGGTAGCAGGTTGCCTTTTGCAACATCTAATTATATGAGAGACACAAGACATCATTTAATGAAACCGAACTAATCCGTGCGATAGCACCCCTTTCGACATATAGAAACCCCCTCCGATCTGCTCGGAGGGGGTGGGTGCGCGATGACTATTCAGTCTCTTCGGGATCTTCAGGCTCTTCAACAACCAGCTTGGTAGACAGGAACTTGGTAATCTCGTCACGCTTCTGGGTGTCATCGACCGTGCTAATGACACGCACGATTGCTTCGTTGATGAAGCGCTGGATAGAAGCCTTGTACTTCTTACTCTGCCGCAGAGTCATCTCCAACCAGTCACCATCGACCACGACTTCATCAGGACCATAGAACGTAGGCGAGGCACCAGGCTGGCGGTATCCGAGATACATCGATGGCTTGCTCTCGTGATTCGCAAGGTACTCAATCTGCATACGGAACTCCCCGTCAAGATAAGACTTGAGCGGGTTTTCTTCGTCGAGGGAAGATTTGAGCAGCGTCAATTCGCTTTCTAGTTGCGCGATGCGCTTGTCCTTGTCGGCGGTCAATAGATGCCTTTCTAGGCTGAGTAACTGGGGATGAAGATGACTCGGGCTGGGAGGTCAATAAAGGACGGAGACTGCCAGGAGTCCTGGTAGGACCATTCGACATTACGAGCCTCGCCGACCACGCTCGGACCCTTATAGTCCGACTGCATCACGAACCAGCCATCACTATCCACAATGGCTGATCCGATAGGCAGGCGAGAAAGCTCTTCGAGGCTAGTGACCACGAGACTGTCGTCGAGGTAGCTCAAAGCCATGTCAACCAAGGGCTGAATCTTCTCAGTGTCAGCGTAGTCCGACAGGAAACGACTCATGGACTCTTCGTACGAGAACTTGCCGTTAGTATCTGGGTTCTGCGCTTGCTCAGCGCTCCAGAACCTCATGACAATCTCCTGTAGACCCCTCTCGTCTACTACTGCGCTCACGGCTGACCACCACCCGTGATATCAGTGATGTCCGAATTGACGTGAAAGAAGTGTCCGTTGACCGCAGTGGGGGTAATCCACACAGAGTCCTCAGACGGCTCATCAGCATCACGGCTGAGGTAGGCAGTCTGGTTGGGCACACCACGGATGGTACCTCGTACGAAGGTACGCTCAGACGGCGACTCAACGGCAACCCAGTCGCTTACAGCGCGAGTGATGGGAAGGCAGCCAGGGTGCTTGCGGTACGCCGTCATAATGTCACGGAGCGAGTCGAACGTATCGCCGCTACCGAGGTCATCGTTGACAAGGACGTACTCATACGACACCGAGTGAGCATGGAGACTGAAACCGGCGTTGACTACATCATTGATGATCCAGTTCTTCTCGTTCTCTTCAATAGTGAGCCACTTGTCCGAGAGTGCAGCAAGCGTCTCGCGGTCGGTGTACTCATCGTAGCGATCAGAAGGAAGTACGGGGTCGTTGTAGGTAACAACACCGATAGGAGTTTCCTGAATGTTGTCCATGTCCTGACGCGCCTGAATGGCGTACGAGAAATCAGCATCAAGTGACGGATCTTCACCCGGAAAGAACTCAGCGAGAGCGACAGTTTCCTCGAACTTCTCGAACTCAACCTGGCTCTTTACAGCCGAGAAGGCAGCATCGACGATGGAATCGAAATCGATGCTGACGGAACCGTTGGCGCTCTGCGTCACGAACTTGTCAGTATCGGAAAGCGAGAGGAGGATAGCCTTACGAACATCGTCGCTGATGGTTGACTCACTCATCGCTCAGACCTCCTGGGTGTCCTGGTAGTCGAGTTCGATGGCATCGCCAAACTTCTCGCTGACGAGAGCAACGAACTCCTTCTGACGAGTGCTGTCGATGTAGACGTTGTAGCTAGCAATACTGGGAGCCATCGCTCGATCCTCTTTCTGTTAGTTGCATCCTACTACATAACTGTTGAAATAGGAAGACCCCTCATCCGCATGAATGAAGGGTCTTCCTGTACGACTGACTAGCTGTTGACGACGCAGTTGATCTTGTCCTGACCGGCGTAGATGAACTCCACCGTGCAAGCGAGGTCGATGGTGTCTCCCTTCTCGTAGGTGAGGACACGCTGGTCATAGGTGATGACCGGCTCATCGAGACCGTCGAACTCGATGACGAAGCTGCCCGTCAGTGTCGTGCCATCATCGCTGACATCTGTCGCCAGGTTCTCAACCGACTGGATCTCACCCGAGTAGTTGGTGATGGTCCAGTACTTCGGGCTGTAGGGGAATGTGGAGATGATGCTGCCCATCACCGCGACACCACTGAAGAACAGGAAGATGACCTTGACGATGCTCCACTCGCTGCCACGCCTATCGAAACGGAAGTTCGGTCGAGCGATGAACACGGTGATGAAGATGATCGCCGGAACCGACAGAATGAGGAAGATGAGGATGTGAAGCTGAAGCATGGTTTTCTCCTGGTTGAGAGGCAAATGTTTCTGGTTCTATACATCCTATCAAAAGACCAAGTAGGTGTCAATTACCCTCTTCGAATCTCTGCACAAAGCGTTCGATACGACCCCACTCGTTGCGGTTGATACCGTACTCGGGTTCAGTTTGCAGGACGAGACTCTTAACACCGAGCGAGGACTTAAAGCTGAACTCTGATCGAATGTACTTCTGAGAGTTCGTGATGAAGCTCTCGGTAGCTACGTCATCAATCCACACTAACGGCTGTCTAGCCTCTGGTGGGATGTCAGTGATGAGCTTCTTCAAAGCCGTGAACTTGCCCCGGTGAACGTAGTCCTGACGGTGCCTCAGCCACGGCAGGAAAGGTGTATCGAGGGGTAGACCTAGCAGTGGGTTCAAAACGGATACCGAGTGTTCCATCCAGCTAGTCAACCAGATGAAGTTGATCCTCTCGTCAGCTATCAAGCGGTTGAAATTCGCAACAAGTTCGGTGGAGAACCTGATCGTGTAAGTCTCGTTATCGACCGGCACATGCTCGGTTCGGTCCCACACGAAATGCTTCTTTGGATCGGGGGTTACCTCCACCCATTTCCAGTTGCTGCTATCCCACATGGACGCGCCTTTATCGCCCACCCACATCTTCTGGAATGGCATGGCGTTGAACACACCATCGAAGTCGCAGAACACTGTGGGCTTCTTGGACTCAGCAAGGAACGGTAATACGTCCAGCGCCGAATAACCCTTGAATTGTTCCATCGAGCAAGGTTATCAGTCGGGTTGCTGCGAGCTAAAGAAGTCGGTCAAAAGCGAACCATCTACGCCTTCGTCAATTGCCTTACGCAGTGTTGCTCCGTCAGTGAATCCCAATTTGACCAATGCGGCAGCGCTGTCTAGGTCTTCCATTTCTGCATCAGCCAAAACAGATAGCTGCTCTGGGTTAAGCGTTCGATGCAGGATAGATGCAACAGCCCGCGCACCAAGTTTCCGCTGAACGCTCTTCAAATGCTCTGCTCGATAACCAAGCTCTATGCTCTCAGGTGGGTCATCGTTGGCGTAGAGCACGAAAAGCCAGAACAAACTCTCTCGCTTGACGGTGGCGAACCTGAAGTGGCGAGAGTGATCCCCAACGTAGCTATCTTTCGTGGTAGACCTGACAGGCAGGAACAATGCGTCCCGAGCGTTTCGGGGGATGCCGTAGATGTTGGCTATCTCTCCCACGATGTTCATACGCGCCTCGACATAGAACTCCGTAGGCTTCACCGTGTTCCACCACAGTGATAATTCGAATAGCGTTAGGCTCGCTTCGTAGTTGATTTCTTCACGCCATGCACGCATCCTCACCATGATTGCAGTGTCATCAAGGTAGACACTGAACCCATCAATGTTGACGAATTCGATCTCATCACCAAAGATGGCAACCATATCTCGTGGAGACAGCACGGTAGAGCCTGTACCCGCCCGTAGGGTCTGTGACACAGCACCGGCAGCACGCGCTTCATTCTTGATGTATGCCCACTGCTCACTGGCTTTAAACTTCTCGATTACCTCGGGAGTATGAAAGCGCAAGATTGCTTCGCTCTTCAAATAGAGATAGATCTCTTCAGCAATAGGTGAGTACATCTTACGAGTGCCATAGATATCTCTCGGCGTACCTCGTATCGCTCCATTGATGTAGTGAGTGGGCGAGTAGATACTGAACTTGTACAGATTCTTCGACTGAGCTTTGGTGATGGACTGGTCTAGCTGTACCCCAAAGATGTTCCTGTCACCCGGACGAATGCTCTTAGGGCGAGGTGATGCATAGGGCGACTTGTAAGACGATGTGGTGGTCACGAAATCTCTCCTGCGAGGGAAGCGTCAATGCCGTTGTTGATGAACTGAATGATGGACTGAGACGACCTTATGTCGTTCTCGACAAACGGACGCACAATGTCCCAGTTCAGCCCTTGGTCAGCAAGATAGTGGATGTCATCGAAAGCAATCTTGTTCTTCGTGAAGTAGTAGAGGTCACGAGCGGCAAGTCTCTGCGAAAGAGCAACCGCCTCGTACACGCTACCTTCCTTACCTCGTGACGAACTGTCTTTACGAGAAGACGTGTGAGCCAACATGCTCATAGCCCATATAAGCGCATCCCCTCCATCGAAGTACGACCGATAGCTTGATACCGCACTGAATAGCTCAGAGGGTGATTCAGCCATATACGACAGGTGCTCAATAGAGAAGTCTTCGGGGTGGAAGTAGGCTGCCTCGCCAACTGTGATGTCAATATCAAAAGACATCGCGTAGTGACGCATCTTACGCCATTGTGCACTTAGGTCGAACATCGTGAGAGGGGTCTGATTAGCCGTGCTTCTGGGTCTCAGGTAGACAAGATGCATTCCGGATGCATCGGTGTGCTGACTCAAGATGGCGCTACGCTCAATCTCATATCTCGTCGAGAATTCTCGCGTATACAAGGAGATGGTTTCACGAGGGCTAAGAACTCTCTTGATGGTGTTGTTCTTCTCATAAGGGACTATGTGCTCTGGCGAAATGATCATTTCGAGCCACAGTGACTCTTCGAAGAACCGCTGAAGGTCTTCGATGCCGTGAAGAGCGATAGCCTCATTTGTCTGAGCATAGCCTTCCATCTGCTGCATGGTAGGCAGAGCGACCTCATCGCTCAGGAATGCATCTTCCTCAATGAGGGTAGTATCGTTGAAGACATTAGCAAAGGTACGATCCCAATTAGCCACCACAGTAGGGTGCAGTGGGATTCCGAAGGCATTAGTGCCTCGGATGGATGACCTATTACTCATCTCAACACACTACCGCAGCCGAGGTGTCAAGTCAATCTCTCATGAGCTTCACTGATTGAACGACTCAACACCGAATGGACACCCTCGCTGTGTGCTGCATCAATCATCTTAGCGAGTCTATCCATTGACTGCCGTGTAGGGCACTCAGGGAATTGTAGAACGAGAGACAAGATGAGTCGGCATGCGTCGAGGTCATCAAATCCGGCATCGGCAGCGAGGTTCTTCAACGGCTTCAATTCTCGGGCAAGCTTGGTTGCTTTGTCCGATTTAGGAAGAAGCGATTCATCATGAACAGATGACACGAACTCTTGGACAACCGAGTCCAGTTCACCCACAAAACCAAGCGGCTTCATCACCTGAGTGAAGACGCGATACGTGAACTGCCCTTCGGAGAAAAAGAAGATGGTGGATGGGAAATACCAAGCGAACTGTGCATACTCATCGAGGGTGAAGTAGTGGTCTGCAACGTCACCTGTAGGCGTAGGAATGATGAAGTCTTCTCGTAACTCGCCATCATCTATCGTCAGGTCATCTCGACCCAGACCGCCCCATGAAGGCACACCGAGGTTCATCACTTGCGTCATCTGCAAATACTACCTCTGGGGAGGTCAGCAGTGGGGATTATCCACATTGCTTTTAAAGCGCCTCCGTCATATGATGGAGTATGACGCAGAACGTAGAGAACCCCGACCGTAACGCAGCCCTGATTCAGGACGCACGTGAGACGCTTGTCGCAATGTGGTCCGGTGATGACATCACCGAAGAGAAGAAGGCGGAAGTCATCGCGCTTCTCGTCGATACCCTAGAGGCTGAAACTGCTTTCAACACGGTAGGTGGAGAGCATGGGAGCTTCTTCTACACCAAGTCCACCCCTTACCGCTGGTCGAGTGGACCCACCACCGTACCGTTCAATGACAAAATGGGATACATCGAGTCACTTGCCGAAGCTCGCGCCCTTGCCAAAAAGCATGCTCACGATTCACATGGTGAAGACCATGTGACCACCACTTACGGAGTCTCTTTCCCCAACAAGTAACCATCACTCATGTTTGGTTACACGGCGTGTTGAAGTTGACAGAGATTGTGGTCTTTACTAGTCTGAGCAACACAAGAACCGCCCCGTTAGAAAGCGCCCTCATGAATACCATCAGCAGCATCAAGCTCCCCAGACTCATTGGTGCGCGTTCGAGCGCCATCGTTATCACAGAGTCCCTGTCGAGTGATTGCACGGACGTTGATGTTGTTCTCGATGCCTCCGAGCTAGTGTCCGCCGCGCAAGGGTTCACCGACGAACTCATCAATCAGATCCTGATCGTCAGGAACGCTCGCTCGCTCACCGTTGAGAACTCCACTAAGGTACTGAAACGCCACCTCTCAACGTCAGCCAACTTGCGCGATGTGTTCGAGAAGCTGGTAGTCAACGAGCGTTAGAAAGCCTCGTGTGGACTATTTGACTTCTTCCGCGTCAGCAACGAACTCCGTTGTCACCTCGACGCGATTAGTACCGTCGAGCAACTCTTCAATCTGTCCAGCGAAGTCCGACTTACCCTCGACATACTCGCCATAGGTGTCATGGTCTAGTGGGTTTCTGTACCCCACACCCCTATCCAGTGAACGAACAAGGGCGCGAATGAGCGCAATCTTCTCACGGTACGAATTGAGTTCCGCTCGTTCGCTACTGGATAGTGCGTCAGACATCTTGCTCCTTTGTTACATCAAGGATAGCGCTCTTCTGCACTGACACTTCCATTGACAATAATGTCCTCAGTCAGTAGCATCACCTCATGGACGAAACGCGCACCCTCAACATCCTCCGTGGTCTCCCTGGTTCAGGCAAGAGCACCTTCTCTGAGGAATGGGTTGCTGTGTCACCTACCACCCGGACTCGTATCAATCGAGACCTCATCCGAGCCAACTACTACAACTCATACTGGGGCGAATCAGTTGATGAGCTAGCGGTTGCCCGAATCGAGAAGTACGTCACCGAGCAGGTCATGAGCGATGGCAAACGAGACATCACCATCGACGCAACCAACCTGCAAGATCTCTACGTCATCGAACTGCTCATCCTTGCCAACCGATACGGCTATGCAGTGGAGTTCATCGACTTCAACGCTGACGTGGATGAATTGGTGCATCGAGACTCACTGAGAGACCGCAAAGTGGGCGAAGATATCATCCGTAGGTTCGCTGCCACATACCTCGTTGATGGCGTGATTCCTCCGCCGCCGAGCCTTCCTGAGATGAAGAAGCTCGTTTAGATACCTTCCCACATCAGGAGCCTTGCGGTCAGGGCGCTAAGAGCCATGTCCTGATCCGAGAAGAACCCTAGCTGACCATTACTGACGCTCGTGCCGGATAGCTCAGGCTTCTCCGTCTTGTACTTCCTGACCTCGAACATCTTGTCCATGTCAGCCCCGTCATTCCACTGTTCCGAAATGATGACGCGGAGATCGTGAGCAAGCGCCTCATTATCGGTATAGAAGACAGCCCACGGCTCATCAGCGTGTTCAAACCCTTCATTCCACATTGTTGTGTCGTGATTCACTTCGATGCACCATACGATTTCAGCCATGCTGGATGTTACCACCCCTACAAAGCGAGAAACCCTCCTGCCGATATATGCAAGAGGGTTTCTCTGTGGTGCTGTGTTACTTCTTAATGACAGCCTTACGACGGACCTTGGCGACTGCAAGGAGCAGACCACCGAGCAGCATGACTGCAAGTCCACCCTGTGCAGCACCAGCAGTGTCAGCACCCGTGTAGGCGAGCGACTTGTCAGTTGCAGCAGTGGTGTCGTTATTCGGAGCGATGGTCTCGTTGAAAGCCTTGACCGAGCCATCACCAGCAGTGATGGTGTTGTCACCCGTGTCAGTAGCAGCGGGTGCGTCTACCGGAGCGATACCGCCGTCAGCGGGGGTCGTACCAGGGGTAACCGGCACGGTAGGAACCGTAGGGTCGGTAGGGACCGTAGGATCAACCGGAGTGGTCGGGTCGGTGGGGTCAACGACCGGTCCAACCGCGAAGTTCACGAAGCCCACAGCGTTTCCGTTGAGGTCAACGAGACCGAACTGGTAGAGACCCTCAGCAAGCTCGAAGCCATCGAAGCTCCAGAACAGCTTACCGTCAGCGGTAACCGAAGCGCCACCAACGTACTTGCCATCAGGGTAGATGTATCCAAGGAAGACATCACCAGGCTGAGCGCCCTCGACGGTCACGATGAACGAGCCATCCTGAACAACCGCAGTTGCAGCAGGAAGACCGACGTACTCATCAGGAGCGGGGGCAGGGGGAACGCTGCCGTTGGTCGTGACAACCTTTGCCTCGGAGCCGTTAGTAGCACCACCGAAGCCGTTCTCAGCGAACACCTGAACGCTGTACTCAGTCTCACCAGCGAAGTTGCGGAAGGTGTAGGAGTAGGTGTTGGCATCGACGATCTGCTCGTAGGTTGCACCGGTAGCAACATCAGTCAGGACTACGCGGTAGTTGAGGATAGCCGAGCCACCATCAGTCTCTGGGGTGGACCAGTTCGCCACAATGTCGTGCGAAGCGTAGCCACGAGTGCTGACCGAAACGTATCGCGGTGCGCTCGGAGCAACTGCATCGGCACTAAACTCACCAGCAGGAGAAGATTCGCTCTCACCAGCGGCATTGATGACGGACACATAAGCGGTGTACTTCACACCAGGCTTGTTGCCGACCTTGATGGACACGTTGGGCGTGAACGAGGTGTCCTCGTACGAGTATCCATCGCTACCATTCAGAACCACACGGTACAGAACGTTAGCGTCACCACCGTTGTACTCAGGCTCAGACCAGTTGATGATTGCGTTGTCGCCCTCGATGTAACCCTTGACAGAGACAGGAGCAGTCGAGAGGACGTAACCAGGCGTGTAGCCATCGATGATTGCAGCCTCACCCTCACCAGCGCTGTTGACAGCGGTGATGGTGAAGTTGTACTCAACAGAGACGTTGGTCACATCAGCGACAAGAGAAAGCTCGCTGGCGGGCACAGTAACCTGATCGGTACGACCGTTACCCTCCCAACGAATCACATAGGACTCGATGTCACCGCCGTTGGTCTCAGCAGGAGCCGTCCACGTCAGGTTCACAGCATTGCTGCCCTCGGTGCGAGCAGCCTCGAAGTTCTGAGGTGCAGACGGAGCATTGACAGGCTGGACGTAAGTGGGGCTAGTGCTTGTCGGGGAGTTACCGATTCGGTTGACCGTGTAGATAGAGGCGGTAAGCTCACGACCGGGCTTGTTACCAACGTAGAAGATGTCGGAAGTTGCCTCGCGGTCGGAGTAGAAGCTCAAAGTCTCGCCGTCGCTCGTATAGAGATTGATCCAGTAACCGTAAGCCTCTTCACCACCGTCATAAGGGGTTTCCCACGAGACCTTCACCGAGTCAGGGGTAGGTCCATCAGAAATGGTGAGGTTGCTGGGTGCGTCAGGAACGCTGGAATACGAGTAGAAGGTGAAGGCAGGACCGTAAGCAAACCCAGCAGAGTTGTACGCAACCACGCGCACCTCGTGACTGCCAGCTTCTAGAGGACCGACAGGAAGGTTGGTATCAATGGTAGTTCCCGCCGACTGACCATCGAGGACGACATCGTAGTACTCAGCAGCACCGAATCCACCAGAGGTGTTCTCCACCGAAGCAGTCCAGTTCAGCGAGAACCCTCGATTACCGGTCGGCGCGGCGCTGGTGACGCGAGGGGCGGAGGGCGGCAGTACGGCAGCAGCCTCGACAGGAGCCTCAGCCTCCGCAGGTGCAGCGGCAGGAGCCTCGGCTACGGGAGCGTCAGCAGGAGTCTCAGCCTCAGGTGCAGTCTCAGCAGGAACGGGGGCGGGTGCAGGAGCCGCCTCGGTCTCAACCGGTGCAGGAGACTCGGCAGGAGCCTCAGCAACAGGCTCGACAGGAGCAGCTTCGGGTGTGGTATCGGCGGCGGGTGCTGCCTCGATGGGGGCTTCGGTTGCGGTATCGTCCGCGAAGGCGGAGGTGGCAACGACGGGTGAAGTCACGAGTGCGCCTGCAACGAGCAGGGAGACGAGACCAGTGGAGCGCTTGCGCATATAGACCTTTTCTTTCGGTAGGTAATCACGACTGTACAGAAACACATACACAAAGTCAAATCGAGTACACCAGTTGACTTAAGGATAAACTAGAGTTAGTGTTTAGATATAGATAACCGACCAAGGAGAAATCATGACGAAGACCGCCACCACCACCACCATCGACGAGAACATCGAGCGCATGCGTACGTCGATGAACACCCTCCGAGACACCCACCCCAAGGGAACCCACCTCTTCTACGTGCCCAACGGCATGGTCTTCTGCATCCACTGCGCAGGTGCATCGCTCTCCTGCGCCATCGCGGTGTACAACCCCGAGCGTGGAGCGCTCATCGAGACCGGTGGTCCTGATGGAGTCGCCACCTACATGACCGCAGAGGAAGAGGCTGACTACCTCGCGGACATCGCCACGATGGACCTCCCGCCCTGCGTGTGCATCTAACTACCGCAGTACACAAAGAAGCCCGCACTGAATCAGTGCGGGCTTCTTTGGTATCTCTGTTTAGAGGGTGATGGTCAAGTCTTCATTGACGGTGAAGTTGACGCTTCCAACAGCGTTACCGTTGTTGTCGATGACACCAATGCGGTGTGAACCTACCTCGTATCCAGCAGCAGAGACGAGAAGAGTCTGTCCGTCCTCAGAAAGAACAACCGTTCCTTCTTTGAGATCTCCGTCAGGAAGCTCACTGGTGTAGAAGGAATCACCTGCGTTGTAGCCCGCAAGGGTGAACACGAGGTTGTCGCCATCGATGCTGACAACAGATGGGTCGATGCTGTCAAACTCTTCCTCGATAGGTACGTAGGGAGCATCACCATATGTGGTGGTGTAGGCGTAGGAAGCCGTTGACTCGCCTACGGAGTTCATAGCCGTCACCTTGACCTCATAGAACTTGCTTGCAGCAAGACCGGTGAAGTTGGTGCTGAAGTTGTCGGCAGAGACGTGCTGGACGATAGGTGCAGCTTCTGGATCATTGAAGTCGGTTAGCTGCACGACATACTCAGTCACAGACGAACCACCATCAGTCTCAGGTGGGGACCAACGAACGAATACGGAGTGGTTAGCGTATCCGCTTGTGTATGCATCGACGTAACTAGGTGACGCTGCCTGTTCTGCGCCGCCAGAGAACGATTCAGAGAAGACGGTACCGCTCTCACCAGCAGAGTTGACCGCTGATACCGCTGCGGTGTAGTAAACACCAGGAATGGCGTTGATGGCGAACTCTGCCTGTGTCTCAGTGAGTCCCGACAGGACAGTGGTGTTTCCGAGGCTGTCGTTGAGCGAGACGGTGTAGGTGACATCCTGACCACCAGTGAATGCAGGTGCGTTCCATCTGACTGTGATGCCATTATCGGTTGTCACACCGTAGACATCACTTGGTGCATCAGAGACGGTGGAATCCATGATGAACGAATCGATAACAGCAGCTTCGCCCTCACCAGCATCGTTAGATGCCGAGATGGAGAATGAATAGTCAACACCTGGGGTAGTGGGGTATTGGTAGCTGAAGTCCTCAGCAGAGAGGTAAACGTCATCAAGTGCTTCGCCATCAGCAGTGGCGTGAATGACGTATGAGGTCACAGGCATCGTGGACTCAGGAGCGAACCATGTGAGGTTACCGTTCGGCTCTACAGAGAAGCCCTGAGGCATACCAGGAGCTTCAAGAACCTGCTCTACGGTTCCCACTTCGAGAGGGGTGGAGCCGAACTTGTTGGTGGCGGAAACAACGACCGTAAGGGTACGTCCGGGAAGGTCACCAACGTAGATAGATGAAGAACGGGTGTTGGCGTTCACCGAATCCTGGTACGTGTTTCCTGCGCTGTCAGTGACGTTGATGTCATAACTGAGAATGCGCGCATTACCAGTGCTAGCCGGTGCTGACCAGAACACCGAGATGTACTCAGCACCATTGAGGTTTACTGATGCATTTCTCACTGCCGAAGGCGCACCAGGGTGAGCGGCGGTTGAAGAGGATGATGAAGTGTCAGTCTCAGCGGCGGTTGCTGATGAGGCGACGATAGGGGATGCAGCTATTGCTCCAGCCATGAATAGGGATAGAAAACTAGCAGAACGCTTACGCATGGTGAATCTCCGGGAAGGTAGGGTGTACCCCAATTATACAGCAAACTATCAGATTAAATGTCATGTACAGATTACGTACCATGCATTAGGTTGACACCAATGTCGGTGGTCGTTGATAGGGTATGTCTAGAAGGTTGGAGAGCAGGTTGTTGTAGCAACCCTCCAACAGAGGTACTCGACGTTTGTAGGTTTCCTACAAGCGCTATTTGTCGTTTGTAGGAACCCTACAAAGAAATGCTCGTTTCGTAGTAGGAGACCTACAAGAGGATCTACTCCCAGAACCCAGTGTGGTAAGACCTTGTAGCCATCGAGTTCACACGCTTCTTCGGTAGATAATCCTCACCACGAAGTCTCTTCTCAGCGATATCTCGACCATTGTCGTTGCCTCTCTTGATGGAGGCTATCTTGCGCAAAGCGGACGTAGATGTGTTGGGGTGCATAGCCACGTTGATCAAGTTCTCATCGCGGTACTTCTCAGCGCCCTTGTTGAACCGAGACGTAGAAGACTCAGCATCAACCACGTTCATAAGCGCACGCTGAGAGGATTTCTTGTTCATGGAAATCTCATTGCGAATCGCGGGATTCTTGGAAGAGCCGAGCATCTCCAAGACCTCAGGGGCAATTGTCAGACGACGTGCGTAGCGAGCCTTCTCGTCTACGGGGAGACTGTCAATGCGCCTTAGCTCGTCTCTTGACGGAACAGGGATGTCCTCTTGTGCAGACACAGAGGAAACACGACTGATAGTGACAGGAGCTACACCACTTGGCTTTACCCTAACCGTCTTCTGGACACCGTTGATATCGGTGATAGGTTTAGCAATAAGGTGGCTTTGGGGCATATAGTCATTCTAGCGTATGCCGTAGACATAACCCACGGTTGTCAATTTATGACACTACCGCATGTTCCTCAGAAGCGTAGGTTACTACCGGTAGGTCTTCGAGGTCGAAGTCATCGTCATCGATGTCATGTTCGACACGGTATGCATCCTCACGAAGGTTCTGTGACGCAACAATGACCGACTGAACAGACTCGATGCTGTGCGCAACTCCGATGACCTTCTCGAAGCCGTCAGCGTCAATCTGAATCACGACATGAACAGACTCTGGACTAGGCATGTATACACACTATCAGATCCTAGCTAGACTGTCTAATCTCTAGCTCCCAACCGAAGAGCAGCCAGCACTTCGGCATCCACACCGCGTTCGATGGACAGTCGGATGTCACCAAAGTCCGAGAACCCATTGATGACAAACGGGCTGACGACATCAGCAGAATGGTCCTTGGCAATACCGATGAGATCGTCTCGACGGGACTTAGTGAGACTGAATGTTCCATTGGTCAATATGCGGACCAGCTTCATCCAGTCGCGGGCGGTGTCGGAGGCGAAACCAACCGATTCACGGCGCTGACCAATGGCGGCGACGAAGAGCTTACTAAGCTCAATCTGGTCGCTCATACCCTGATGGGTGAACAGGCGCACTCGCTTACTCTTAGTGTCCGACTGGTTCGTCATGTGAGTACCCTCCTACAAAGAAGCTAGCAGTCATAGTCAGCAGAATCAAACTGAGTGTGTTAACGAAGTTGACCGAGAAGGTCATATGAGCTTGTATTACTAGCTCGTTTCCCTTGGGAGGATTCGAGCCGACTCAATATGACCTTCTCGGTCGTTTGCTTCGCTGATAGAACCAAGATAACACATCATCGAGTCGATCACCAATCCATGAGTACTGCGTGTCGTGACAGCCCCAGCCGATAAACTGGAAACCTCGGTACAGACCAGATGGAGTAGCCGTGAGTGACCAACTATTGTGGCAATCAGACCCTAGCGCTAATCCAGAAGACGACTACTGGGACGGCGTTGAAGAAGCACCGATGGTGCCTGTTCAGTATCAGCCTCTGCCTCAGCACCCTATCCCCATCATTCCCATCACGGTTGATGGTGAGAGCACCTATGCACTAGAAGAGGTAATTGAGGTACCTGAACCACCAGTACCTCGCCTTGAATCCATCGTAGAACCGGTGACATTCCTCGCTCCCGCCGCCAAACCAGCACATCACACACCGAGAGCACCTGTGCCTGTCAAAGCCGCAGAGAGGCGTACAGCGCCTCAGCTACCAGTAGAGGAAACGAGAGACCTCTCCCGATTCACAGGCACTCAGCTTCGCTACCAGTACAAAGCGGGCAACATCTCCAAGGAGACCTACAAGTCCGTCAAGAAAGACAGAGACCGAGCGCAGACGAACACGCGGTACACCAGCATTGGTGGCTTCGCATTCACCCTCTACCTCCTTGCATATCCAGCAGTGTTCACAGCGGGTCTCGTTGCTCTTGGTAATACGGTAGGTGATGCAGCAAGTACCATCTCTTCACTTGACTGGAGCATCGAAAAGCTAGCCGGAAGCATCAGCAGCCTTCAATCCACATTTGACCTTGGTGCGCGCTATGTTGAGTTCAGGTACGCCTTCATTACCGCTGTCGTTCTGTCCAGCCTCATCCCGTTTGTGACTGGCATCGTAGGCGCGACCAAGAAGAAGGGTCGGGTCTGGGCTGTAGCGACCATAGCCCTTGCAGTCGTGTTTAACCCCGCAATTGTCGCGTTCGGTTCTCTCACCAACTTGTCGTGGTGGGTCATCGCATTCGGCTAGAACGCAAAGCCTGTCTTCATGTGCATTAGCAGGTCTGCGTCGATGTCGTTATCAATGGCTGACGCTATGTCATTGATGTTGATGATTCCCCGCTCGATGTAAGGGTCAATCTGGCTGATGGTGTAGCGCTGCGACATGCGCTCCATTGCGCTTTCATACCCAAGCTCAGCAACGTATCCGTCTTCACCATCGGTGTTGTACGTCAGCAAAGAGGCTCGAACCGCACGCTTGTTGTGCATCCACATCATCCACAGTAGAGACTCATAAGCGTTCGAGCGTGATTCGCACAGTTTGTCGAACAGGGTGCGATTCCATTCTTCGCTTCCCCATTTGTGAGCCTCTGAAGCGTATGATGCGTTGAGTAGATTGGGGTACGACTTGATGGCGGATATCAGCATCCGAACAGTCGCGTGCTTGCTTGACATGATGCCTCGATATGCGGGGTTGCTCTGAACAACCAACCACAGGTTGCGTGCATCGAAGTCGTTCTTGATCAGGCGCTTGGTTGCACATTCCTCAAATAGCTGCGGGTCGGCGGCGACCTTGCGGTCAACATCTACTGAGATGGCGCGAGCTATAGACTCGTTCCAGTCAACAAGGTTTCGTATGTCGTAAAGATTGAGGTTGCGCCCCGACCAGTCATATCGCGGAGCTTTCTTGGTAGCAGACAGAACCATCTCGCGGAGATCAACTACAGGGAACTGCTTCTGATGCAGCATGATGCCGATCATTTCTAGATGAAGCTTTTCCGCTTCGGTCGTAATGAAGAGGCGGTACATCGGAGCACCATGAAGCTGTAACTTTCGAATGGTCTTCTCAAAGCTGACAAGCTTCTTGTCCTTCTTGCGCATCTGCTCGAAGTATCGGCTCGCAGGAAGGTCGATAGGATTCGTCTCGTTGGTGACCGCGCTCACGATTCAATCACCCCGAAGGTCGAGACACCCCGCCAGAAATGCGCGCTGCGAACAATCGTGACAGTTCCAGCAGAGTAGGTCATCAACGCATTGTAGCCGACAAGACGCATAAGCATACGTCTTGTCGGCTACAAAGTTACGAGCTTGGTTAGAGCTTCCTGTGGCTGCGGATGAGGGTGTTCTCCACGAGAGGAACGGAAGCACCGAAGGGGTGCTGCGAGTTGGCGGTGTTGTAGAACTCGTCGAGGGCGAGCGCGGCGGTCTTGATGGCTTCTGCCTTGTTGATCTCTTCGAGAACGAACGTGTGGGTCTTGAAGCCGGGGATGACCATTCCGACCTCCTGGAGCTTCTCGATGAACTGGGTGGCGTTGTGCTCGGGAAGAGTGACGGGCATCTCGTAAGTAGGCATGATTCGCTTTCGCTGAATGGTTGGTCGTTGAATAACTACAGCTTAGTACATAACCAATCGAGATGCAACCTTCCTAACCAAAGAATGACCAACCTTGTTGAGATATGCTGTCTGCATGCCCTCACACCATACGAAGCAGACCATCGACCCACTCATTGTCAGAGCAGCATTGCTCGACGAGAAGATCGAGATGTCTGACGCACTGCTACACGAGTACATCACGGAAATTACCGCTATAGACACCCTCGACAAGAAGGGTTTCTGGGTGGGCGTTCGCAAGCTCACAGCGCTTCTGGTTCCTCCTGCTAAAGCAATCCTCGTGACGCAATCGGTCTTTAGGGCTATCGGTCGCGAAAGCGAAATCGGAACACCACAGAGCGCGTAATTGCGCAACAGAAGGGATACATCATGAATGAAGGAACATTCGAAGTACGTAGAGAAGACATGGCGTTCGAGTACCACAGAACCCTGCTCTCTTCGTGGCACCCCGGCATCAAGCTCGAAGCCTTCCACGGACGACGACTCGTAGGATACGGCGACCCGTCTGAACTCACCGCCGCGTCCGCCTATGATGCCGAGCGCGTTCTTCCGCTGGCTGTCCTTGACGTACCGCAGTTCTTCACGAGCAGTGATGGCACACCAGGATTCCAGATGAAGACTGTGGGAGATGCCATCAACTTCATCAAGGGTCTGATGTCGAGCATTCTGTTTGCTGACCCCGACCAGAAGGGCGGAGAAGTATTCATGCGAGAGATGGCTACCGAACTCACTTCAGCAGCCATCAAGATCTTCTATGAAGACCTCATCTTCGTGTCGAGAACATTCCCGAGACCGACTGACATCTACGAGGTGCAGATTGGTGAATTGGATGATGCAAGCGCGTCACGCATATTGAAGCTACCCCGCACGGCATCACATGAGCCGGTTTATTTGGAGACAGCGCAGTTGAACACGCAACTCATCTACGACATCTCGCCGTCCACTGAGCGCTATGCATTCAACCTCCATACGGTCATGCCGCACCCTCGAAGGATCTCATCTCCGGCAACCATCCCTATCGCTATCCAGCGTAGCGAGCCACTGATTGACACGATCACCAAGGGCGACTAAGAAGACAAAACGGTGGGTGTCATCAGCAAAAGATGACACCCACCGTTTCTTTGTGAGAGCGCGTACTTTCAGGTCACCACATCGACCCTGACTGATGCCGTGCCGCATAGCATTTCGGCGCTCAACTCTGCGGACTTGAAGGCAAGGTTGAGAATACCCGCCGCCTCATCCGTGAGACATAACCGCACTCCATCGAGCACGAGGTTGTCAGACTGCATCTCCGCCTCTGAAGTAGCTCCTACGCTGAATGAGTCGTCTAGCGAGAATACGGCTGGCTCTGAGTCGTAGGGCGCGTCTGGGGTGTCCATGCCTCGTACCATCACCTCACCAGATACTTGCCCTGTAGCCGTATTGAGGATGAAGTCGCTGAAGTCCACCGTGATGTCGTCTTTGCGGAAGGACAGACCAGAGCCGTAGTGCTCCAGTTCTCCTGAAAGTGCAGCGTATTGCTCATCGATAATCTCGCCTCCTGTGACGGGAAGCCGGTAGGAGTAATCCTCTTGCCCTGACAATCCAGACCCCGTGACTTCCACCTCAATTCCCGCAGAAGCGAGCGCTGTTTGGAAGAGAGGTTCTAGCGTGATTTTTGTCTCACCGCCATCTACCGCTGTCGAGGTGAAGTCCGATTCATCTACGTCGAAGTAGTCGTCTAGGACTGGTTCATCTAATGCTGTGCTCATGGTGGGATACCTTCTTTCCTGCTTGTCGTGTTACCGACCATGTGCTTAACGATTCTAGACCTGTATCTAAGGCACTCATTCGATTCGACATGATTGGGTAAAAACCCAACAAACATTCAGGATTTACATATCCTGCGCGCAGCATCTTGTTAGCTATCCAATGGGTGTCTTCGGGGTGGTATTACTAGCGCTACCCAAACGACGAAACACCCCTGTCATGGTAGGCAGAGGCGTTTCGTTCGAGCTTGGATCAGGCGAGACCGGTGCTCTGAGCGAATCGCTGAACGTGCATAGCGAAGATGCTCTCGAAGATGAATCGCTGAGCGATCTCGGAAGCGTCATGAATGACGTTCTCGTGGACGAAGGCGATGTCCACCGTGATGCCCTCCGAAGTGAGGGTTGCCTTGGCAGTGATGACACCCTGCGCGTCGTACTGCGAGGTCATCTTGATGAAAGGAAGACCTTCGGGGCGGTCGGTGAGCGTCGAGACGATCTGCTTCTCGATGACAGCGAGCTGGCTGGTGAGGGAAGCGACGGCCAGGGCGGTGTTCGGAGCCATAATGGAGGTGTCCATGTGCATTCCTTTGTCTAGGTTGGTTTCTTGGTTACTTACATCTAACCACATCCCAAACAAACGCGCAAGCATCAGTCGTCGATTATCTCTTTGAAACGACGAAACACCCCTGCCTATAGCGACAGGGGTGTTTCGTTCTAGTTCGGATCAGGCGAAGCCGAGAGCCTCAGCGATCTGCCGGGTGTTCTCGGCAAAGAGGCGGTCGAAGATGTAACGCTGAGTCACCTCAGAAGCATCACGGGCGGGGCTGGCGTGATCGAAACCGATTGCGACCGTCATGCTCTCCGCCGTGAAGGTCGTCTTGACGTTGACGGTGCCCTGCGCGTCGTACTGCGAAGCGGTCTTGATGAAGGGAAGCCCATCGGGGCTTTCGGTGATGCTGTGGGTGATGCTCTGGTCGATGCTGGAGATGTGACCGGTGAGGATGGTGATGATGCGGGCGGTGGTCGGAGCCATGACGGAGGTGTCCATTTTTGTTTCCTTTTGTTTGAGTTGGTTTCTCGGTTACTTCTATCTAACCACATCTCAAACAAACACGCAAGTATTAGTTTTCGATTGCTTCCTTGACTGTGAAGTCCTTGAAGAGAAGACCGGTCGAATTCATGGTGACAACCGCGATATCTACGAATCGGTACGTGGAGCTATACGTGTCTCGGGAGCCAGTGACATTGACGAACTTAGTCTCGCCGGGTGCAATGCTGTAGTTCTGGATTTCCCTATCAGACCAGTCAAGGATGATATCTACAGGGGTGGTTCCGTCGTTGTATACGATGAACGAACCATCATAAGACTGACCATCCTTGAGCTTATCGAGGGGTACGAGACCGCGCACACCATGACCGGTGGTGCCCGGAACAACCCGCGTCCATGTCTGTCCGTTGATGGCAATGTTGCGGGTGATAGCCGCATTACCCAGTGCAACAGTCGAACCAGTTGCCGCCAGGTTGGGAGTGGCATTGAGCGCAAAGCTAGGGCTAGTCGGGAACTCGCAGTTGACGGGATATCCAGTGGGCTTCGTGGTAGACCAATTGCTAGTGGAGATATTGAACGTCTCAGCAGATGCCGAAGTCCTGTAGAACATCTTTCCTGACTTGCTCATACCGAAGACGGCATAGCAATCAGAACCGGTGAATAGACCGAGCCTGTTCTTACCCAAAGAGAGCGTGGTGCGAATCTTTTCCGACTTCGTGATGTCAGTCAAGCTGGCGGTGTACTTACCGGTATCAGAGAGCAAGAACTCTTCTGTATAGGCGATATTCGCAAGATCACCACGAGCGTTGTTATCGCGTGCATTGTTGATAAGCCCAGGCGCAGTCACAAGACCAGCAGCAATCAGGATAGCCGAAACCGCAATGGTAATGGTCTGCATGATAGAGTTCTCGGCACTATCATCGCGCAAGTAGGCTGGGGTTAGCATGTCCTCATGATAGAGGACTCACTTGGTGCGCTATTCATTACCCACATATAGCACTAGCCCCAATGCGGGGTACAAAGCATTGGGGTTAGAACTAACGATGAGGTGGGATTACTGCTGTCCGAAGCTGACGACGATGAGCAGTCGGTCGAAGAAGATGTTACCGACACCGTTCTGGTAGTCCACCGAGAACGCTGTCAAGAAGGATCGTTCGTCGAGTAGTGGACCGTCAACCTGATGGGACCGAAGAAGATCACCATTCGCCCCTCTGACGGGATATCGGCGTATGACGTGACCTGACCACCGACGCGGAAGCTCTCACTAATGTGGAGGACGGGACTCGACTGAATCTGATCAAGGATGTCGCGGGCACCAGCAGTAGTGGTGTGTAGCACCAGATCTTCTGAGTGGTCTTGCGATGCCATCATGACTCCTTAGGGATGGTTATAGCCTATCAGTGACAGTGAACAAGCGTCAACCTTAGCATTCCGTGGGAACCCTTGAAAGCTGAAAGAATCCAGTAGGTATGCCGATAGCCTTGTTGTCACAGGAAACCTCCTGAATACATACAGAAAGAGGCAGGGCATGTCACTCACCAGCACCAACATCGCAGCAAAAATTGAAACGTTCTTCGCAAGCACCCGAGTCAGTTCAGACTTCATCTTCATCGTCTCCGAATCAGGAGAAGAGTTCGGCGGAAGAACCTACTGGCGTGACAAGGAGAACAACGTGTGGGTTGATCGTGATGGCACGGCATATGACACAGACACCATCGCGCAGGATGCTCTCGCCTACTTCACTACCACGGATGAAGACACAGTAGAACCGTATGCCGGAAGCCTAGGTATCTCATCAGACAGACCATACCTCTATGACGGAACCAACTGGGTTCCTGCCTTCGGGCGAGAAGGAGACCACATTGAAGACGTGGATGTACGCTCATTTGGAGTGTTCTGGCTCGATGTCAACGATGCCGACTTGAACCTCAACTCGATCCTCGAAGCATTCGAGAACAACATCCACTCAGAAGAGAGGGTAGCTCCCGTTCTCATCGACGTTCAGGCTGGTGAATCACTAGCCCTCAGAGACCCGCTCTACGGCTTCCACGTCAGCGGATACAGGAAGTCCTACTACCAGAAGTAAGTCGCTCTGAGCGCACGACAAAGCCCCTACCGTCTTCATTGTCAGTAGGGGCTTTGTTGTGTTCGATTATACCGTCTGAATGAGGATCTTCTCATCAACACGGTGAGTGCCATAGACACCGCGCGCAGTGAAGATGTCGCGTGAGTCAGCAGCGAAGCGCTCGGACCAGTAGATGTTCGTCACCTTGACCCAACGACCTTCATGGAAGATCACCGAACCAACGTAGAGGTCACCCACCGTTACTTCCTTGGTGATGACAGCAGGGGCGAGGTCGAGAATCGACATGATGTTTCCTTTCGTGAGGCTCCATTGCCTCGACATGATTCTATCGCGAACTACCCACATTGCAAGGGTACAAAGAGGCAGTCAAGAGGGTCGTTATCAGGACGTGTAACCGTGGTACTTCGAGTAGAGCTTGTTGCTCTTCTCGGTGCTGACCTCAGTGAAGCCATCCTCTCCACGCTGCATCACGAAGTTGTGCGTGGGGTTGGCATCCTTCACAGTGTAGATGTGGATGAGCGAGAGGTCGTTTGTGAAACCGGAGGCAGCGATGTCCTCACGGACACTCTCGACGATGTTCTCCACGGTGTCCGTGTGGGTGACGATGTATCCACCCGACACCTTGTTGCCAGCCTTGGTGACGATACCCTTCTTGGGCTTGAACTCGGCATCGACTTCTTTCAGCATCTCCAAGATGTGCGTCGGGATGAGTTCGGGATAGCGCGCTTCGACGTGACGACCGAGAGTTGCATCGAAGGTCTCCTCGAACTGCTCAGCAGTGAGTTCCTTGTCGAGCACAACAACCTCAACGGCGTAGGCGTAGGCAATGGTCTGGTCATCAGTCATGAACACAATCTAACACAGTTCAGTGTCATCGCACAATCAGCACTAGACAACAACTGAGTAATCGATGATAGGGGTACAAGATGTTCCGCAATCGGGCGACAAAATGGCTCTGGGTTGCTATCGTTACCGCATGGACAACCTGAATCATGGCATTGACACGTATACCCTCGAACTTTCCGAACCGCTGAACTCACCCATCTACGAGCAGCGCATCATCGAGAAGCTGGTAGAGCGAGGTCGTAAGCTCGCGCAGGACCACTTCAAGGGCTACGAGATGAGCGGTGACGTGGTAGCTACAGTAGTTGACCGACGTGTTATCGTCACCGAGTGCGGACATGGCACCAAGGAGACGAAGACCCAGAAGGCTACTGTGGAGTACACGGTAGCCGCATAAGACCGCTTGGTGAGAGCGAGAACGGAGAAAGCCCCGACCGATTAGTGGTCGGGGCTTTCTTGATCCATCTGGTAATTACACCAGTCTACTCTTGACCAAATCGCTGACGGTCTTGCCGTCGAAGCGACCCTTGATCTCGCCGTTGGCGATCTTCATGATGGAACCCATGCTCTTCATCGAGAGAACGGTGTCCGGGTTGGCAGTCTTGAACTCCCCGAACGCACGGTCCACGATAGCCTCAACCTCAGCCAGCGAAAGGTCAACCGGACGGTAGGTGTCGATGAAGTCAGCCTCGGCGGTCTCGCGGTCGGCACGCTCGGTACGACCACCCTTTGCGAAAGCCTTTGCAGCAGTACGGCGGCTCTCCGACTCGCTCTTGAGGATAGACAGGAACTTAGCCTCATTGATCTCGATGGGGGCGCTCAGTCCATTCTTCTCAGCCTTCTCGATAGCACCGAGAAGGTTACGAACGGTCATTAGACGAAGCTCGTCACCAGACTTGAGGTACGTGATTGCATCGGCGCGGAGCGTCTTCTTGATGCTGGTCATAACAATGACCTCTCTTTCTTGATTGATAGTCGCATCATATCCTAAAACAACCACAATGCACAAGCTCTCCCGTTACACTAAAATCACACCCAGCAGAGAGCGCTCAACATGCCCCAATACGCCGTCGTAGATTTCGAGGCAACAGGTCTCAATACCGGTACCGACCGCATTGTTGAGATAGGTGTCGTGCTTGTAGACACTGACAGACAGCAGATTATCAACAGCTTTGAGACGCTAGTAAACCCCGGCAGGAATGTAGGTGCCACGTTCATCCACGGCATCACCGAACGACATGTTGCACAAGCGCCGAGCTTTTCTGACGTAGCTCAACAACTCAGCGACTTCTTCCACAATTCAATTGTCGTGGCTCACAACGCCAAATACGATATCGCCATCCTTGCATCAGAGTATGAGCGCCTCGGTCTGAGGATTCCCGTCTCTATCGAGCAATGCGTCTGCACCATGACTGTCGGTCGAGCGAGGGGATTGTCTGGCAATCTTTCAGAGATGACGGCGCAGATGAACCTTCCCAAGAACACCAAGGCTCACAAGGCTCTAGATGACGCTGTAACGACAGCAAACCTTCTCGTAGCTCTCGGTGTCAGCCACCCATCTGCGCGCCTTTGGAATACCAGGAGCCTCTATTCACAAGCACCACTCAGTGCGGCTCAACTAGTTACCCGAGAGAACTACCTATCGCTAGAAGCCAAGAGACCAAAGAACCCAGACCTACTTGAAATAGACGACGACACCATCATCAATTTGGAGGCGGGAGACGAGGTTGTCTTCACCGGAGATCATTCATCCGAGTGGGAAGATAAGCTCGGTAAGCTCAGTCATACAGTGATGGCTCTAGGTCTCGGCACCCATACATCGGTACGCAAATCCACGACACAGGTTCTTATCACGGCAGACCCATACAGCATGTCTACCAAAGTTCAGGCTGCGAAAAAGTGGGATATCCCAATCATCTCGTTGGCGGATTGGACCAAGGCGCTCACCAGTGGTCGAATCAAGGTCAGCCAGAGGCAGTCTCTACTTGATGTCCCACTCGATAAAGCAAGATCTGGGCTCATTGACATCTTGACCGATGACAAGCTCAGTAAACCAGTCAAGAGCCAGCTATCAAAGAAGTTCGGTATGGAAATATCCGACGATGACTTCCACAGCTTCATTGACACAATTCTTGGATAGCAAATAGCCGGTCGCATCTGAATACGACCGGCTATCTATCTAGTGAATCTCTCACGGAATCGGGTCAACCACCGGCTGACCTATCGACTTCAGAATCATGACACCGTACTTGTACGGGTCGCCCAGTTCACGTCGCTCGACCAGACGCTTTGCAATCACCTTGGTGACGACCTTGGTCTTCTCAGCGCTGAATAGGCGAGTGATGAACGGCTTACGAACCACCACCTTCTCAACCAGCTTCAAGTGGAACAGGTCACTTCCGCTGATAACGTCATAAGGCATGGGCTTGTTTGCCGCAGAGATACTCCACTCCTGACCAGGCTTGAGGTACATAGGAAGTAAGGGCTTGTCGCTCATTTGTCTCTCCTTGATAATCGGTTGAGCGTACTGGTTACCACGTACGCTTGTTGTGACCCTGCTTGACGAAGGTTCCGTCCTTGCGGGTGTGAGCCTTGTTGCCGGAGAAGATGGTGTTGTTCTTGTTGATGCCACCCTTACCGTTCAGTACTCGCATCTTGGCATTCGTCTTGACCTTGCCGCCTCCGTAAGTGGCAACTGTCACTGCGTTAGCGTAGTCGTGCATCTGAGTCAGACCAGACGCAGCCAGAGCGCCAGCAATCAGAAGACCAGTCTTACGACGCTGTGCGAGCATGTGCGAGTGCCAAACCTCAACACTGTCATCGTACGCAACGATTCGGTCCACGTAGGTCGGCATGAAAGCCATACCGAACAGAACGGCAGGACCAAAGTAGGGGAGGAAGAACCAGAGAAGCGAGAGCTTCGGGGCGTTCGCATCACGAAGACGACGCACGGTCAGCGCAATCATCGGGAACTGGCTGAGAGTGATGGCAACGAACATGATGACGAAGAAGTCACCAGGGTCCAGCGCCCAGTCGAGAGTGCGCAGCCCATCGACGTTGATACCAGGAAGCACCACGTACACGACGATTGCGAGGCAGGTGGCGAGAGCGACAAACAGCGTCTGTGTGATGGCGTAGGGGAAGTATCCCTTACGGTTGGTGCGACCAGAGAAGTTGAACATCTGGGCAATGGGGAGGAAGAAGTGCTTCACGGGAAATCCAATCGGTTTGAGGATGAGTCCTTGACATCTTTCCCACGCTTAAGGTGTGAGATTCCCACTGATTGCTCAGAAGGGCTTCCTACTTCACTAACAGCTACCACCCGCGCTTTAACGCGGGAAGGTTTTACGCCGTCTCCATAGGCTAAGACCGCAAGTCCTGCGGCTCGGATGTTCTTAGCTGCGTTCAGGTCGCGGTTTTCGCTATGACCGCACTTCTCGCAGTGATAAACCCGGTCTCCCAGACCAATAGGTTTGATGTTGGCGCAGTTGGAGCACATCTTTGTGGACGGGTAGAAGCGGTCAATGACAACCATCTCACGACCGAACCAGCCAGCTTTGTACTCTAGCATGCTCCGGAACTCACCAAATGAAGCATCGCTAATAGCTCGGTTGAGTCCCTTTTTGAAGCTCCGACCGTTCGAGCGCATCCCCAGCACATTCAGGTCTTCCAGAATCACCGTTTGGTTTTCGCGGATGATTTTGGTGGTCACTTTATGGAGATTGTCTCGCCTTCGGTCAGCGATTCGTGCGTGAACGCGCGCGACTTTCACGCGCGCTTTCTCGCGGTTTCTTGAACCCTTCTGCTTCCGAGCAAGCTCTTTTTGCAGGCGGTAAAGCTTGTTGCGATCCTTCGCTTCGTTGCGCGGATTCGAGAACATGGAGCCGTCCGAGAGGGCGGCGAGGGTCGTCACTCCGAAATCAATTCCAACCGCTTTGGCGGATTTTGGTAGCGCGGTAACGGGAGCATCGACCAGCATAGAAATATGCCACCGGTTAGATGCATCTCGGGAAACCGTGACTGAACTAGGCGATGAGCCTAGTGGTAGATCTCGTGACCATGCGATGTCAAGAGGTAACTTCATTTTAGCGAGAGTTATGGACTGAGCCGCCTCATCGTATCTAAAACCCGAGGCAACGAATGTCACCGATTGCTTATTGTCATGTCGTGACTTAAATTTCGGGTACCTAGCCCTCTTAGCAAAGAAGTTGGAGAATCCATCTTGAAGATGATGAAGGCTTTGTTGAAGAGCTACTGAACTCACCTCACTGAGAAACGCCAATTCCTCAGTCTTCTTCCATTCGGTAAGCATCTTCATGGTATCGAAACCGGTAATGCGCTTGTTCTCTAATGTCCAACCTTGGGTTCTGGCATCGAGCGCTTTGTTATAGACCAACCGGGCACATCCGAACGTCCGAGCAAGCAATGCAGCTTGCTCATCAGTCGGATAAAAGCGGTACTTGAATGCCCGCTTCACGGTCTGGGTGGTCATGATTTATACTGTATCATCCTGAGTGATAAAATCTACTTGTGATCTATTTTGTCGTTATTCAACCCACGAATAAAGGCGTGGGTTACGCTCCGATTTTGGTAATCGGTGGTCAGAGTAATCGGGTGTCAGTCGTGAGCCTCGTACTACGATCAGATGCAGTCCACGAGTTCCTTCGAATGTATCACAGAATAAGGTTCGCTGTCAAATCATTTTCTCAGCGTTTCGGTGATAAAACGATATGCGCGGCAGGTGTTTGATAAGTCTCTGGCTTATGAAACCCGTTGATAAGCCGTCAGCTTATATTCGTGACAGTCTCGATATGGTCGAACAATTGTGCCGCAAAATGACCACTCGACACTTCCGAGGCATATGCAACGATGTAGATATTCCTGGTTCTCGCAGAGACGATGAGGCGGAGCAGGTCTTCTAGCGCTTCGGGGTTATCGGCATCATCAAAACAGCCATCGAGAACGAAGGCATCAAGATCCAGTGCGATCATCTGCACCATATCGATGTAGCCCACGGTATCAACAAGGGATGAGGTCTGGCAGTAATCAGCAAGCTGGTGAATAGCTCGAAGACCATCAGCGATAGTCTTCTTCACTGGTATCTCGTAGGTCTCACCTTCATGCTCCATTACCCGATACGTCTCGTAAGGAAAACGACTCACTAGCGTGAACGAGAACTCAGAACCACGCACCACTCGGTAGATGAAAGCATCCATTGCCGCAAGGCTCGGGAAGAGTACGTGCGGCTTGAACGAACTCCACCGGTAGTCCTCACCATCCTCATCAGAGAACTCGATAGAAACCTCATGTTGTGGGTCGGTAGCACGGGTCAGAACATGACGCGCAATCTCGGGAGACTCACCCTTTTTCTCGGCGCGGGCGAGTACTGCTTTCTCGAAGTCTTCCTGGTTCGACATTGCTCTCCTTGTCGCGAGGATAGTACCACGGCGTGTAGTGCGCGAAATGGTTCGGTGGTTGACGCTTGCGTCTTTATGCGATAGGGTAAAAGTATGTACGGGACAAACCACCCGCATATCCCACTAAGCGAAAGCGAAACCATGAGCCAGAGCATCACTCAGGACGAGCGTAACGTCGAGAACGCCATCTCCGCTGCACAGTCGGACATCGACAACTACTTCCGCGACATCGCGGACTACGCCAACGTCAAAATCATCCCCACCGCTGAGGAGTTCAACGTGCTCTCGGCTAAGCGATTCCGTGCTGAGGGTGCCGAGTTCGTAGTCGATACCCTTCGCGACGACCTCACCCTGGAGAAGAAGATCCAGATCCTCGACAACGAGCGTGCGAACCGCCACTACGGTGAGTACCCCGCTGAGTACTACCAGCCCTTCGACATCGCGCTCGCCAAGATCCGACGACGGATCGCCACCAATGACTGAGGACGAGCAGAACCAGAAAGCGCTCGATGACGCTCGCAAGGTCGAGCAGATCGTCACCGAGGCGCACAAGAACATCTCGGCGTGCACCGCCAGCATCCAGGAGCTAGCTGAACGCAGCAAGTCCTCTCTGCCTCACAACTTCGAGCTTGACGAACTCAAAAGGTCGTTGATGGAGGCTCGCGGTTACCGCATCGTTCTCGACTTCTTCGAGTTCAACAAGTTCACCGTCGAGCAGGCTATCAAGAAGGGCAACTGGCACATCGACTCTTCTCGCTGGGACACCGATTCCGAGACTTCGCTCGGACCCATCCGAGAGATGCTCAACACCCTTCAGTCGTAGTCGGGTCTAGGTTTATTCGACACATACCGTTTACACACAACCACTACCAAGGAAATCATGGCGACCAGCGCTGCACCTTACTTCAATGCCCTCAAGGCTATTGATGCTGCATGTGACGAGCACATCGACAAGTACACACGAGGCATCAAGCTCTTCGAGCAGAGTGCCAAGAGCTTCGAGCTCAACACGGCTCCGGTCATCCCTAGCACCCAGGCTGTGTCAGACTTCGCTAAGCACGTCGAGTACGCTCGGGAGGCAGTGGAGATCAAGAAGCTGGTAGCCCTGCATGGTTTCTTAGACCCGAAGGGTCTACTTGCTGAGTTGCGCAACTACGACGCGCCTAAGGACGATGGAAGCAAGCTTGGGTACAGTGCGCTCTACGTCTCGGCAATCAACCTGCTTAGCGCAGTGATGGACGATCTAGACCGTTCCATCGCAACAGAGCAGTAGAATCAACCTTATCTAGCCTAGGAGGGCAAACGCAATGTCAGCAGCAGACGAGTACGCAACGCAGGTTCGCATGAAGCGGCACCACGATAAGCTTCGTGCCGACTACGCTGACAATGCCCTGATCGTGACGACCGTTGGTCCGCTCATCGACGAAGCTCCTGATGCACCGCGCCTGTCAGCCGTGACGAATAATTTGACGACCGTGGTACAGACGGCGAGTAACAAGTCACACGCTCTATGGTTCATCATGAGTGTCATTTCATCTAACGCTTCGGGTGACTGGTTCGATACCGACACCATCATCGATTCACTCCGGGAAGCGCTCATCATGCAGCGTAATGGCGACTTCCCCGAAGATTACACCCGAGTGTTCAGTGACACTCTCGAAGCGCTAGGAGCATGGCGATGAACAAGTCCGCGCCCATCAATATGGAAGCACGACGTAAACTCATCCTGCGGTTCCTGAGCATGATGAATGAAGGCAATGCTGCCTCTGCTGAACTCGATAAGGACAAGGCGCTTCGGAAGCCTAAACTCTCGCCGGAGAAGGTACTAGAACTCACCAAGAAGGCTGAGTTTGGAGGGGCGGCTGAGCGGGGTCGTTACTACCTCTACGCGTTTGGTAGCAAGTCGGGCGAGTTCATGTTCGAGCATTTCAAGACTCACTTCAACTTGTACCTCACGTATGGAGGGAATGAGCCGGAGACTATCAGCAAGAGATTCTTCAAAGAAGCCATCTACTTCGTCAAGCACGAGTTCGACAAGCTTGAGCAGGAGCATAAGCTGGACCAAGAGGACTCACTATGGCGTATCGCGAGCTAGCAGATCGAGACACGTTCAGTCTCGATGATGTCATCTCCTACATGGAGGCGACATCTGATGAGTCATGGAATGTTGACACGGTACGTTCAAGCGATGGAGCTAGGAACTGCTTCTTTGGTCACCTATTCAACATGGGCAAGGACGAAGATGATTCCAATGACATCTGGCGGTGGTTTGAGTCGTACTGGTCTACGACCTATGTCATTTATCGCATCAACGACGGGTCACATGAGCGATACCCCGAAGAGACCGCCAAGCAAAGGGTTATCGCATACCTGAAGAACCTCCGCAGTGGAGTTGAGCTTGACACGATGGCAAGCATGGAAGAGGACTATCAGAACAGCTTGAGGATTCACGGCAGAAGCGATATCTGAGAGCAATAAGATAGATGTTTGCAAAACTCTGGTAAATGCGGTAGTGTTCTAGTTATCAACTTGTAAACGCTCTCGATAGCAAAGGACTAGTCATGAGGCACTCGGATATTCTCACGCAGAAGACGCTTGTCATCCGCGATGAGTACGAAGCTTCGAAGGCTCTTATCGAGACCACGGACTACAACCAGGGTGGTTCGGACTTGGACGTGGCTTTTCGTCGCGACCACGCTCGTTACAGCGCTGCCCTTCGAGTGCACCGCCTCGTCACCCTGTACCGCTTCGACGACACCCGTCTTCTGAGCGAGATGGAGAAGTCGGAGGTCGAGATCAAGAGCGCCGACAGCACGTTCAACAAGAACTACATCGACACCTTCGTCGAACTCACCAGCATCTTCCGCGACACCATCAACCACTGAGCCAGGAGTAATCATGCCCAGCACGAACGAGATCAGCGACCAGGAATACACCGAGCAGGCTATCCGCGAGAACGGGTTCCTAGTTCAGGACTACCGCGACATCCTGAACACCATCCACGAAAACGACCGCGAGTTCGAGGTCGTTGCCAGCCCCGAGACCCTCGACACCCTCACCAAGGTTGCCGCGCGGGCACGAGGTGCGGTGTTCGTCATCGACGCTTTCAAGAACAGCCCCGACGACCTGAACGCCGTCTACGCTGAGATCCACCAGAGGCTCATGGAACTGTACTACCAACTGCCAATGCCTTCGCGGGAGTTCGTAGAGGTTCTTCGAGCCGCCAACATCAAACTGTCCCTCCACATCAAGGAGTAGTAACCATGCAACACATTTATTCGCAGATCTACCAGATCTACAAGAAGAACAACGAACTGAACGAGAAGCTTCAGTTGCTGGCACAGGAGGGAACTGCCCCTCCTAAGCTGGTCACCGCAGTTGACAAGAGTAACGAAGAGACGGCGGCGGCTAAGGTAGTACACACCGCTTTGGAGAACATCTACGACCTCACGGTCATGAACATTCTCCTTGCTGAGATTGCCAAGGAAGAGGGAAATGCGCCCGAGCATGGGACCGCGTATCTCGACATCCTGAAGAGCATGACCTACAGCATCGAGTGCTACGCCACCCTGCCACAGTCCTATCGGGACGCAAGTGGCACCCGGAAGGGAAGAATGCGTAAAGCCGCCTAGCAAGTAAGAAAGCCCCGTCAGATAATGACGGGGCTTTCTTGCGTATGAAGCTTACCAGCGGCTTCCTCGGGCGATTTCTTCACCGAAGTCACCTAGTGTTGCTCCCTCAGGCTCAATACCGTTTGCAGAGACCATCTCGTGCGTGACAACGAACCTCTTCCAGTAGCTTCCGGTACCGGTCGAAGTAATCTCACCCGGCTCAATGAACATCTTGTCAATGCCACCGTGTGTATAGCCCTGGTTGTTACCGTGCACCTTGTACTTCCTGTTCACCTTAGTGAACTGGACACCCTTGATATTGGGGTCGGTAGAAGTGAATGGGGTACCTGCTGGGACCATAACGTCATCACCTCGGGAGAAGGGATTGCGTGTGAACACCTTGTCCTTTAGAGCATCGGTGAGCTTCTGCCTGTCTGCATCATTGGCGATGTAGTAACCGTGTGAACGACGAAGGTGGTTGTCGGGGTTCTCTGCGAGCTTAGCTACCTGACCTGCGCGGAAACCACTGCGGTAGACAATATTGTGAACCTCATCAGGGTCATTGTCAGAGAGGTACTGAGTGAGCGAATCATCTACGCTATCAGACTGGAATTCATAGGATGCCTCGAAGCCGTTTACGAAGTCTTCGGGGTGACTCATCGACCAGGAATCAGCCTTGAGGTAAGTCATAGCCTTCTCGGTGGTTGATGCTTCTAGTTCATCGACTGTGACGTTGCTGGTGGGCATTCCTGCTGCACGAGCACGAGCGCCCGCAGAAGCATTGTCTGGGTTGACCCAAAACTGCTGAGCGAACGTCTTACCGTTCTTTGTGACCATCTTGGTCTGAGCGATTTTGCCGTTTGACATAGTGGACCTCTCCTTTGTTATACCTATTGTAGTTGAGACCCATGTCTTCATTTTTCGTTGGCGAAAGTCTGCTGCATATCGTATGATTGAGCCAACCAAATCACGACACACTGGGGTGTCAAAGTTGACAATCCCAAAGTGCTGTGATTGGATGTATCTATTCCACCTCTCACCACCAAGGAAACCATGTCCGACCTCACCGCAACCCAGATCAACGAGCTTCCCACCGCGTCTAGCCACGGAAGCATCCCCAACATCCACGATCTGATGCGTCGTAGCACTCTTCCTGAGCACCACCTCTCGACCCCGACCTCGGGTGTCACCGCCGCCTAAGCAGTACACCTAGAATGGAGTAGCACAATCATGGTCACCATGCTGACAGCACTCATCGCTTTCATCCGCATCCTTCGCGCCTTCGCCAACATCTACGTCATCGTCGCCGCCATCTGCGTCGGACTCATGGGAATCATCAGCCCTGAGGTGGCGGCAATCATCGTGCTGTTCGCCGCGCTGTCTCGACCCATGCTGAGTTCAGCAGAGAAGCTGACTGCCGACAGTTTGAAGAGCGCTCGGTACGCCGCATTTAACCGCAAGTACCGATTCGAAGAGCGCTTCTACAGCACTGATGCCGAGAAGACTGCTTGACTTTGAATCGTTCGGTTGTTACGATGTAAGTATCAATCACAGTTCTTAGTCGGAAGGTCAACATCATGGGCATCAGCAAGCTCATCAGCCGTCGTCGTCGTACGATCAGCATCAACGGTGTCGAGTACAAGGCGAAGGAAGCTCGCGAGTTCTTGACCGAGGTCAGCCTTGCTCTCTTCCAGTTGGAGGAAATCGAGCGCAACGACCAGCGTAAGCCGGAGAACCACCCGCTCGCAGTCCGTCTCCGCGTCACGCCCGATCACAAGAACTGGAAGAGCATCAAGCCGCTCATCCAGAGCCTGAAGGTGGAGGAACGCCGCCTCAGCCGCGCCACCTACACGGGAATCGAACTTCCCGTCAAGACCACACGACGCATCTCTGGTGTGCGCGTCCAGAAGCTCACCGAGCGCATCAAGGACTCAGCTAAGAACTGACAGTCATCAAACCGCCCTTGCCTCACAGTGAAGGCGGTTTGGTCGTTAACGTCTATGAGGCAATCCCCTTCGGTAGACTTCTTAGTATGGAAGCGAATAAGAAGTCGGCATACATCGAAAGACAGGTAGAGGTCATCCGTACCTACCTCATTGATAACGAGCGTAGAGATATCAAGGATGTCCTTGCCGATACTGCGGTTACATGTGGAGTAGGCGCGGCAGAAATGAAGCCAGCCCTGCTCGCAGCACACGCAAGCCAGGTAGTCGAAATCCACTTTGAGTCAGGCACAGTCAAACTAGCAGACCCCCACCCGACACTATTCTGAGTAGCATCGTCTAGATTGACAGATGGTCTATCACCAGTTAGCCTCTAGATAGACAACGAGATGAGGAATCCGCCATGACTGATGTTCTGAACCCAGATCTGTACGGCTGGGAGTACGGCTTCCCCAGAGAGTCTTTTTACGCAGACATGGGTGAGTACACGGTGTGGGTGGGACAAGACCTTGTTCACCCCAGCGTCACCGTCTCCTTTATCCTCAATGGCTCGTACGACATGATCGGCAAAACGGTCGATGAGTCGGACTGGACTCCTGAGGTCCATAAACGTGTCGAAGCTTTTATCCGCCAACGCCGTCTCTATGTTCTTGGCAAGAAGCGAGAGATTGCTGAGATGCGTCTTCGCGATGCCGAAGAGTTCATCAGGCGAGCCGAAAGGATCAAGGCAACACTACCCGCCCTCGCCCTCACGCTCGATGTCGTGAACAAAGAAGAGCAGCACATCAAGAAGTCGTGATTGGTCGTGTTGTGCGCAAAGTCTCATTCTGTTAGGGTGCGCACATGACCACCAACAGCACAGATCTAGCTATCATCAGCGCCATTACGGCAATCGAGTCCCTACTTGAGAAGCACCCCGGCAAGATGGGTACTATCGCCATCACCGCTGTAGCCAACGAAGGCGCACAACTTAGTCGTCATGCGAGTAAGAAGACTCACGAGGCGTTCAACAGCCTCTTTGAGGATTCCAAGGACGCTGCCGATATCATCTCTCAGGGTATTAGCCCACAAGAGGTCTGCATCATCGTCATCCTTGCGGCTGTTCGTCGCCTTGTCAACGCACAGAATCTACCGGAGTTCGCTACCGCTATCAACTACTCGGTAGAGGCTATCGCCAACGTCAGAAGCAATTACCTCAGCGCCTCATAAGGACCGTCTTGCATTTTGGTCATGTAGCTGATAGTGTGTAGATATAGAGCAGTTCACTTCATCTAGGGGCAGACATGACCGAGACAATCCTGACCAAGACCACCGCCGAACAACGCAAACTCATCGACCAGTTCGAGCGTGCCCACTTCGATCTTCTCGACACGTACGAGAAGTCGCTGGAAAGCGGTGATGTGTTCAATGCCGTGACTCACTCCATTCCCCTGATCGGTCGAGTCAACGCCATCGCCAACACCATGCGTGATGAGGTGCTTCCCGTTCTCGCTCAGCGTGGAGACGGCGACCTCGATGGTGAATGCACTGCTGAACTTCGTCGTCAGGGATTCGAAGGATTCGATCTCGCCTTCATCCTGACCTGGATGGCTCTGTGGGAGACCTTCTCCGCCAAGACAGCCGCTGAACTCTCCGTCGCGATGCAGAACCTTCGCCAGAGCGGCGGGTTCCTCTACCTGTACGCCGACGAGAACACCAACCACTGAACCGTCTTCACCTACGCAAGGACACCATCATGACTGACGCTAACGTTACGCCCTTCATCACCGAACTCGTGCTTTCTCTCAAAGAGGTCTCTCTGAAGCTTCGAGAGTCGTTCACCCTGAGCGGTGACTCTGCACAGGCACGTGACACCTCGCTTGTCCATGCCGCTCTGTTCGGACTTCTGGACACCGCGCCTGGTGTGAACCGCCGTGTTGCCGACGAGTTCCTGGGAGGTAAGATCTCGACTTCGGAGCTTTACCTGACCTACGCAGGCTTCACCGAACACATCTCCTACGTTGTCGCCAGCCTGCATGAACTCGACAGGGTGACCGACCGTCAGTTCTCGGAGTTCCTGGCAGAGTTCCTCGATACCGTTCACGACCTCGTGACGTACACCGAGAACGCCTGAGGCGCATCATGATTGAAGCGTTCACGAGCGACCAGCGCAAAGCTTACTTTGAGCTTTCAAAAGCCATCGATGCATACAACCAAGCGCCAGTCAGCGAACTTGCTGACACACGTAGAGTCAAAGATGTGCTGCCAGAAGTGATGAGTGCTTTCCCGGATGAGCTACTGGCGTTCTGCGACCTCATCATCAGCGAGTTGAAGAACGAGAACGACGACATCTACCCCGAATTGCTCGAAGAGAGTGAATTCACCTACGCCGAACAGCTTGTTGGTTACGTCTACATCTACTTCCACTACATCGACCTAGCCAAGACCATTGGTGAGTTCGTTCGCGCAACCCACGACCTCAACGACCACATGGGCGTACTCACCGAATACATGTGCTGACACAGTGCGAATGGCAGCCCTTATTCGGAGGGGCTGTTGTCGTTTAATCTTTCTGCGGTTTGGGTGTGACAACATCGTCAAGCAAGGAGTAGGCTAACTACAGACCAGCAAACGACCAAGGGAGACACCATGAACGACCTCAGCTTCGAGCAGAACATCGCCATCAACAAGCTCATCGTCGCCACGAACGACCTGGGTCGTAGCGACCTCACTCAGACTCTCGACCTCACCGCCCTGGTGAACGCCGCTGAAGAGATAAAGTCGGTCATCTCGGCTGAGATGCGTCAGACCCTTGCAGCATGGTCCACGCTCAACACGGAGGCATTCGGCAACATCGACGACATGTCGGACATCGAACTCGACATCCTCAGCGCCCTCAACACGATCAACATGATGATGTTCGTCGAAGACCGGAACGACTTCGCCGCGCTCTACCTCGACCTGCGCGAGTACCTCGGTGAGTTCATGGCGGTCAACGCCTGATTTGACTCCGCTCTCCTAGTGATAGATAATGACCCCGAGCATAGGGGAAGTACATGAGCGAGATACTCGGAGAGATCACATTCAAGGTGAAGGTTGTTATCGAGCATGACGGCGGCGGTTTTGAAGAGTCACCGTACAGCTACCTGTCTTTCGATAACGCCGAAGTCGTCTCACATACCATCCCCGAACAAAACATCGAATGGCTGCTCATGGAAGCCAGCGAGGGAGATGTTCTCTCAGATGCCAACCTTGTCGAAGCTATCCAAGAGCTAGCCACTCCCGTCATTGTCAAACTTGACGAACTGAGGCTTTTCTAGTAGTGTTTGACTAATAC